>Ga0114949_10001624_pt1 | contig 13713 bp, 12 predicted proteins | sample N074metaG_FD_83505 | JGI IMG/M metagenome (GOLD analysis project Ga0114949, IMG submission 83505) | Deep subsurface microbial communities from Kermadec Trench to uncover new lineages of life (NeLLi) - N074 metaG | ecosystem: Environmental > Aquatic > Marine > Ocean trench > Sediment | place... | reverse complement strand
CGGGCCAATCCCTACGACGCCCTGGTCAGCCGTGGTGACAGATTGCTGGCGGATTTACCACCTGGAAGTCGCGTCGGAACCTCGAGCTTACGTCGCCAGTCCATGTTGCTGGCCAGCCGGCCTGACCTGGATGTTGCTGACCTGCGTGGCAATGTGGACACCCGCCTGAGAAAACTGGACGAAGGTGATTACGATGCCATTATCCTGGCTTGTGCTGGTCTGCAACGTCTGGGGCTTGGCGGGCGGATCACCGAAACCCTGGATTCGCCGGGCTGGTTACCCGCATCCACACAGGGGATTATCGGCGTGCAGTGCCGCGCAGATGATGTCGAAATAAATGCACTCATCGCACCATTGGCAGATCATGACAGCGCGGTTGTCGCCACGGCAGAACGCACCGTGGCACGGGTATTGGAGGCAAGCTGCCATGTGCCGCTGGCCGTGCATGCGGTTCTGACCGATGGGGTCATGAAATTGAGGGCCATTGTCTGCACACCGGATGGCACCGAGATGATCAAGGCGTCAGCTGAAGCGCCTGCCAGTGAGGCCGTTGCGTTGGGTGAGCAAGTCGCAGCAGACCTGCTAAGCCACGGCGCCGCCCGAATTATCAAGGATTTGTAGCAGCAGCCAGCTCCGCTGGTCGCGATCTCGTACAAACCAAGCATATGACATACATACTGATCACCCGCCCCTTGGAAGCAGCCCTGGAACTTGCCGGTCAAATCGAAGCGCTGGATTTTACCCCCATCGTCATGCCGTTATATACTTTTTCCTGCCGGCAACCCGGCCAGGACATCGGCAAGATACTTGGCAGCGCAGATAATCGTACTTTGCTTGTGTTTACCAGCCCCAGGGCGGTTGAGTTTGGGCTTGGGCATATTCCGCAGGATTTATTGGATAAACTGGAGTTCGTTGCGGTTGGCCCGGCCACCTGTGCGCTGCTTGAAGCAAATGGCCGGCAGGTTCATATGCAGCCCTCTTCCGGCTTTACCTCCGAAGACCTGTTGAAAATGCCGGCACTGGCAAAAGACCCCGGCAAAGCGGTTATTTTCTGCGCACCGGGTGGACGTGAAAAACTGGCCAATGGTTTGCGCGACATGGGTTGGGAAGTATGCATGGCCATGGTGTATCAGCGGCAGGCACAAGAACCTGCACAACACCAGGTTGACAGCTTGCTCGGTGCAGATGAATTGCTGACGGTCTGGACCAGTGTTGCAGCATGTGAACTGGCAAGGGAGTATTTACCTGAACTTGCCTGGAACAAAATTTTGCATGCGCCAGCACTGGTGATTTCAAGCCGTATAAAGCATCATTTACATCAAGCGGGTGTACGCACGGTTGAGCTGACCGCAGGGCCTGGAAATAGCGGGTTGCTGCAGTCAATAAAAGGTTTCCGAACATGGATAACAAGCAATTGAATGATGAAATTGATGATGCCGTAACCGATCCGGTGGAAAGATTGTTGCACGGGAAAAAACCTGCCTCATCCGGTAAAGGGCTTGCGATCCTGGCGTTGCTGCTGGCATTGGCGGCTGCCGCTGGTTCCGGTTGGCAGGCCTGGCAAGCGTATTCCGCGGACGCTGAAGGCATTTCGCAACAACAGGCGTTGATCCACTTGCAGGAGGAGCAGGCCGGGATGGCACGTTCGCTGCAGTCATATGGCGCGCAACTGGATGCGTCTGGATCTGGCGTTGATCCGGGCGAATTTACCCGGCTTGGGGAGCAATTCAAAGCACTGGAACAGAACATTGCCGGTTTACAGGGGCAATCCGGCGAGGACATGGCATCAATGTCTGCAGTGCAGGGCAGTGTCCGCTCCATCGAGCAGCGCCTGTCGACGGTGGAATCGGGTCTCACCAGTGTTGCCGCCAACAGTCTGAACAGTAGTGTCAAACTGGATATTGCAGAAATCGATTTCCTGTTGCGTGCTGCCAATGAACGCCTGCAACTATTTTCTGATCCTGGCGCAGCGGACCTGGCATTGCAGGCGGCGGATGTGCATATAGAAGCCCTGCAGGACCCGATGTTTCTCAGTGTCCGCCAACGCATTGCTGCTTCCCGCCAGGCGCTGGCCGCAGTACCGCGTGTCGACCGGGTGCAACTTTCTGCCAGGTTTACACAGCTGCAAAACAATCTGACCGGGCTGCCGTTCCAGGGTGAGTCTGTGGCTGAACCTGAGCCTGAATTAGCGGCAGACGCCGGTTGGTGGCAAAGCCTGAAACACAGCCTGTCATCCCTGGTAACCGTCAGGCGCAGGGTGCCGGAAGACGGCGCTGCCCTGAGCCTTGATGACAAGGACTACCTGCGCCAGGGGCTGTGGTTGCAACTTGAATCCGCACGTCTTGCATTGATGCGCAGTGATTCGGAGGTTTATGCATCTTCCCTGGAAAGGGTCGACAGTACCCTCGAACAGTTTTTTGAGGATGGGTCATCTTCTGTGCAGTCCTTTTTGCTCGAAGTAACAGCGATGCAGCAGCTGCAGATCGCACCTGAGATGCCGGATATCAGCGGGCCCTGGACACAGTTACGGCAACTGCGGGACAGCCGCAGGTTGCTGCAATCAGCACCGGCAATCGAGGATTCCGTCGAATGAAACGGGGTTTTCTCGTGTTATTGGTGTTGTTGCTGTTACTGGCGGCAGGCGCATTGGCGCCGATGTTCAAATCCGATCCCGGCCATGTACTGATTAACTTTGGCGACTGGACAGTGGAGACCAGCGTACTGGTGTTGATGACGGCCCTGGTGGTGTTGTGGTTTGTGATACAGATCATAGGCTGGCTCTGGCGTATGCCGGTGGAAACCGCCAGGAGAATGCGTGAGCAACGTGCCTTCAATCAACTCGAAAAAGGCTTGCTGGCACTGACCGAAGGCGACTGGAGCGCCGCTGAAAAGGCGTTGGAGAAATCCGCCAGTGTGCAGGGCAAGACCACCGCACATTACCTCGCCGCCGCCCAGGCTGCAGATGGGCAGGACGCCCATGAGCGACGCGAATATTACCTCGAGCAAGCAGACAGCGGCGGTTCCAAAAAGCGCTTCCTGGTCGAACTGACCCGCGCCCGATTGTTGCTGGAAAACGGCAAGCACGCAGCGGCACGGCCGATACTTCAGGACCTGTACAAACGCCGGCGTAAACATCCGCAGGTGCTGGAACTGTTGTCACGCTGCTACCGTGAATTGGGCGAATGGGATGAGCTGCAGTTGCTGCTGCCGGTCATGCTCAAGGCCGGTGTGTTGGATGATGATCAGGCGCTGGTGTTGCAGGAAGAGATCGCGGTTAAAAGATTGCGCGCTGCAGAAACCACAGAAACTTTGCAGGCTGCCTGGAAAAACATCCCACGCAGCATGCGTCAACATGCCGCGGTAGTCGATGCCTTTGCCGTCGGTGCCAGCCGGTTGGAGCAGGCAGAACTGGCTGAACCCGTGATTACATCAAGCCTTAAAAAGGCATGGAACCCGACCCTGGTGCTGCGCTATGGGGATGCAGGCACCACTGACCGCCTGAAGCGTATCAAGCAATGTGAGAAATGGTTAACGCAACATCCTGAAGAGGCTAGCCTGCATCTTGCTTTGGGACGCTTGTGCGCGGGCGAATCGTTGTGGGGTAAAGCCCGTGAACATATGGTCAAGAGTCTCGAACTGCAACCCAGCAGCCTGGGTTATGATGCGCTCGGACAGTTGCTCGAGCGGCAGGGCGAACTAGAGACTGCGATGGTCTGTTTCCGCAATGCCCTGCGCATGAACCAGGGTCAGTCACCGCAACCGTTGCCGGTAGGAACGGCAAGGCTTTCTTCAGCTTAATTAGAACAAAAGCCCTTTTCCATGCGCGTTGACTCATGGAAAAAGGTAACCCTAGCGATCTGAGAATCAGATACGTTGCCTCACATTAGAGGTAACTTTGACTTTGTTGCCTTTACCCCGTTTTGACGGTGTCACCAGCGTCCGGTACTTGCTGTTCGGTGTGAATATGCCATGAAAACGGGTGAAATGTCCGGGTTAGGGAGACCAGTCTGGAAATAAAATCCAGTGGCTCAAACATGACATGGATTTGATCTCCAAAGAATAATCAGTAAGTCACACCAAGATGGCGTGAAAATGACAATCGAAAATATGGCTCAGGAGAAGCGGTTACTGATTGGAGGGTGTAGCTCGGGTCGGAAGGACAGATCCGTCATCGATACCTGAATAACAAGATTGCCAGCCTGCCTGGCCAGCCAAAACGGGTGCTGGGTGTGGTCTGAAAGGATTCCGGAAGGGCAAAGAATACACAGTTCGCCATTATCACTGCATGCACTCCGATCCGGGGGAGGGGCCTTGGGATGGCACGGCGGTGCTTTAGCCTCGGTGATTTGTTGGCTTGGAACAAAAGCATCAGCAAGCACCGGAACGGTCACCGCCAACAGACCTGAAAGCATGATGCCCAGACAGACCGGCAGATCGATTGCCAATAGCTTGATCCTGGAACCTGTCAACTTTTTACAGAACCGCAACAACTGTTTTCCCGGTGATATGGGTTCACTTGGTTGATCGGAAAATTTGGGAATAGTTCTAACTGTGGGTATGGTCCGTGAGTTGTGGAGTAACCCGCCTCGGACTTTAGCTGCGCGGCAGATTGTCGTGCGTTTCCAACTGCGCTTGGATGGAGTACAATAAATGCCCGTTTTGCGGCGCCTGGAATTATTGAACCGACCAGTGATGGCGGTTACCGGTCCGGGAGTGCAAAGCGCTGGTTTGGGTCTGCTCAGCAGGCTTTTTATAAACAGGACTTGATCCGCGGAGGACAGGTACCGAAATGGTTAACTACGCTATTGTTGGTGGCGGCAGGCTTGCGCGTCACTTTTCTCAGTATTTCCAGTTGCTGGAAATCCCCCACACCCGTTGGACCCGTGATCGTGGGTCGTCATTTAATACTTATGAATTGCCAGATGCTGAATTGCGTCTGCGCGAATCGATAGACAAGGCAGATCGGGTTTTGCTGCTGGTCTCAGACAATGCCATTGGCGCTTTGCTGAAGCAGTATCCGTTCTTACACGAAAAACAGCTGATTCATTGCAGTGGTGCCCTGAGTTTTCCCGGTGTTGCCGGGGCGCATCCGTTGATGACTTTTGCAGATAATTTGTATCAGCTCAATGCATACCAGGCAGTGCCTTTTATGCTTGAAGCAGGGCACAGTTTTGATGATCTGTTTCCGGGTCTTGGCAATCCAAACTTTGCTATCCGCGTTGAGGACAAAGCCCGTTATCACGCCATGTGTGTGATGGCTGGCAATTTTCCCCAGGTTCTGTGGAAAGCTGTATCTGATTGTTTTGAGCAACAGTTTGACCTGCCTGCAGAAACATTGCATCCCTATCTGCAACAGCTCGTGGCCAATTTTGTAAAGAGTCCTGAAACCGCCCTGACCGGACCGTTGGTGCGCAATGATGTGCAAACGATTGAGCGTAATCTGAGTGCCCTGAGCGGTGACCCGATGCAGGATTTGTACCGTGCTTTTGTCGGGTATTATCAGAATGATGACAGGCTAAACAATCTGTGGGGGCAAGCGCTATGAATGTTCTCGATTTTCAGGCCTGTAAGGTCCGTGGCGAAAAAATCGTCATGTTGACCTGTTATGACTACACCTCTGCCCGCATCGTGCAGGAATCCGATATAGATGCGATCCTGGTCGGGGATAGTGCTGCCATGGTCATGCATGGTTATGGCACGACAATACCAGCCGATATTGAAATGATGTGTCAGCATATTGAGAGCGTATCTCGTGGTACAAAGAATAAATTTATCGTCGGCGACATGCCGTTTCTGTCATTTCGCCAGTCGCTGACCGACAACATGCGCGCCGTTGCAAGTGTCATGAAAGCGGGTGCCCATGCGATCAAGCTGGAGGGTATCGAAGGCAACGCCGAGACCATCGCCCACATTGTCAATTCAGGTGTGCCGGTGATGGGTCACCTGGGTTTAACACCACAATCCGTCAACCAACTGGGTGGTTTCCGTGTACAGGGACGTAGCGACAGCGCCGCAGAAAAACTCAGGCAGGGAGCGCTGGAATGTGAACAAGCCGGTTGTTTTGCCCTCGTGCTTGAATGTGTCCCTGATGAATTGGCCGCTGAAATCACCGCATCGCTGAATATTCCAACCATCGGTATAGGTGCGGGTGCCCATACCGATGGACAGGTGCTGGTAATGCAGGATTTACTGGGTTTATCCAGTGATTTCAAACCCAGGTTTGTGCGCAACTATGTTGACGGCCGTTCCGTGTTGCTGAAAGCTTTCAATGCCTATGCCAATGATGTGAAAACCGGAAATTTCCCCGCGCCTGAAGAGAGTTACGGCCAATGAAAATATTCAGATCGATCACCGGGTGGCAATCCTGGCGTGACGGCATGCAGGCACGACCGGTGGGTTTTGTACCGACCATGGGAGCCCTGCACCAGGGTCATTTGTCGTTGGTTGAAGCCAGTCTTAAACATAATGCTGTAACCATCGTTAGCGTATTTATCAATCCAGAACAGTTTGATGATCAAGCTGATTTTGAAGCCTACCCGACCGATGAGCAGAGAGATCTTGATCAGCTAAAGAAAGCCGGTGTCGATGCGGTGTTATTGCCGGACGCGGGGCAAATTTATGCCGATGATTATCGCTTCAAGGTGACTGAGAATGAGTTCAGCCGGCATCTCTGCGGTGCCCATCGTCCGGGTCATTTTGATGGCGTATTGACGGCTGTGATGCGTTTGCTGAACCTGGTCAGACCCGATAATGCCTATTTTGGCGAAAAAGACTATCAGCAGTTGCAATTGATCCGCGACATGACGGCTGCATTTTTCATACCGGTGAATATTGTTGGCTGTGCCACGGTTCGTGAGGCTGATGGTCTTGCAATGAGCTCACGTAACCAGCACCTGGATACCCGCAGCCGGCTGCTGGCCGCATCCTTGTATGCCGCGTTGAAAAACAGTCGTTCAGCCTCCGAGGCCAAAGAGATGTTGCTTGGACAGGGCTTTGATGTCGATTATGTTGAGGATATCGCGGACCGGCGCCTGGCCGCCGCGCGACTGGGAAGTACACGGTTGATTGATAATGTCGAAATCTGAAAACAGGCAGACAAGATCCAATATCCTGCTGTTAATGTCCGGCTCAATCGCCTGCGCCAAGGCAACTTCATTAATTTCAGAGTGGACAAAGCGGGGCAATAAGGTCCGTGTGGCCTGCACCCGCAGTGTGGCTGAGTTTGTTGGCCCTTCCACCTTGCAAGGTCTGGGTGCCGAGTTGGTATTTGACAATGTGTTCACGCCCGGGCAGGCGATGGAACATATATCGCTTGGCAAGTGGGCGGACATTGTCATCGTTGCGCCCGCGACTTCAAACCTGATTAACAAGCTGTCAGCGGGTATTGCCGATGATGCCGTATGCACCGTTTGGCAAGCCGCGTATGGGCAAGGCAAACCAATGCTTATTGTGCCGGCCATGAATACGAGAATGTGGCGCTATCCGGCAACCCGGGAAAGCGTCAAGCGCTTGAAACAATGGGGTATCCACGTTTTGCCGGTTGGCAAAGGTGAGCTTGCCTGCGGGGAGCAGGGCGAGGGCCGAATGCTGGAACCGGCTGAAATCCTGAAAACGGTTGATGGTCTGTTGGCCTCTGACCGGCAAGCCTGCGGCAAACGCATCCTGGTTACAGCCGGGGGTACACGGGAGCGTATTGATTCGGTACGTTACATTGGCAATTTGAGCACGGGCCGTACGGCATCCCGCCTGGCGGATGAATTGGCTATGGCAGGACATGAGATTACCTGGTTTGGTGCCGAAGATGCCATACGTCCAGGCCTGGTGAAAAAGATGGTTTCCTATTTCAGCTTTGCTGATCTCGAAGCAGGATTGCGGGACCTGCTGGGGTCGGGCGATTACGATATTGTGATTCATGCAGCAGCGGTCAGTGACTTTAGCGTGGCTTCACTTGAATCAGTTGACGGCGACAAACTTGAAAACCAGCAGGGAAAACTATCCTCGGATTCAGATCTGCTGCTGCGGCTGAAACGTAACCCGAAACTGTTGAGTCAACTCAAGATCTGGTCCGGCAATCCGGAATTAAAGGTGATTGGCTTTAAACTGACCGATACAGACGACTTGCAACAACGTATTTCAGCGGTCAAAAAGCAGTTTATTGACTCAGGGGTCGATGCAGTTGTACATAATGATCTTTCGGAAATCAGCGCGATGACCCACCCGTTTAGTCTGCACACCCTTATACAGGAACCGGTATATTGCGCGGATAGTAAAATACTGGCCAGCACAATCAATCATATGATGGAGGCGGTCTGATGAAGTTATGTCTGGATGTAGGTAACAGCCATATATATGGCGGCATATATGATTCCGACCGTGCATTGCTGACATTCCGCAAAGCATCGAAACAGGGTACATCTTCAGATGAATACGGTTTGTTTTTCCGCTCTGTTCTGCGGGAAAACGGACTTGATGCTAACCAGGTAACTGAAATCGCCCTGTGCAGTGTGGTACCGGAAGCAGTATATGCAATTTCGGCCGCCTGCCAGAAATATTTTGATATTCGACCATTCATACTTCAGGCGGGTGTAAAAACCGGTTTGAAGATCGAGTACAGAAATCCACTGGAAGTGGGTTCCGACCGTATTGCCAATGCCATTGCCGGGGTTGGATTATTCCCTGGTGAAAATCTCGTTATCGTCGATCTTGGTACCGCAACCACGCTATGTGCTGTTGGCAAAGACCGGTCTTATAAGGGGGGTGTCATTTTGCCCGGGCTGAAAATGTCGATGCAGGCACTGGAAAGCGGTACATCAAAACTCGGCTCAGTTGAAATCATACGCAAAGATACCTGTCTGGGTCGTACGACCGCCGCAAGTATTCAATCCGGATTGTATTTCGGTCACCTCGGCGCCTTGCATGAAATTATCCACAGGATTCAATTTGAAGAGTTCAAGGGCCAACGCCCTAAAGTACTTGCCACAGGCGGCTTTGCAAGTTTGTTTGCCGAATCCGGCCTGTTTGATCTGGTTAAACAAGACCTGGTTTTGCGTGGTTTGCTGGCCGTGCTCGAAATGAATTCTGCAAAGCAGGTAGCCTGAACTTTAAAACAACAGAGACAGCCATGGTCTTGCCTTTCAAGCCATCCTATTTCATCACCCGCATCACTGCCTTTGCGCAGGTAACGCGAAAATCCTGACGTGTGGACAACCACGTTATCTTTGTAAAAGCGATGTTATTTCTCAATTTATGAGCCCGCGGAATTGGCGGGCCATTGTAGCCAGGGAAGGTGTCATGAAACTCACGCTACGCGGTTCTGCCGCGACGGGTGGTAGTCCAGCGATTGGCAAATGCGTAGCCGACGCAGACCCGGCCGTTAAAATATGATGCACGGTTGGTCACGAGAGATGGAGGCCAACGGCGAAATTGCAGCCATACCGGGTGTTTCAGACCACGAATCCTGATTCTGGTCTTATTCGCGGCGTTACCGATCAGAGCGTGTCAGGATACTAACGACGGTTATATTGGCGGTTACGTTCGCCGGTGTAATAAACATATCAACGATCAGATCGAGCGCGATCAGGATGCCAATGCCTTCGACCGGAAGATTCAGTGAAACATACAGCGGCGCCATGATGAGCAGGCCACCACTTGGGATTCCTGGTGAGTAGAAACTCAAGAGTCCGATGGCTCCGGCAATGACGAATATTTCGGTTGGCCCAAGTTCAATGCCATACAGGCGGGCGATGAAATAGGTACCACAAGCCCGGCCGATGGGCGACGCAAACTTAAAAATTGACACCGCGATGGGCAGTACAAAACCAGTAGCCGTTGGCGAAAACCTGAGGTTTTCGGCTGCAGCGAACATTGCCGGTAGTGATGCCAGCGATGACCGGGTGCTGAATCCCACGACCTGGGCGGGTGCACACGCACGTGCGAACGACGCCAGTGGTATACGGCCTATCACAACGGCGAGCAGATACAGAAAAATAACTGCCAACAAAATCAAACCGAAAGTAATCAGCAAGAAATAGCCGATAGCGCCGGCGATAGCAATGCCCATCGTCGCGGACATCGTAAGCATTAGCGCAAATACGCCAATTGGTGCCACTGCCATGATCCATCCGATTAATACGAACATCACATTTTTGACGGCTGTAAAAAATCGCAGCAGAACATCGCGGCCTGTATCGGCAATTCGGGTCATTGCAGCAGCAAACAATGCGACGAACACGATCAGTGGCAACATCGCGGAATCAACGGCAGCCTTGAGGGGGTTTGACGGGATCAGGTCAACCAGCCAGTCACGAAAAGGCGGCAGCACCACGGACGTTGAGTCCACGGTTGCGCCTGGCGCTCTCAATGCCTCGATGGTCGCGGGGTCAAACTTAAGCAGTGCCAGCAATGGCGGTGCCGTCAGTGCGGTATACGCGCTGATAACTGCCACCATCAACACGAACAGTCCAACCGTTTTCCGACCGAGGTTGGCGGCAAATCCTTTTTCCTGATCGCCGGCAATTGCCGTGATCAGCAGCGAAATGATCAGCGGTATCACGGTCATTCTAATCGCGTTAACCCACAGCGTACCTACGGGTTCGACAAATGCGGGAATTGAATTCAATAAATCGCTGGGCCACAGCGAGATAACAATTCCACTCACCAGCCCCAGGACCAGTCCGACCAGAATGCGCGAGGTCAATGACTTCATTGCTTAATCTCCGTTTATGACTATTGCAGCCGCGCGATTAGCATCGCCGCGATAGATTATCCTCATGTGAGGCCCTGGAGCGTTTTCCACAAATTTGGCGATACCGATACCCCGTCTTTGATCACTTTGCGAGACCGTTCAAATCGGCCATCGCCGGGAATTCGCGCGCTTCCATTGGATTGAAATTCAGCAAGCAGTGGCTCAAGACGCGCGCAGAAATGTTCGCCATAGGCCACCTTTGGATCGAACGCAATGACCATTTGACCACCATTGGCGGACCCGGCGCCCGGTAATTTTGGCGATTCATCTTCCAGAGAAAAGTGTCCACGCGACAAAGCGCCGGCCAGGATTTCGATCATCAAGGCGATTGCGCTTCCTTTGTGCTGGCCAAAAGGTAGTACTGTGTTACTTTCCGCGACCAATTTTGCATCACAAGTTGGTTGGCCCAGGGAATCCAGGCCTATTGGCTGCTCAAACACCTGTCCTTTTTCAGCAGCCAAACGAATGTCCGATATCGCCATGACGCTGGCTGCCTGGTCCCACACTATCGGTGGCCGGTCGTTTCTCGGGCATGCAAACGCCATTGGATTTGTGCCAAAGATTTTTTTATTTCCACCCCACGGAACCATCCAACAACGTGTCGTAATACATGTGATTGCTACGAAACCAGTTAAAGCGAGCGGCTCGACGTCGGAGCGCAGCGCGGAAATATGGTGGGCATTATGCAAAAAAAGAGCAGCGACTCCAGATTTGCTTACCATGCCCTTAAAGGTATCGAGGGCTTTGGTTAATGCCACTGGTGCAAAGCCGTTATCACCGTCTACCGACAGCAACGACGGAGTGATCATTTCCCACTTGGGATGGGCTTTTCCATTGACCCATTCGCACTCAATGGAAGTTACATAGTTAGGCAGCATCGCGAGCCCATGGCTCTCTGGTCCGTCGCGCTGTGCGTCCACTATCCGCTCGGCCAGAATTCTTGCACCGTCCTCATCGACCCCGCTTCGGGCCAAAATTGAAAAGGCCAGGCTAAATACATTTTCGAGTGTTAGTTTTTTAGTCATTGTTTTTCGGGTTATTGGCTGCCAGGAAAATATACACTATCCAGTGTAATGTATCTCACGTGTTGGAGTTGTGGCAGCCACTCGAGGCGTTTGCGATGCCCGCAAACGCCTGAACGCTAATATCCCAGGAGTCTAGTGTTATGCGCTGGAGCAGGACTTTTACCGTTATCGGTATGCACGCGGAAGGCGAGGTTGGCGACGTCATGGTCAGTGGAATCGTCGATGTGCCCGGACAAACGATGTTCGAAAAGATGAAGTATTTCGAGCAGCATGAAGACGAAATCAGGCAGATGTTACTTTTTGAGCCACGGGGCAGTCCATGTGCTGCCGTCAATGTCCTCCTTCCGCCAACAGATCCTCGCGCCGATTTCGGCTATGTCATCATGGAGGCTACAAAATATCCGGTGATGTCGGGTTCGAACACAATGTGCGTCGCGACAGCGATTCTCGAAACCGGAATGATGCCAATGTCCGAGCCCGAAACATTGTTGATTCTGGAATCGCCTGCAGGCCTGATAGAGGCCCGATGCCACTGCGAAGACGGCAAGGTTAAGAAAGTAGAGTTGACCAATCAACCTTCATTCGTTGTATCGCGCGACCTTGTTATTGAAGTAGTGGGCTATGGAACCGTGCGCGTCGATGTGTGCTTTGGAGGCATATTCTTTGCGTTCATTGATGCCGCGGATCTCGGTTTCACGATTCACGCAACAGAGGCGGCAGACTTGGTGCGCGCCGGCTTGGCTATCCGCGATGCCTGTCGCGCGCAGATAGATCCGGTTCATCCCGACAACCCCGAAATTCGATCAATTCACAACGTTGGTTTCACCGGGCCGCTGGAGCGTACGGCCGATGGGATTGTCTCGCGCAATGCAATGGTCATCGGTCACGGACGACTCGACCGCTCCCCCACGGGCACAGGAACGGCGGCACGCCTTGCCCTGTTGTATGCAAAGGGCGAGATTGCAATAAACGAACCGTTTACGCACTTTTCCGCCTTCGGAACACGCTTTGAGGCGAAAGTGATCGAGGAGGTCCAGGTAGGGAGTTATCCGGGAGTCGTGACCACAGTGGCAGGCCAGGCTTGGATCAACTGCATTAAGCAACACGGAATCGATCCGACGGATCCGTTCAAGACAGGCCATACGCCGCCGGACATATGGATTAGCCAAGGATAACTGCGCTGCGTTTACAAAATGCCTTTGTTGCTGGCGTTCTCAATCTCAGTCATCAATTTCTTGTCATTATACCGTGCCAGACTTAGATCAATTGCGTACTCAGGCAAGATACGTTCCGTCACCCAGGCGGCGCAAAGGTCCCCTGCTGCACAAGCAGACATGCTGCCGAAACCCGACAACGCCGCTGCGATATACGCCCCGTCAACGCCGTGAGGACCGATGATCGGCCAGTTTTGCGCTGATCGTGACTGAACCAGGCATCTGGCGGTCGATAGTGACTCGAGATGTCCCAAAATCTGGCCTTCTGCCGAACACCACTCTGGGCCAACCACCGCAGCCGTTGCCTACAGGTAAGGCAAGGCTATCGTCAGCTTAATGCGGCCTCGCTAATACGCTGACCGGTACGTCCAGGCCGAATTCAAACGAGTCAAAGAATATCCTGCGACGTTTTGCACCATTCTCAAGAAACGCCGCCCGGCCACTGTCTATCATGGCCGGTGGACCGCTCATGTAAATGTCGAATCCAGACAAATCCTCATATTGAGCCAGCACCGCCTGGTGTACAAAACCGTGGAAACTATCCGTTTGATCATCATCGCCCGGCTCTGACAGTGCCGTCGAGAACTGGATGTGGTCATTTTGTTCCGCCCATTGCCGGGCTTGCTCGTACGAGTACAGTTCAGCCCGGTTACGCACACCCCAGAACAGATGCAAAGGACGATCGTTCTGATGAGCCAACAGGTCTTCGATCATCGATTTCAACGGCGCG
>Ga0114949_10001621_pt1 | contig 13725 bp, 13 predicted proteins | sample N074metaG_FD_83505 | JGI IMG/M metagenome (GOLD analysis project Ga0114949, IMG submission 83505) | Deep subsurface microbial communities from Kermadec Trench to uncover new lineages of life (NeLLi) - N074 metaG | ecosystem: Environmental > Aquatic > Marine > Ocean trench > Sediment | place... | reverse complement strand
TTAATCCAGAAGGTGTGGTATTAGAAGTGTTGGGCAAAGAAGGTTCTGCCGACGTTGAACTGACTGCAATTGCCAGGCGGTACAATTTAAGAACTAATTTTCCTGCAAAAGTATTGCGTGAGATTGAGGCAATTAAATTTAATGTTACTGATGAAGAAGTAAAAAAAAGATTAGACCTTCGAAAAGACATCATCTTTACTATCGATCCGGGAGATGCAAAGGATTATGACGATGCATTGTCTATTAAAATTTTAGATAATGGGAATTTTAATATAGGTGTACATATTGCCGACGTTAGTCATTTTGTACCTAAAGGTTCAGCACTGGATAATCAGGCAAGGTTGCGTGGCAATAGCGTTTATCTTGTTGGAAAAGTTATACCGATGCTGCCGGAAAAAATTTCGAACGGTGTTTGTTCTCTTGTTCCATATGAGGATAGATTTACTTACTCGGTTATATTTGAAATTTCTAAATATGGAAAAATTGTTAAGTATGATATTGTAAAATCCATAATTAATAGCAAAAGACGTTTTACATACGAGGAAGTACAGGAAATTATTGAAACCGGGAAAGGTGATTTCTATAAAGAAGTTATTCAATTAAATAATATTGCAAAAACGCTAAGGCAAAAAAGAATAGCTATGGGTAGTATCGAATTCTCTAAGCCGGAAGTTGTATTTGAATTGGATGAAGATGGCAATGCTATAGCAATTATCCGAAAAGAGGTTAAAGAAAGTAACATGCTTGTAGAAGAATTTATGCTGCTGGCTAATAAAACTATTGCCCGTCATTTATATCAGAAAAAAAAATCAAATAGTAAATCTTTTGTTTATAGAGTTCATGATAAACCTGATCAGGAAAAGATCGAAGAATTTTCAAGATTTGTAAATTCACTCGGATACACTTTTAATAAAGATTCTTTTAAGGATTCAAAAGAAATTCAGCGCTTAATATCGCAAGTAAAAGATTTAGAAGAAAATGCAGTAATAAATGAACTGGCTATTCGTTCGATGGCAAAAGCAGTTTATTCAAATAATAACATCGGTCATTTCGGATTAGGTTTTAAATACTATACTCATTTCACTTCGCCCATTCGAAGATACGCTGATCTAATAGTCCACCGTTTAGTTTATACTTATGGTAAAAATAATACCGGAACAGATTATTCACTTGAAGATTTGAGTAAAATATGCGATCATATATCCACTTGTGAACGTAATGCTGTGGAGGCGGAGAGGCGCTCTGTAAAAATAAAGCAGGTTGATTATTTGAAGAATAAAATTGGCGAGGAATTCCACGCGGTTGTATCCGGAGTAACATATTATGGTATTTTCATTCAAATATCAAGCATTTTAGCCGATGGATTAATCAGAGTAAGAGATTTGGAGGGAGATTTTTACGTTTATAATGAAAAAAAATATTCTTTAATTGGTAAGCATAATAATAAAAGTTATAGATTAGGAGATAAATTATTTGTTAAACTTATTCGGGTTGATGTCGATAAACTTGAATTGGATTTCATAACAGTCGGATAAGTGCAATTTAATCATGCCAAAAAAAATATTATATATTACTCTAACCCTTTTCATAATGCAGGGCAGCATCTTTGCCCAGTTTGGACAGAATAAAGTGCAATACAAAACCTTCGATTGGTATTATATCCAAACAAAACATTTTGATATTTATTATAATAAAGACGGTGACATGCTGGCGGAATTTACTGCTCAAGCAGCCGAAGATGCATTAGCAAAAATTCAAGAAAGTTTTAATTATGAAATAAATAATAGAATAACCTTGATTGTTTATAATTCTCAGAATGATTTTCAAGAAACAAATGTTACGGATTCTTACCTTAGCGAGGGTATTCAGGGATTTACAGAACTCTTTAAGAACAGAGTCGTTGTTCAATTTACCGGTTCTTACAAAGCACTCCGGCATTTAATTCACCATGAGCTATCTCATGCTGTTATTAATGATTTATATTATGGCGGATCCCTTCAAAATATAATTTCGAATAAAATAACTTTACAGTTACCTCTTTGGTTTAACGAAGGAATGGCAGAGTATCAGGCGCTTGGCTGGAACATTGAAGAAGATATGTTTATAAGAGATGCAGCTATAGGTGAATACCTCCCTGATATTCAAGAGTTAAGCGGATTTTTTGCCTATCGCGGCGGGCAGGCAATTTTTTATTACATTGCAAAAAAATATGGTAAAGAAAAAATTGGCGAAATAATCCATAATCTAAAAGGTACCGGAAATATTAATGAAGCTTTCAAGCAAACTATTGGTTTATCTGTAAAAGAATTAAATGAGAGATGGAAGAAAGATATTAAAAGAACTTATTGGCCAGATATTGAAGTAATGTTTGACCCTGATGAATATGCTAAAAGATTAACAGACCCGGAAGAAGACGATGGTTCATATAACACCGGTCCGGCAATCTCACCAAAAGGTGATAAAGTTGTTTTCATAACTAACCGCGATTTCTTTTTTAACCTATACCTGATGGATGCTAATACTGGCGAAATAATAAAAGAGTTAGCTGAGGGTAATATTTCACCTGAGTTTGAAGAACTAAACATCATCACTCCCGGTGTAACCTGGTCACCCGATGGCAAAAAAATTGCTATTTCAGCTCTCAGCCATGGATATGATTTAATTTATCTGATTGATGTAGAAGAGGGAGAGTACAATTCAATTTCACTTAAATTAAATGCCATTAATGGTTTAAGCTGGTCGTGGGATGGCAACTATCTTGCTTTTGTTGGTCAAACAGCTCGTCAATCAGATATTTATATTTATGATTTTCAATCTAAAGAACTTAAAAATTTAACGAATGATATATTTAGCGACAGCGACCCCGAATGGAATCATAGTGGCAGTAGAATATATTTTGCATCGGATCGTGGTGGATACTTAACCGAGCAATCTGTTCCAGAGAATTTTAAAATTTATAACCATAATTATAATCAGAAAGATTTATTTTCCGTTGATGTTGTTAACGGTAACATTAAAAAAATAACTGATTACCCAGGCAGTAATGAATTCTCGCCCGTAATTAGTGAGGATGATTCAGAAATATTATTCATTTCAGATATGAGTGGAATTAATAACATTTATAAAAAGCGGATTTTATTTACTTCAGAAGATGAAAACATAAATAGCATCGTAGATATCAAGTCTGTACCGGTTACAAATTCACAAAGTGGTATATATCAGCTCTCTGCAACACAAGATGGTAAAAAATTAGTGTTTACTTCTCTATATAAAGGATCTTATAATATATTTCTTATAAATAATCCATTTGAACCAGAAGTGGATATTGACACTTTACCACTTACTAAATTTAAAAAGGGATTACTCAATCTTACTGCACCAACAGAAATAATCTCAGAAGAATCAATTGACAAGAAGAAAGATGAAAACCAATTGAACGTAACCAACGACTCGCCTTTTTTTACGGGTAATTTTATAGATACGACATCTGCTAGCGAAGATTCACTTCAAGCAGATTATGGCAATTATATTTTTGGTGGGGAAGATGAACCTGCGGGATCGAACAAAGATAGTGTTAATTTGGCCTTTAATCCTTCTGATAACCTGGATGAGAATAGTGACTACAAGGTTAATAAATACAAGGTTACATTTGGGCCCGATATTATTTTTGCTAATGCCGGCTACAGCACACTTTATGGCTTTATAGGTTCAACAGTTATTAGCTTTAGCGATGTATTAGGTAATCATCGATTAATAGGTATTACAGGTTTACAAATTGATCTTAAAAACAGCGATTACGGATTAGCGTATTATTATCTTGCGAAAAGAATTAATTGGGGGATTCAAGGATTTCATACCGCTAGATTTGTTAGGCTTTTGAGAGTTAACCCTTCGGGTAGAGCTTCAGTAAATTTGTTTCGGTTCAGGAATTTTGGTTTAGTTGGTACTGCAAGTTATCCGTTGGATAGATTTAACAGGATTGATTTTGGTATAAGTTGGATAAATATTAAAAGTGAGAATTTAGATGACATTCGTGAAGAGCCGGAAAATGTAGGATTTGTAATTCCTTCAATTAGTATTGTTCATGATAACATTCTTTGGGGTTACACCGCTCCTATTGAAGGTACCCGCTATAGATTTGAGGCATTTGGCAATGCTGGATTTGCTGATCCGGAAAAAAGTTTCGTTTCGTTTTTATTTGATTACAGAACATATTTGAGATTCTTTTTTGATCACTCGTTAGCTGTTAGATTTTCCGGAGGATTTTCCGAAGGAAATAATCCTCAACGGTTTTTTATTGGAGGAGTAAATAACTGGATAAACCGTACTTATGCTACAACCGAAGTTCCCATTGAATCTGCTTCAGACTTCGCATTTCTAACTGCGGCTTTACCACTTAGAGGTTTTGATTATGCCGAACAAATTGGGACAAAATATGCTTTAATGAATATTGAATTAAGATTTCCATTAATCCGATATCTTATTACCGGTGGTCTTCCCCTATTACTTAGAAATGTTCAAGGAGCTTTATTTCTTGATGTTGGTACTGCATGGAATAGAAACAAGGAATTAAGTTTATTTAAAAGAAATATTTCAGGTAATCTGGTTACGGATGATCTATTAATGGGCACAGGTGTTGGTGCCCGGGTTTTCTTTCTTTATTTTTTGTTAAGGTTTGATGTTGCCTGGGCCTATAACATTGATGGATTCTCTAGACCAAAGTTTTATTTCTCTCTGGGGGCAGATTTTTAGTAAGGGAATGATCATAAAATAAGAACAGTGCCTGAAATAAATGATATATATCAGGTCTTTATTATTTTAATCATTATAAAATCAGAGTTTCACTTCGAGGTTTTTTTTGTTTTATCTTCACTCTTTTTAGATGAATCCTTTACGTCCTTAGTTTCCTTAGTTTCCTTAGTTTTATTACTGTTATTATTAGGAATACCGGTTGATGAGTTTTTGTAATCGGTTTGATAAAATCCGCTCCCTTTAAATATCGGTCCTGCACCGGCTCCAATAAGTCTTTTAACTTTTCCTTTGCATTTCGGGCAATTAGATACTAACTCTGCTGTCATCGATTGAAACACTTCAAACTCGTGTGCACAGCTTAAACATTTATAATCATATGTGGGCATAACTTTCCTTATCTTTATAGTTAAACATAAAAAATTAAAGAAAAAATACTAATTTTTCTATAAATTTGATGTGTTCCCCAATAATTGGATTAAAAAAATATTTAATATAGATTTCTTATTTATAGAATGAAACTATTATTTATATTAATATTTTGTGCTTTCTCACTGTCATTTTCCGGATGTCTCAATTACATTCAGGAAGTAATCCTTTATCCTGACGGTTCGGGTGAAATGCATATTGATTATTGGATGAAACTGCCTGACAAAGATAGTAGAAATGTTGCTAATAAAATTGGGATATTTAATCCGGATTCAATTAGAAATGAATTTATCTCAGCATATAGTGAAATAAATAATATAATCGTATATACTGATTCAACGGATAGCACCACTCATGCAATAGTCGATTTTTCATTTATTCATATTGATTCCTTAAATCTGACAAAAGCTTTCGCAGATTCTAGATTTTCATTTAAGAAGGAACAGTCTGGTGAGATAATGTTTAGTCAGACCATTCTGCCGATAACAACTGGTTTTGGAATAGATGCAAGTGAATATAATGTAATTTATAAATATACATTTTCCGGTTCGATAATCTCTCATAATGCACACAGCGTGAATAATAGAACACTTATCTGGAATTACACTTTATCGGATATTGGTAGTGGTAAAACGATTTCAGTTTTGTTCAGACCGCATAAACTTAAAAAAACCCCTGACTGGATATATATGTTGACAGGAACAGTATTAACGCTGGTAATATTCTTCCTTTTCAGAAAAAAAAGAATTAAAACCTATTAGTTCTTTATCGTTTTTGTTGAAAACACTTTACCTTTTTATTATATTTAACTTCTATTTTTTAAATATAAATAGTACAATTAGATAGCATAATGCCCGCCAACGATTACATGATTTTCTCAGGAAGTGCGAACGTGCCTCTGTCGAAAAGGATAGCAAGAAGTGTTGGCAAAAATTTAGGAGCTATCGAATTAAATAGGTTTAGTGACGGTGAAATTTGGGTTAAATATCTTGAAAACATTCGTGGTTTAGAAGTTTTTATTATTCAATCCATAAACCCGCCGGCAGATAATATTATGGAATTACTGATAATGATAGATGCTGCGAAAAGAGCATCTGCTAAAAGAATAACAGCGGTAATTCCATATTTTGGTTATGCACGGCAGGATAGAAAAGATCAACCAAGGGTTGCAATTACAGCAAAATTACTTGCAAACTTAATTACAGTTTCAGGTGCTGACAGAGTGATGACAATGGATTTGCATGCAGCACAAATTCAAGGGTTCTTTGATATTCCTTTTGATCATTTATATGGTTCTTCAGTTTTTCGTGGTAAATTTGATAATTTTAAAGAGGATCTTGTTATTGTATCGCCAGATGTGGGCGGCATTAAATTGGCAAGATCCTATGCCAAACTTCTTAATTGCAGTTTGGTTGTGATTGATAAACGACGCCCGAAGCAAAACATTACTGAAGTTGTAAATATTATTGGAGATGTTGAAGATAAAAATGTTTTGATAGTTGATGATTTAATTGACACAGCAGGAACATTTGTTGGAGCTGTAAATGCTTTGAAGGAAAAAGGTGCAAAAAATATATTTGGCGCAGTGACTCATCCGTTACTATCGGGTGAAGCAATTGAAAGAGTAGAAAATTCGGAACTGAATAAATTATTTGTAACCGATACAATTGATTTTAACAATAAGACTCAATCAAAAAAAATAACAATTGTTTCTGCTGCCGGTCTGTTTGCAGAAGCAATACGCAGAACGTTTAATAATGAGTCTATTAGTTCACTTTTTAATATTGATAAAGGATAATATATACCCGGAGAAAAAATGAAAAATGTAATTTTAGAAGCAAACGAAAGAAAAAACACAAATAAACAAACTAGAAATAGTTTAAGAAACCAAGGCAGAGTGCTTGGTACTTTTTATGCTAAACGTGTAAAGCCTATATCTATTGATGTATCCCGCCAGTCAATTCACCCATTGGTGTTCACATCGAAGACAAACTTAATTTCACTTAAATTAAAGGATCACAATGAATATGAGTGTTTTATTAAAAATGTTCAGTTTGATCCTGTTAGCGATAAAGTAGTGCATTTTGATCTGATGGGAATTACAAGAGGTGAAAAAATCCAATTGGAAATTCCTATACAGTTAATTGGTAATGCAATCGGTATTATAGATGGTGGAATATTGCAGCAAAGCCTTTATAAAATTGAAGTTGAATGTCTTCCAAAAAATATTCCTCAGTATTTAGATATTGATATTTCAGACCTTGCTCTTGGTAATTCTATTCATGTTAGTGATTTATCTTATGATAATATTACTATTCTTAGTGTCCCGGAATCAATTGTAATTTCTGTTAATCATCCAAAAGTTGAAGCGGAAGTTGCAGTTGAAGAAGGTGAAGAGATTACTGAAGAAGAAGAAAGTACTGAGCCCGAAGTTATTAGTAAGGGCAAAGAAACTGAAGACGAGAAAAAAGACTAATTCTTAAACCAAGTGCGCGGAATATTGGGTATAGGAAATCCGGGAATACGTTACCAGCAAAACAGGCACAACGCTGGTTATTTAATCTTAAATTCTTTTGCCGAAAAAAAATCGGTAAAATATAAACCCGGCAGCGGAGAATATTATATTGCATGTGGAAAGGGAAAACAAGATTCTTTTTGTCTTATCAAACCAACAACTTTTGTAAATAATTCTGGTATTGCCGCGCATCAGTTTACTGAAAAATATAGTATTCAATTGAATGATTTTCTGGTTGTTTGCGATGATGTTAATCTGCATTTAGGAAAATTGAGACTGAGGCTTGGTGGGGGCGATGGCGGTCACAATGGTCTTGCTTCTATTATTTATCATTTTAATTCTAATAAGTTTCCAAGATTACGGATTGGAGTAGGAAATGATTTTACTGATGGACAACTTTCATCTTATGTATTAACTGATTTTAGTGATGACGAGAATGACCTTTTATCTGAAATAAATAAAAAATCAAATTTTCTAATTAATGAATTTATTGAAGGGGGATTTGACGCAATGATGATTGCAAACAGCAAACTTTTTAACAATCATTCATCTACAAAAATTAATTAAGTTAATTTTAAAAAGTATTTAGGAGTTCAAATGAGTGAAATAATTTATGCAGTACCTATCCTTGGTGTTATAGGATTATTATACACATTGTGGAAATCTGCTTGGGTACAAAAACAGGATCCGGGCACTGAAAAAATGCAAAAAATTGCCAGCCACATTTATGATGGTGCAATGGCATTCCTCAAATCAGAATACAAAATTTTATCCATATTTGTTGTAATTATTGCAATACTTTTAGCAGTTTCAGCAAATGATAAAGATTCTTCGCCAATTATTGCCGTTTCATTTTTAGTTGGTGCCTCCTGTTCAGCGCTTGCCGGTTTTATCGGAATGAGAGTTGCCACTAAAGCAAATGTTAGAACCACAAATGCCGCCCGTACCGGGTTGGCTAATGCTTTACAGGTTGCTTTTATAGGTGGTTCAGTAATGGGTATGGGAGTGGTTGGATTAGGTGTTTTAGGTTTGAGTGTTTTATTTATTATTTACACTAATGTTTTTGGGGTAGAACAGGTTGCTGATTTAAATAGGGTTATAACAATTATTACCGGCTTCTCATTTGGAGCTTCATCAATTGCCCTGTTTGCTCGTGTTGGTGGTGGTATATACACAAAAGCTGCTGATGTTGGTGCAGATTTGGTTGGAAAAATTGAAGCTGGCATCCCAGAAGATCATCCGCTAAATCCAGCAACAATAGCAGATAATGTTGGTGATAATGTTGGTGATGTTGCCGGGATGGGTGCAGATCTGTTTGAGTCTTATGTTGGTTCAATCGTTGCTACTATGGTTCTTGGCGCTTCGTTTTTTGGAATTGCCGAATTTGCAGATAATTTTAATGGATTAGGAGCGGTCATTCTTCCGTTAGTTATTGCCGGAGTTGGAATTTTAATGTCTATACTGGGAACTTTCTTTGTAAGAATCAAGGAGGGAGGAAATCCTCAAAAGGCTTTGAACATGGGGGAATTTGGTTCGTCGATTTTAATGATAATTGCAATGTATTTTATTATTGATTATCTACTGCCGAATGAGTGGGTTTTTAATGATAAATTATTTGGTGAAACATATATTATCACCTCTTTGAATATATTCTTTGCAACTGTAATTGGTCTGGTTTCCGGTGTACTCATTGGATTGGTAACAGAATATTTTACTGGCACTGATAAGAAACCCGTTATGAACATTGTAAATCAATCTGTTACAGGAGCAGCAACAAATATTATTGCTGGAATAGGTAACGGAATGATTTCTACTGCAATTCCAATACTTATATTAGCAACTGCCATAGTTGTAGCCTTTCAACTTGGTGGATTGTATGGTATTGCAATTGCAGCAGTTGGTATGCTGTCCAATACAGGTATACAGTTAGCTGTGGATGCATACGGTCCGATAGCTGATAATGCAGGCGGAATTGCTGAAATGTCCGAACTGCCTAAAGAAGTTAGACAAAGAACAGATAAACTTGATGCAGTTGGCAATACTACGGCAGCAATTGGAAAGGGATTTGCAATTGGATCTGCTGCATTAACAACTTTAGCACTATTTGGTGCATTTATGACTGCTGCTAATATTAATGTGATTGATATTTCAAAAGCGAATGTAATGGCAGGACTTTTCGTTGGTGCAATGCTTCCCTATTTGTTTTCAGCCTTAGCAATGAATGCGGTTGGAAAAGCCGCAATGGCAATGATACAGGAAGTTAGGCGGCAATTTGAATCAATTCCAGAATTAACCGCCGCACTAAAAATCATGAAAAAATATTCGGGTAAAGAAAAATCAGAATGGTCAGAAGAAGATCAAATTACTTTTGAAAAAGCCGATGGAGCAGCAGATTACAGCAAATGTGTTGAGATTTCAACTCAGGCGGCAATTCGTAAAATGGTTGTGCCTGGATTATTAGCTGTAGGATCCCCAGTGTTGGTTGGCTTACTTGGAGGAGCGGAAATGCTCGGTGGTCTGCTCGCAGGTGTTACTGTTTCAGGTGTACTTATGGCTATTTTCCAGGCAAATGCCGGTGGTGCCTGGGATAACGCTAAAAAAATGATTGAAGAAGGTGTAGAGATTGAAGGAGTAAAGTATGGTAAAGGTTCTGACCCCCATAAGGCGGCTGTAGTTGGTGATACTGTGGGAGATCCGTTTAAGGACACATCAGGTCCCTCACTAAATATTTTAATAAAATTGATGGCTGTTGTTTCACTTGTAATTGCACCATTAATTAAATAAATTTAAACTATTAATCTAATATTTTATTAACCCTGCTCATATTTTATCTCTAAGGATATGGGCCACAGACCATAGGGAGGTAGCAAAAACTCTATGAGTAAAAAAGTATATGAGAGTGCGGTTCTAATAAATGCTGCGTTGGAAGATGAACAAATTCAGTCAATTGTTTCCCATATCAAAGAAATTATTCTAAACTCTGATGGTAAAATAATCGATATTGAAGATTGGGGAAGGAAAAGGTTGGCATACATAGTTAAAAAAAGTAAGATTGGCTACTATGTCATCTTTAGATTCAATGCCCTGTCTGATGTAAATTTGAAACTTGAAAGATTTTACAAGCTGGATGAAAATATCCTGCGGTATCTTACTATAAAACTTTCAGAAACTGCATTAGAACAGATTGAGAAAAACAAACCAGAAACTTCAGTGATTGAGAAGCCAGTAAGTGATGATATTATTGATCAACCAATGACGGAAGAAAAAATTGATGAGTCGATTGAAACAAAGGAAAATTCTTAAACTATGATCTACCAGGAGGTATAAACTATGGCTGAACTGAAAATGCCGGAAATTAATTATGTAATAGTTGCTGGAAATTTAACAAAAGATCCTATCTTCAGACAAACCACAAATCAAACACCGGTGGTTAATTTTTCACTGGCATCAAACAGAAGATATAAAGACAGTTCAAATCAATGGCAGGAAGATGTATGTTATATTGGTATTGTAGCATGGAATAAACTTGCTGAGAGCTGTAAGGAAAGACTAAAAAAAGGATCAGCAGTTCTGGTTGATGGAGAACTCCAGAGCCGAAACTGGAAAACAGATGAAGGACACAACAGAAGTATTGTCGAAATAAAAGCCAGAAGGATTCAGTTCCTTAACAAGAGAGCAATGAAAGATGAAAATGAGATCGATGATAAAATAATTGAGAAAAAAAATGAAACTGAAATTGAAAGTACAAGTCAAGTAACTAATGATACGAATGTTGAATCAAATAACTTAGATTACACTGAGGATTCATTTGATAAATTTTTATCGAGTGAAGAATCTGATTTAATTAAATAGGAATAATTAGGATTTTCTAAATGGCAATGAGAAATCAAAAAATTTGCAGATTCACACAGGACAATATCAAGTATATTGACTATAAAGATGTGAAATTGCTGCAAAGATATGTGACGGAACAGGGTAAGATAATTCCTAAAAGAATTACCGGAACAAAGGCTAAATATCAGCGGGAATTAGCCGTCGCAATTAAACGAGCAAGGCATATGGCTCTTATGCCTTATGTATCCGACTCTCTTCGGTGAGCAATTATTTTTTGGAGATAATATGAAAGTAATATTAAGAAGAGACTTCGAATCTCTGGGGCATATTGGCGATATTGTTGAAGTTAAAGAGGGTTTTGCAAGAAACTTCCTCATTCCGCGGAAAATTGTATATAACGCACTTCCGGGAAATTTGAAAGCTTTAGAAGAAGAAAAGAAGAACTTGGATAGAAAAAGTAAGCAAGAATTTCAATCAGCAGAATCAATGGCAACTGAACTTGAAAAAGTGTCTGTTACAATTCCGGTTCAGGTTGGTGAAGAGGATAAAATTTTCGGTTCGGTAACTGCGCAAATGATAAGTGATGCGTTGAATGAAAAGAATTTTGAAATAGATAAGCGAAAAATTGAAATTGAAGAAACAATAAAAACATTAGGCATCTATAGTATAAATATAAAATTACATTCGAAAGTGAGTGCAATAATAAAGGTTTGGGTTGTTCGTGAGTAGTAATTGTTGTGGAACACAAAAAAAGGGGAAGCAATGTTTGCTTCCTTTTTCATTTTAAAACTATTTGGCTTATCTAACTTTTATCTGACCATCCTTTATAAGCTTTGCTATATGTGCAGTTCCAATTTTTGAAATGGTTCTTATCTCACTTGTTGAAAGTTTTAGACTGATAAATCGGTTTAATTCCTGTACAAAAATTTTCTTCTTTTGAAGATTAGGAAGAAATCTTCTTTTCGTCTTATTATGTGCATGCGATATGCTGTTCCCGGCTATGGGGCCAACACCCGATACTTGACATTTTCTTGACATTGAATCTCCTTAATAACTAATCATTTCAAAAAATTTAATAATAAATATACATATATTTAAGAAAAATGTACAACACATATTTCATAAAAATAAATAAATCTCCAAATAGAAAGTTATTTTTATAAAAATTTATTAATAATGCATGTTACACAAAGGAATGATTTTTGTCATATTGATCCCGATTCATCGGGAGAAATATCTCCAAATAGTGCAAATCGTGAACCTTGAGATTCTTCTTGCGGCAAATGCCGGATTCAGAATGACAATTTTGTTTAAGGTGAGTAATAATATCACCTATATTAATGTTACTGATATAATCAATAAAGTAAAATTCGTTTAAATTCAGTATAATATATAACTGAGCGTAATAAAGATCTTTGGAAAATAATCATGGAATATTATGAACTTCATCCTGAAAATCCCCAATTAAGATATATTAATAAAGCTGTTTATGTCCTTAAGAAAGGTGGAATCATTATTTACCCTACTGATACGGTGTATGGAATCGGGTGCGATATATTTAATAAATCAGCGTTGGAAAGGGTTCAATCAATAAAAAACAATCCTGATATTAAATTGCTTAGTTTTATCTGCCACAGTTTTAAGGATATTTCAAACTATGCAAAAATATCGGATTCTGCATATAGGTTGATGAAATATCTTTTACCCGGTCCTTATACTTTCATATTACCTGCTGCAAAGCAGGTCCCTAAAAAATTATGGACAAAAAGAAAAACTGTTGGTATTAGAATTCCGAATTATAAGGTTGCATTAAAATTGGTTGAAGAGCTTGGGAATCCAATTATTAGTACCTCAACGACCAGGAGTAATGGTGAAATACTCTTTGTTCCAAATGAAATAAGATCGATATTTAATTCACAAGTAGATTTGATGCTGGCTTCAGGAAATCTTTCGGGGATACCATCAAGTGTTATTGATTTAAGCGCTGATGAACCGGTTGTGATTCGTAAAGGAGCTGGTGATGTAAGTTTATTTGTCTAATTATATTACTTATAAATATAATGTAGAAAGTTAAGAAAATTTATTGAGGGACATGAACCTAACGTAATCAATATGTTATTTAAACACGCCGTGTATTACGTAGCTACAATTGTTACAGCGACCAGCAATTAAACTATCAGATATTACAGTATGCCAAT
>Ga0114949_10001615_pt1 | contig 13740 bp, 14 predicted proteins | sample N074metaG_FD_83505 | JGI IMG/M metagenome (GOLD analysis project Ga0114949, IMG submission 83505) | Deep subsurface microbial communities from Kermadec Trench to uncover new lineages of life (NeLLi) - N074 metaG | ecosystem: Environmental > Aquatic > Marine > Ocean trench > Sediment | place... | reverse complement strand
CTGTGGAATGACCCTGCCACCGGTGTTATGCGTCACGCTGATGCCGGTTACGAGACCGCCAAAAACAGCGCCCGTGAAAACGGCTTGGACCTGCCGATGCTGGCAGAGGATGGAAACAATGTTTGAATTAACTCTACAGCCGGGACAACTCACGCTGCCCCAGCTGAAGCAGATACTGGCAGAGCCGGTTAAAGTCTCGCTGGACCCCGCCTGTTTCGCCGGCATCGAGGCCGCCGCCAAAACCGTCGCCGATGTGATGATTGATGGTCGCACGGTCTATGGCATTAACACCGGATTTGGTTTGTTGGCCAACACTCGCATCGAGGCGGATGAACTGGAGGTCCTGCAGCGCAGTATTGTGCTCAGCCATGCCGCTGGCGTTGGTAAGCTGTTGGCCGATTCCACTGTACGCCTGTTGATGGTACTTAAAATCAACTCGCTGGCACGGGGATTTTCCGGCGTGCGCATGCAGGTTATCGACGCCCTCTGTTGTTTATTGGAAAAAGAGGTCTACCCCTGTATACCCGCCAAGGGCTCCGTGGGCGCCTCCGGCGACCTGGCACCGCTGGCACATATGAGCGCGCCCCTGTTAGGGGAAGGCGAAATTACTCACAAGGGTCAGCGCTTGCCCGCCAGCGCCGGATTGGAAATAGCCGGCCTGGCACCCATGGTACTGGCGCCCAAAGAGGGCCTGGCGTTGTTAAACGGCACCCAGGTTTCCACCGCACTGGCGGTTGAGGGCTTGCTCGCCGCCGAGAACTTATTGGCCGCCGCCACCGTTATCGGCTCACTCACCGTTGAAGCCGCCAGGGGTTCGCGCGCACCTTTTGACGTGCGCATTCACGCCGCTCGCGGTCATCCATCGCAAATCGATATGGCGGCTGCCTACCGTGAATTGCTGGATCACTCCGAAATTGAAAACTCCCACGACGATTGTCACAAGGTGCAGGACCCCTACTCCCTGCGCTGCCAGCCCCAGGTGATGGGCGCCTGCCTGCAGCAATTGCGTAATTCCGCAGACGCAATCGTGATAGAAGCCAACGCAGTTTCCGACAACCCGCTGGTATTCGTGGAAGAAGGCGACATTATTTCCGGTGGTAACTTTCACGCCGAGCCCATCGCCATGGCGGCGGACAATATTGCCCTGGCCATTGCGGAGATCGGTGCCCTGTCGGAGCGTCGCATGGCATTACTTATCGATTCACAACTGAGCGGCTTGCCGCCGTTCCTGGTCGATAACGGCGGCGTCAACTCCGGCTTTATGATCGCCCAGGTTACCAGCGCGGCCCTGGCCAGTGAAAACAAATCCCTGGCCCATCCGGCCTCGGTCGACAGCCTGCCCACTTCGGCCAACCAGGAAGACCATGTGTCCATGGCCACCTTTGCCGCCAGACGCTTGAGGGATATGAACGAAAATACCTGTGGGGTGTTAGCTATCGAATGGCTGGCCGCCTGCCAGGGCCTGGATTTTTTGGCGCCACTAAAAACCTCTGCCCCGCTGGAAAGCGCCAAGGCGATACTGCGCGCCCGTGTGCCCTTCTATGACAAGGACCGCTACTTCGCACCGGATATCGAGAAGTCGATGGCAGCTGTGAGAGAAGGGGTGCTGCTGGGCAGTTTGTTGGCAGATTGCCGGATTAGCCTGTAGTGAAAAGGGGGTCAGGTCGCCCATTGCCCATCGTAATGGGCAATGGGCGACCTGACCCCATCTATTTGACTGTGGTGAGGCCGAGTATCTCCCAGTCCTGCATGCCACCCCGGTACCACTTGATCTTGTGGGCAGGATAGCCAAACTTCAGCAGGGTCATGATGTTGCGCGGTGACTGGCCGCACCACATGCCGTTGCAGAACATCACCAGTGTCTTCGCGCCGGAGAAATCCCACAGATCATCATCAAAACTGGCGCCGAATTGATCCGATAGAATTTCTGCGATGGTTATGGGGTCCGATGTATCTTCCTTGAGAAGGGTCCAGGGAATATTAATAGAGCCCGGAATGGTGCCTTTGGCAACCCAGTCGGGGGTACGGGAATCTATTACCAGGATATCGCTGCCCGATTTCTCTTTCGCCACCAGGTAATCGAGCATTTCCAGCTCGCCGATGGTTTCAATACCGGGTGCCAGCACAATCGGCCGGATACAGAAAGGCGGGCAGGGACGCGAGGTGATGGCGTAATCCGCTTTCACCGTATTCTTGTTGTCCTGGTTGCGCTGTATCTTTACGGTCTTGCCCTTGTGAGTCACCTCGATAAAGGTCAGGCTCGGGGTGATTCCCACTGGCTTGGTGTGCGCGGCGCCACTAATCCCTATCAGCAGCACCAGCAGGGCACGTAGTATTGTTGTCATTTTCATCTCCCGTCTCGCGATTGTTAGCTAAGCATAGGACATTCTTCTGATTTCGCATAAGCGCCCTAAGTAGGGCTGACAAATTCGGCTGTGCCCCGGCCGACTGCACCGTTGGTGGATGGCGCCGCGTCGAAGATGCACGCGGTAAGCGCACAGGCATCGAATTGAATATCTGCTCAACTGAACTATAACTATGGGAGTGCACACCGGGTTACTTTGGAGCGATCAGATGAGAAGAATGGGAGGCGCGGATGCATTTATGCTGGCGATGGAAACGCCAAAAGCCTATATGCATACCTTCAAAGTAGCCATATTGGATCCCTCCACCGATCCGGAGGGTTGGTCCTATAACAAGTTTCGCCAGGATTTCGAAAATCGAATACATCTTGTCCCCTACCTTCGCTGGAAATACGCCCCCGCACCATTGGCCCTCAACCACCCTTTGTGGATAGAAGACCCGGATTTTAACCTCGACTTCCACTTAAGACGTATTGCCTGCCCGACTCCGGGTGATCACAAGACCCTGTGTGAATTCATGTCGTCCGCCTACGCCTACCAGTTGGATCGCAGTCGCCCACTGTGGAAATGCTGGGTCGTTGAAGGCCTGGAAAATGGCAAGGTGGCGATAGTAACCATGCTACATCACGCCTATGTAGATGGCGTAGGCGCCTCCTGGGGACTGGAGCAGCTGTTCGTAGATAGCCCCGGCTATCCACCTGAAGATGTGCCGCATTGGGTCGCTCGCCCAACACCCTCATGGTTTCGGCAGTTGTGGCTCGCCCTGGTTGATTGGCCCGGTGTGGTGCTCACGAACCTGCCCAAAGTTGTCTCCGGCCTCAGGCAGAGGAAGGCCCTGGAAAGACAATACAAGAGATCGGGAAAACCACCCCATCCCAGCCCGGGAATGATGCAGAAAACGCCCATTAACGAGGTACTGAGTTATGGGCGAACCTTTGTCTGCGAGAGCATGCCCCTCGAAAATTTCAAAAAAATCAGCAAGGGTCTGGACGCCACAATAAATGACGTTTTCCTCTGCTGTGCTGCCGGAGCCATCAGGCGCTTGTTCCTGGAGGGCAGCTACAATCCGGACCAGAGCCCCTTGATCGCTGCAGTACCTTTCGCAGGCGAGCGACCCGAGGGCATGGAAGGATTGGGGAACTTTGTCACCCTTGATTATTGTTGGTTGCACACAGACATTAGTGATCCCTTACAGCGGCTGCACGCCAGTCACAAGGCGGCAAAAGAAATGAAAGAGCACCTGCGACAAATGGTGGATATGGATGCAGATTTCGGCGCAGTGATGAAAATACTCCCGCCCTGGGCTGTCAAGGCGCTCAGCTGGTGGTTGCGCGAAAAAAAGAGAGGCAGCCTGAGCCTGTTTGGCAATGTCGCCTTATCGAATGTGCCCGGCCCTCGCAAGCCGCTCTACCTGGATAAGTACAAGCTGGACAATTGGTTTTCTACCGGTCAAATCGTTGACGGAACCTGCCTCAATATGACCATGTGGAGTTATTGCCAGAATGTCAATTTGTGCATTCTGGCCGACAAAAAGGTTCTTCCCGATGGGTGGAACCTCTTCGACTACTTCGTTGAGGAACTGGAGAAACTCGTCTCCCTGATTCCGGAAACGGACCCACAGATAGAGGCTGCATCATGAGTAGCTTGAAACCCATGGATCTGGCGTTTCTACTGCTCGAAAACAGCAGCCGCCAGATGCACATGACGGCGTATCAAATGTTTAAAGTACCCGCCCGTCAGAAACACAGCTTCGTAGCCAGGGTAATGGATACCTGCCGCAACAGTGAAGTCATTGCACCCTTCAATCAGAAGCTCAAGTGGCTGGGAAAAAATGTGGCGTCCTGGCAGACTGTTGAGCCAGACCTGGACTATCATGTCAGGCACGTGGCGGTGCCGGCTCCCGGCTCGCTAAAGCAATTTTATGAGCTCATCTCCTTCCTGAACACACCCCTGCTGGACCGGGACCAGCCGCTCTGGGAGTGCTATATCATCGATGCTATTGAAGACAACCATATCGCCATCATGATCAAGGTCCATCACGCGCTGATAGATGGCGGGGGCGCACTCAAGATGTTCCGCAATGCAATGAACGATTCGGCCCAGGATAAATCCATTCGTACCATCTGGATGCCTTCCGACAAGGAGACGCCAAAACGAAAGCGCTCCCGGGCGAGTGCGGCACAGACAAATAAATGGCTCTCGAAACTGGGCAAGCTGCCCGCGAACGTTATGGGTGCCGGCACAGAGTTTGCGAAAATGGGAGCGCAAACCCTGGGGCTCAAACCCAAGCAGTCCGCGGTTCCCTTCGGCGCAGCCAAGACGATATTCAATAATATACCGCAATCCTCAGCGCGGCGTTACGCCAATTGCGAACTCTCGCTGACCCAGATAAAAGCGATCGGGAAAAAGACTGAAACCACCGTCAATGACGTGGTAACAACGATTATTGACGACGCCCTGCATCATTACCTGCGGGATCACAATGCCAGCATTAATGTGCCGCTGGTCTGTCTTATGGCCATGTCCATTCGTACGCCCGACCAAAAATCCGCCGGCAACCAGGCCACCGTCGAACTGGTGCCTATGGGCCAGCCGAGCGCCACCATCAGCGCGCGACTACAGCAGATTCATAACTCCATTCAGCAAGTGAAAGATAAGAGCAGGAAGTTACCCTCGTCAGTGCGGCAGCTTTATTCCTTGTTTATCTTTGGCAGCGCCACGCTGTCTGACTTCTCATCGGCCTTTGAGGCAATACCCAGCGCTAATCTGGTGATCTCCAATATGGTTGGGCCCCAGGAGCAGTTGTATATGGGCGGAATGCCAATGGTCGCTTTTCAGGGTCTTCCCATCGTCCCGCCCGGCGCCGGCTTGAATGTCACCTTTGCCAGCTTTAACCAGAAGATTTGCCTGGCGATTGGGGCGGCACCCGAGGCGGTCAATGAGCCCTACAAATTGATCAAGTTTATACAGAAAAGTTTCGACAAGTTGCAAAAAGTCAGCCTCAGGGGCAAGCCGGCAGCAAAACCAAAACCGACCAAAAGGTAAGACAGTTACCAGCACCCGGGAGAAGTACCAGTGATAAATGTAGGATCAATGCTTAAACAACGGTCTGTTGTTGCCAACAATCTGGAAGCTTTTGTGGAGCCCTCCACCAATATTCGCGCGACCTACGCAGATTTAAACAAGCTCGCCAATAAATGTGCCAGCACCATGGCAGCGCTGGGTGCTAAAAAAGGCGACCGTGTTGCATTGCTGATGAACAACAGTATTAAATTTGTGGCACTTTTCTACGGGGCCGCCAAACTGGGCCTGGTGGTGGTGCCGTTGAATACGCGTCTAACTGCCAGCGAACTAACGTTTATCCTGTCTGACAGCGGCACAAATATTCTGTTTTTTGATGCGGCGTTTGCCGAGACGGTGGCCACTATCAAAGCCAGTGAGGAACACCCGCTGACGATAGGCGAATATATACAGACCACAGATGCGGGCCTGGCCGGGGAAGATTGTCTGCAGTCGTTGCTGACCGACGCATCTGAGGAAGAACCCGAAATAGGCGGTGGTGACCAGGACAACCTGTTCATCATGTACACATCCGGCACCACCGGTCTGCCCAAGGGTGTAGTCCATAGCCATGAATCCATAATGTGGGCCGGACTGTGCTGGGCGAGCACGGTCGAAGTTCGCTACCGGGACCGCCTGTTACTGCCCTTGCCGATGTTTCACGTGGCTGCACTGACCGCCGTATTGTTCTGTGCCGTGCGCGGGGTCACGCTGGTATCCATGCCGGATTTCGATCCATCCAGGGTCTGGTCACTCATTGTAGAAGAGAAAATATGTATCGGCGCTTCCGTTCCGGCCATCCTCAACTTTATGCGACAGGTGCCGGAGTTTGCCGAACTCGATGCACCAGATTTCCGCTTTTTCATAACTGGGGCAGCCCCAATGCCGGAAACCCTGACCCGCATATACAACGAAAAAAATATAGAAGTTATCCAGGGCTATGCCCTCACCGAGTCCGGCGGGGGCGGCTGCATGCTGATGAATGAAGACGCTCTGCGCAAGATAGGTTCCGCGGGTAAACCCACCATGTTTACCGAATTGTGTATCCGTGATGCCCAGGGCAAACGTTCCAACGTCGGCACCGGCGAAATTCTTCTCAAAGCACCCCACATGATGAAGGAATACTGGAACCGTCCAGAAGCTACAAAGGAAGCCCATGACGATGGCTGGTTCTGCACCGGCGACATTGCGGAAATAGATGAAGAAGGCTTCATTTTCATCAAGGATCGCATCAAGGACATGATTATTTCCGGCGGCGAGAATATCTATCCCGCGGAAGTCGAGAACGTGATCCTGGCGCATCCCGCGGTGACCGAGGTTGCGGTGATAGGCCTGCCCGACGAAAAGTGGGGTGAAAGGACCTGCGCTATCGTCGTGATTACTGATGATGCAGTCGATGAACAGGCTATCATCCATTGCTGCGAGGAGAAGTTGTCGCGCTACAAACTGCCCCGCAAAGTCATCTTCGTTGAAAGTATTCCGCGCAACCCGTCAGGGAAAATATTGAAGCGGGTGTTACGGGAGCAGTTCGCCTGATTCCTCGCCATCACGGTTACCAGAGATGTACCACATCAATCGCCCAGGGCGGGAGCGCAGGAATTGTTGATTGAAATTAATTCACTCTCCTCGTTGCACCTATAGGGTAGTTATTCGTCGGGCGCGGGCCTGGCGTATTGGCCACTTCTTCGCCGCTCCAGGCGATTAGGGATGAAATGCCACAGGTGATTCTGTGGTGTCGTAGTGTTTCAAGATTCATATTCACCACAAAATCATTATTAGTTCATTGAAATAATGAGGTGTACTTGTGGAAAAGAGATCCTGGGCAGAACCCTACAAAATCAAAATGGTTGAACTCTTGAAGATGACAACCGAAGAGCAACGCAAGACCGCGATTGTCGAAGCAGGCTTTAATACTTTCCTGCTGAAATCTGAAGATGTCTACATAGACCTGTTGACTGACTCCGGTGTTGGCGCCATGAGCGACCATCAGTGGGCTGGCATTATGCTGGGCGATGAATCATACGCCGGCAGTCGTAACTACTATCATATGCGGGACACGATAGAGGAGTATTACAGTTACAAATATACCGTACCCACTCACCAGGGCCGTGGTGCTGAACACATACTCAGTCAAATTCTTATCAAGGATGGCGACTATATTCCAGGCAACATGTACTTCACCACCACTCGCTTACACCAGGAATTAGCCGGTGGCACTTTCGTTGACATCATCATTGATGAGGCTCACGACCCCGCCTCCACACATCCCTTTAAGGGCAATGTTGATCTTAACAAGCTGAACAAATTGGTGGCCGACGTCGGTGCCGAGAAAATCCCCTATATCTGCATAGCTACCTGCGTCAACATGGCCGGTGGACAGCCGATATCTCTAGCCAACCTGCGCGAATTGAGGGCATGGTGCGACCAGCACGACACTTTGTTTGTGCACGACATGACTCGCGTGGCAGAGAATGCCTATTTTATTCAGCAGCGAGAAACCGGCTACCAGAACAAAAGCGTCAGGGAAATTGTGTATGAAATTTGTGCCCTGACGGATGTAGCAACCATGTCAGCAAAAAAAGATGCCATGGTTAACATCGGCAGGTTCCTCGCCATGAATAACGACGAACTCTATGCCAAAGCCTGTGAACTGGTGGTAGTTTACGAGGGTCTGCACACTTACGGAGGCATGGCGGGCCGGGATATGGAAGCCCTGGCCATTGGCATAAAAGAAAGCGTACAGGATGATCATATGCGCGCCCGTGTCGGTCAGGTTGAATACCTGGGCGCACAACTGGAAGCCGAAGGCGTGCCTATTGTAAAACCCTGTGGCGGTCACGCCATATTCCTGGATGCCAGGGCCATGTTGCCTCACCTGCCACAGGAACAATACCCGGCACAGGCACTGGCGGCTGCTATCTACGTTGAATCGGGTATTCGCGCCATGGAACGTGGCGTGGTGTCGGCCGGGCGCAATCGGGAGACTGGAGAAAACCTAATGCCAAAGCTGGAGTTGGTTCGCCTCACCATTCCTCGCCGCGTCTATACCCAAGCGCATATGGGTGTAACCGCAGAGAGCGTGGCTCGCGTCATGAAAGATGCACACAAGGTTAAGGGCCTACGCTTTACCTACGAGCCCGACATGCTGCGCTTTTTCCAGGGCCGCTTTGAGGAAATCACCTAACGGGCCCATAGCGCAGGTTCAGGCGTTGTGCACATACTTTCAATAACGTACTATTGTATATACATACGGAGGGCCGGTTATGAAAGTGTCAATGGCAGATGTGAACAAGAAGGGCAACATGATCATTAACCAGGTGGTTGATACTGGCGAGCCCGCCATCATCATGAAGCACGGAAAACCGATTGCCGAAATTCGGCCTCTGCCGGTGAATGGTGAGCGGGATAAGGCAATAGCCTATCTGTCCGCACTAGAGCCCGTACCGGTTAGTACGCCACTGGATCAGGTTATAGACGACGGGCGTGAGCGTGGGTTTTGAAGTCAAGGAACCCGGCAAGATCTATTCCCAGGTAGGGGTAGTACTCGATAACAGCGTGGCGATGCGTTGGCTTGTTGCCAGTGGCAAGAAAGTGGATCAACGCTACGCCCTGAGCGTTCGAGATTTTATCCAGGAAGAACGTCCGCGGGTCATGGTACCGTACCTGTGGACCTACGAAGCGGCCAATGTTGTTGCCTACTACGTCCGTCAGGGAGAGCTTGAGTATAGCGTGGCGATCAACACACTTCTGGCACTCCATGACCTGTGTTCTATCGCCATTGATCGGAGAAACACCCATAGCGCTTTTTGAGGCGGCCGAGGCACACGGGGTGACAGCATACGATGCCGCCTATCTGCTGCTGGCACGCAGCGAAGGCCTGCCGCTTGCCACCTTAGACAGGAAAATGCGCAAGGTAGCCAAGGGCATGGGTATTGACGTATTTGGGCTATGACAACTCAACTTAGTCAGACCAGCCGGCCCTCCCGATAATCCTCAATGGCCTGCTCGATTTCTTCGCGGGTGTTCATCACGAAGGGACCCCAGTTTGCTATAGGTTCACCGATGGGAATACCGGCCAGTAACAGCAAGGCGCTATCTTCGGAGGCGCTCAGGCTGACCTGGTCACCGTCACCCAGCATGCCCAGCTGTTGCTGCTTGAGGGGTCGGCCATCTATCTCGACGGCACCCCGATAAACATACAGCAACACGCGCTTGTCAGGATCGATCGGCAGGGCCAGCGTTTCACCGGCGGCCAGTTCAATATCGAAATAGTCCGGCCGGGTAGTGACATCGGCGACCGGCCCGGTCACTGATTGTCCATTCACTTCCAGCGCACCGGCAATCACCTTGATGCGGCTATTATTGCCAAGCTCCAACACCGGAATCTGATCGGGGCCATATTCCCGATAGGCGGGCTCCTGCATTTTTTCAGCGGCGGGCAAGTTCACCCACAGCTGAAACCCGTGCAGACGACCCTCATCCTGTTGCGGCATCTCCGAATGTAAAACCCCGCGACCGGCGGTCATCCACTGCACGCCGCCGCTGACCAGCAAGCCTTCATTGCCGAGGTGGTCACGGTGCGCCATGGTGCCTTCCAGCATGTACGTCACGGTTTCAAAGCCGCGATGCGGATGCTCCGGAAAACCGCCGATGTAATCCGCCGCCTCATCCGAGGCCATTTCGTCCAACAACAGGAAGGGGTCAAAGGCCTGCAGCGCGCCCCGCACCACCGAGCGCTGAATTTTCACGCCGTCGCCGTCGGTAACCGCCTCGCTATCGAAAACCTGCATCAATTGTCGTGTACTCATAACTTGTCTCCTTTAGGCCGCTACTTTGAAGCGTTGGCGATCGTGCGGCCGGGTGTAGTCGATGTCAGGTCCTAGCGGCACCACACGGGTTGGATTGATGGTGTCGTGGCTGTAGTAATAGTGCGTTTTTATGTGCTCAAAATTCACCGTCTCGGCCACACCGGCGTGCTGATACAGCTCCCGCACATAATTGGAAATGTTCGGGTAGGCCTCGATCTGGCGAAGATTGGTCTTGAAGTGCCCAAAGTACACCGAGTCAAAACGGATTAAGGTCGTGAACAAGCGCCAGTCGGCCTCGGTCACCTGATCACCCAACAGGTAAGCTTGTCTGCCCAAAATTTCCTCCACCTTGTCCAAGGCCTCGAACAATTGATGAAATGCCTTTTCATAGGCCGCCTGGGTGGTGGCAAAGCCGGCCCGGTACACGCCGTTGTTGATGTGCTGGTAGACATAGTCATTGAGTTTATCGATCTCGACAGCCAGGGCCTGCGGGTAGTAATCGGCCCGGTCCTCGGTGAATTCCTCAAAGGCACTGTTCAACATGCGAATGATGTCGGCCGATTCATTGCTGACAATGGTGTTGGTGTGCGTATCCCACAGCACCGGCACAGTCACCCGGCCGCTATAGCTTGAGTCAGCTTTGGTGTAAAGCTGCGCCAGGGTGGCAATGCCCGCTACCGGGCTGGCATCGTAGCCAGCGGCAACACTCACCGCATCGGAAATTTCCCAGCCCTTGTTCAGCATCTCCGCCTTTACTACCGTCACACCAATCACCTGCTCCAGCTTTTTCAGCTTGCGGAAGATGAGGGTGCGATGTGCCCAGGGGCAGGCCAGTGAAACAAACAAATGGTAACGGCCCGCTGCTGCCGGATAAGCATCCGACCCGATCCAGTTTCTATATTGAGAGTCCTTGCGTACAAACTCGCCATTGTTGGACTCGGTGTCGTACCAGTCGGTGTGCCACTTACCTTCAATTAGTAAACCCATGATAAATCTCCTTTACTCGCAATAGTCTGGTGCCTGCCTAGCGCAGCAGGCGATTGTTGATGCGGGAGTCAACGGAAACCGAACCGCCTCCCATGAAGGCCAGCGCCGTGGTTACCGCCAACAGGGTCAGCGCGTATTCATAGCCGTTATTGCTGAGGAACATGCCGTTGCCCAGGTGAACAGTCATCGCCATGAGCATGGCGAAGGCCACGACAATGGCGGCTGGACGGGTCAGCAGGCCCAGCACCAGGGCGATACCGCCAAAGAACTCCGCACTTCCTGCCAGCAGGGCCATCAGGTAGCCCGGCTCGAAGCCAATAGAGGCCATCCACTGACCGGTACCTTCCAGCCCGTAGCCGCCGAACCCGCCGAACAGCTTCTGTGCACCGTGGCTGGCCAGCACCACACCCACCGGAACCCGCAGCGCCAGGGCGCCGATACCAGCATCACTGGACAGGGTTTTATTGAGTATATTTTGAGTATTTACATTCATGATTTTGCCTCTCGTCAGTTTTTGCTTCAATAAATATGAATTATTTGAAGCGTTAGAGACATTGTATTCATTGGAGCGAGAGAAAAAATCGGAATATAATGGACTAATTATTCAATTATATTGAATATTAAACATGAACCGACCGACCCCGGCCCGAAACGCATCCGGGTCGAGGCGTCAGCAGGTTTTAGGCGTCCGAGTAGCCGTTCCCCTTGGCCTCGATGAAATGGGCTTCACCCAGACCCTGCTCCACTGACGCGACTTTCACCGCCTCGGCTATCCAGCCCGCATCCAGGATGCCAACCAGGTTGTCATCCTCGTCGTAGTTCACGTTGCTGCCGGTGACCACCATAAAGGTATCCGTGGGCTCGGTGTTGTCAGCTGGCGTGTGAAAGGTATGGATCGAACCGCCCGGCTCAAACAGGTAGCAGCCCGCCGTTTGCTTCTGGTCGGGATACTCAAGGTAGTGCCAGCAGCCCGAGATTGTCCACAGGTGCACGGTACCCGTGTGGAAGTGCTTGGGCAGGGTCACACCGGGGGCAAAAATCACTCGCAGCACCCAGATACCAACCTCCGCATCGAGGTACAGGGGCTGCACGTCGACACCCTCCATGAGGACGTCCTTGATAAAGGGCACGTCGTTGGTATTGATGGTCAGAAGCTGGCCTTGAACGGTAATCGTAGTTGGAAGTGCCATGGTTTTTCCTCTCGTGGATAAACGGGGTTTTGCTTTGCTTACAGTAATATAGTCGCTCCGGCGCCAGCCCACGGCTTTTCCGATCTTCTCTGCCGCGTGAGTTCTCTTCGGCGCCTTTTATTTCAATAAATGTGAATTAATTAATGCCTTGGAGACCCTGCATTTACTGGCTTGAAAGAGAAAATCGAAATATGATGGACTAATTATTCGACTATTTTGCATATTGAATATGAGCCGATTGACGCTGGAAGGATTGGAAGTACTCGATGCCATCGACCGCAAGGGCAGCTTTGCGGCGGCGGCGGCCGCGCTGTACCGGGTGCCCTCCAAAATCACCTATACCATCAACAAAATGGAGGATGAGCTGGGCGTTAGCTTGTTTCACAAGGAGGGACGTCGCTCGGTGCTCACGCCGGCGGGTCGCTTGTTACTGGAGCAGGGCCGCGAGTTGCTCGACGCTGCCGAGCGGCTGGTTGAAAACACCCGCCAGCTCGACCGCGGCTGGGAATCCAGCCTCAGTATTGCCCTGGACAGTGTGCTGGAATTCGACTGCCTGGAGCCGCACCTGCACGCCCTGTATGAATTGCAGCCCGACATTGAAATCAATCTTTACGAGGAAGTGTTAGGCGGCTCCTGGGAAGCCATCAAAGAGGGTCGAGTAGACCTGGTAATTGGAGCGTCAAACGTGGACTCCTCCACCCAGGGCCTGGTGGTCGAAGAACTCTCGCAGATCGAATGGGTGTATGCTGTGGCACCCAATCACCCGCTGGCCAGCCACAGCCAACCGCTTGCCCAGCAAGATCTTATTGAGTACCGCGCCGTCGTGGTGCGCGACTCATCACGCCACCTGCCCGCGTTGACGCTGCGGGTCTTCGATAAACAACCGCTGTTGCGTGTGGCCAGCATACAGCAGAAGATCGAAGCACAACGCCAGGGTCTCGGCGTCGGCTTCCTACCCCGGTTCCGCATTGAAAACCTGTTGCAGCGCGGGGAACTCATAGCGCTGGCGATGGACGACCCCTACGCCTCAACGCCTCTGAATATGGTGTGGAAGTCCAACAACAAGGGCAAGGCACTGAAGTGGCTGGTGGAGAGTATGAGGACAGCTCACTATTCGACCAGAGATGCCGGATCGAAGTAGGTCGAGAACGATGCGCCGGTAGCGCGTGTTTTGTCCCGCCCATCTACACCGTGCTCTAACAAGGTTTTCAGCACGGTAAGAAAATAGACCCATGCACCCCTACAATTGGCGTGGATGTGCATGCGGTCTGCCGGCGTATCGGGAATATCGAATTGGTGCAGCTCTAAAAGCGTGCCACTCAGATAAGGAAT
>Ga0114949_10001611_pt1 | contig 13746 bp, 10 predicted proteins | sample N074metaG_FD_83505 | JGI IMG/M metagenome (GOLD analysis project Ga0114949, IMG submission 83505) | Deep subsurface microbial communities from Kermadec Trench to uncover new lineages of life (NeLLi) - N074 metaG | ecosystem: Environmental > Aquatic > Marine > Ocean trench > Sediment | place... | reverse complement strand
CGATGTACCGATTTTTTTTCAGTACTTCGATGATCGAGACCAGCACTGCGTCCAAATCGCCCTCGTCCAGTGCTTTCGAAGCGTTCAGATATTCGTCTCTTCCTTCCTCAACTCCGGAAATAGTCGAATTCTGGTGTTTGGTTCTAAACTCGACCACCAGAGAAATGGCTTCTCCGATCACCATGAAACGGGGATCATCTGAGGCCACCTGAGCTAAAACCACAGCCCGATCTGGATCCTGAAAGACGAGGAGTCTTGCAAGTAGGCCCGCTGCGGATAGGTCGTCCGAATTCTTCTTTAAGATGGACTCGAGAATTTCGATCGCCTGCTGGTTCTGTCCTTTCGAAACGCTCTCTTCCGCCTGAGCCAACATAGTATTCGCCTCGGTCGGAATGGCCGCCTCGAGCCACTTCCGTACCTCGAGCTCCGGAAGAGCACCCGTGAATTCGCTCACAACGTTGCCGTCCACGAACAGCTTGACCGCTGGAATTCCTTGTATTCCATATTGCGTTGAAAGCTCAGGATTCTGATCCGTATCGACTTTGGCGAGTTTCCAGCTTCCGGACTGCTCGGCCTCGAGTTTGTCAAGAATAGGCCCCAGAACCCGGCATGGGCCACACCATTCAGCCCAGAAATCCACCAGGACGGGAATCTTCGAACTGGCTTCAATCACGTCTTCTTGAAAGTTTTGAACCTCAATACCCATTGTGAACGTAGCTTGTGTTCAGTTTCTGGAAGAAGCTTCGGAAGACGCGAGGACCCGCGTTTGGAGCGGCCCGAGTCTGCGATTTATATCATTTTGAACATGTCTATTATGATTACACCGGGAAAACGGGGAGGATTCCTGTTCACAGTTTTTTTGATGTTGATTGTTCTGGCTGGCTGTGACCCTCAGCCCCAAGAGAGGCCGTACGACCCGGCCAGCGATTCTCTTCGATTCGAAGGGGAGGCGCATATCCGAAACGTTAAGCAGCTGACGTTCGGTGGAAACAACGCGGAGGCCTATTGGAGCTTTGACGATGAGCATCTCATCTTCCAAAGTGATTGGGCTGACATCAATTCTCAGGGATGCGATCAGATATTTGTCATGGACCCCGACGGTTTCGGCGAAGGAGATTCGGGGAACTATCAGCTTGCTTCGACTGGACTTGGCCGCACAACGTGTTCTTTCTTCATGCCGGGAGACGAAAAGATCATATATGCTTCGACGCACGAATCATCAAAGGAGTGTCCACCACCGGTTATGTTTGGGCAGGGCAGATACGTCTGGCCGATCTATGTAGATTACGATATCTACATAGCCAACCCCGACGGAAGCGGGGTAGAATTGCTTATCGGAGGGGCGGGTTACGACGCGGAGGCCACCGTTTCACCCGACGGGAAATACATTGTATTTACCTCGACTCGGTCGGGCGATCTGGAATTGTGGCGATATGAGATCGGATCAGGTGATTTGCTGCAACTGACCGATGGTCTGGGTTACGATGGTGGAGCTTTCTTCTCGCGAGACTCTCAGCAGATCGTCTGGAGGGCCAGCCGTCCCACCGGAGAAGACGCCGACGTATACAAATCTCTGCTGATGGAGAATCTCATTGAGCCCAGCAAATTGAATGTATTCGTCTCAGATATCGACGGATCGAACGTGCGCCAGGTGACGGATTTACCGGGGGCGAATTGGGCTCCGTTTTTCCATCCAGACGGCGATCGCATTGTTTTTACCTCGAATCATCACTCTTTGACTGAAGGAGGGCGTCTATTCGCCATTTTCATGATCGGAACGGACGGGACGGGGCTCATACAGATTACCCATTCGGGCCGATTTGACGCCTTCCCCATGTTTTCCTACGATGGAACGCGCCTGGTTTTCTCTTCGAACAGAAATGTGTCCCGAACAGACTCACCCGACACTAATGTGTTTGTTGCGGATTGGGTGGAACGCCCGTGAGCTGCTCAACACCCTCTTCTACATCCTGGCGGTTCCGTTGACCGATTCAAAAGCTAAGCGGAGTTTTTCCCGGAGCGTTTCAAGAACGAATGGTTTGGAGATGTAATCGTCCATTCCGGCTTCCAGACAGCGGTGACGATCTGAATCCATGGCGTTGGCCGTTAGCGCGATGATCTGCGCACGATGTCCGTCGGATTCCTCGCTCCGGATCAATTTAGCAGCCTCCATTCCGCCCATCGTCGGCATCATGACATCCATCAGGATAATGTCGTACCGGGTTTCTCGAGTGGCTTCTACTGCCAACATACCGTCGGATACGACATCCGCTGTATACGAAAGCTTTTCAAGCATTCTCGAGACCACCATTTGATTGATGATGTTGTCTTCTGCTACAAGTATGTTCAAGTTTGCCATGGCGGGTAATGGTCGGGCATAGGTTTGCCGACCGGGCTGCAGATAACTGACTTAAAGAATTATCGGCAGGAAGGGTAAAAAGTTGAGCTCCAACGAGGTAGAGTCAACGTGAGCTGTAAACGAACAAAGAATAGCTCTGGGCGGGTCAATCCCGGCTCGAGCGAGAGTGGTAGAAGCGACTACCCGACTTTATTGCCCCTGGTCACTTCGAATCGTACGTCGATGGAACGTCGATATATCGAGAGACAAAATCCGAATGAGAGAATAATGAAGCCAATCCAGACAAAACTGATGAACGGTTTTTCAGTTGCCTGGACGACGAGCCAATCTTCGGGTATAGAGTCAACGCCCTCGATCTGCAGGGTGATGGCTCCATTGTCCACGTTCATGGCCGTGAAGCCAAGGGAAATTCCCCACTCTTCGTCTCTGACAGGAATAATATTTACGGATCTATCCAGCATGATCATGTAGACAGGTGTCAACTGACGTGTCTCCGACGTCTGTAGATTGGTGATCTCGAGAACCGCTCCGACGGCGATCTCAGTTGAATCCGTTTGATGGGACTTAACCCCGTCCACATCGTAGTCAAGAAACTTGATCAGAAATGCGTTGTCCCCAATGATAGAGGAATCACCTCTTGCTAGATTCAGTTGAGTTCCATCCAACTCGTCACCTGAGGAAAACATGATGTTCGGAGTCACCGTGATGAACAAATCCTTCTCAGGGAATACATGGGTATCCGGATTCTGAATCCACTGGTCTTTTGAACTTTTGTACACGACCGGTGAGGCCGTAAACGAGCGTCCCCTCGGATCCTCAAATTCAAGCTCGTACGTCGGTTTGTTTTCCTCGTCCGTTCCGTGCCCCGTATACGTAACGGTATACCCGTTCAGAATCCGCGTTTCGCCCAAGGCCAGTATGAAATTGTCTCGACTTTCGCCGATCTGAACACCCGTGTTTCGGACGATCGGATTGCTGAAGCCAGAAGAGGCGATAATTCCCAGCACAAATATCGCGAATCCGACATGAGATAAAGAGCCACCGGCCATCTTGAGATTTCCTCTTACTACCCGCCAGAAGACTATGAAATTTCCGAAAAAAGCAAAAAACGCAGCAAAAGTCAGGAGGAGGAGCAGTACACCCAGCGCATTTGTGTTCCAGAAGCTGGAAAAGCCGTCCAGTAGCGAGGCCTGGTTCAGCGAATTGGCTGTGTTTACTGCAGCCGTCGACATCACCGCGGCCCGTTCAGAAAACGGAGAAAAAATCAGAACAGCCAACGTGGAAATAAATGATAGGACGACCGGTTTAATCATCACTTTGTTCACATTGGCGATGGTCATCCGATTCCACCAGAAGAGTTGTCCGATTCCCGCCAGGAAAACGACCAGGATCATTAGGGGAAGTGTCCACCGGTTGTAAAAAGCCAGTGGGACGCTCGATGGATTGTCTCTAAAGATCCGTCCGATAATCGGAGCACTTGTGCCGAGCAGCACAACGGCCGCGACGGCCATCAGAATCATGGCGCCTGCAAACGTCAGGAACTCTCGAGAGAGCATTTCCGGTTCATTTTCGGGCACCGGGAGTTCCTTTATTCGATAAATGAAGAGACCGAACCCGATGATACCGATCGTTAAAATCCAGATGAGAAGCTGATTGTAAAGACCTAGATCTACGAACGAGTGAACCGAGATATCGCCCAGGATCCCGCTTCGAGTCAGGAAAGTCGAGTAAATGACCAGGATGTACGCCATTATGCAGAGGAAGAGTGAGGCCTTCTGGCTGTGCCCACTCCTCTTCTGAATGATCATCGTATGTACCGCACCAATACCCACCAGCCACGGCACCAGCGACGAGTTTTCGACCGGGTCCCAGGCCCAATAGCCGCCGAACGACAAAGTGAGATAGGCCCAGTATCCCCCCATTATGATTCCAACCCCGAGCGCCAGCACGCCAAAAAGCGTCCAGGGAAGCGCGGGGAGTACCCACTGCGTGTATCGCTTTTTCCACAGGGCGGTAATTGCGAAAGCGAATGGCACCATCATGGAAGCGAAACCGGAAAAAAGAATGGGTGGGTGAATGACCATCCAATAATTTTGAAGCAGGTCATTCAGTCCCTGACCATCCGTGGGAATGATCCCAGCCTGAATCATCGGGGCCGTCGGATACTTTTGTATCAGGGTCACGAACGGCGAGATGCCGACCGTAAATGCACCGAGATCGATTCCGGCTACCATTGTCAGCAGGAAGAACTGGGACATCGCCATGATCGCCATCACAGGCCCTTCGTATCCTTTGGCCAGCCGAATGACTGCCAGGCCCACAAATCCATTCATCACAATCCAGAGCAAAAACGATCCTTCCTGGCCGGCCCAGCTCGCAGCCACGAGATAGTCGAGAGGCAGACTTACCGAAGTGTGGTCATAGACATACGCATACTGAAACTGATGCGTCACATTGAGATACATCAACAGTCCGAATGCGACCGTGGATGCCACCGCCGAGATCATCCACAGGTAGCGACCATACCGTTTCCAGGAATCCACCTTTGTGTCGATTTCGGATCGCTTGAAATAGGCACATCCAGACAGAATTGTGGCCACGAGGGCTACTAAAAGGAGGATTTGACCGACGATTCCTATCATTAAAACGAGCTCTCCAGAAGAGAAAAACGCAATAAAAAAGCACCACCTCGCCATGCGCGGATATGAAGAACCTCTTCATATCACAGTGGGTACCGCTCATTTTCTTCCAACTTCCTCGGCAACGCGAACAAGTCGCGTTAGATCCACGAAGGACTTGAGGCCTGTTGTCTAAACATGAAGGATGGTTCCCAATAAGAAAGCGTTAGGTTCTTACTATAGCGCACGAAGCGGGGTAGTGCTTGACCCGATATTAAGCTCAAACTCGTCTGAAATCAAGCCTTTTAGCTGGCCACTAGTGCTGCGGACAGTGTCTTTTCGAGCTCATCGAGCTGGGCGTTGATCTCTTCACCGGGGTCATGACTCGAAGCATTTTCGATGAACAACTCTTCGGTGACAGCCAGCGCAGTGATTACAGCGGCCGTCAGATCAGACTGCTCAGGGTGAGCAGACTTGAAGGCTTGCAATTTCTCATCCAGATATTCGGCCATTTTTTCCGTGTCCTTTTCCTTTCCCTCGGATACACGAAGCGTGTATTCTTTTCCAAGTAGGCGTATTTGAACGGGATTTTGTGTCATGATTTTAGGTCGAGAAATTCTATTCAGTCAGTTCCCTAATCTGAAGGAGAAGCATTCGAATCGGAATGATTGACCAGATCGATCGATCGATCGATGGCTTCAATGTATTTCTCGACCTGAGACCGAAGGACCTCCGGACTCTCTGCAAATACGACGTATGTTCCTTCGGCTTGAGCGGCACCATCGGTTCGAAACATATCGATTTGCTTCTGGAGAGACACATTTTCTTCCCGAAGTCGGGAGAGCTCTCTGACGGTCAAATCGATCCGAGCTCTTAGTCTCTTCATGGAAGCGGCACCCTTCGGACGAGAAGAGCTGCGCTTCGGTGGGTCAGATTGACCTTCGTTCGATCCGTTTGAGCCTTCAAACATATTCTGCTGAGCAGGCGGTTGAATTTCGGATTCGCCCGCTTCGTTCTCGATGGCCATTCAGTTCAAGTAATCTTGGAGTCGAGAGGACCGGTGGGTTGTTCGGCAAGGTGTTGAGGAATATAAGGTCCTAGCGTCGAAGTTCGGCACCATGGTTTTTTTCGAGTGAAGAAATGATCTGATTCACTTCTTTGTCCACTTCTTCATCTCGCAATGTCCGGTCAGAGGAGAAAGTCAGGGCGAAAGCGACACTTTTCAGGTTCGCACCGATTTGATCTCCAACGTACAGATCGAATACACTCACACTTTTGAGAAGCTCACCCCCGGCGCCCCGAATCGAGTCGACCATTGGGCCCACTGCTTCTGACCTGGAAACGGTAACCGCGATGTCCCGGTCAATGACGGGATGGCGACTGAATTCATCATAGTGTTTTCTCAGAAAGGGCGTAGACAGGGAGGAAATCGTACTCCAGTCCAGTTCGAAAAAGAAGACATCGCCTCGGAGGTCGAATGACTTAGCCACGCTGTCAGTCAGTTGTCCAAGGACACCCACCTTTTCTTCTCCAGAATAAACGTCCACATGCTGCGTAGATACCTTTGAGGATTCGTACACGGGCATAAACCGGACGGCAGGAAGGTGAACCGACGCTAGCACTGTTTCCGCGATTCCCTTCACATCAAAAATATCTTCCGCTCGGGCTGCAGAATCCCATCCTGGCGAACCATGCAGGCCCGAAGAGAGAACCAGCAAACATTCTCGTTCTGTGTAATTTTTGACGATGGAGTGTTCGGTCTGAACCCGCATCTGCGTGTTTCCGAATTCGAAATATTTCAGAGATACTTTCCCGCGGTTCTGGTTGTACGAGGCCACGCGGATGACGCCCGGTAAATTGCTTGGCCGAAGCGTCGCCATCTCACGGGACACGGGGTTCAAGGTATCCACCACCTCTCCTCCAAAACGAGCGCCCGGCAGGATCGGGTCACAGAACGCTTCTGCGACTTCCCGGCTAAGCATGCTGTTCGTAACGACCTCCTTGAAACCCAAGGAACTCAGAAGGTCACTCGCTTGCTCTCGGAGCTGTCTTTGAGGAGAGATGGCGATGGGATGATTTGGGATGGCAGTACGGGGAGGTTCAGGAATCGCATCGTATCCAACGAGTCTCGCTACTTCTTCGATAAGATCGATTTCGCGTTCGACGTCCGGGCGGAAGGGCGGAATCTCGCACTTCAGGGCGCCGTCCTCAGCCGAGAGATTGAACCCGATACTGGTCAAGAGGGATTGAATTCGGTCCTCAGGCACGTCCAGTCCAAGGACATGTCCAACGCGTTCGGGCCGGAGAGTCGCAAATCGGGGCTCGTACGGATGGGGATTCGCGTTCACAAATTGGTCGACGATCTCGCCTCCCGCGAGTTCAACCATCAGCTCAGCCGCACGAGCCGCTGCGCGAAGCTGACCCGTTGGATCGACCCCTCTTTCGAATCGATACGAAGCATCGGTTTGCAACTGGAGGGCCTTGGCCGTCCTTCGAATCTGCACGGGATTGAAGTAGGCACTCTCAATGAGTACGTTTTTCGTGTCTGTGGTGACTTCCGTGTTCTGACCTCCCATAACGCCTGCGATCGCGACATCTCGATCGCCGTCAGCGATCATGAGCGTTCCTGCTGGAAGCTCGCGTTCAATATCGTCCAGCGTCGTGAATTTGCTTTTTTTGCTTGTTTCTCGGACTTGAATTCGAGCCCCGGCCAATTGATCGAAGTCAAACGCGTGAAGCGGCTGCCCCGATTCGTACATGACGTAATTCGTAATGTCCACCACGTTGTTTCGTGGGCGCAGCCCGATCGCGGCGAGACGTTGTTGCATCCACGCTGGGGAATCGCCGATTTCAACGCCTTTCACCAGAATGGCGGCGTACGTCGGGCAACCGTTCGGAGCGTCTATCTGAACAGAGAAATCAGGCGTCGCTTCCGCACCTTCAAGCGCATGTGTAACGGACGGCACCTTGAGCTTCGTATCCAAAAGGGCAGCTACGTCGCGTGCAATGCCAATGTGAGAAACAGCGTCTGGCCGATTTGGCGTGATCGCGATATCAAGGACGGTGTCTGCGGCTGGAATGTTTTTGTCGCCCATGTGATCTTCCAGAGCGGCTCCGACCATTGCTGAATCGTCGAGGACCATGATTCCCACGTGATCAGCGGAAAGCCCGAGCTCGTCTTCAGCGCAGATCATCCCGAACGATACTTCGCCTCGGATCTTTGACTTTTTGATCCTGACTTCTTCCAGCTCGCCGTTGCCTTTACGGCTCGGGAGGTGAAGGGTCGTTCCTACGGTCGCGACTGCCACTTTCTGCCCGGTAGCTACGTTGGGGGCTCCACATACTATAGAGAGGGGCTCGCCGTCTCCAATGTCCACTGAACAAACGGTGAGCCGGTCGGCGTTCGGATGAGAATTCACTTCCAGCACGTGACCCACGATAATCCCGTCGAGCCGGGCGCCGATCTGTCGGACGTCTTCAACCTCGAGTCCAGCCATGGTTAATCGATCGGACAGTTCCTCTACGGACAGTCCGTGTTCGACATAGTCGTTCAACCAGTTGACGCTAATTTTCATGGGTTACACAGTGCGAGGCTAGGTCGAGTAAGATGGTTATGCAGAATGGTTAAGCGAATTGGTCAAGAAAGCGTTCGTCATTTTCAAACAGAATCCGGATGTCATCAATACCGTACCTGAGCATAGCGATCCGATCGATGCCCATCCCGAATGCATAGCCGGTATATTTCTCCGAGTCGATGTCGACCGCTTCGAGCACGTTGGGATCGACCATTCCACACCCCAGGATCTCGAGCCACCGACCTCCGTCAGCGAGAGATTCATCCGTCCACCAGATGTCTACTTCAGCGCTCGGCTCCGTGAAAGGAAAGAAGCTGGGCCTGAAGCGCATTCGTACATCGTCGCCAAAGATGGCTTGAGCAAAAGAATGTAGAATTTGCTTTAAGTCTGCCATCGTAACCCCTTCATCCACAACAAGTCCTTCGACCTGATGAAAAAGACAATACGATTTGAATGAGATGGATTCATTTCGAAAAACACGCCCCGGAGCAATGAGCCGAAACGGAGGTTTTCCGTCTTTCATCACCCGGATTTGAACCGGGGAAGTATGGGTCCGGAGCATGATGCCTCCGTGCTCAAGATCCGTAGGCTCAATGAAAAACGTATCCTGCATGTCTCTCGCCGGATGGTCTGCTGGAAAATTCAGTGCCGAGAAATTGTGCCAGTCGTCCTCGATCTCAGGTCCCTCTTCGACGGTGAATCCGTATGATTCGAATATGCGATTGATCAAGCGTCGGGTTTGCGTGACAGGATGGAGGGAGCCGAGTTTCGGGGCACGGCCTGGAAGCGAAAGGTCGACGTCTCGGTGATTCGAATCGGATGAGCCCAGATCGGTTTTCGCTTTTTCGATCCGATCGCTGGCGAGCTTCTTCAGTTCGTTGACTCCCTGTCCGTACGCTCCTCGCTCGTCCGGTGGTACGTCTTTGATGCCCTTAACCAGATCGGTGATCTTACCCTGCTTTTTGCTCAGGTATCGAATCCGGAATGCATCGATGGCGTCGGCAGAGTCCAGAGTCTCAGCCTCAATATCTTTTCGAATCGTTTTAAAAATTTCCATCATCGGTCAACCATCGGTTTCACACAAAATAGAAAAGTCCCGCCGACCTGTCTAGCAGGGGCGGGACTCAAAGCTGTCTCAAGCAGATCTTTTAGTCGGTCGGCACCTCCTACTTTACAGGACGGTTGCGTCGCCGCTAAAAAATCGAGACTGGAGATTTTTCATTGCTGGATAAGACTGCTGCTGGAGATTGCTGTTTAAGATTTCGTTGCGGCAACCACTTTCGTGAATACCTCAGGATCGTTCATGGCCAAATCGGCCAACACCTTTCTGTTCAGCTGAATGTCTGCTCTGCGTAGCGACCCGATGAGCTGCGAATAGGTCGTATCGTTGAGTCTAGCCGCTGCATTGATCCGTGCGATCCAAAGACGGCGGAACTGACGCTTACGTTGACGGCGATCCCGGTAGGAGTACTGGAGCGCTTTATCGACCGCGTGTTTCGCGACCGTATATATCGTTCCTCGACGACCCCAGTAGCCTTTGGCCATCTGGAGGACCTTCTTTCGGCGTCGTCGGGAAGCAACTCTATTTCGTGCGCGTGGCATTAATTTCTAATTCTTCGTGGTGTGCTCAGGTGCTGATCAAGCGCTTCATTCGCTTTTCGTCAACCTTAGCTACCAATGTAGTTTCACGAAGGCCTCGTTTGCGCTTTGGCGACTTCTTGGTCAGGATATGACTGTGATACGCTTTCTTACGCTTCAGTCTTCCAGACGCGGTCATTTTAAAACGCTTTTTTGCCCCGCTATTTGATTTCATTTTAGGCATTCACGCACCTGTAAATCGTGGCCCGAATGGACTTCTTATGCTATCGTAGCGATGATTCACGAATGGTCACCGCCCAAACTTTCAAGCCGCAAAAACTACGCAATCCTCGAAGCGGTTGCAATACGATCGAGGCCAGAAACGGCTCAGATCGTGGGGAATTTCGGTGAAACGTGAGCGAATAACTGTTGCTTTCAGACCTTTTTCTTCAATGGAGTCAGGATTGTGGTCATCCGTCTACCTTCCATACGCGGTGCCTGGTCGATTTTAGCGACATCAGACAACTCCTCTAGAAAGCGACCGAGAAGAATCATACCGTGGTCTTTGTAGATAATGTCGCGACCTCGAAACTGTACGTATGCACGCACTTTATCGCCGTGCATGAGGAATTTACGAGCATGTCTTGTCTTGAAATCGAAGTCGTGCGTGTCGGTGTGGGGTCGAAACCGGATCTCCTTCAGCTCTACGACGTGCGATTTCTTCCGAGATTCCTTCTCCTTCTTCTGTTGAATATACCGGAATTTGCCATAATCCATGATTTTGCAAACCGGTGGATCGGCTCCGGGCGAGATCTCAACGAGATCTAGATTCTGGTCATCTGCCATCTTGATGGCTTCTTCCGTCGAATATATTCCGTGTTCTCCTTTGGGGTCTACGACTCGAACCTGCTCTGCGCGTATCTGATCGTTTACGCGTACTCTTTGCTTAGCGATGGGATTTTGTATTTGTTTTGGGTGATGTCAATGGTCGCATAGTGTTAAAACACAACACAACACACTAATGTAGTGTTTTTCGTGGAAATAGACTACGTATCGTCGTGAAGTGACTCGCTCAATTCATTCGAGTATCGACGGCTGCGTGGCGGACTCAATTCATTCTGAGGGCGCTGTTTATCTCTTCGAGAATCAGCGCTACAAACTCATCTGTTGATTGGGCTCCCAGATCGCCTTCGCCATGGCGTCTAACAGCCACAGTACCTTCGTCCATCTCCCGCTTACCTACGACTAGCATGTAGGGAATTTTTTGAACTTCAGCCCCTCGGATTTTGTAGCTGACCTTTTCGTTCCGTTTGTCGGTTTCAATGCGGAGTCCAGCTTCAAGTAGCTGCGCGGCAACCTCATCTGCATAATTCTCGAAGTCCTGGCCCACGGGGAGGACGGCCACCTGTACGGGCGCCAGCCAGGTCGGAAAATTTCCACCGCAGTGTTCGATCAGTACCCCGATGAACCGTTCCAGTGATCCGAACGGCGCCCGATGAATCATGACCGGGCGGTGTTTTTGGTTGTCCTCACCGATATACGTCAGATCAAATCGCTCGGGTAAATTGTAATCCAACTGAACCGTTCCGAGTTGCCAGTCGCGACCGAGCGCATCTTTCACCATGAAGTCCAGCTTGGGGCCGTAAAAGGCCGCCTCGCCCACCACTTCTATCGATTCCAGATTCATCTCGGCTGCGGCTTCGCGAACACTCTGTTCGGCGACTTCCCAAACATCTCGATCGCCGACATACTTTTCTGTGTTGTTCGGATCGCCAAGGGAAATCTGGGCGGTGAAATTCTCAAACCCGAGCGCTCTGAATACTTTCAGAGTCAGGTCAATGACATCTTTAAATTCATCCTTGACTTGCTCGTGCGTGCAGAAAATGTGCGCGTCGTCGACGGTGAAACCGCGAACCCGCGTGAGTCCGCCCAATTCTCCAGACTGCTCGTAACGATACACTTGTCCGAATTCTGCCAACCGGACGGGTAATTCTCGATAGGATCTCGGCCGATATCCGTAGATCTGAGTGTGATGAGGGCAGTTCATTGGTCTCAGGAGATATCCTTCATCCTCGCCTACGAGCATCGGGGGGAACTGGCTGGCGCTGTAGTAAGGGTAGTGACCGCTCATCTTGAACAGTTCCAACTTCGCGATGTGTGGGTTGACTACAGGCTGGTAGCCGCGTTTAAGTTGCTCCTCTGTCAGGAAATTGACAAGAGTTTCCCGGAGGATCGCCCCCTTTGGGAGCCAGAGCGGCAGACCAGAACCAACGAGTGGGCTGAACATGAAGAGTTCGAGCTCCTTTCCCAGCTTGCGATGATCGCGCTCTTTGGCGAGTTCACGCATCTCGAGAAATTCGTCGAGCTCCTTTTTCTTGGGAAACGTGATACCGTAGAGCCGGGTCAGCTGTGCTCGTTTCTCGTCGCCTCGCCAGTAGGCACCGGCGATGTTGAGGAGCTTTGCGTATTTAATATTTTTTGTGCTAGGCACATGAGGGCCTCTGCAGAGGTCCGTAAAATTTCCCTGCGTGTAAAACGTAATGGCTCCGTCTTCGAGCTCATCAATCAGTTCCAGCTTGTACTCGTCGCCTTTCTCCGTGAAGAAGTCGACCGCTTCCTTTTTGGAGACTTCACGGCGCTCGAACTCTGAATTCTGCTTGGCCAGTTCCATCATTTTATTCTCAATGTCGGCCAGATCATCCTGGCCGACGGTCCGGTCTCCAAGGTCCACATCGTAATAGAACCCGTGATCGATGGGGGGGCCAATTCCAAGTTTTACGCCGGGGTACAGGGCCTCAAGGGCTTCAGCCATCAGGTGGGCGGACGAATGCCAGTAGGTCTTCTTCCCTTCGGCGTCGTTCCACGTGAAAATGCGGATGTCGGAATCCTCGTCGATGGGCCGGTTCAGGTCTCGGACCTCGCCATTGACGCCCACAGCGAGCGCGTTGCGGGCGAGTCCTTCGGAAATACTCGTAGCGACTTCTAAGCCGGTCACGCCGGTCTCAAAGTCACGAGAAGACCCGTCTGGGAAAGAAAGTGTAATCTTATCCGACATGTGCAGAAAATCCAAGCCGATGATTGGAGCCGCTGATTGCGCGAAAATATACAATGACTCCGTATGGCAGAACGCGAAGAATCGGCGTAAAACTTCGAGCCGAGAAAAGGTGCCTATCTTAACGGATTAGGGAAAGGCTGATCGACCGATGAAACGAACCTGCCGACAGGCTAACGAAATAAATCCCACTTCCGACGGGTCGTTGCGCATCGTCAAGCCCGGCCCATACGACTACATGATTCCCGGTGGACATTTCGGTGTCAACAAGCGTCGTTATCCGGCGGCCGAGCATATCGAAAATGTCGAGTCGAACGTGAGAGGCCTTCGGAATTTCATATCGAAGGGTAGTTGATCCGGAAAATGGATTTGGGAAATTGGGATGAAGCACAAAGATATTCGATACGACTTCATCCAGATCGAGTTCTTCAGAAACGTAGTCGCTCTGGCCTACGACGAGTTGGAGCCGTCGAACGTCTCCTTCGCCGGCGGACGAGACGGTGTAGGTAGGTTGAGAACGGAGGTCCTGTTTCAGTTCGACGAGATCGTCCACCAAATAGATCT
>Ga0114949_10001607_pt1 | contig 13754 bp, 13 predicted proteins | sample N074metaG_FD_83505 | JGI IMG/M metagenome (GOLD analysis project Ga0114949, IMG submission 83505) | Deep subsurface microbial communities from Kermadec Trench to uncover new lineages of life (NeLLi) - N074 metaG | ecosystem: Environmental > Aquatic > Marine > Ocean trench > Sediment | place... | reverse complement strand
CCGCATTAAACTGAAAACTCTATACCCAGCAATTTAGGTGATTCAGGACACTAGGCGAGCTCTGCGAACCCGCCCTTCCGGGCCTTCCCGACACGGGGGCGTCTAGAACTTGGCGGCCAGCACTTCGAGGCAGGCCTTCGCCACGGCGCGGTTGGCGTCTTCCGAGCCTGGCATCGTCGCCCAGCCGGTCTCCATCAGGACATTGTCACGCTGGTATCGGCCGGTCTCCGGATCTTTCATGATCGGCAGACCCCATTCTTCAAACATGTGCACCGTGGCGTCGACATGCCTGGCGATATCGTAGCCCAGGTCTTCCCGCACCAGGCCCATGAGGTCGTTACGGGCGTAGCGGACATGGTCCTCGGGCTGGTTCTCACCCCACTGCATACCCATGTAGCAGTTGATCGCGTACAGACCCTGAGCGACGGCGCCGCTGCGTTCTATGTTGGCCTTCTCGACCACCACAACTTTTTTGTCACGGCCCCAATATCTTGATTCGTAGGTGGCTCCACAGCCCGCCATGCCGCCGCCAACAACGAGAACATCCGAATCCACATATACCGTTTTTCGCCGTGAAAACAAACCCACTAGACGACTCCCTGCTTGAGCTGGTCCCGGGTTAGTGCGGGCAGCTCATTAATGTTGAGCCCTTGCGGTTCGTGCGCAAGCTCCTGGGAGTTGATGGCCTCCGGGCGTGGCTCGGGGAAATCGGCTGGTGACTTGATTGACCCCCAGGGGGTGGTCCGGATCGGGGAGACGAAATTCTTCTCGCGGCCGTCCCGGAACCTGATTTTCCAGGAGATCGTGGACTTCTCCTCGTCCCGAAGCACCCGAACACTGTGGCCCAGGGGGGCGAAGTCAGAGTAGCCGCGTACATCTATCGCGTTTTGCGGGCATGCTTTCACACAAGCGTAGCACTCCCAACAGAAATTGGGCTCGATGTTGTACGCCCGTCTGTGTGTCGGGTCAATATGCATGATGTCGGAAGGACAAATATCCACACACTCGCCACAGCCATCACAACTGGACATATAAACAAAAGTGGGCATATCAGTTAACTCCGTTCGTTATGAGCGGTGGGCGGTGGCAGGTCGGAAGAGCCATTTGCTTCCTCCAGCCTTCGCTGAAAGGCCATCATGGGTTTAAAAAACATGTGGGCCAGTTTCGACCAGCGAACGGTAGCAAAAAGCAGCGTGGTAAACAAAATGTAGAAACCGAAGGTGATCCTGGTCGCTAGCGGGCTACCCATCGCCTGCACAATTTCCCAGATGAAGGCAAAGCTGACGCTCAACAGTAAAGTCACGATGAACAGATCCGCAAGCACCAGCCGGAAAACGGGTTGTCCATCACGCACCACGTTTACCCTGAGCAGGAAAAAGAACCAGTAACCACCGATGAGAAGCATGATCACACCGATGTTCCATAGTAGCGGTATAATCGCCGGTACCGGTGTGTCGTGCGTTGGATAGCCGAATATCATGATGACGGTGGTGGCCAGATAGAAAATGAAACCATAGAACATCAGCATGTGGGAAATTCTTCTTTGCGGGTTGCAAAATTCGCCGGCGCTGGCGACATCGACCGCAAGCGTCTTGAGCGCCAGTGACGCTTTGTCGCTGGCGCTGAGCTCCCTGGTTGCCTTCGCTTTTGATTCCTTTTGCCGCTGGCTGAAATATTTGCCGCTGCTCTTGTGAATCATATCGGAAACCGTTCCAATCACGACCGCGAGAATCATTAGAATAATGTAAATCTGCATGGCAAGAGGCGGCAGAAAAGCCGTTAAGTCGGCAAACGGGTTGCTGGTAAACATAAAATTATCCTAGGGCCTGTTAACACTTGCCAGGTCGATGCGGTGGCGCAGGGCGGCTGACATGAACTTCGTGACCACCTGAATATCATACTCAAGGATGCTTGCCAAATGCACGTGTTATATTCGATTTCCTTAATAAACGAATTTTTATATACTAACGTCATCCAGGCTGTTAACAAAAGAAGGTTTTTTCACCATGAGCAACGTAGCAGAATTTACCGGTCCGCGAGTTAATCCTGGCATTGACCCGAACACCATGTCGATTATTGTCACCAAGGGCAGCCTCGACTGGGCTTATCCGCCCTTCATCCTCGGCACCACCGCAGCCGCGATGGGGCTTGAAGTCACCATGTTTTTTACTTTTTACGGCCTGAACCTGCTGATGAAGGATCTCAAGCTGCAAGTAAGCTCATTGGGTAACCCGGCCATGAAGATGCCGATCATGGGTATGCATGTGGGTATGCCCAATATCATATCGGCGTTACCTGGCGTAGATGCTGCGGCATCCAGAATGATGAAGAATTTGATGAAGAAAAAGGGCATTGCGCCCATCCAGGAGCTTCGCGAACTGGCGGTTGAGGCTGACGTTCGGTTGATCGCCTGCCAGATGACCATGGATATGTTCGAATACAGCGTCGATGACATGATTGACGGTGTGGAAATCGGCGGTGCTGCAACCTATATCGAAGTGGCGACCAAAAGCCATATCAACCTGTTTATCTGATTTTTATACTAGGAATTTTATCAATGGCAGACCAAGTACTTGACACAAAGGGTTTAAATTGTCCTTTACCTATTCTTAAAGCCAAAAAAGCACTGAAGACACTGCAAAATGGCCATACCCTGGAAGTAATTTCTACTGACCCCGGTTCAGTGGCAGATTTCCCGGCTTTTTGCCGTACCACCGGAAATGAGTTGCTGGAACAAAACGAGCAAGGTGGAATCTACACCTATCTGATCCGTAAAAGTGCGTTAGGCCTGGTGAGCGGCTAGCGCACTCTTTCCATCAAAAACTGCGCGGTTACAGCTATTTTCCGATGCAAAAGCTGGAGAAAATCGCTCCGAGCAGGTCGTCCGGCAAATACTGGCCGGTTATTTCACCAAGGCTTTTCTGTGCCAGTCGCAACTCCTCTGCCAGGATCTCGGGAGCGTTAAACTTTTCCAGCTGTTGCCGGCCGATTTCGATGTGATCAAGGGTTCGCCTCAGCGCGTCGAGGTGACGGCTGCGGGCGGAAAACACCCCTTCCTGTCCGGGAGATGCCCCGACTGTAGCTTTAATCAGCTGAACCAGGCCGCTTAAACCCTTTCCTGTTTTTGCAGAGACCCATACTTTGAGCTCGTCCTCATCTACTTCGGCGTCCCCACCGCCTAAATCAAGCTTGTTGTACACCTCAATACAGGGAATGTCTGCGGACACTTCAGCTCGTAACGCCAACTGCGGTGCCAGTGATTGGGTTGAATCTATCACCAACAAGACCAGGTCTGCCGTTGCCAGACTCGCCCGGGCCCTGCGCACGCCTTCAAGCTCAATCTGATCCGTTGACTCACGTATACCGGCTGTATCCGCGATATGCGCAGGCAACCCATCCAGCGATATGTACTCCCGCAACACATCGCGGGTGGTACCGGGTATATCGGTGACAATGGCTGACTCACGACCTGCAAGGGCATTCAGAAGACTGGATTTACCGGCATTTGGTAGTCCGGCAATTACAATATTGATTCCATCGCGCAACAACTGGCCCTGGTGAGCCTGGCTGAGCAATAATTTTAAACGCCCGCCTGCCACGCCCAACCGTTCCAGCACGTCACTGTCTGCCAGAAAATCAATTTCCTCATCCGGAAAATCCATTGCAGCTTCTACAAACACCCGCAGATCGATCAACTCCTGTTGTAGATTATTGACCTGCCCGGAGAAAACACCCTCCAGTGACCGCTGGGCGGCGCGGGCTGAAGCAGCGGTGCCAGACTCAATCAGGTCAGCAATAGCTTCAGCCTGGACCAGATCGATTTTGTTGTTTAAAAACGCGCGCTCTGAGAACTCCCCGGGTCTGGCCGGACGCGCGCCCAGAGAAAGCACCCTGGTCATCAGCAATTGTAAGATTTGAGGGCCGCCATGAGCCTGTAATTCGAGCACATCCTCACCGGTGAAGGATGCCGGTGCACAAAAATACAAGGCGATGCCGGAATCGATAGTCTGCCCGCTTGCGTCCTGGAAGCGAGCGAAGTGTGCCCGCCTGGCTGGCGGCAATTTACCCAGGATTTGTCGGGCGATGGAAGTACTAAGCGGACCCGAAATACGGATAACCCCCACCCCACCCACACCGGGAGGTGTTGCGATGGCGCAAATGGTTTCCGTGTTGGCCGATCGTGGGCTGTGGCCTTCCATGGCTACAGCTTAAAGGATAAACAGCTTACTTGCTGTCTGCCTCAATTTTACGGGTGATGTACCACTGTTGTGCCAGTGACAGACCGGCATTGGTGGCCCAATACAGAACCAGTCCAGCCGGAAAAAAGGCGAACATAATGGAAAAACCGATCGGCATGAACTGCATGATCTTGCGTTGCATCGGATCCATTCCGGCGGTTGGTGTCAGACGCTGGGTCATCATCATGAAGGCAGCATTGAGCACCGGCAGGACAAAATACGGATCCCGTGCGGTGAGATTATCAATCCACAAAATAAACGGCGCCTGGCGAAGCTCAACGGACTCCAAAAGCACCCAATAAAGCGCGATAAATATTGGGATCTGTACCAATATGGGTAAACACCCGCCCAATGGATTGACCTTTTCGGTCTTGTACATCTCCATCATGGCCTGGCTCATACGCTGGCGGTCGTCACCATAACGTTCCTTGAGCTGTTCGATGCGCGGTTGCAGCTTGCGCATACGCGCCATTGATCGATACTGTGCTTCGGTCAGCTTGAAGAACAACAACTTGATAAACACGGTGAGCAGCACTATGGCCCAGCCCCAGTTCCCAACCACCGAGTGAATGTTTGACAGCAACCAGTACAACGGTTTGGAGAACACCGTGAAAATGCCGTAATCAACCGTATGATCCAGTCCCGGCGCCACATCGTCAAGTTTGTCCTGTAGCTTTGGTCCGACATACAAACGACTTTCAAATTCGTGGATTGCGCCCGCAGCTACGTTGATCAGGGGCGAAACGGATCTGGCAATATAACGCGGAAATCCGTCCGGCGAGAATACTTGCGTAGAATAGCTGTTTAACTGCCCTGCCGGTGGAATCCATGCAGTGAAGAAATAGTGCTGCACCATGGATAGCCAACCATCACTGTAACTGCGCTTGAACGGTTCGCTGGCAAGATCATCAAAATCAATTTTTTCCAACCCTTCATCAGGGCTGTAAAAACCGACCCCGAAAAAGCTATAGCGTCCCGGGTTGGTAAAACCGCCATCGTCCTTGTCAAGGACCACCGAGCGCTGTAACTGCTCATAGCGACTGCCTGACCAGCTTTGATCGCTCTGATTGGAAAGTGTGTGCCGGACGGTGATGTCGTACTCGCCGCGTTTGAAAATGAAGGTCTTTGTGACCTGAATACCGCTGTCATCATTCCAGGTCATCGGAACACGAAGCTCTTCAGCAGACTGTCCCAGGGTGTATTGGGTGCTGTTGCTGAAGTACTTGCTGGTGTGGTTGGGCGCGGACGAGCGACTCAGTAAGCCGGACTGGGCGATAAACATTTCCGGCCCTGACGGGTTCAATAACTCGACCTTGATCTCTTGAACTTCAGCTTCTAACGGGTAATTCAATAGCCTGGATAAAACTACTGTGCCACCCTGCAGGTCTATTTTAACTTCCAGTACATCCGTGGTGACTGTCACCAACTCACTACCGCTGCGCATAACGGCCTGAATATCGGGTTTTTGACCGGTATCGGTCATTGCAGCCGAGGTTTCGGGCAAGTCGCCCATTGTCGGCACTGATTGATCTTGCAGGTCCTGGACCGGTGTCGCATCGATTGTTGAACTTGTAGCCTCTGCAACCGGCTGTGGCTGTGGGCCATAGTCTTTTTGCCATTCCACCCACATCATGTAGGAAAGAACGAGTAACCCCATAAAAAGAATCGGGCGTAAATTTGCCATTATCTCTGTGTCCTAGGTCGGTCCTGCTGTTTGACGCTACTGCGGCTATCAGCTTTAGTGATCAGCCTGTGCCAGTGGGCCAAGAGCGAATCATCCAATGTTTTATTGCTTTGGTTTGCTGCCAATGCTGTTGGCATGACAACTATATCCAGTGCGTTTTTGGGTGTTTGACACGCCATCACGAGGCGGAAACTTTCACGAATTATGCGTTTGATGCGATTCCGTTCAACCGCTTTGGTACAAAGCTTTTTCGCGACGGCCATGCCAAGTCTGTGTCTTTGTATTTCATTGGTCCGGGCCAGCAATCGGAAACTTTCGTCTCCAGAGCGGATAGGGTGGTGAAATACTGCTTTGAATTCGGCTGCCTTAAGCAGTCTGGATTGCCTGGAAAACTTCATAAATTCCTGGCCTGTAGTCGGCTTCTTTTGTGCTTCTCGTTGCCGGGTCTATCTGGGCCGGCCTCGTTATTCAGGTTCGCCGGCCCAGTACTCCCGAGCCTGCAAACTATGATTCATTAACCAACCCGGCTAAGTCGATCAAGCAGATAAACGCTTACGACCTTTAGACCGGCGCGCATTGATAATGGCGCGACCACCACGGGTTGCCATACGGGCGCGAAATCCATGACGACGGGCGCGTTTTAATAGGCTGGGTTGAAAAGTACGTTTCATTTTTTAAGAACCTCGATAAAATACTGCCGATAAATATTGATTGGGGCTGTTTTAAAAACCTAAAGACAGCCGACACAAGAGGAGAATTTTATCGCGTATACGCATATCATTCAAGCAATTGGCAGCGGTTTTTTATTTTATGTCAGAGTCTGCTTTCAACTATAGCCAAGTTATCCACAGCACGTTAGACTAGACCCAAATCAGGTGTCTTGGCTAAGCACGCTAATAACAATCTGAGAGTGTATCCTACGTATCTTCGTAAGCTACTAAAATATAATACTATTTTGGCATTCTGGCGCCGGTAGGCGTTGCTGCCAAAAGACCATACAACCCTATTGGCTAGAACGCGGCATGGCGCAAAATATTTGGCAACTTTGTCTTCAACACCTTGATCGGGAATTACCGGTCGAAGACATCAATACTTTCATCCGCCCGCTTGAAGTTGTCTATAACAAGAACAGGACCCGCCTGGTCGCCCCAAACACCTATGTGCGAGATCACATTGCCACCCATTACCTTGAGCGAATCCGGGACATCTTTGAGCACCTCGGCCAGACCCGCGAGTCGGTCAGTATTGAGGATGGTTTACCTGCTGAAGCAGAATTAGCAAATAATGGGCCTCAAACGGGCACCAGAAGAAGACCATCAACCGGTCTTGACACACGTTACCGGTTTGATAATTTTGTCCTTGGCAAATCAAACGAATTAGGCTTCGCTGCAGCATCGCAAATCGCACAAAAACCCGGCGATGCTTATAACCCCTTATTGCTTTACGGCAGTACCGGTCTTGGAAAGACCCACCTGCTGCACTCAATAGGTAATTACATTCGCGAGCACAATCCATCCATAAAGGTTCTGTACCTCGATTCAGAGCGCTTTGTCAGTGACATGATCAAGGCCTTACGTCATGGAACAATTGATAATTTCAAGAAACATTATCGTACCGCCGGCGCCCTGCTGATTGATGATATACAATTTTTCGCCGGCAAAAAGAGCTCTCAGGAAGAATTTTTCCATACTTTCAATACTTTATTGGACAGCAATCAACAAATTGTTCTGACTTGTGACCGTTATCCCAAGGAGGTCGAAGGCCTCGAAGCCAGACTACGTTCGCGTTTCGGGTGGGGGTTAACCGTTGCAATCGAACCACCGGATTTTGAGACCCGGGTTGCTATCCTGATGAACAAGGCTCAGGAAAAGGGTGTTCAATTGGAGGAATCGGTCGCTTTTTTGATCGCAAAACGCTTACGTTCCCATGTCCGCGACCTCGAGGGTGCTTTGAATACGCTGATTGCAAGTGCCCGCTTCAGTGGGCGGGAAATCACTGAAAGCTTTACCCGGGAAGTTCTGCGGGATTTGCTGACGGTACACGATCGCTTGATAACCATAGAAAATATTCAAAAAACCGTGTGTGAATATTACAAAATACGTATGGCAGAGTTATTATCCAAGCGCAGACCACGTAGCATTGCCCGCCCCAGGCAAATGGCAATGGCCTTATGTAAAGAGTTGACCCAACATAGTCTGCCCGAAATCGGGGACGCCTTTGGTGGGCGGGACCATACAACGGTATTGCACGCTTGCCGCACAATCAAAAGATTATGTGAAACCGATGGTCGTTTGCGTGAAGACAAGGTTAAATTATTGCGCTCGTTGACCGCCTGAAGTTTTGTGGAACAATAGGTGAATAAGTGTGTAACAAACTGTGTACAAGTTTTGGTGTTGGGTGACAAAGGGATTTCTTCACAAGTTATACACAGCTTTCAGACTGTGGTTTGCACAGGGTTTAAAGTGTGTATATAGTTGATTTATAACGGGATTTTTGACAAATTTGAGTTATTAACAGCGCTTACTACTACTACTGTTTATATATATAATTTCTTAATAAAGCAGTAATAAAAGGAACCAAGTATGAAATTCACTATATCCAGGGAAGTGTTTCTTCAGCCACTCAGCCAGGTCATTGGCGTCGTTGAACGCCGACAGACCTTACCGGTATTGGCAAACTTCCTTCTCGCAGCGAGAGACGGCGACCTGACTGTCACCGGGACGGATATGGAGGTCGAACTAATTTCCTATGTGTCAGCCGATATATCCCAGGATGGTGAAATTACAGTCCCGGCAAGAAAACTTTTGGATATTGTTAAGGCTTTGCCGGATGGTTCCAAAATCAATTTTTCTGTCAGCGATGATAAAGCCACCCTGTCAACAGGCCGTAGCCGGTTTACACTGTCAACGCTGCCGGCCTCCGAATTTCCAGCAACTGACCAGGTTGAAACACTTGAGAATATTTTAGTTGCAGAATCCACTTTGAAAAAAATGATCGATAAAACCTCTTTTGCCATGGCAAATCAGGATGTTCGTTACTATCTCAACGGTTTGCTGTTTGATTTTAGTGGTCAACAACTGAGCGCCGTAGCGACGGATGGACACAGATTAGCGATCTGCGACCTTGAAAGCAGTGTCGATGTTTCCAGCGACCGGCAATTGATTGTGCCTCGTAAAGGTGTGCTGGAGCTATCCCGAATGTTGGGTACCAGTGACGATGAGGTGACGCTGGCCATAGGCAGGAATCATATCAGGCTGGTTAAAGGCGCAACGACATTCACATCAAAATTGATTGATGGACGTTTTCCGGACTACAAGGCGGTGGTACCGTTGGGGGCAGACAAGCAGATGCTGGTCGATAAGGCCACCTTTATCCAGGCACTGCAGCGAGCAGCGATATTGTCCAATGAGAAATACAAAGGCGTAAGACTGGAATCCTCCGGTTCAACCATCAAAATCATCGCACACAACCCTCTGCATGAAGAGGCGGTAGAAGAAATTGAAGCAGAGCTTAACTTTGACCGTATCGCGGTAGGTTTCAATGTGACCTACTTGCTGGATGCCCTTATGGCCATCGACACAGAAATCGTTTCACTGGAAATGAGAGATGCAAACAGCAGTTGTCTGGTATCCGCCCCGGACTCTGATATAAATCGTCACGTTGTAATGCCACTCAAGCTCTGAGCCCGCTGCAGAGAACTGAAAGCTGGTGCGGATATGAGGGTTAAAACCCTAAATATCAGTAACTTAAGAAATATTTCGACGACAGAAATAGAGCCGCATCCCTGTTTGAACTGTTTCGTGGGCGAGAATGGAGGGGGAAAGACCAGCATCCTCGAGGCGCTGGTTGTTTTGTCGAAGGGACGCTCTTTCAGATCAGGGCAAATGTCCTCTCTCATCGGACCAGAAAGTGACAATTTCCGGGTTATAGGCTGTATTGAAACCGACACTGGCGTCTCCCATAACTTGGGTATGGAGCGCGGTGTTGATTACTGGACAGCGCGGCATAACCACGAAGATGTAACTCAACTCAGCGAGCTAACCCAGCTTTTACCCTATGTTTTACTGGAACCCAGTAGCCATACGCTGGTTAGCGGCCCCCCCGATGGTCGCCGTAAATACCTGGATTGGGGGGTGTTTCACGTGGAACATAGCTTTTTGATGCTTTGGCGGAGATATAGCCGCGTATTGAAGCAACGCAATGCGGCGCTGAGGCAGTCAAATGATTCGGTTGTCGAAAGTCTGGACCCCCAACTTATTCGTTTGGGTGAACAATTACACAGATCAAGGAGCGAACACGCGCGAATGCTCAGCGAACTGCTGGCAGAGATCTTGCCGGTTTTTAGTGGTGCTTTACAAAACATTAATATCAGTTACCGTAAAGGCTGGGCGGGGGACAGTCTTTCAGAGGCCATTAGTGCCGCAAATCAACGTGACAGGGAGAGAGGTTCAACCGGTCCGGGACCTCATAAAGCAGATCTGTACCTGACTATGGACGGTGTACCAGTGAAAGAGCGGCTATCAAGAGGCGAACAAAAATCCCTGACGGCTGCAATGATCATGGCGCAGGCGCGCATGATCTGCGATTCAGGGGAGAAACCGCTGCTATTGTTGGACGATATTGCATCAGAGTTTGATGAGGAGCACTTTGAAAAAGTGCTCACAGCAGGTATGGATCTTGGTGTGCAAATCTGGTTGACCGGTACAACATTGGTGCCGGCAGTCATGTCACTGAACAGCCGTAGCAGCCTGTTTCACGTGAAACATGGCCAAGTATTCAAAACCCCTGAAAAGATCGAAAAAACAGGCATTTAATAGCGCCCAGTGTTATAATAATGACCGTTCAATAGCACAATTTATCCGTTACAAGTCAAATCTTTATTTGCCTCCACAAGTCGGGGCAATTGACCTGTATAAGCCGGGGTTTAGAGGCAGCATGACTAATCAAGAATACGATTCCAGTAGCATCAAGGTATTAAAAGGTCTCGACGCTGTACGAAAGCGCCCCGGAATGTTCATCGGGGACACCGATGATGGCACAGGTCTGCACCATCTTGTTTTTGAGGTGGTGGATAATTCTGTCGATGAGGCACTGGCCGGACATTGTGACGCAATTAAGGTTGTTATTGAGACGGGCGGTAGTGTTTGTGTCTCAGATAACGGACGTGGTATACCTGTTGATCTTCATAAAGAAGAAGGCCGCTCTGCCGCCGAAGTCATCATGACAGTGTTACATGCCGGCGGTAAATTTGATGATAATGCTTATAAAGTCTCTGGCGGCCTGCACGGTGTAGGTGTTTCCGTGGTTAATGCCCTGTCTGAGCGCCTGGAATTAACCATTAGGCGCGATGGCCACGTTTGGACCCAGGTCTACAAAATGGGTGTTCCTGAAGAGTCACTCAAAAAAGGCAAAAAAACAACAGAGACAGGTACGGAACTACGGTTTTTACCCAGCACAGAGATTTTTTCTGACACTGTATTTCACTATGACATACTCGCCAAGCGCTTAAGGGAATTAAGTTTTCTAAACTCGGGTGTCAGGATCGAGCTGAACGACGAAATCTCTGGGAAACAAGATGTTTTTGAATACCAGGGTGGAATTCGTTCCTTCGTTGAGCATATAGGACGTAAAAAAACCGCCCTACATCAAAGCGTTATATACTTTGAGGGGGAAAGCAATAAAATTGTTGTAGAGGTGGCCATGCAGTGGACGGACGCCTACCAGGAAAATGTTTCTTGTTTTACCAATAATATTCCACAGCGTGATGGTGGTGCGCATCTGGCAGGTTTCAGGGCTGCGTTGACACGAACCATGAATAATTACATCGAAGAATCCGGCCTGGCGAAGAAAAACAAGGTTTCGATGACGGGTGATGATGCGCGTGAAGGTTTGGTCGCTGTATTGTCAGTCAAGGCGCCGGATCCGAAGTTTTCATCACAAACAAAGGATAAGCTGGTATCGTCTGACATCAAACCGGTGGTTGAATCACTGGTGGCGGCTCATTTGAAAGATTTTCTGTTGGAAAACCCGGCGGAAGCCAAAATTATTACGATGAAAGCCGTGGATGCTGCCCGTGCGCGTGAAGCTGCCCGCAAAGCCCGTGATATGACACGGCGAAAAGGTGTTCTGGATATTGCCGGTCTGCCAGGAAAGCTGGCTGACTGTCAGGAAAAAGACCCGGCACTTTCAGAATTGTTTCTGGTGGAAGGGGACTCTGCCGGCGGCTCCGCAAAGCAGGGGAGAAATAGAAAAACTCAGGCAATTCTGCCACTTAAAGGTAAAATCCTGAATGTAGAAAAGGCTCGATTTGACAAAATGCTGTCTTCAGCAGAAATTGGAACGCTCATTACCGCTCTGGGCTGTGGTATTGGACGTGACGAGTTTGATGTGGAGAAACTGCGTTATCACACCATCATCATAATGACGGATGCGGACGTGGATGGGTCACATATTCGTACTTTACTGCTGACATTTTTCTATCGCCAAATGCCGGAATTGATCGAGCGCGGCCACATTTACATTGGTCAGCCCCCCTTATACAAAATCAAGCAAGGAAAGCAAGAGCATTATCTGAAGGATGATGCAGAGATGAATGAGTATATGCTGGCGCGTGCCATGGATAACGCGTCGCTGGTTTTTGATCAGGATGCACCCCCTTTGTCGGGTGAAGCGCTGGAGGGTTTGTTGCGGGACTACATGGCGGTTAAGACGGCGATCACCCGCCAGGCAGCCCGGTATGAATTGCTGTTTTTGGAACAACTCATTGATAATAAACCATTTTCGTATGAATGGAGTGTCGAAGAAGCACAGCAATGGTGTGATGCCGTTGCTGAAAGCATGAACCAGCGCACACCACCGAGTGTTAGCTATGTCCTGCGCGCAGAAAACAACGGCACTGAGCTCGAAATACTGATAAGTAAAACCATTTATGGGGTTGTTGAAACAACATTATTAAGAGGTGACTTCTTCCGCTCTCCGGAATACAGGTTAACCAGCAAACTGGCGGCAAAGTTACATGACCTGGTTCAAGAGGGCGCGGTGGTGCGTCGTGGAAGCGCTGAACAGGCAATTAACAGTTTTGCCGAGGCGCATGACTGGCTGATGAATGAAAGCCGCAAAGGGCGGACATTCCAGAGGTTTAAAGGCTTGGGTGAAATGAATCCGGAACAACTCTGGGACACCACTATAAACCCGGAGACCCGGCGACTTCTGAAAGTGACGATCGAAGATGCTTTTGCAGCAGATGAAATATTCTCAACCTTAATGGGTGATGATGTCGAGCCCCGACGTGAGTTCATTGAAAAAAACGCCTTGTATGTGACCAACCTGGACATATAGGCCGGCAAAGGCTCCCTAGCAGCTGCTGTTCTGCTTTTTTGGTATCCGGTTAACCGATCAAGGCAAGGTTTGCAACCCGATCAAACATGCTTTTCAGATCGGCCAGCAAGTTCAAACGGTTGCTACGCATATCCGGATCGTCATCCATGACCATTACGTTGTCAAAAAAGGCTTCGATGCTGGAAGACAAGCCAGCCAGAAGTCTTAAGGCTGCGGTATAATCAGCTTGCTCGTATAAGAACTTCAGCTTATTAGAAATGCTTCTAACTTCTGCGAAAAGCAGCCTTTCTTCTTCGATTAACAACAGTTCTTCTTTAATCTCGTTATTTTGAACAGACTTTGATTTGCGCAATATGTTGCCAATTCTTTTGTTGGCAGCGGCCAGAACAGGGGCAACTTCAAAGCTCATAAATTCCTGCAAAGCATCCAGTCTCGCGACGAGATCAGGAAGGGTGCTGAGGTGTGCATCCAAAACAGCGTTGACCAGGCTGGTG
>Ga0114949_10001605_pt1 | contig 13765 bp, 8 predicted proteins | sample N074metaG_FD_83505 | JGI IMG/M metagenome (GOLD analysis project Ga0114949, IMG submission 83505) | Deep subsurface microbial communities from Kermadec Trench to uncover new lineages of life (NeLLi) - N074 metaG | ecosystem: Environmental > Aquatic > Marine > Ocean trench > Sediment | place... | reverse complement strand
TCGCTGGCAGGCGGAGCCCGATGCCGATGACCCAGGCGAGGATGACGACTTCTTCGCCGAGGAGACCGCCAGGGAGTACAGTGACGGCAAGCACGTATCGGCTCAGGTCAAGCTTGGCTATGATCTCTTCCAGAACAAGGCGGCCTGCAACCAGTGCCATCTGGGAGAAAACTTCACCGACAGCCTGTTCCACAACCTGGGGGTGGGTTTTGACGCCGGCACAGGCAAGTTTGCCGATCAAGGGCGCGCGGCCATCAGCGGCAACGACGAGGACCTGGGCGCCTTCAAGACCCCCGGCCTGAGAGATCTCACCAGGCGGGCCCCGTACATGCACGATGGCTCCCACGCCACCTTGCGCGAAATCGTGTTGCTCTACAACAGAGGTGGCAACCCCAATCCTGCCCTCTCCCCCAAGATCCAACCTCTTGCCCTCAGCGACGAAGAGGTGGCTGTCCTCGTCGCATTCATGGAAGCCCTGGATGGCGAGGGGTACGCGGATACAGCGCCGACCGTCTTTCCTCAATAGAATCGGTCGCGTAGAAATCAAGGATTTTCTGCCGGTCCTATGGACGGCAGCGCCACCGTCGCATGCGGGCGGACGTCTTCCAGGGCGGCCGCCCACAGGGAAGACTACTGGACTGTTACTGCCACTATGTTAAATTCTGGATGGGCCTCGGAGACAAACCTGCTGATGAAAAGATCGCTCGCAGTCACAATTGTGCTTTTTGCCTGCTTGACCGGTTGCGTCTACAAATACCAATGTCCTGTGCCCGCGCCTATCGGGAGACTCGACGGAAGCACGATCTCTTCCGCCTCCCTGACGGAGAGCATTGAAGAACTGACGCATGCCGCCAACGTACAGGGTTTGACCGTGACCATCTTCAACGAATCCGGGACGGTGTATTCACAAGCCTTCGGCTTCGCAAATCTCCCTGAAGGAAAACCGCTTCAAATCAGTACCGAGATGTACGGTGCCTCGCTCAGCAAGCCTGTCTTTGCCGTGCTGGTCATGAAACTTGTCGAACAGAGGGTGCTCGATCTGGATACTCCATTACAGAAGTACGTCGACGAACCGCTGTGCAAAAATCGGGGCAAGGAATGGCATCAGGACCTGAGCGACTTGTGCGACGACCCGCGCTATGAAAAAATCACCGCCCGCATGAGCCTCAGCCACACCAGCGGCCTGCCCGGCTGGCGCTGGTTCGAGCCGGATCAAAAACTGCGCATTCATTTCGAACCGGGGGATCGCTACAACTACTCGGGCGAAGGAATGACCTTTCTGCAGATCGTGCTGGAGAAACTCACCGGAAAGAATCTCGAGGAATTGATGCATGAACATATCTTCGCGCCGTACGGAATGACGACCTCCAGTTATACCTGGCAGGAACGCTTCGAAACCGACTACGCAGTCGGTCATGACAAAGACGGGGACGTGTACCCCAGGGACAAGGACAACGCTCCCCGTGCCCCGAGCACTCTCGAAACCACGACCGTCGATCTCACACGGTTCATGGAAGCGGTCCTGCGTGGAGACGGCCTCAGCCAACAATCATGGAAGGAGATGTTCTCCCCGCAGATCCGCATCCGCACCCGAACACAGTTCGGTCCCGGCGCGTCGGAAGAGTCAACTGCGAACGACGACATCGAGTTGAGTTACGGATTGGGATGGGGGCTTCTTCGCACGCCTCATGGTTGGGGCGCGTTCAAAGAGGGCCACGGCGATGGCTTCCAGCACTACGTGATCCTGTTCCCCGAAACCGGGTTGGGAGTCATGCTTCTGAGTAACAGCGACAACGCCGAGAGTCTCTTCGATCACCTGCTGAGGGTCACCATCGCGGACAGCTACACTCCCCTTGCCTGGGAAGGCTACGTTCCGTTCGAACCCCTTTCTCGCTGATATTGGCCGAAAACCTGTCGACCACTACCCCACAGCAGGATTTCCGAAGATCTGCTCTAAGCCGGCGCGCTGCAGGCCGGGTCATTGACACAGTCCGCATCGTCACAATCAACAGCGCCGTCCAGGTCGTTATCCATACCGTCGTCGCAGATCTCCACAAACGAATCACATGCCGGAGTGAGAACGCAATCCGTATCACCGCAATCTGTCGCCCCGTCACCATCATTGTCGAAGCCGTCGCCGCAGCTTGTCTCGGGCTGCTCACAGGTCTCACCATCTGCTCCCGTCAAACCCACGCACTCGGGATCCCGGCAATCGGCCAGCATGTCGCCGTCGTTGTCCACACCGTCGTCGCAAACTTCCATGGCCGGCCCATTGCACACTGAAGTCGCCATGCAATCCTCATCGTCACAGTCGATCTTGTTATCGACGTCATTATCGAACCCGTCATCGCAGGTGACCTCGACCTCTTCGCAACGCTCGCCACTCGCGCCGAGTTCTCCAAAGCATTCCGGATCCTGGCAATCCACCAGGCTGTCACCATCATTGTCCAGGGCATCGTCGCAGATTTCAGCCTCAGGACCATCGCAGACCGGGTCTGCCGAGCAGTCGGAGTCATCACAATCCGTACTGGCATCGCCATCGTTATCCATGCCATCGTCACAGTTCATCTCGGGTTGCTCGCAGATCTCGCCTGCGGCACCTTCCTGGCCCCGGCACTCCGGATCCTGGCAATCCACCAGGTTGTCACCATCATTGTCGAACCCATCGTTACAGATCTCGGCTCCCGGCTCATCACAAACCGGATTCGACATGCAATCGGCATCGTCGCAGTCGATCATGAGGTCGCCATCATTGTCAAAGCCGTCCTCACAACTTATCTCGGGCTGCTCACAGGTCTCACCCTGCGGGCCGGTCTGACCCGCGCATTCGGGGTCCTGACAATCGACCAGATTGTCCTGGTCATTATCCACGCCGTCATCACAGAATTCCTCTTCGGGGCCGTCACACACGGAAGCCGCTGCACAGTCCATATCATCACAATCGATCTTTGTATCGGCATCGTTATCGAAGCCGTCATCGCAACTCATCTCGGGTTGTTCACACGTTTCACCGCTGGGCCCGGCAAGGCCGACGCACTCAGGGTCCTGGCAGTCCACAAGACTGTCCCCGTCGTTATCGACGGTGTCGTTGCAGACCTCTGCTGCAGAGCCATCACACGCCGGCGACGATACGCAGTCCGTATCGTCGCAGTCCCTGGCGCCGTCACCATCGTTGTCGTACCCGTCATCGCAGCTCATCTCGGGAAGCTGGCAGACCTTACCTGCAGCATCGGTCGTGCGCCGCGAATTCGCGGTGGAGGCCCGTCGCCTCTCCCGGAAAAACTGTGTGTCGAGGCTCCATAGAGAAGAACTCTGTGGAGTCCGGCGCAGCTCAAGTTCGTCGGGACCTGCCTGGCCGACACAGTCCAGATCCTGGCAATCGACCAGGCCATCCTGGTCATTATCCAGACCGTCGTTACAGATCAATTCACGATCCGAGGGAGGGCATTCCCCCAGGGTGTCGCCATGCCGCAGATGCGCCATGGCCGCGCGCCCTCCCACGCAGATGGTTTGCGGGTTGTCCGGGTTGCCGGGAGGAAAATGGCAGAGGCAGTCCTTTTCGGTGTCAGCGCTCTGCGTGGTGCGTGCTGTTCGGGCTGCCTCGACCGGCGCCACCGCGAGGCCGGCAAGACTCAGGAGACAAAGGGACACGAAGATTTTGCGCATGGGAGTTACCCTTCGGTGCGGGGCCAGCGGGCCAATTGGAGATCCTCTTCGCAGACGACCGCTGCCGGATGCCGGGCAGCGCGGACATCTTAACCGTGGGCTGCTAATTTCAGCCCAATCCTATGCCGCCGTCAAGTGCAGCGGATCTGTAGTGGGGATTCCCGGCCAAAACTCCCGGGCGCGTCTCAGAAGCCAATAAGACTATTTAATTGGGATGTCCGACTAAACTGGAATCTTTAGTGTCGCGGGTCGGGCTCACTTGCCGGTCCCGGCTGCTCGCTCGATCATGGGGCGATTCCCCTGAAGAGCGACACGCTGAGAATACAATTCCAGCGCCCGCAGGCCGCCCAACTCCGCTCCGCCGCCGGCCCGCCCCGGCCCACCGTGCTGGGACTGGGGCAGGGCAACGCCTGATCCGGGCATCTGTTCGGCCACCTTGGCGGACCCCACGTAGAGCCTGCCGGTGAACGCACCTGCCGCCGCGAGAAAACTCTCGACTTCCGCCTGATCATCCGTGAAGAGCGAAGTGACCAGGCTTCCTCCCCCACGACTCACGGCCGCAGCCACCGCCTCGGGGTCTCCCGTATAAGGAATGATCGTGGCCACCGGACCGAACACTTCCAGTTCATGAATGACCGGGTCCGAAGCATCGGGCCGCGCCTGCAACAGCACCGGCCCCATGAAGTAGCCCTTGCCGGCGGGTGCGCCCACGCCGTCGCACCGCCGACCGCTGCCGTGGACAATCTCCGCCACCTCCGCCAGCCGGGCGACGCCCTTCACCGCATCCTCAAGCTGCCCGGCCGTGGCCAGGGGACCCATGGTGACACTGCGGTCCCGGGGATTGCCGATCACTTCCTCGTTCAATCGCTCCCCCATCACCTTGATGAACGGATCCACACTGGCCTGGGGTACGAAGATGCGGCGCACAGCCGTGCACTTCTGCCCTGTCTTCTGGGTCATCTCCCGGGCGACATCGGCAAGACAGAGGTTCCATGTCTCACTGCCCGGCTGCACATCACGCCCCAGTACGGCTGCGTTAAGACTGTCTGCCTCGATATTCACGCGCGTGCTGTTCTTGAGAAGGTTCTCTCCGCCACGCAACTTCAAAGCCGTGGCGGCCGAGCCGGTGAAGGCGAGGACATCCTGGGTACCCAGGCGGGAGAGCAGGTCGCCTGTGGGCCCGCAGATGAGAGAGATGACACCAGCGGGCAGGATACCGGCTTCCACCATGATTTCCATGCAGCGGGCCGTCAGCCACGCTGTGCTGGTTGCGGGCTTGACGATGATGGGCATGCCGGCCAGCAAGGCTGCCGCGGCCTTCTCACCGAACCCCCAGGCGGGAAAGTTGAAGGCGTTGATGAGGACGGCCGCGCCATGACGGGGCATGAGGACATGCTGCCCCCAGAAGCGCGAGGTGCGCCCAAGTTGCACGCCCTCGCCATCGGCCAGCCAGCGCCGCTCCCCCAGGTCTCTCCCCAGGGCGGCATAAAAGGCCAGGGTGCCGGTGGCTCCGTCCACGTCGAATTTCGCACCGCTGCGCGTCGTTCCGTTGTTCTCCATGGAGATGTCCAGCAACTCTTCCCGGTGCTCGTGGAGAGCTCTGGAAATGGCCTTCAGAAGAGTGCCTCGCTGAGCGAAAGTCATCGCTCTGAGGGCCGCGCCGCCTTCATCCCGGGCGTGGGCCAGAGTGGCGGCCATATCCATTCCTTGAGAAGAGGCCCGGGCCACGGCATCTTCAGTGGACGGGTTGACGAGGGTGGCGAAGCCATTCTCCGCTTCATGCCAGCGGCCGCAGACATAACTCTTCAGCGTCTTCATGTATTCGTTCCTCCCGCCGGGGGGCGCAGGCAAGCCCGAGTCAAGCATCCCCGGGCGCCGGTGAAGCCGTCATTTAAGCAGATTGGCAAGCAGCAGGACATCTCCCGGGCTGGACCGGCAGGGCGCACGCCATGTACGATAGGCACTCCAATCCACTTCTCACAGACGCCAAAGGAGCTCCACATGGCCACCATCCACCATGAGCCCGGTTCTTTCTGCTGGTTCGAGTGCGGCACCACCGATGCGGCCGCGACCACCGGCTTCTACAAGCAGCTCTTCGGCTGGAGAAGCGAGGACATCCCCATGCCGGGAGAGATGGAGGGGACCTACACCCTGCTGAAAATAGGCGACGATGACATCGCCGGGCTCTACCAGATGGCCGGGCCCATGTTCGAGGGTGTCCCCTCCCACTGGATGACCTATGTGGCGGTGGAAGACGTCGACGCCACGGCGGAACGGGCAAAATCGCTGGGCGGGACCATCACGACACCGCCCATGGATGTGCCGGGGGTGGGGCGCATTGCGTTCCTCCAGGATCCCACCGACGCCAGGATCGGCATCTTCAAGCCGGGCGAGCACCGCGGCAGCGCGCAGCTCGGCATGATTCCGGGGACGTTTGGCTGGAGCGAGCTTGCCACGCGCGACACCAAAGCGGCCGCTGCCTTCTACACCGAGCTTTTCAACTGGCGGACCAAGACCGACGACAACCCTGATATGGCCTACACCGAGTTCATGGTCGGCGACACTCCCATCGGGGGAATGATGGAGATGACGGCCCAACATGGCGATGCACCTCCCAACTGGCTGCCCTATGTCATGGTGGAGGATACGGATGCCATCGTCGGCAAGGTGGAAGAACTGGGCGGAAAGGTCATCATTCCCGGGACGGATATCCCCAAGGTGGGTCGATTCGCCGTCTTCACCGAGCCCAGCGGCGCGGTGCTTGCGGTGATCAAGCTCGAGGGAGGCCACGTCTGACCCCCGGCCTGAGGTCCTAAGCCTCCGCCCGGGGCAAAGAGTCATCCAGCAACTCGCCAAGGGAATGGGGAGCAGGCCCCACAATGACCTGGGGCCGGCCGAACAGGAAGCCCTGGACCAGGGAGATGTCCATCTCTTTGACCAACTCCAGCTCGCGCTGCTCCTCCACCCCTTCGGCGATGATTCCCGAGGTGGCATAGGCACGCACGGCATGCAACAGGATCGTGAGAAATTTCCTGAATTTTTCCGAGGAAACGGCCTGCAGGATCGTCGTGCGGTCGACCTTGACGAAATCGGGCGTGAGCATGGCCAGAAACGGCAAAGAGATGAACCCGGCCCCGAAGTCATCGATGGCGAACCTGTAGCCCTTGGCACGCCATCTCTCGGCAATCCGCAAGTTTTCATCCAGATCATGGAGGGCTTCCAGCTCAGATAATTCGATCACCACATCCGTACCGGACACGGTGGGGATAGGATCAATCTTTCCCAGCACCTCGAAATCGGCGTTGATAAAGACCCGCCTCAGCTTGAGATCCTGAGCCAGCTGCACCTGATAACTGAACATGATCTGCTTCAGTTGATTGAGTTGGCCGATGACCTTGAACTTCTGGAAGAACTCGGCCACGTTCAGTTCACCCTTGGGATCTCGCGACAATGCCTCGTATCCCAGGATGTTTCCCGACGTAATATCAACAATGGGCTGGAAGACCACCTTGATGGCGTCCTGGTTCAACTCGTATTCTTCTTCTCCAATGTGCAGGTGCCGCCCGCTTTTCTTGGCGATGTACAGGGCCCGGTCGGCCGTACGGATCAGTTCGTGCTCGCTCTCGCCATGTTCGGGGTAAAGCGCCACACCGATGCTCACATCCAGATCGTAGCCAAAGGTGTCACCAGTGTGGCGTACTCCTTCCCGGATACGATGTGCCGCTCGCAATCCTCCTTCACGGGTGCTGTCAGAGAGAATCACCACAATCTCATCACCGCCCCAGCGGAACACAAGATCCGTACCCCGGGTGCTTGCCTGAATGCTTTCAGCGATGGCCTTGAGAACCAAATCGCCAACCTGATGCCCCCTGGTATCGTTGATTTCCTTGAACCGATCCATGTCGCAAAGCAGGATCACCATGATCTTCTCTTGCCGGTTGGCGCGGGCCATCTCCTCCCGCAGACGGAGACTGAAGTGACGCCGATTATAGAGATTCGTCAAGGGGTCATGAACAGCTTCTCGCTTGAGAACAGATTGATCGATAGCCGTGGCGGCATGCCCTGCCAGGACAGTGGTCATATTGATCTGGGACGAGGTGAATGAACGGCGCAGGAATCGCTTCTCTCTTCCCAGGATGATCACGCCCAGCGCCTGTCCCTGGGTCACCATGGGAAGAACCAGGACGGATGCCACCGACTGGAAAGCACCGGTCAGCAGTTCTCGTTCAGGACCTTTCGCTCTGCGCGCCAGTTCTTCCCCCTGCAGCAGAATCGGCGCATGGGTCTCGAGAGCCTCCCGGCAGACGGGCAGATCCCCCAGTTCGTAGACCGTTTCCAAACGCGGGCTCCATTCCACCTCGCCATCGCTGGAGGCAGAACGGACTTCAAGAGTCGGCTGGCCCCGGCCCAGGAGAACAACCTGACAGGTCTTGGCGGAACCGGCCTTCCCGATCTTGCAGGCGATGGAGGGGAGAAACTCCTCCATCTGTTTGCTGGAAGCCGCCATGCTGTTCATTTCAACCAGGAGATTCTTGACCGCGGCGTTCAGGGACCGGGTCTGGATCAGATAGACGCAGAACAGGCTGATGAGAACCGCCAGACCACCGAGAGTCCCGTAGAAGGCCGCCCCCGGTTCGGCCACTGCGGGAGAAAGTTCACTCCTTATAAGAATGAACCCGGCAATCATGATGCCGCCGAACAGGAGCACAAAGCCCAGGGCCAGAAACCAGAGCTGAGAATCCCGGTATTCAGCTCTACGCAGATCCTGATTGATCCCGTTCCCCATGAGTACTCCTCGACATCGAGGGAAACCCCGCAGCGCCGCGGGACCCACCGGGCGCCACGGCGCAAGTCCCCCCTCCTGAATCTCAGGCCCCGGGAGACCGGTTGCAACCCTCCCACCCGGGAAGGCGGGAAAGACCGAATTCAATCATTTTATGGCGATAATCAACTCACCAAACAACATGGGACAGTGGTCGGCTCTCACGACAATCCCCACCGGCCTGCCTTCAAACCGGCGGCATATACTTCTCGAACCATGTCAGAATGCGGCCGGTGACATCCATGAGGAACTTGGGCTCGCGCGGCCCATGGGGTGTACGCGGGTAGACGATCATCTCCGTGGGCACTCCCCTTCTCTCGAGGCCACGGTAGAACTCCTGCCCCTGAGTGAGAGGGACACGCAGATCTCTCTGGCCATGAATCACCTGGGTCGGAGTGACAACATCCTGAATCCGGTACATGGCCGAGTGTTTCTCATAGGTCGCGTAGTCGTCCCAGAACTCGCCGCCCAGGAGACCGACCAGGTAATCTCCGATGTCTGTGGTGGTGGTCATGCTGATCAGGTTGGGAAGTCCCGCGCCCATGCTGGCCGCCTTGAAACGATGGGTACGGGTCACGGCAAACGAAGTCATGAAGCCACCATAGCTCCAGCCCATGAGAAACTGCCTGTCGGCATCCCCCACTCCCATGTCAATGACCCGGTCCATGCCGGCAAGCAGATCGCTCAGGTCGCCATAGCCCAGGTCCTTGAAGTTGGCATAACGAAAATCCTTGCCGTACCCGGTGGAGCCCCGCGGGTTGGGGCGCAGCACGGCATAACCTTTCTGGGCGAACGTCTGAATCATGTAGATGGAGGGACCGCCGGTGAACCTGCGCGTGAAGACCCCCGCCGGCCCGCCATGCACGTTCAGGATGAGGGGATACCGCTGGCCTGGGATGTAATCCACGGGATAGGTGAGCAAGCCCTCCACCGGCGTCCCATCGGGGGCTTCCCAGGTCAGAAGCTCGGTGCGGCCCATGGGAGGCTGCTGAATGCCGGCATGCAGACGGGTGATCTGGCGAGGTTCGTACTCTTGCGTCGGCGAGATGAAGACATCCCATGCCTGCTCCTCGGTCTGCCAGGTGAAGGCCATGCCATCGCCGCCGGGAGTCAGGGAAACAGAGGCCATGACGCCATCGCCGGAACTGACGTGGCGGATTTTGCGGCCCTTGAGAGGGACCGCGATGACATGGACCGTCGTCCCCAGCACCTCCTGGAGAAAAACAGACCGACTGTCCCCCGACCAGGCGAGGATCTGCACGCGACGGTTGGGTGTTTCCGCCAGCATGCGGGGTTCGCCACCGCCGGCAGGGACGACATAGAGATCGCCCAGGCCAATGGGCTCAGGGGCCTGGCCGGTGGCGTTGAAGGCCACCCAGCGTCCGTCAGGCGACCAGAAAGGCGTGCGCTCAACCCCGTCCCAGCTCACCAGAGGCGTGACCACACCCTCGGCCTCACAGGCAGGTACCGGATCATCACCTGACTCCTCGTCCCCTGATTCCTTCTGATCAAGGTCGGCGTTCCTCTCCTCTTCCAGCGCCATGAGTTCCTGGATCTCCGGCACGGTGACCACCGACAGATCTCCGGCCACGAACGAGGTGTTGATCCGCGGGTCGGGCTGGTGGGCGAAGACAATGCGGCTGCCGTCCGGCGCCCAGTGGAAGGAACTCACATGGAATTCTCCACCGGTGAGGCGCACGGTGGCGGGGATGTCCTCCTGATCGGGTGCCACCCGCACCACATGGAGATGGCCAAACTTGTGGTTCTGATTCACCAAGATGACATCCCGCTTTTCCTCCCGCTCCTTTTTCTCCCCGGGGGTCTCCGGATCGCTCATGATGAAGGCGATGCGGGTACTGTCAGGGGACCAGCGAAACGCCTGGACGCCGCTCCTGGTTGCCGTGGCCTTGCGCGCCTCGCCACCGGCCAGAGGCAGGATCCAGATCTGGTCTTCGGCGCGCTTCTCATCGGCCGGAGCACGATTGGCCTTGAATGCGAGCCAGTTGCCGTCGGGAGAGAAGGCCGGGTCGGATGCGGACTTCTCACCTCGAGTGAACTGGGTGGTGCCCGAGCCGTCGGCCGCAGCCATCCAGATATGACTCAGATATTCTGATTTCTTCCCCTTCATGACCGGGTTGCGCAGCACATACGCTACCTGTCGGCCATCAGGTGAGATGGCCGTGCCCTGGACGGTCCTGAACTGCATGGACAACGCCGGCGTCCAGCCCTCCTCATGGGGCGGCGCGGCCGACACCGCCTCATCCTGCCCCATGACCAGCGCCGCCGGTGCCAGAAGGAGCACTGCGATGGCAGGAATGGACACTCTTCCCTGGACGGACCTGGCATTGGGACGGTTCATTGTTATCTCCCCGGGCGCACCCGCCCCTGCTTCAGGGCCAGGAACAGACGCCTGCAATATACAGCACTGGGTTTCCCCGTATCCACCAGCGTGGTGATTGCCTCGACGGACTGAGGTCGTCCCACCTGTTTCTCCGGGCCCGGTGGTGCATCTGCACTGCCGGGCCCTTTTTTTATCCCTCTGGGCGCAGATGATCCAGAGCCATTCCCAGCGGAGCTGTGGCTTCCGAAGTGCCCTCCGCCTCCCCAGCCACGGCCACGTTCAGCAGGGTCAAGGAGAGTATCGTCTCCGTCTCCAGGCCAGCCCGCTGCAGATCAAGAGCGTCACGCCGAAGAGACACACCGTCGTTGGTCCTGTCGGGAGGTCCAGGGTCTCGATTTCGATCGACATCAATAAGCCTGCAACACCGGTCACCAGTGCAACGGTCCAGCCGATGATGAGCCGTGTGACGATCTTTTCCGACAGGAGGGCCCCGCAGACGGCGGGGACGATGAGGTAGGAGAACACCAGGTAGACCCCCATGATCTGGACGAAACTGGTCACCACGAGACCGAATGTTACGTAGAAGACGAAGTCCCACAAGCGCAAGCTCACCCCCATCCGCCTGGCCTTGTCCTCCTGAAAGCTGTTCATGAGAAAGCGCTTCCGCAGGAGGAGGTGGATGATTGCGATGCCAACATAGAGCGCAAACGTCCGCAGCACCTCCTCTTTTCCAACGAGCAGGATGTTGCCCAGCAGGAGACTCTTCAGGGCCTCGTCACCTTCCGCCGTCTGACTGAGGACCACGGTAGCGGCGGCGGCCGAAACCACGTAAATGATACCGATGATCGCTTCCTGTGGGACACGCGGATGCCGGAAGCGCGTCAATGAGAAGAGCGCCGCCCCCAGCATCGTGAACAGTAAGGACATCAGGTAGGTGTGGGAGTGGCCACCAAAATGCGCGCCAATAACAATGGCAACGCAAACACCGAGAGCGGCAATCTGGGCCAGCGCGAGGTCAACAAATATGATGCCACGTTCCACCACATGGAGTCCGAAATAGACGAGCAGTCCCGGCAGCATCACAACTGCCAGGAGCGGCCAGAGCCAGAGATCGAACAGGGTCATAGATATCCTTCCCGAACGCCCGAAAATCAGTTGGACCGTACTCCACCGAGGGCCTGAGCAATGGAATTCACATTGGCATCCATGAGTGAAAAGTAGTCCGGAGTTTCCGGAAGTCCGCCGGGGAACTGACAGACGTCCACTACCGTGGCCCCGGTGTGTCCCGCCAGGACCTCCGCGGTCTTCCTGGACTGGAAGGGTTCGACAAGGATGACCTTCATGCCTGCAGCTTTCATCTTCTCGATGATCCTGGCCAGGTGTGGTGGCGAAGGAGGAATACCGGGCTTCGGCTCCAGGAAGGTCTCGGCCTGAAGCTGGAAGCGCCTGGCAAAGTATCTCCAGGTGTTGTGATAGGTCACGATGGGCGTCCCGCCATAAGGCGCGAGAGTCTCCATCCAGATTTTCATCCTCGTGTTCAGCATTTGACTGAACCGGGACAGGTTATTCTGATAAGAAGGACAGCCATCGGCGTCGAGCCGGCAGAAAACCTCGGCAAGATGCCTGGCGACAATTCCTGAATTAAGCGGATCCATGAGGAAGTGGGGATTGCCCAGGGCATGAATGTCTCCCTGCGAGCGATCCAGCTCGACGGGAATGTCGAGCAACTGAATGCCTACCGAACCCCTCACTCGACCGCTTGCTCCGGGGAGGACGTTCTTGTTCCTGGCACCCTTCACCAGAGGAGCAAGCCACCCGATCTCCAGGGCGGCACCGCTCTCGATCAAGATGTCAGCGCGGTTCAGAGCAACGATATAGCTGGGCCTGGCATCCACGAAGTGGGGATCCTCGGTCGCCTTGGCCAAGGATTTTACGGTGACCCGGTCGCCGCCGATGGCCCTGGCAAGAGCCGCGTAGTCATTGGTGGTGGCCACGATTTTGAGCCCGGAACCGGCATGGACCGCCGTCGGGATCAGGAGCAGGGCGGCGAGGGTCAGCAGCTTTTGAAACATGTTGTGTTCTCCGCACCGTTGACGGTACGATCTGGTGCCTGATTAGAATTTATGTGCTGCATGCGCGCCCAGAGTGAACTCAAACTGCAGCCACAGGGAATGGGAATCCTCAAATTCATCCCTATCGTCATGGTTGTACTGCAACCTCAACTTGGAGTACTCCGTGGGAAACCATGTGAGGTTCGTCGAGATCCGCCTGCGATGTTCGAAGAATGGTGAGACCTCACCGCCGTCATCCCCGCCCATCCTGCCATACCGGATCCCGGCCACCCAGCCCCGCCTGTATGCCCACAATATCTGGCTATAAGCCGCCCAATCCTCGAAGGTTTCCAGCGGATCCTCCGCTCGGTACCGGCGCTTCATTCCCTCCGCCTGAAACTTCACGAACGGGAAACCCTGCATGGCTCGTGGAGATTTCCACTTCCAGAAAACGTCCGCTCCGTAGATGGCCGTACGACCGCCGTCCCCGGTACCGTTGGGTCCCCGCGCTACCGACGCGCCCACGAGGAGGGTTTGGTTGTCCGTCAGGTCCAGAGACGCCGCGTATCGGGGGACGTACAGCAAGTCCTCTGCATCCCGGACTGAAGCGTCAATGAGAATGCGACCGAACACTTCCTCGTCTGCCTCGAAACCGAAGCTGTTCAGAGTTTCGCCGAAAGCATTCTGGACGGTGAGGAACAGCTCTGAGAAAAACGGCACTGGCATCAGCCACGACAGCTCGATACCGCTGCTACGAAGGCCGTCCGGGCCGAGCATTCGCGCGTTACTCAGCGGCTGGTCAACGAAATCCCAGGAATGAGGGTGCTGAGAATTGAGCCTTCCGAACTCGGTGAAGAAGTGCCCGACCTTGACCTGTAGATTGTA
>Ga0114949_10001603_pt1 | contig 13775 bp, 14 predicted proteins | sample N074metaG_FD_83505 | JGI IMG/M metagenome (GOLD analysis project Ga0114949, IMG submission 83505) | Deep subsurface microbial communities from Kermadec Trench to uncover new lineages of life (NeLLi) - N074 metaG | ecosystem: Environmental > Aquatic > Marine > Ocean trench > Sediment | place... | reverse complement strand
ACGAACGCTTTGCAGAATCATGTCGTGTTGAAAATGTCGGCCCTTGAAGGATATGGTTGGCATGTAAGATCTCCCTTAAAAAGGGGGCATGCTAACACATCAAGCTATTTGCGACAGAACCGGCGAAGGTAAGGTGTGCCCTCATCTCGCGTGGAGCCGCTATGGACCTCGCTCGTCAGGGCTACAGCCATGGCAATGCGTGGGTCATGACCGACTGAATTCAGGAGCCGTTTCTGTAGACCCTCTTCATCAAGTTGAAAAAGGAAGTTGGGGGATGGGGGTTCGGACTCTGATGCAAACGCCATAGTGATACTTCATAAAAAGAAATATTATCTGATTACATTTTTACCTGAGTCCTTAACTGTTTGGATGAGTCTGGCGAAATTGAGAGAGTCTGCTGGCTAGTCGGTCACGCAACACAGCAATCTCAGGACTTTGGGCGTGACTGAAGGTTGAAAAGAAATCGTTGCCCTCCTTTTCCGGCTGGTTGGTGGAAAGTGCCTCCCAACATTCCTCCGTGGCCAACGGGTCCTCGAGGTTTAATCGTCGGTTATTCTTGCAGTCTACAATTCCAGTCCAACTACACGTGTACTGGCGAGGGGTGTTTGCCAATTGATGGATGCATGTGCCCCGGATTTTTGCACGACCCACCGAGGGAGGGTGTTGTGTGGCCTGGGTGAGGCGGTCGACACCCGGCATGTGGTGCATGAGCACTTCCTTTTGGTCCAGCATCGCAAAAATGCCCGTTTCCCCGAGTTGGGCGAAGCGCGTGTCAATCTCGAAAAGTTCATGGCGGAGATTGAGAAAGGGTTGGAGTTCTTCCCATTTGAGGCCTGCTTCTGTCAGGATTGGCGCCAATTTCTTTGCCACCTTGGCCTTGGTATATGGATGTTCTTGACGGAGAAGCGTTGCTGGATTCAAGTTCGGCTGCGTGTCTGTATTCTGAAAGTGTTCCCGGTTCAGTAACTCTAAGGCCCGTGTCCAATGGGGAAGCGATGACCATGGTACCTCATGTTGTACTGCCCGGTTCTGATATAGGGCCAATTTTATGCTCCAGTCCAGGGTATGCTGCACGGACTCGGGAGCCCTTTGTAATGTATTGAGAATCTTTCGCCATTCCTGACAGACTTTTTGACCCCAAGACGGCATACAGGGTTCGTCGAGATATCGCTCGGTCTGCTCCAGGTAATGGTGTTGAATGTCCAAGGCGGTCAGTGTGATCCCTTGAACGGTTTTCACCGCCACTTTTCCTGTGGGATCCATGGCAAATTGGTGCATGGATGCCAGAGGGTCTTTCAACTGAAGGGTATTTCCGGGTCGGCCTCCCCCCTCTATCATGGCAACAATTAATGCCGTGATTCCTAATTTGAGCCATGTGGCTCTTTCCGAACAGAGACTTTCCCCGCACAGAAGATGCAGGCGATGATAGCCGTTCTTGGCCAGGGATTCATTTTTGGTATGGAAGATTCCGCGGCAGAATGTGGACTCGTCTGAAACAGACTGTTTCAAGTGGGCCACGCGTGGCGAGAGGGTGAATAACAGACCCGGGGAACGGGAATCGAATCCTCCCGCTCCGGTGTAAATGAGTCTGGAGACCAAATGGGGGATTAATTGGTCAGGCAGTATGGCTGGATCTGCCTGATGCATGTACGATTCATGACACCCCCATGTGGTTCCCGTGCCGCTGTAATCCACATTGCCCTTCCGTATCAGGATTTGTTCATGTCCCGGGTTTTCTTTTTCTAGTTCCCGGGTCAGGGTTGTCAGGATATCGTCTCCAGCCCGAATGTACCGGACAATATCCCAAGGATCCGCGCATTCGGGTGTGCTTAATTCCAGATGTTGCCCGCAGTCGATGTAGAGTCGCGATCCGTTTCCTAAGAACACTCCAGATGAGCATGAATCGGGAAGAGCAGGAAACAGTGTTCCGGTCTTTTGCAGGAGTCGACCAAGTACTTTCTCTGGATTAAGAAATTCCCCTTCAGGAGTCAGAGTGGTAAGGGCATACTCCGTCTCAACGCCGAACAGCCGGGTTGCCATGATTATTCACCACCCTGCTGGCGACTGGCCCGAAGGAAGGTCTCACTGTTTCCCGACAACACGCGATTGATGGCGGCATCGCCTGCCGCGAGGAGGTCTGCTGCTTTGGCGAACAATTCGCTTGACTGCTCCGGGTGGCTTTCTTCGGAAACGCTGGCCGGAGGGTGGTGTGGATGCATGATCTGTTGGCGTTCACGTAGGGTCATGGTCTTCTCCTTCTTTTGGGAGCGAGGTGTTTCCTTCTCGTGTGGGTAAAGATGCGAACCCCCGTGATGGGTATCCACCTGAATAGTGGGTTCTGCCGGACGAAATCGTGGAGCCAATCCAGACCGGATTTGTCCAGGGGGCAGGGAATCGCGATGGATGAGAATCACCCCATCTTATGTCTATGCCTGTGCCCTTGAGGGGGTGTGCGGGGGTAGCATGGCTGAGTTCAGCGCCTAACGCCTCCAGTTCCTCTTCCAGAGTTTTGGCTCTGCAAAATTTCTCTTCCGTTTCAGCCTTTGTGTGGTTGAGGGGATTGTTGAGCGCCAGGGTGTGAGAGATGCCCCGCAACGGTTTCCTCTGATGGCGGAATTTGAGACAGTCCCAATTCATATAGGTCAACTCACCGGACGATTGTTCTATCAATCGTAAGGCCATGGCGCGGGTCCAGGCTCGGGTGTCCGGCGGGGGATTCGTCTCGAATCGATCAATCTGTGTTTGAGGGACGGGTTGTTCCAATAGGCCACTCTTCTGCATCTCCCACCACAGCCCATCCGAGGGATTGAGGCTGCTGTACAGATGGTCGAGATGTTTAATCTCTGGCGAGGTCCATGTGAGTTCGGGTGATTGAGACATGGCTCGTTGAAGAAGAGAACGTTTGAGCACCCAGTCCAGCCGCGGGATCAGGGCGACAAAATCCCGTGCCTCGAGTTTTGCCAAAGTGTCCTCCCACAGCCTCAACAAGTCGGCAAATCGTGGGACGATTCCCTCAAGTCCGCCGTACTGTGCGAAGGTCTGTACCTCGTTGAGAAACAGCCACTGCAATTCGATAGCCGTGATTGCCTTCCCCGAGACGGTTCTTGCCCGGGTTTGCAACGACGGGTCATGGCTCCATAGCTTTACTGCCTCCACGGGATCTTCCAGGACCAGGTCTGCATTCAGATGGCCAGCCTCGAGCATGGCGCAGATCATCTGCATGAGCCCGACTTTTAACAATGTGGCCACTTGGCATAATGTGCTGTCAAAAAAGATGCAATGGAGTCTGGCGAATTCTTTCACGGGCTTGTCCGTGTGTGGCTGTCCATACGCTTGGCCACACAAGGCTTCATCCCGGCTGTTGACGAGGGGTCGTTGAAATGTGGTTTGTGGCCCCACCAAGGTTTCAAAGAAATCGGCCCGTTGCGACAGTTGAAAGTCCACCGGCGGTGTGCCGTTTTCAGATCCGACTTTTCCCTGGCCGGTCAGGATGATACTCGAAGCTTGAAAGGCCGCCAGGAACAAGAGATGGTGAAGCTTACGATGAAACATGGTATCCCAGGCCTGCCGGGTCATCAGAATATTGAGATGACTTCCGTAGGACTGCCCAAGCCCGTCGCTATTGTTGACCAAGACGTGAATGGCTTGTTCTGAGGGAAGGCGTGCATTGGCTTGTTCAAGGGCTCGGCGGGCGGAGGCCAGCATGGCATGCCATGCCGCCACATAATCATAGGCACTTCGCACTTCAGGTAGGCACAGTTCGAGATGATTCAGATCGATATACACACAGCCCCCATTGGTGGGAAGCCATGTCCGACCCCCGTCCTGGACATTAGACGGGCTGCCCCATTCCGCTCCGGCGCCGGGAATTTGGCAAAAGGAAGACCGTCCCTCTGAACTCCAGAAAAAGTCATTGGGTGCCGATAGGCCGGGAATTTCCCTCAGCAAGGCTCGCGAGGCTTCGGACCCCGTCTCTTGGGTGTGGTTCAGTCCGAACACGAAATTCCCCAACTCGATGTCTCCCCCACACAGCTTGGGGACTTGCTTCTCCAGAGGATGCGAGATCTGGTGTGTGTGGTGATGGCCAGGTCCTTTTTTCTTCATGGGATTGGCGCCTCCTGCGTCGCCATTTGTTCCGGTGCGGTGACATACTGGTGAGGCCGTTTGATTCGCCGGATAATGGGGTTCACACTCACAACATCCATATCCTGCGGAAGGTTCGTAAGATAGGCCCCCACGTTGTGGCGGGTGAGTGTATGTGCTAGGCGTTCCATTCCGTCCGTGATCGCCTCCTCCATGTCTGCTATGCGTATTCCCGGTTCATCCCCACGTAGGTCTCGAAGAAAGGCAGAATGTTTGACCGTATGGCAAATTTGTGTGATGAACCTCCCACTCACCAGCTCGCGGGCTTGCACCGTTCGCGTTTTTCCATCACGGAATTTGAGTGTGCACAATTCCGTGCCGGCGTTCGGGCTATAGAGACGAGAGACGGCGACCTCGATCACATCGTGGTGGGTTATCGCTGCTTTCGTTCCATTAGGAGAGAGAGGAAGGGAGTCGGGAAGATGAATGCGGAAAATGGCTCGCGCTGCATCTTGAGAAGGGCGGTCTACCCGAATTTCTACATCCGATAATCGTTCAAGGAGTGCTGGATCGACAAGATCCGTTCGATTTGTCGCGGCAATAATGGCAATGCTCTGCCGGTCGGCAAAGCCATCCAATTCGGCCAGGAGTGCAGCTAAGGCTTTGTCGTTGTGTTGGGCAACTCCACTGCCACGAATTCGCCCGATGGCCTCGATTTCATCCAGGAACAAGATCGCTACGCCGGTCTTTGCTGCTTCCCTGAGGGCGGTGAAGCAGGCTCGAATGTTCTGTTGTGTCTCCCCGACCCATGGGGATTCCCATTCGGCGGGTTTCACCACGGCAAAGTGACATTGTTGGCCACTCCGGCGTTGAACTTCCGCTGCGGCAATGCGCGCCATCAGCGTTTTTCCGCATCCGGGAGGGCCAATCATGAGGATGGACCGTTGACGACTGATGCCGTATTGCATAGCCTTTTCGGGACTTGCTAATGCCGCCGTGAGTGCTTCGAGTAGTTTTTTGAAGCCCGTCTCATGCCCACCGACCTGATCAAGCCCTCCATCGGGAATCTGTTGAAGCATGAATTGGCGGCCTTCTTGACGATCCATTTTTTCGAAAGCCATCCAGGCCATGCGGTCCCATCGCAGTTGGTCTCCACGATTCAATGGGCAGTCTTTTAAAGGAGCAGCGACTTCTACGACCACTTCTTCATCTCGACATCGGAGCACAATGCGGCCGTCCGCTGTCCGTCGTTCGAAGAGTCCCGTTTCTCCACATGAGGGAAGCCCGTTCGGCGTTTTGGCCACCACTAAGTTGAGATTTTTGTCTAAGAACACCTCTTCCCCGGCGCCGAGAGGTTGTCCGACCATGTTCTTCTCCAATTGAACGATTCGGCGGGAATTCCCACCAGTCATCACCATTACCCGGGTACCTTGGGAAGTTTCCACTTGACTAAGAACAATCGCCGGAAACCATGGGGTGGAACGGAAATCATTAAGGAGCTCCTTTAATTCCGCTTGGTGTTCCTGCGCTTTGGCAACGCCCAAGGTTATTTCACGAATCTTCGTAATCAGAAAACGTTCGAGATGGCTGACCAACTCGGGAGATTCTTCTCGAATGCGTTGCAGCCACTCCAACTTCTTATCCAGGTCCAAGGGGTCTCCAGCTTGTCTCCACTGTTCATCAAGGAGCAAAAGTTCGTTCAATTCATGAGACGTTCGTGGCATGGGGCAATCCTCCAGAGTTCGCAATGGTGTGTGGGGCAATAGGGGAGATGGGTGGATGGAAGATGGCATACCCTCGTGAAGCGATCATGCCCTGCCGCCATCCAAAGACATTAATGGCCCATCCCTGAGGACCACGATCAGTCAGAAGGAGGGCAACGTTAAACGCTCGGGAGAAGACCTCGCGATGCACGCTGCAATCATCTTGACTGAAAAATGGCTTGGAGAGGGTACAGGTTTTTTGTCGCTCCTCCGGACAGTTTTTGCAAAAATTTGGATGGCAATGCCACCAGCCGAGCCATAGTTCCTTATTCTTGCGCAAGGTGAGAGCCGCCTGAACGGCAGTCCAGGTTTCAGATGTGAATGACAAAGATGTTCGTTGGGCCTGGGTGTGGGTAGCAGGTATCTGGGCGGTCACTTCCAAGAAAATTTCTGTTGAGGTTGTGTCCCGATGGAGATGGCCGATGAGGATCCCCCCGGTTTCCAGATCACCCGCGTTTTTGGCTAAAGCCATCGCTTCGTCCATAATCTGTGAGTGGAAGAATACTGGAACATCCGGTATGTCCTGAACGGTTGATGTCTCTTCCTCAAAGTGCCGTGAGTGTTGGTGGTAGAAGTCCAGGGAACGTTCTTCAAGCGGCAGAGGATGAGCCACTTCTTCGACAGCAAAGCGGGCTGGACGTATTCGAGATTCGCTCTCTGTTTGGCCTTTTTGAAAGGCACAGATGGAATAGTGTATGACGTCTGTAGGTTGGAGCGTGCCTTGCTTGATCAATGTGACTGAAAGCTGTTGAAACGTTTTTTGAAAATACCCGAAAGGCAAGGCTGTGGTGACACAGGCCCTTTCGGATGTTGGGTCATCGAGGTGGGAGGAAGCGGTGACCGTAATCCCTTCCACATAAGGTCCACCTAACGTTGGATGCCAGATGGGTTCAATGGCGATGATAAAGGGTGTTAACACCGGGAGGAGTGTTCCCCGGCGAACACCCAGAAAGTGGCACCATTCATGGGCAGGGACCCAGTCGGGAGTTACCGGGTAGCGATCAAGACGAGTCCCGTCCTGTCGGACCACCTCAATCATGTACTGATAACCCCCGTTGAGTGACATCGTTCTCCTCCTCCTTTTGGATTCCTGTTTAGAAAATTCCCACAAGGCCCCTTTTAATTCTCATCCACTCCACCTGCATCAATGTTGGGGGAAAGAACAATCTGGTCATCCTCTTGAAGTGCTTCCCCCACCAGCTCCGAGCTATGAAGGTGGCGCCCTTCCCGCTCCAGGCGGGCATGATAAATCAGTGGACGGCCTTCCACATCATGGGTAGTGAGGTTCATTTGAGCCAGAAATGTTTCCAGCAGTTCTCCGACGCTGGCATCCACGGGCACCTCAGAGGCTTGTACCGTTTTTTGCCCGGACACATCATTGGCTCGAACACGAATTGTTTGTAGAGCTTCTTCTTTCATGACTCATCTCCTTTGTGTGTTGGCCCTTCATCTGGCGATGAGGGGTCGGGTGATATTGATGTTGTTGCGCATCCACCTTGTTGGGCCAGGTACAGTTGTGCCACTTCCTGATTTTCGACAAGAACGGTGGCTTCTTTCCCGCAGGACTCGCAGGCCAGAGACAACGCGGACAGGGCATGAGTCAACTCCGCGATGGAAGGGGTTTCGTCCAGGGCGACTTGGAAGCGGATCGTGATTTGAGCGCCGTCATGTTCGATGAACATTCCCCGAGCCAATCGTAGATGGCCACATGCCCCAAGCAAGAGCCGGGCTACGGCTTCCTGGGTGGTAGAAAAAGGGAAACGCACTGTGCCAAGATCGACAGTCACTTGAAGTCCTACGGGGGTGCTCTCCACTGTTGCTTGATAAAACCCGTGCGAGACCTCCAGTGTGACCATAAAGCGTTCCCCCTCCCGTTCAACAAAGGCCCATCCAGATTCCTGACAGAGAGAAAGAACGTCTTTTGGTTTGAGGACGGGCTGACTGTCCTTGGGGCGAACCAAGTGTTTCTGGCTCTGCTGTCCATTGCGCAGTTTCTCAAATGCCCGGGCAAAGCCCAGTGCAACGTGGTTGACCTGGCGTGAGAGTCTGAGTGGCAGATGGTCCTGTTCCAAAGACACTTCCCCGAGGATCTGAACAGGAAATGTGTCCTCGCCCGAGATGGCGAAACCTGAGGGCCGGGAACGAAGACCAAACTTGACCCCACCTTGGAGTGCGGCATTCCAGTGAAGGAGCTGACACAACCGGTCAACAACCTTGACCTCCGATTTGTCTGTAGTACTCATCCAACAAGGCGCCTCAAAGAGCAGCCACTCTTTCTCCATCCGGGCCATAATGCTAAGAGGCTGTTCAGGTGATAAGGTCAGTTTCCATCCGGCATAGCCGGATGACTCAACGGTCCTGAACGTTGCCTGCAACATCGTTGAGAGGGAATCTAGTTCCCGGCCTGGGAGAACATCGTTCATGACGGGTGCCTGTCTTGGTGGTTTTCTCTGGTCTGTTCCTCAGTCATGTGTATTTCATCCATACCAGAGGAACATGCTTGCTTACCTCCATTAAAGTTCTCTTTGCGGCGTTTCAGTGGGCGGCGATCGACCGGATACCGGTCGGGGTTGTGCCTCGCCCATACACACGCCTCTGCATTCAATGCCTCATTTTCACGCATGGTCAGTTTGTTCCAGGTGATCAATTCAAAGGATCGATAAAGAAGATCCGTGAGTGGGGTCCCGGGGGTTATAGGGCCGAGGCACATGATTGGTGCGGTGTTGCTGATGTTTGGATGAAAAATCTCGCGAGGGTTGAGCCAGGTTACGATGAACAGCGAATTGACATGCCGCAAATAATCTGAGGGGAACCAGAGGCCCACTTCAAAGCGGTTCGCTTCACAAATGCACCCGTCTTGTGATCGAGTAAGGCCCTTGCAATAAAACCGTGCCAAATAATGTTGAGGGGGAGATTCAGGGAGAGGCTCGAGTTCAAGAAGATCACTTGCCTCAGCAAGGGCTATTCCCTCCTGGTATTGATGAGCTAAAAATCCTTCAAAAATTTTGTCCATCATTTATGCACCGATCATATAATGAGATTGCCTTAAGGGCGATTCGATAGAGACCACATCGCCAGGTCGAAGCCCCAAGCGCCACAGTGATTGGTTGAGTATCTGATTGGACGAGTGGTGCGAGTCCAACTGCTCGATCAGATCAAACCCTGTAGGCACTTGTTTCCCTCCACAGCAACACGTCGTCCGGAAAGAAGGAATCCTTTCGACCAGATGCAACTGTGTGGCGCGTGTCTTGCCACAAAGGTTACAGGTCAGTTTTTCGGTGAAGTAGTGTCCTTCAACCCCAAGAGTCAATCGACTATTTTCCCCTGATCTCCGGATCTCAATGTCAAACAACTTCCCAGGTGTGAGGTCACCGGGGTTGATCTTGAGGGGATTGATGGGCCAGATCTCATGGTTAAACTGACATGCGGGGTTTTTGCGCAGAGTCGTGTCAAAGTACTTATGCCACCCGGCATGGATAACGATTTCACGGCCCACAGCCGTTTGATGCCTTTTTCCGGAAAGCCACTTGTGGCATTCCAGAGCTTGTAGCGAGGCGGCCAATGCACCAAGACTGGACGGGGCATGTGTAGGTGTTGGAGTGGAGCGAATTCCCTGACAGGAGTAAGTTTGCTCCAAGGCGCCATAGTCCCGGTTATCCCAGGGACATTCCAAGCACGGCGAATGAGGCCCAGGGACCACGACGGCCACGCGAACGAGGAGGCCGCTTCCTTCCACGCCGGCATCGATCCAGGGGACACCTAACCGCCAGGCCTTTTGGTTCACGATTCGTCGGGATTCTCGAGAGTCCAGACATGTCATAATTAGGTCGCAGTTCAGATGTCCGAGGGGGAGTGCTTCGACAGAGCTCACGAACCATTCGACCTGGAGATCCGGGCTCATGATTTGTAGCCGCCGTGCCTGCACCATGGATTTGGGTTTGCCAACATCACTGGGAGTAATGTTTTGTGAAACACGATTGCGGTCTTCATAGATGTCACGATCAATAAGAATTACCCGCTCCACGCCTGGCATTTGTCCAAGGAGGGGAACGAGATGCGATCCAATATTGCCTCCGGCGCCAATCACCACAATTCTGTGGGTGCTAGGTGAGTCGCATTGTTGAAGGGATTTTTGAACGGGTTGAATAGACATGGAATTACAGTCCTTCAGGAGTCCATCGAAATCCGGAATGAAGATCCGTGAGTTGATCGCACATCGCACAAGTTTCGGAATACATCCAACATCCCAAATCATGAGCCTCGTCTTGATGCTCCCACACTCCGCATTGGGGACATTGAACGCCGGGGGTTCCGCCGACTAGGGGTTGTTTGCATCGTGGGCAGAACACCGGGGAAGCTCCAGGGGTGTACGGCACCACTCGGGCGAGTTGCTCCGTTGAGAAAAACACGGAGGGTTGGTGGTGGACTCTCACCTCATCCCGATCTTGAAGGATATGAATTCCTGCCTGAATAAACCTGCCATTGACCCAAACAGGTATTCCTCTTCCAGCCATCACTATCCAAATTTTTTCTCCAGAATGCTGACAGGCCAGGATGAAACCATGATCTTGCATGGCCGACTCGTCTTGACTTATGCTGGCCGGGTACACACCATCTTTGGTTAGTGTCATGACATCACCCTTCAACGTCATCGCCACCCATTCTTCTTTGCTGTCTTTTACCCAGAGATGCGCCACAAGTAACTCTTCGTTCAAGCTGAGTGCAGATGCCTTACTGGTGTTCGAACAATGACATATGGGCTTTTAACGTTTTTCATCTCCACGCTGCGTCATGTATTACGTATGTATCACAAAATAATGCTGGCCGAAAATCAGTAAGGTTCACCAAAATTTGAAACGAATTTCATTTCTTTTTCTGAAAGAAATTTCCTGAAAGGAAATAAACGAAATGCCAAGGCAACAAAAACTTGATCCTAGAACGGTCGAGGTGATTACAGTGTTGGCGGCAGAACACATGATGCCTCAGGCCGAAATCGCCGTTCTGATGAACCTCTCTGCAACAAGGGTGAATAAAGCTGTGAAAGGGGCTATGAGAGATGGTTTAATCGTGCGGCGTCTTGAGGTTACCGAGAAAGTTTCGGAGGAGGGTCGTTTTGCTGCTAATAATCTTCGGAAGATTACGCCGCTGAAAGAGGCGCTGCGGGATTTAGAACAAGGAAATGGACGACCATGCCTTCAAGAACTGTATGTGTTTGATAGTGGTGAGACCAGTCAAGACTATGACGCACCCGTCAGGCGTTTTGCCCATCCGACGGCCGCGTACTTATCCAAACAACTCATTAAAAAAGAGGTGAAACACATTGGGATAAGTTGGGGTGTGGCACTCCTGTCGCTAGTTGATGTTCTGAGAGTCACTCTGTCAAATCATCCGCGCCAGGTCGATCCAGTGACCTGTATCCCGATTGCCGGCTCTCCTCCCGAGGTAGAGCATTACAATAAGACGAGTTCTGCTAACCTGGCGGGCGCGTTGTCTCGCATACTCAATGGTAGTGCGAATGCGGCCTCCTCATTCTCTGTTGGAGGGTGGATCCCGGCAAAGTTCTCGGACCGCGATCGCTCTGTCATCCGAAACTTTTGTTTCACGAGCCCTTCATATGAGAAAGCCTTTTGTGACGGGGGGACCATTCACAATTTGGACTGCGTGCTGACATCGGTTGGCGCCACCAAAGATTTCGAACGCCCCTGGCTCAAAGCGGCGGCACAAGCCAGTACTCTTGCATTGAGCGACTTTCGTGAGCTCAGTGTCGGCAATATTGCTGGCTGTTTCTTACCCGTCCCTGGGTTGGATGCCCGCGGTCGCAAAGTTCTAGATGGTGTCAACGAGCGCTGGCTGGGTATTCAATTTCAACATCTTCAGAATTGTGCGGCAGTAGCGTTACGGAAGCGGACTCCCGGTGTTGTGGTCCTTGCCATTGGTGAGGGGAAGGCGGAAGTCGTTCTAGAGGCCATCAAACACAAATTAGTCAATATTCTTTGCTGTGATATGCGCTTGATGAAACGCCTCGAAGAGCTATGTGCACAGGAGACTCTATCTTTGGAAGCGTAAAAGATTTTCTCCACAAGCATATTCCTCGCATCGTTCAACGACAGAATCAGATGTGCTTGAAATATTTGGCTCCCATTTTCTTCATCCTTGACATTTTCCTAGATGGAGTGTTGGAAATTTTTGATTCATAGTTCGAGCCTAGGATCAGCAATCGCTAAAGTGAACGTGGAACCTCCAGCGTTTTAGCTCTACTCTCAAAGAGGACACAATCATGAAGAACAATTTTAAGAGCGCACTTAAGCATGTATTAGTTCACGAAGGGGGTTGGGCGGATCATCCAAAGGATCCCGGTGGCGCAACCATGAAAGGGGTGACTCTGGCCACGTATCGACGTTACTTTAGCGAAGACAAAAGTAAGGACAATCTGCATAACATCTCTGCCGCGGAATTAGAGGAAATCTACCGTTCCGGCTACTGGAACAAATGTCGTTGCGACAAGCTTCCGCCAGGTGTTGATTATGCAGTTTTTGATGCCGCAGTGAATTCCGGCCCGGGGCGAGGTGTGAAATGGTTACAAGCTGCAGTCGGAGCTAAACAGGATGGAGGTATTGGTCCTAACACTCTTTCCAGAGTGGAAGAACAGGATCCCCTCCGCGTTACCGATGACATGTGCGATCGCCGCCTGACTTTTTTGCGTAGCCTTTCCACTTGGCCTACGTTTGGTAAGGGTTGGGGGCGACGTGTTGAAGGTGTGCGTACGATAGCCATGACCATGGCCGCTGGAAAAGGTTCAGCCATTGTGGAAATCTCTCCATCGGTCGACTACAAAACTGTTCAAAAGGGCTCTAAAGGGCTCTGGGTCCGTAAACTTCAGGAAGCCCTTGAAATTCAAGTGGATGGGAAATTCGGTAACGACACCCAGACTGCTCTCAAAGCTTGGCAAGAAAAACATGGGCTGGAGCCTGACGGCATTGCTGGCCGTACTACCTACAGGTCGCTTGGCTTGCTCGAATAATCGGTGCTTTTTTGGTGAAGCTATGTGGCCATGCGGAGGGATGCTGTTTATGTTGTAGGTTGCGTGGTGGTGTGCGTAGTCAGCAGCAAAATTCTCTCTACTCCTATCTAACACTACCTATTTCATCCCTCATTTATTCCTGACTTTCCGGTTGCCGGGTAGTCATTTCCTCTCAAATTTCTATTTCCGTCTTTAACAGGAAAAATACAGGAAAATATTTCTTTTTGAAAGGAAGGGATTTGGGCTGAAAAAGTTGAATGTCAAATGAAAATAGGCTGTTTAACGTTTCCCACTTTTCTGCATTTATTCAAGAACAGGGAACTAACAAGGAATTGAGGACACTTGAAAGAAAATTGAGGTTAGGCCTAACGCGTTTATTGACCTATTGAGATATGGGAGGGGAGAGACCAGTGGGAAGACAGAGCTGAGGTTGTTAGGTAAATTTTCGAGAAACAGCGAGTTTAAGTTTTTGACCATACGGCCATTTATTTCGCCTTGGGTTTCTCTTCAAGAGTAGAATCGGCCCTCGATTTGCCCTGCTCCAATAATTCCTCGCTGCATACCTCCCCCTATGGACCAACGGATGCAGTTGATCCTAGTGTAGTGTCCTAAACTGCACATATTAATGACAATGCCTTCCTCGCCCTCTCGACTTTTTCTAAAATCTTGTTGGCTGATTTCGTACACACAAATGGCTTCGGATCAGGGAATAGGAATTTTAAAAGGCCTTTTTGACTAGGCGGCAAACTACCAAAAACCGTGTTGAGGATTCAATCCCCGGACGTCGCTGTCCGACATGCGAGCGTTCATCGTGCACGTCGGGTCTGACGGCCCATTGTTCGCGGATGGGGCCAGCCTGTTGCTTCATGGTGGCGTGTGTGGGCGGGCACTGGGCAAAGGGGATCTGT
>Ga0114949_10001601_pt1 | contig 13781 bp, 15 predicted proteins | sample N074metaG_FD_83505 | JGI IMG/M metagenome (GOLD analysis project Ga0114949, IMG submission 83505) | Deep subsurface microbial communities from Kermadec Trench to uncover new lineages of life (NeLLi) - N074 metaG | ecosystem: Environmental > Aquatic > Marine > Ocean trench > Sediment | place... | reverse complement strand
TTTAACGAAAATGATCGGAAAATGGACCGATTTCCCGCCACCGAAGTAGCATCGTCCTATGCGCTATAGGCTCCTAGCCCTCGGTCGTGATCCGCGCGATGAAATCCGCCAGGTGTTCGTTCGCTTCGCTGTTGGCGAGCTGGCAAGTCCCGGCATTCTGATGTCCGCCACCGCCGTAGACCAGGCATAACTTGCCAATATCGGTATTCGATGTGCGATTGAGGATCGACTTGCCGATTGCGAAGACTGTGTTTTGTTGTTTCAGGCCCCACATGACGTGAATAGATATATTGGCCTCAGGGAATAGTGCGTAGATCATGAACCGATTTACCGCGTAGATGATTTCTTCACTGCGTAAATCGAGGACCAGCAAATTGTCGTGCACGGCGGTGCAGCGCTTGATCTGCTCTGTTGCCTTTTCCTCGTGTTCCCTAAAGAGAACAACGCGCTCCTGAACGTCTGGCAGCGCGATAATTTGATCGATCGAGTCGGTTTTACAGCGGTCGATCAAGTCCATCATTAATTCGTAGTTCGACACACGAAAATCATGGAAACGACCGAGTCCGGTCCGTGCGTCCATTAAAAAGTTAAGCAAGACCCAGCCCTGTGGATTGAGGATCTCCTCGCGCGAGAATTGGGCCGCGTCACCCTTGTCTACGGCTGCCATCATTTCGTTCCACGCGCTCGGGAACTTGTCGTTGTCGCCGTAATAGTCGTGCACGACACGGGCTGCCGAGGCGGCATCCGCATCGATGATGTGGTTGTTCTTCAGCTTGCCGAGACGGAGCGTTTCGCTTGAATGGTGATCGAAGGCGAGATGAACGCCATCCACGTAAGGCAGGTTTGTCGTAATATCATTGTTGGTAATATCAATTTTTCCGTCCTGCATATCCTTCGGATGGACGAACTTGATATCGTTGATGATGCCGATCTCTTTGAGCAGAACGGCGCACACAAGGCCATCGAAATCGCTGCGTGTTACTAATCGAAAATTACCTTCGGTCATCGTTCTTTACCTCATTGAGTTACTATCCCGTGGCAACGCTAATTGGGGATCTAATGCCACGGATTAGCACTCGATTTTCGGGCCTGAATCGCAGCAGCAAAATCGATGGAGATTAGCCGCGTGTTGGTTGTGGACACGGCGCCGCATCACCGCTATCGGCGCCGTTGGGAAATTCTTGAGCGCAACGAACGGACGCTCGATGGATCGGCGTTGACACTGGGCGGCGCGTACGGCGTGATGATCAGAGGTTCCCTAGGCGTTCGGATCCCATATTCTCAGGTCGCAATCCGCGATCTCGGAGCCCCAAGCCGATTTAACCACATAGGGTAGAATCTCTATTGAGTTAAATGTCGTAGGAACCAACCTGATGGACCGCTTGATCAACCGCCGTGATCTCGATTTCTTACTTTATGAGCTGCTAAATGTAGCGGATCTAGGCCGCGTTGAGCGTTACGCCGCACACGACCGTGAGACCTTCGACGCGGTAATCGACGCGGCCGAAAAGCTTGCGAGTGAACAGTTTGCGTCGCACGCGGCCGAGCTCGATTTAAACGAGCCGACCTTCGATGGCAGCAAGGTCACCATTATACCTGCGCTGAAGGAGGCGCTCGACGCCTTTGTTGATGCGGGCTTTATGGGCGCTGCGATGGATACTGAGTACGGCGGAATGCAGCTTCCGTGGGTGGTCGCACAGGCCTGCAATGCCTATTTCGATGCCGCGAACATCTCCACCGCGGCCTATCCTTTTCTTACTGTGGCGGCGGCAAACATGCTCGTTGCGTTCGGTTCCGACGAACAGAAGGAACGCTATTTGCGACCGCTCGTGACCGGACGTTTCTACGGCACCATGGCCTTGTCGGAATCGCAAGCGGGATCCTCACTGTCGGATATTCGCACCAAAGCAACACCAACCAATGCCGGGCACTACCTCATTACCGGTAACAAGATGTGGATCTCCTGCGCCGAACACGAACTCTCGGAGAACATTATTCACCTTGTGCTGACCAAGATCCCTGGCGGTGGCCCGGGGGTGAAGGGTATCTCGCTCATGCTGGTGCCGAAGTACCGGCTTAACACCGACGGTAGCCGTGGCGCATTCAATCATGTTGCGTGTATGGGGCTCAATCACAAGATGGGCTATCGCGGCACGGTGAATACGGTACTTGGCTTCGGCGAACACGGCGAGTGCCACGGTTATCTGATTGGCCAAGAGCATCTCGGGCTCACCTATATGTTTGGCATGATGAATGAGGCCCGGGTCAGGGTTGGCCTTGGCGCTGCAGCGCTCGGGTATACGGGTTATCTGCATTCGCTCGCATACGCGCGCGATAGACCGCAAGGTCGTCATCCTAATGAGAAAGACCCGACCACGCCACAAGTGCCAATTGTCGAACACGCCGACATAAAGCGCCTGCTGCTGGCACAGAAATCGGCCGTTGAGGGCGCTCTGGCGCTGGTCCTGTATTGTGCCTATTTGCTCGACCTACAACGCACCGAATCGGACCCTGCCGAATTGACCCGCCTCGGGCTGTTGCTTGACCTCCTGACCCCGATCGCGAAATCCTGGCCTGGGGAGTTCTGCCTCGAAGCGAACAAGCATGCGATCCAAATACTGGGCGGTGCGGGTTATACCAAGGACTATCCGGTCGAGCGGTTTTACCGTGATAATCGCTTGAATTCGATCCACGAAGGTGCGCACGGGATTCATGGCATTGACCTCCTAGGGCGGAAAATCTTCATGAACGAGGGGGCGGCATTCAAAGCGTTTATTATTGAGGTTGAAAAGACCATCGCCGAGGCGCATCCCATCGACTTATTGCTAGGGCACGCGGACCAGCTGGCTGAGACCATCCGACAACTCGAAGTGACGACCAATGACTTGATCACAATCCGCCACATCAGCGGCGTAACACTATTTCTCGCCAATGCCGGGATCTATCTCGATACATTTGGACACGTCGTTATCGCGTGGATGTGGCTCAAGCAGGCCATCGAGGCGGCGCGACGCATCGATGCCGCAGGCAGCGCAGATCGAAATTTCTACTACGGCAAGATCCAGGCCTGCCAGTATTTCTATCGCTATGAATTGAATCGTGTGCCGGAGCGGTTGGCGCTACTGGCCGCGGCGGACGATACCTGCCTGGCCATGCAAGATGAGTGGTTTTGAGCTCGGGATCAGGGATCAGGGATCCGAAACCCTGACCCCCGATCCCGTCCAATGTTCTCAACCGAGCCGGTATGGTTAAATTCTCGCAACATCACGTCCACGGCTAAGGAGTAAAAAAAAATGCCCAACATGATCGATTACGACCAGGAATGTGCGGATTTCAACTGGGAGGCGCCGGCCAAATTCAATTTCGCTCGTGATGTGATCGACGCGTGGGCCGCTAAAGATGAAAGTCACCTTGCGCTGTGGTGGATCGACGACCACGGTACCGAAATCAAGCGCACGTTCGCCGAATTGAGCGAACGGTCGCGGCGGCTGTGTAACGTGCTGGGCGATGCCGGGGTCGGTCGCGGCGACACCGTCGTCGTCATGCTCGGGCGCAATATCGAATGGTGGGAGATCCTGACCGCCTGCCTGCGCATGGGTGCGGTGTGTTCACCGGGGACAACGCAGCTCTCGCCAAAGGATATCGAGTACCGCATCGAGGCGGCGGCGGCCGTGTGCTTTATTACCGATGAGGCCAACGCGCCGAAGCTCGAAGCGGCGTCGGACGCGGCGGCGAACCTTACCGCTCGCATTATTATCGGCACCGAGCGTGACGGCTGGATCGGTTATGACACGGCATTGGCCGCCGCCAGCAGTGAATTCGATACGGTCGATACCGCTGGCAACGATGATGCGCTGTGCTATTTTACCTCCGGCACTACCGGCTATCCGAAGATGACCATGCAACCGCATAGTTATGGTCTCGCACACCAGATCACGGGTCGCTACTGGCTCGATCTGACCCCGGACGATCTGCACTGGAACATCAGCGACACCGGCTGGGCGAAGGCCGCCTGGAGCAGTTTCTTCGGACCGTGGAATTGCGGCGCGACGCTGTTTGTGCACCACACCGCAACCTTCGACCCCGAGCAGTCGTTGACGTTGCTGGCGCGTTACCCGATAACAACGCTGTGCGGGGCTCCGACGATCTACCGCATGTTCGTGCTGCAAGATCTTTCGCAGTACCATTTTTCGACCTTGCGACATTGCGTCGGCGCCGGCGAACCGCTTAACCCCGAGGTCATTGAGACCTGGCGAACGGCCACCGGCCTGATCATCCGGGATGGTTATGGACAAACTGAATCGGTCCTGTTGTGCGGCAACTTCCCCTGCATCGAGCCGCGCTTCGGCTCGATGGGCAAACCGTCGCCCGGAATCGATCTGGCCATTATCGATGACGACGGCAAGGTATTGGAGGCGGGTATTGAAGGCGATATCGCACTACGCATTACGCCGCATTGGCCGCCGGGCTTGTTCACGGAATACCGTGGCGATCCCGAACGTACCAAGGCTAGTTTCAACGGTGACTGGTATTTAACTGGCGATCGCGCGAAGACCGATGAGGACGGCTACTTCTGGTTCATAAGCCGTGCCGATGATGTGATCCTCTCGGCCGGCTACCGCATCGGTCCTTTCGAGGTCGAAAGTGCGCTCATTGAACACCCGGCGGTAGCCGAATCCGCCGTCGTCGCCAGTCCCGACGCAACCCGCGGTGCGGTCGTCAAGGCATTTATTGTTCTCGTTCCGGGGCACAGCGCGAGCGACGCATTGGTGCGGGAAATTCAGAATCACGTTAAGAACGTAACCGCACCCTACAAGTACCCGCGCAAGATCGAATTCGTCGATGCGTTACCGAAGACCGTGAGCGGGAAGATCCGACGGGTCGAACTGCGCGCTCGGGAATATGGCGACGCACCGTAGCGCCGTAAAACTAAGCAATGGTGAATGAAAATCCCTACAATCCATGCTAAACCGAAGCGACATTTCCCGTGCTTGATACCAGGTCAGCGGCTAACTTCGCGATTGCACCGACTCGTTAGCGGCGTGTTTGACGGTGTGGCGGTTGAATTCACCCACCTGTTAGAATGTAGCGGTGTCGAACCAGGCGGGCACGCGTACGCGCAGTCGTTGCAAACCCAACACAGGAGCAGGCCGTGTCGAATATCTATGATCTGAAAATGGAATCCATTACCGGCGAGTCGGTCGATTTTGCGGGGTATCGCGACCAAGCCTTGCTGATCGTAAACCTCGCAACCCAGTGAGGCCTCACCCCGCAGTACGCAGGTCTGCGTACCTTACACCAAGAACACGGCGCCAGGTCGTTTCAGGTTTTGGGCTTTCCCTGTAACCAGTTTGGATCCCAGGAGCCAGGCACTAACGAAGAAATTCGCGAATTCGCCAGCGCTAAATATAATATAAATTTTCCCATGTTTTCGAAGATTGACGTCAATGGTGATGGTGCTTGTGAACTATATCGGATCTTGAAAATCGCGCAGGCGAACGCCGATGGCAGTGAAGACATTACTTGGAATTTCACCAAGTTTTTGGTCAACGCCGACGGCGACGTGGTCAAGCGATTTGATCCAAAGACGACACCAGACGAGATCTCCGCATCGCTTGATTCGCTATTGTAAAACCGCTCGGCGCTTCATATATTGGATGGCGTACGACCGTTTTGGAGATCGGGCATTGAGCAAAGAGATAAACTGGTATTACTTCCGTAAGGGATGAACCAGCTGTATGAAAGCCGCCAAGTTTTTGGAGGCCAACGGGCTTGAGCCCACTGAAACCGTTTCGGCATCGCGTAAGCTGGGCCGCGACGATGCGCTGGCATTGGCAAGAAAATCCGCCAAATTGATCGTCGCCAAGGGCAAGAAGGTGACGAAATTTGAAACTAAAGGGAAACCAAGCGCCGTCGCAATCGACGCGATGTTGGGCCCGACGGGGAACCTGCGGGCGCCGACGTTGCGCAGTGGTAAGACCTTACTGGTTGGGTTTAACGAAGACGAATACCGCAGTGCGTTGCTCGGGTAAGCCCCAGGAACGCCACCAAAACCTGCGGCGCCCAGGCAGCCGGCGTTTAGTTCGTCCCACCGCCGCAATAGAATCGACCTAAGTCCGACAGGCTCCTAGTACTTTGGTACCGACGGGTCAATCCGCTCGGACCAGGCGTCAATGCCCCCGATCAGGTTGTGCACATTGGTAAATCCACGACCGCGGAAATAGGCCGCCGCCGATTGGCTGCGCACCCCGTGATGGCAATGAAACACGAGCATCGTATCTTTCGCCAAGGTTTCAATATTGTCGCTGGTTTCTTTATCGAGTCGTCGGGAACCCTCAATACAGGCGCGCTTCCTTTCCTCGCTTTCACGCACATCCAACAATTGCAGCGCCTCACCGGCATCGCGTTTCGCCTTGAGCGCTTCGACCTCCATTGATTTCACCGGCGGCGGCTCGTTGGGGTTACGAATGCTGAAGCCTTGACCGTGGAGATTATCGGTCATGTCGAGTTCGAGCCCCTGCGCACGGGCGGCCGAATCGCGATCGAAGAGTATTTCAATACCGTTGCTTGAGGCAGTTATTTCGTGCCCTTTGGCGGGGCTGAGGCTGAATTCGTGATTCCAATTGGCATCAATATTCAGATGCACGGCCGTGCCCGGCTGCTGCTCGGCGACATTACGGACCGCCGCCGCGGCCGCGTCGCTGACAGTGATCTTCGGCGTCACCGGCGCCGCCGGTTCGAGACCAAGCGTGCGATGGAGTTCGCCACTGGAATACATTTGCTGAATGACATCACAGCCGCCGACGAATTCCTTGCGAATGTAAAGTTGCGGGATCGTTGGCCACTGGGAATACACCTTAATCCCCTCGCGGATCTCCGTATCTTCCAGCACATTAACGGTCGCGTAGTTCGACACGACACCGTTCAACAATCCTGTCACGGTCGCGGAAAATCCGCATTGGGGTTGCTGCGGCGTGCCCTTCATGAACAATACGACCTCGTTGGAGGCGATGATGGATTCTATGCGTGATCGGACCTGTTCGTTGAGTGACATAGTTAATGACCTTTGTGATGGTTGAAATAGCGGTACCGATCGGCATTGGGAGCGGTTAGGCCGCATCCTCGAAATTGGTTTCGCGAATAAAGGGGCCCGATACCACACGAGGTTCCTACAAGGGGGAATATGCTGGTCATCCTCGCGTAGCGGTGTCGAGCGTCGTAGCCAAACGCGGCGCAAAAGTTGAAGTGCTCCAGTGGCCTCCCATGGGTGATGTACGCACGGGTGCCGTTGGGTTCGTCTTGGCTAGGGATCGGGTTCAATTCGCTGGTCGGTGAAATAGTTAAGTGTCGAAACTATCATGCAGCTGCAAGGTTTACAAGTGGCGTTAAGATTCGATACCATGCCACCTGGAGACAGGCCAATACGTGCTCAGGCCGATCGATCAGGATCAAGAAATATGCCAAAAATTGTCGATTATTTCCATTGGTAGCCGCCCCATGCAACGCTTTCGTGCCACCTACTGTGTGGTCGCATTCCTTCATTCAACGCTCTGCTAACGGCGAATAATGCGCAAATCATTCAGTGTTGCCGGGCTTGTCGAACGCCTTGGCCATTGCACCTACCGGGACGGTTACCGGGACGGACTAAAACCGGCGCAGTGGTCGGCACTGCGATATTTTTTTAATGCCAACCGATTTTCACAGACCACCTCGGCGTTTGCCCGCTATCAAGGGATAAGCTTGAGTGCTGTGTCCCAGACGGTCGCCAAGCTTGTTGACAAACGCTTGTTGAAACGGCTAACCGACAAAACCGATAAGCGACGACACCAGCTTACGTTGACCGCGAAGGGCGAACGCTTGATTCGCCATGATCCGATACGGTCACTGGCTGAAGCCGCGTTCGAGCTCGGCGAAGTCGACACGGCCGCGACCGCCGAGAACCTAGAAAAAATGTTTGTGACCCTGATGCGGCGCAACGGTGGCGTATATTTTGGCTGTTGTGAAGATTGTAGATTTCTACAATGCACACGGCAAAAAGGACGCGCGCCGCGATTCATTCAATGCAAAAAGCTTGACATAAGATTGTCGGAAGGCGAACTGACGAAAATTTGCGTCAATTTCGGGCCCAACAATCTGCAACTTTCCTAGGCGCCTGTCGGACTTAGGGTGGTGCAGATGCGGCAGCGCGAAAGCGGTCCATATTTCCGATCCTTTACGTCAAATAAACCGGTTATGCGCCTCAAACGAGCAAAAAAATGACCTCGATTTCCCATCTTCCTCGAGACGAACACCTAACGCCGACAGGGTCCTAGATCAATGGCAGTGAGATCAGCCCGTCCGCCAGCTTGGGATCAAACCACGTCGACTTGGGCGGCATGATCTGACCGCCGTCCGCGACTGCCATGAGGTCGGCCATCGCAGTCGGAAACAGGGTAAAGCCAACGGCGAATTCACCGGAATCAATGCGCTTGGCAAGCGCCGTAGGCCCGCGTGAACCACCCACGAAATCAATCCGCGGGTTCGTGGTGGAATCGTCGATGCCGAGGAGGGGTTCTAATACCATCCGCTCAAGCAGCCGTACATCGAGGCGTTCGACCGGATCGCTTTTGGCTACCGGCGCGCGGGGCGTCAAGGTGTACCAGCGGCCATCGAGATACATCCCAAAAGACTGGGGTTGCGTCGGCCGTACGGGATCGTTGCTTGGTTGCAAGTCGAACGATTGTTGGAGCCCCGCGCGGAATTCGGCCGGTTCGTGTGCATTGAGGTCGCAAATAAGGCGGTTGTAGTCGAGGATAGTGACTTCGTCGTCGGGGAAACTAACCGCCAGAAATCCATTGTAGGGCTCGCTGCCATCGTGAGACTTGTTATGTGTACGGCGCGCGGCCGCAACCCGTGTGGCGGCGGCCGCGCGATGATGGCCATCAGCGATATAGAGGGCCTCCATACTGTTTAGACGGTCGGCGATGCGCGTTATCTGTGCGGTGTCGGATACCACCCACAATTCGTGACAGACACCGTCTAAATCCGGCACTATGGCATCCGCGGGTCCGGCGCAAACGTGTGCTAACGTTGCCGCCAGGTGCGCATCGGACCGGTGCACCAACAATACCGGACCGGTGATCACATCTACCGCTTCGATTTGCCGTACGCGATCATCTTCCTTCGTGGGACGGGTCAATTCATGTTTGCGGATGCGGTTGGCCAGATAGGCATCGATTGACGCTGAAAAGGCCACCCCGGTTTGGCGCTTGCCGCGCGCGGTCATGCGGTACACATAGAACGCCTCCGCCTGATCTCGAACCAGCACACCTTGCGCCTCAAACGATCGGAGATTGTATGCGGCTCTTGCATAGACTTCAGCGCTGTAGCGATCGGTGTGTGGCGGTAGATCGATCTCCGCGCGCGATACATGCAAAAAGGAGTATGGCCTGTCCGCCACAAGTGTCAGTGCTTCGTCGCCGCTGACGACATCGTAGGGTGGCGCCGCAACCTCCGCGGCGCGTCCGGCGGCCGGCCGCAATCCGGCGAAAGGGCGCACGAGTGGGTCGGTAATTTTGCTCATGGCATCATGCAATTGCTGTCGTCGATTTGTCGTGGTGCGATCTGTCACTGGGTCGGTGCATAATTTATTATGGCTTTTCGTTGCCGGCGTGTGCGATTTAGCGGGCGACGACGGTCGGAAATCGATTTTTCGATAGTGCACCGGTCGGCGAAAATGGCTCCATGCTACAGGTTCGATCTGTCATGGAAAAGACGCTGTTTTATTTAACATGAATCGAAGTGGACATTCTCGATAAGCATTCCGCGATCATTGGGGACCGGTCATAATCGACGATGTCAGATGTGGAGCCTAGTCCCTCAACAGTCTACTATGACGGATCCAGCGTTCCCGTGCGGTTGCGCCAGCCCGGCGTAGTACGTAAGCATTGGCCAAAGTCCGTTTCAAGCAATGTAACGCAGCTGACAAGACAACTGAACTCATCAATACTGGGCTATTGGAGTACTTAGGTGAACGACCAACACGACCATCCGCTGGAGGTGCCGATTGCTGAGTTGTCGAGCGAGGCTCTGCGCGGTGTTGCTGAAGCCTTCGTCCTGCGCGAGGGTACCGACTACGGCGAACAGGTGTTTTCATTGCACGAGAAGATCGCTCATGTACTGGCCCAGTTGGAACGCGGCGAGGCAACGATATTATTTGATCCCCATTCAGCGAGCGTCAATATTGTGCTGAAACGCGAATTTGGCGGCAACGCGCCCGCGACGCAAGATGCTTGATTTTTGCGCCTCATCACTCATGCAAGGAACGCTCGCCAAGCCCACACTTGACCAGGCGCGCAGGCTACTCGCCACGGCCGGTTTACCAAGCGGCGACCTCGATGAATCATTGTTCGAATATTTCGTTGCCTCTTACAAAGGCCGCTCCGCGGTCGCACTTGGCGGGGCTGAAGTGTTTGACGGTGTCGCGCTACTGCGTTCGGTAGTGACGCACCCGGGGCGACGGCGCGAAGGTCGCGCCACGGCGATTGTCCGGTTTATTGAACAGCGCCTGGCGAACGCCGGCGTACGCGACATTTACTTGTTGACAGAATCGGCGGCAGCGGTTTTTGCCGGGTGGGGCTATCGAACGATCGGGCGCAATGCCGCGCCGCCGCCGATCGCCGCATCCCGTCAGTTCACGACCCTGTGTCCGGAGCGCGCGCAATTGATGCATAAAACGCTCGCGACCCACGGCATACCCCCTCGTCGCGAGGGCTTGGGATAAACTTGTCCTATGGGTGTCGGGGCAGAACTACTGGCGTTGGTCGAGTGGGTTAATGATCGGATAACGTTGCCCAAGGTGCGGCAGGTCTACATCCCCGAGCCACACATAGCGGCGGACCGAGACGCTGAATTTGGTCTCATCGAACTCGATAATGGTGCAACCGGGCTGTTTTATGCCTGGATGGGTGAATCACAACAAGGGATCAGCGAACGCTACGCCGCGGGCGATATTGTCGGCGCGGACGTGATTACCATCGCACGGTACTACGAGGGTGACGACGATATGGCGCGATCACTTGGCCTTGCCGCGATTAACGCAATCACGCAAACGTTTTTTGATCAAGTCGACTACCGGCCTGACGATGCTGCGAATTCGATTGGCGAGTTGTCGCTCCGGGCCGGCGATCGCCTCGGTATGATTGGCTATTTTCCGTCACTCGTGCGCTACGCACAGGGACTCGATATAGCAGTCACCGTGGTCGAACGGAAGACGCACATGCTTGAACCCGCCGAAGGTGTTCGCATTACCCTCGATCCCGCCGTATTGAGTGAATGTAACAAGATTATTTGTACTGCGGCGACCTTGATCAACGACAGCGTCGACGAAATGCTGGGATATTGCCGCCATGCCGAGATGGTTGCGATGATCGGACCGAGCGCGAGTTTTTTTCCTGATCCCCTGTTCACACGGGGTGTCGATTTCGTTGGCGGTGCCCGCGTGCTCGATCCCGGCACGGCCATTGCCAGACAACGCGAAGGCGTGGGATTTCGTGATTGGACACGCCGTTACACGTTGTCACGTGCGTGCTATCCGGGCACCGAAAACCTTACTGTTGCCTCCATGACGACAAGCCGCGGCTAGGCTCGCATTATTGCTAGTGCACGATATCGACCGTTCGGTGCAAATCCGGCGGCGGCGAGAGCTGTCGCGCTCGGCGATGCGAACGCGCGGCGCGGGGTAGCCTAAGTTGCCGGTTTGTGCGCTGCGGCGTCACGGATCGGGATCGTTGACCTCGAGATCCTGATCGCTCAATCCCATTGCCCATGCGCCAATGGTGACATACACGTCTGGCGGCACCTCGTCGATATACAGCACGAGCGGTTGGCGGTGGACGGGGCTGGTGTCCTCAGGACTATCGGCGCTATCGACCCACAAGGCGCGATCGGCGATCGCGACGGTGAATGTCCGCTTGCTGCGGTATAGACCATGGATCAGGTACGGCCGTAGTTGGGGCACGGTCCTCAGTCGGTCGTCCGCATAACGGATCGCTTCGCTGGTGCTCAGCTGCAGCAATGGACCGTCGCCCATGGTGGCCGCGGCCTCGTTTACCAACTCGGTTTTGACTGGTGAAAACAAAAACGGCGGCAGCGGGTAGAATTTGTGGGCCGGGTTGTCGACCGTCCGGTACCAGGTATCGGTCGGTGGCGGCGCGGGTGTCGGCGCCTGATCGCAGCCCCCCAGTATGGATGCCGCACCCAGGAACAGCACAATACGCAACGCTTGTGACTTCGATAGTTGACGAAAGCAGGCGCGGGCGGTAGTGCGGTTGGCAAGTCCCATCGATCTTGCGCTAGTCCGCCGAACACCGCCAGGTGCTGTTCGATAATTCGCCATCGGGTACGTCAATCAGGACAAAAATCTTTTCGCCGACCTCGCGAACGTAGACTTCGTTGGCACAATCGTGGACGTCGGGTTGAGACAAATTAGGATTCCTGTGGCAACGATTAACTCAATCTACACGCATAACTCGCATAATCCTACGCCGGCGCGGGAATATCATTTGAACCCGAGCCAATCGCCCGAGATCGCATGGGTAGGTGGTAATATGGCGGTTCACTCGCACGAATGGAAGCATTCAACCAATGCCGATTGCGCCCGCGATCCCGTCGGCCTCTGTCATCATCTTACGCGATGGACCGCGCGGGCTCGAAATCCTGCTGCTCAGAAGAAACGCCAAGATTTCATTCCATGGTGGTGCCTGGGTTTTTCCGGGCGGCAAGGTCGATACAGCCGACCATGAACAAGTGACGCGCGGGAACGAACTCGAGGTTGCGCGGCGCGCCGCCGAGCGTGAGGCACGCGAAGAGGCGGGCTTGAATCTCAGGGGCGCAAGCCTGCGACCTTTCTCCCACTGGACCACCCCTGAGAGTCAGCCGAAGCGCTTTTGCACTTGATTTTTCATTGCTAAGGTGTCTATCCACACGCGGGTTGAGATCGACGGCGGCGAGATCGTTGACTACCGCTGGCTCGGTGTTGATGATGCCCTCGCGCAACACGCGCGCGATGAAATTGCGCTACCACCGCCGACTTTCGTCTCCCTGCTTAAACTCCGGCCGTTCAGCCAGGCTGGCGCCGTCGTCGATTATTTCAATGGTGACGGCGTGGATAGATTCGTCCCGCGCATCGTCGAGCTCGCTGAAGGCCGATGTGCCCTGTACGAGGAAGATGCGGGCTACGAGTCGCTCGATCTGGCGGCCGTTGGGGCGCGTCACCGCCTAATGATGTTGAAATCCGGTTGGGAGTATCTGCGCGAAGTTTAGTCTTCCCTCAGCGCGTTTGAGCTAACGATCACGATGTTGGCCGGCGGAGCGGGCGTCTTCCCAGGCGGCAAGATGTTGGTCGAGATCCACTTTGTCCAAGGGATCGCTGCCGTTGAGCAGTGCCTCCAGGTACGGCAGATCGTCGTAGCCCCAAAACACCTGATCGCCCACGAGCATTGTTGGCACGCCGAAACCACCGCGTGCGATCGCCTCATCGGTATTGGCCTTGAGTCGCGCCTTGGTGAGCCCGGTGCTTGCGCCTGCGGTGAGAGATTCTGGGTTGATCCCGCCTGCGCGCAAATAGCCGGCTATCAAATCCTCATCGGTGGGGTCGATTGCATCGACCCACACCGCGCGCAGCAGGCGGCTTGTGAGCCGGCCGCGTTCTGCTTCCGGCATTTCCTGCGCGCTCAAGCGTAGCAGGAACAGTGGATTGAACGGATGTCGTTGTGGCGCATTCAGCGGGATCCCGAGAATCG
>Ga0114949_10001597_pt1 | contig 13806 bp, 15 predicted proteins | sample N074metaG_FD_83505 | JGI IMG/M metagenome (GOLD analysis project Ga0114949, IMG submission 83505) | Deep subsurface microbial communities from Kermadec Trench to uncover new lineages of life (NeLLi) - N074 metaG | ecosystem: Environmental > Aquatic > Marine > Ocean trench > Sediment | place... | reverse complement strand
CGCCGTATGGCGGTGTGATCTCCGCCGGCCACGAGCTCGGTGGCGGCTATCTATTGGAGCTGGGTTCCTGACCGAAACTAACGGCGGTAGAGGGTGCTTCTAATTCTCCGACATGACGATCGTGCAACCGGAGACTTTCAGATTTTGCCGCCGCTCCACCACCGAAGCCGTTAGGCGCTTGGCGTGGAACGCGATCAGGGGGTCGTCCGGATAGCGGGCCGCGAGCTCTTCGAAGGCGCCGGCGGCGCCGTCGCCCTCCTGCACCATGCGCCGGTAAGCCGCCAGATACGATTCTATTCGGGACCCGGCGGCCTCGGCGGCGGTCACGGGTTCGAACACCGCCACGGTTTTGGTCTTGCCCTTGAGCAGCAGGTCGCCCACGGGCCGGAACTGGAATTCCGGGCAGCCCTCGACGGTTGAGCCGCTGACGCAGATGCTGGTGCCCAGCGCCTTGTTGACGGACTCCAGGCGTGCGCCGGTGTTGATCGCGTCGCCGTGGGCGGTGTAGTCGAAACGCAAGTGGCCGCCGAAGTTGCCGACCACGGCGGGGCCGGTATTGACGCCGATACGGGTGCGGCCGAAATCCGTGCCGAGCGCCGCGTGGTGCGCCCGATGCTTGCGGGTAAATGCGTCCAACTCCAGCGCGCAGGCGACCGCGCGGTTTGCGTGGTCGGGCTGATCGAGCGGTGCGTTGAAAAACACCACCAGCGCGTCGCCAACGATCTTGTCGATGGTGCCGCCGTGGCGCAATACGATCCCGCAAGCCGAGTCCAGGTAGTCGTTCAGGATCGGCACCACTTCTGCGGGGTCGTGCCGCTCCATCATGGCGGTGAAATCGGCAATGTCGGTGAACAGGAAGGTCATGATCCGGTTCTCACCGGTCAGACTGAGCCGGCTCGGATCCGCCTCGAGCTGTTTGATGATTGTCGGCGCCAGGAACTTGGAGAAGGCGTTGCGGATGAATCGCCGCTGGGCGCGCTCTTTGCGCCACTGCGTGGCGATACCGACACCGAGCGCGCCAGCGAATGCAAGGGTCGGAATCACCAAGGGAATATTGGGGCCACCCTGCTCGAACAGCGCAAAGCCCCCGATCCAACCGATCGCCGGACTCAGCAGCGCCGCCGCCGCTTTGATACCGGGGCTCAAGTCGGCGAATGCCAGGATCACGCCGAAGGCCGCGAACAGGAGGATCACGAAGCCTTCCTGCCAGGCGTTCAGGCGGTGCGCGCGCCGGCCGTCCAGGAGCTGCGCCAGGCCGTGCGCGTGGACCAGGACGCCGGGCATGCCGGACCCTTGCGTGAAACCGATATCGAAGGGGGTCAGGTGGTTGTCCCGCAGCGTGAGGTCGGCGCCGATCAGCACGATCTTGCCGGCGAACCACGCATCGGGCATGAATGCGACCGCTTGCGCCGGATAAGTTGGAAATGGCGGTGTCGCCAGGTTCGGGTTGCCGTAATAGGCGAGCGGCAGGAATTCGCCGCGCGGCGCCTGAACGCCGACGGAGCGCGCCAGCGCCGCGGCCAGTCCGGGCGTGACGCGACCGTTCTCGCGGGATTCCAGCAGGATCGAGCGGACTTTGCCGTCGAGCCCGTCTTTGGGCAGCATCGCGAGCGCGGTATCGATACCGCTCAGATAGGCGTCCATGTAGTCGGTCTGGGCCTCGCTCAGCCCGACCCCTGTATCGACGCGCCCGACCACCAGCGGCAGGGACAACCCGCGCAGGGTGCGTTGGAGTTCGGCGTCCTTGGCCGGCTCGGTCGCTTGATCGAACAGGATATCGATGCCGATGGCGCGCACCCCCTTGGCCTCGAGGTTGCGCAGCAGTTCAGCGAGAAATTGCCGGTCGAGCGGTGAGCGGTAGGGAAAGGCGGTCAGGGTCTCCTCGGTGATCGTGACCACGACAATATCGGGGTGCTGCGGGAGCGGCGGCGTCAGGCGCGCGATCCTGAGGTCGTAAATCCAATTCTCCGCCATGGCGACGAACGGCAGGTAACCCCGCGCCAGGATGCACGCGAGCGCGACCACCAGCATGATCGCCGGCACCTCGTAGTGCGGCCTGGTGAAGGGCCGGGCGCGGCTAGCGCCGGATCGATCCTGTTGAGCGGCCAGCGAAATGGCGGCATCCTCCGGTCGAAACTGGTGGAACAGGAGGCTCCAGGTCGCGGGTTAATAAACCGTGAAGGCGGCGCGGACCGTAAGGGGTCGAGCAGGCTCGCGGGGCCGATCTCAAGGGGTTAATTTTTAAGATATTTGTATATGGTGCAGGGGCGCCGGCGGGAGGCCCCGCGGCACCCGATGGGAGTGGTGAGACCCATGGCCGACGAGACAGTTCTGGATAGCCTGCTGTCCAATCCGTTTTTCGCCGATCTCGAACCCGGGATGGTGGCCGAACTCGCCACGCGCGGCGAGATGCGCGAGTTCGCGGCCGGCCAGGATATCTTGCGCGAGGGCGAGACCGGCGATGCCGCCTATGTCATCGACACGGGCACGGTGACCATATCCATGCTGGTGCGCGGCAGCCGGGTCGAGGTCGCCGAGCGCGAAACCGGCGCTTTCCTTGGCGAAATCTCGCTGTTGTCCGAAGTGCCCCACACCGCCACCGTGGCCGCCAAGACCGACGTGCGGGCGCTGCGCATTTCGCGTGCCGACTTCGCCGCCGTCATGTCGGCCGACAACGAAGTGCTGCTGTCGATCATCCGCACGCTCGGGCGCCGCCTCTATAAGGCCACCGTGCCGCTTGCTTATCTATCGTTCACCGCTTCGGCGTTGGTGGACGGCCGCTTCGATCCGGCCATTCTCGAGGACATCGAGGAGCGGCAGGACGAGATCGGGCGCTTCACCGGTATCTTCGAGTCCATGGCGCGCTACGTGTCCGAGCGCACCCGAAAGCTGGAGGCCACGGTCGAGGAGCGCACGCGCCACCTGAACCAGGAGATCGCCCGGCGCCAGGAGCTCGAGGACAATCTCCGGGCCCTGGCCAGCGTCGATGGACTCACCGGGATCAACAATCGCCGCCATTTCTTCGAGCTCGGCGGCAAAGAATTCAGCCGGGCGCAGCGCTACGGCAATGCGCTGTCGGTGATGATGATGGACGTCGATCACTTTAAGAACATCAACGATACCTATGGCCATGCGGCCGGAGACGAAGTGCTCAAGAAACTGGCCACGACCTTCGCGGCAAACCTTCGCGGGCCGGATATCCTCGGCCGCCTGGGCGGCGAGGAGTTCGCAGTCGTCTTGCCCGAATGCGGCATCGAGGCCGCCGAGCGGGCCGCCGAGCGCCTGCGTCAGATCCTGGCCAAAGTCGAGGTGCCGAGCGAGCAGGGCCCCATCACTTTCACCATCTCGATCGGCGTGGTCAGCCGAACCGACGGCGAAGCCCTCGCCGAGGCGCTCGACCGCGCCGACAAAGCCATGTACGCCGCCAAGCAAGGCGGCCGCAATCGTGTGGTTAGGGGTTAGGGGTTAGGGCATCTTCCGACGAATGGCGCGCCACTCGCCGATCAATGGGCTCGATCCGTATCGGCCGCACCCGCCCGTCCATTGGATAGCGTCCCGCCAATCCTTTGACGCCGCCAAAGAACGAACAAGGTCACGGCGAGACCGCTAAAGATAAGCCAGATCGCGCCGCCGCCAAATAACCATGTCCCGATGCCGTTCACGGTGAGGACACCGGTTACAAGGAGCATGAGGCCGACACAGCAGACCAGCTTGGCAGCGATCAGCGCTATCCATCCGCCGTGCATCGGTCGTCCGGTCATTTCATCGCCTAACCCGCGCAACACGACAGTTTGGACACATCCATGTCGAAGGTCTGCGCGGCGAGTTTCAGGCCTTCGACCGTGGTGAGATAGGGGAAGATCATCTCCGCCAATTCGACATAGGTCAGGCCCTGCTTGATGGCGAGGGCCGCGGTCTGAATGGAGTCGGCGCCTTCCGGCGCCAGAATATGAGCACCGATCAGCTTGCGGGTCGCGCTTTCGGCGACAAGCTTGATCAGCCCACGGGTATCGCGGGCCGCAAGCGCACGCGGCACGTTGTCGAGCGACAGGGTCGAGGTCTTGACGTCGATGCCCTGCGCCTTGGCCGCCGCTTCGGTGAGGCCGACGCTGGCCACCTGCGGGTCGGTAAAGACGACCGCCGGCATCGCCAGATTGTCGTAGCGCCGCGCATCGCCGTTCAGGGCGTTATGAGCCGCGATCTTTGCGCCGTAGGCGGCCATGTAGACGAAGAGATCGCGCCCCGTAACATCGCCCGCGGCGTAGACGCCGGCCTTGGTCGTGCGCATCCGGTCATCGACCTCGACCCCGCCGTTCGGAGTGAGTGCCACGCCGGCCTCTTCCAGGCCCAAACCGTCGATATTGGCTTTGCGGCCGGTGCTCACCAGAACGCTCTGGGCCTCAAGGGTTTGGGTGGCGCCGTCGATGGCCACGGACAGGGCAATGCCACGATCCGTCGTGCGGATGCTTTCGTAGCCGCCGACGCGCTGAACGGCAATTCCCTCCGCTTCGAAATAGGTGGCGAGAGCCTGGCCGATTTCCGGCTCCGCTTCCGGCAACAGCCGGCTCCGGAATAGAATCGTGACCTGGACGCCGACGCGGGCAAACATCTGCGCCACCTCGCAACCGACGTATCCCCCGCCAATCACGATGAGAGAGTCGGGCAGGGCTTCCAGCTCAAACGCCGAAGTCGAGGTCAGGTAGGGCACATCCGCGATGCCCGGGATCGGCGGCACGAACTCGCGCGAACCGGTCGCGATGATGATCTTGCCGGCATCGATGGGCGCGCCGTCTATGGTGACACCGCCACTATTTTCGAGCCGGGCCTTGCCTTCCAGGTAGGCAACCCCGTTATAGGCCGGCAGCAGATCGATGTATTTCGCCTGACGGAGCGAGGCCACAAGCGCATCCTTCTGCGCCCGCAGCGCATTCCAGTCGTTCAGGCGGGCCTGGGCCGAAATCCCGGCGAAACGAGAGGCGGCATTGGCGTGGTGAATGGCCTCGGCCGCACGAATCAGGGCCTTGGACGGCACGCAGCCTACGTTGACGCAGGTGCCGCCGATAGTCCCGTGGCCGATCAAGGCCACCTGCGCGCCTGTTTCGGCGGCCGTAATCGCAGCCGAAAATCCAGCCGATCCCGCGCCGATGACGGCTAGATCGTAATGGCCGTTCGATGGTCCGCTGTCACAGCAATCGGCGGTCATGGATGGGGCTCCGAGGTTTCGGCCTGCCGCCTCTGACGCCGGTAAACGGCGTAGACCGTGAGGCCAATGAAAAACGCGAGGCCCGGCAGCAGCACGAAATCGAGCCATCCGAGCGCCGCAGAAAGTCCCACAGCACCAAGCAGCACCACAAGAATCGGCGTAAAGCAGCACAGCGCGGCGATAACGGTTCCGACGATGCCGGTGCTAAGGAGTTTCTTGTCGTTCATCGCTTGGCTCTCTACTTGGCGACATCGGGCCGCCTAAAGACATCGGGGACCGCCGCGCTCTGCGCCGGCGGATAATTTCATAGACGGCAATTCCCGCGACCAGCACCAAGCCGGCCGTTGTGATCGCGCTCAGGCCGCCAAACCAGCCCGCGATGCCCGCGATCATCGAACCGAGGACCGCCGGCCCGAGAATGCACAGCGCGCAAACCGGCGCAATGGCGGCGGCGGTGACGATCCCGGCTGTCAGTTTCTCATTCATGGCTGCACCTATTGGATAACGGTGGCGGGAAAACCAATTTCCGATGTGGCCGCGGTGAGCGCGGTCACGTCCGCTTGGGTATCTTCGAAATCGACGACGGCCATGACAACCGCAGCGGCCCTTTGGTAGGTAATCTCGACGCGTGTGACACCTGGAACGCTGACCAAGGTCTGCTGCACGATGTAGGGGCAACCGGCGCAGTACATGTTCTCGACACGTAGCGTAACGCTCTGCTCGGCGGCGCTCGCAGGGCCGGACGCCAATACGGCCAGTGTCACGATCGCGGCCGCAAGAATTTGTCTCATGAGCTGTCCTCTCCTCGTCTCAAACACCGAGTAACGCGGGCGCGACATAGGGAAACGCTATGGCCGCCGCCACCAATATCGTTGCCACCCACAGGGTGGATTTCACGATGCGATTGGGAAGCGGCCGCGCGCATGCGCTGCCCTCCGCGTAGGCCTTCCTCCGCTTCCAATAAACCAGGTAATAGCCATAACCGAGGAAGCCCAGCGTGATTGGAATGATAATCGGCTGATAGGGCGTGAGTGCGGCAAGATTGCCAATCCATGCGCCGGTGATTCCCAGGCTGAACAGCGCCAGTGGCACGATGCAGCAGGACGTCGCCGCGATCGCACCGAGGACGCCGCCCACGGCGATCAGACCCAGCCGCCGAGTTTCGTCAGTATTTTCAAGGCCTTGGGTTTCAGCCTTTGTCTCTGTCACTGCCATCATGTTAACATAAGGTCTGTAGTCGCTGCAGGTTCAAGGAAATTTTCGTCATGGCGCTTGCGACAACCCCGGCTCCGATAACCCGTGGCAAACTTGCCAAGCGGTTTGGCTGCCATCTGGAAACTCTGCGCTACTATGAGAAGATCGGTCTTCTTCTCCCACCGGCCCGCACGGCGGGGGGCACCGGCTCTACCAGATCGACGATCAACGCCGCCTGCGTTTCATTCTGCGCGGGCGGGAATTGGGCTTCAGCATCGCCGAGTTGCGCGACCTGCTTTCTCTGGTCGACTCCCATGCCTACACCTGCGGCGAGATATTCGATTTGACGATCGATCACCTTGACAGCGTCCGGCGGAAAATTGCCGATCTCAAGCGCCTCGAACGCACGCTGGCGCGGATTTCCAACGAATGCAGCGGCGGCGCCGTTCCGGATTGTCCGGTGATCGATGCGTTGTGGGCGGATCGAGTGCGATTGAACGGTAAACGGAACCCATGACCGCAATACTGGGCTGCATCGCCGACGATTTTACCGGGGCCACCGATTTGGCCGGGACCCTGGTGCGCGCGGGCATGCGCAGCGTGCAGTTGATCGGCGTGCCTGCAGGCCCGGCCGAGGCAGCCGGGGACATCGATGCCGAGGCCGTGGTGATCGCGCTCAAGTCGCGCAACATCCCGGCCGACGAGGCGGTGGCGCAGTCGCTCGCCGCGCTCGCGTGGCTGAAGACCGCCGGGTGCCGCCAATTCTTCTTCAAGTACTGCTCGACCTTCGATTCCACCGACGCCGGCAACATTGGCCCGGTTGCCGAAGCGCTGTTGGCGGCGCTCGCGACGGACTTCACCATCGCCTGCCCGGCGTTTCCGAAAAATCATCGAACTGTGTTCAAGGGGCACCTCTTCGTCGGCGATGTGCCGCTGCACGAGAGCGGCATGCAGGACCATCCCCTGACCCCGATGACCGACGCCAACCTGGTCCGGGTACTGGCGCGGCAGTCCAGGTCCCAGGTCGGCCTGGTGCCTTTCGACCGGGTGCGCGCGGGCGCCGGGGCGATCTCGGCGGAGTTCTCGGCGCTCGGCGAACGCGGTGTCCGGCTGGCGATCGTCGATGCGCTCGACGAGGACGATCTCCTGCGCATTGGCGAGGCTTGCGCCGAGTTGCCGCTCGTCACTGGCGGATCGGGTGTGGCCATCGGCCTGCCCGGGAACTTTCGCAAGGCCGGGCTGCTGGGCGACCCGGAAGCGGCCGCTGCCCTGCCAGCCATCGGGGGCGCCAGTGCGATCGTTTCTGGGAGTTGCTCACGCGCGACCGGGGAACAGGTGCGCCTGGCTTCCGAGCGCGGGCCGGCGTTCCGGATCGATCCCCTGGCGCTCGGCGCCGGCGAGGACGTGGTGGCGGATGCGCTCGCATGGGCCTTGCCCAAACTCGGCGCGGCGCCGGTGCTGATCGCCGCCACCGCGGAGCCCGAGGCGGTTCGGCGCGTCCAGGACGAACTCGGCGCCGCGCGGGCCGGTGAGCTGGTCGAAAACGCGCTCTCGCGCATCGCCGAGGGCCTGGTCGGGGCGGGCGTGCGCCGGCTGATCGTGGCCGGTGGCGAGACCGCCGGCGCGGTGGTCGGCCGGCTTGGCGTCAGGGGCTTGCGAATCGGCCCCGAGATCGCTCCCGGCGTGCCCTGGACCGTGACGCTCGGCGATCCACCGCTGGCGCTGGCGCTCAAGTCGGGCAATTTCGGCGCACCCGATTTCTTCCTCAAAGCCTTCGAGGCGCTGCCATGACCGAAACCAAATTGAGGGACCGGATTGCCGAGCTGGGCAAGTCGATCTTCGACCGCGGCATGACCGCGGGCAGCTCCGGCAACATCAGCGTGCAACTGGACGACGGTTGGCTGCTGACGCCGACCAACTCCTGCTTGGGGCGCCTCGACCCTGCGCGCATCTCCAAGCTGGCGCCCGACGGCCGCCACATCGGCGGCGACCCGCCCTCGAAGGAGTTGTTCCTGCATGGCGCCATGTACGAGATGCGCGAATCCGCGCGTGCCATCGTGCACCTGCACTCGACCCATTCGGTCGCAGTCTCCTGCCTGCCCGGGATCGATCCCGAGAACGTATTGCCGCCGCTCACCGCCTACTACGTGATGAAGATCGGCCGACTGCCGCTGATCCCCTACTACCGGCCCGGGGATATCGAGTTGGGCGAAGCGATCCGCGGCTACGCGGCCAAGAGCCACGCCGTGCTGCTGGCCAACCACGGCCCCGTAGTGGCCGGCAAGTCGCTCGAAGACGCGGTCTACGCTATCGAGGAGCTGGAAGAGACCGCCAAGCTCTACCTGTTGCTGCACGGCCGCAATCCGCGCTGTCTAACCGAAGAGCAGGTCGCGGAGCTCCGGGAGACCTTTTCCTTGCCCTGATTGCATTCCGCCAGGAGGCCGCCTTGCCTAAATTCGCCGCCAATCTGTCCATGATGTTCAACGAGGTTCCTTTCCTGGAGCGCTTCGCGGCCGCGGCGCGGGCCGGCTTCAGAGGCGTCGAGTTCCTGTTTCCCTACGATCATGCGCCCGAAGACTTGGCAGAGGCGTTGCGGGACCACGGCCTGGAGCAGGCGCTGTTCAATCTGCCGCCCGGGGATTGGGAGGCCGGCGAGCGCGGCCTGGCGTCGCTGCCCGGGCGCGAGGCCGAGTTTCAGGCCGGGCTCGAACGCGCGCTGCCCTACGCCCAGGCGCTCGGCTGCCGGCGGGTGCACATGATGGCCGGAGTTCCACCCGAGGGGACCGAGCACCAGGCCTGCCGGGATGCCTATATCGCCAGCCTGCGCGCCGCGGCGGCGTTTTTCGCGCCGCACGGGGTTACCGTGCTGGCCGAACCGATCAACGCTCGGGATATTCCCGGCTATTTCCTCAATCACCAAGGCCAGGCGGTTGCGTTCCTCGAGGCGGTGGGCGCGGCCAATGCCGGGTTGCAGATGGACTTCTACCACTGCCAGATCGTCGATGGCGATTTGGCCAGCCATTTGCGCGCCAATTTCGCCTATATCCGGCATATTCAGATCGCCGGCGTGCCCGAACGCCACGAGCCGGACCGCGGCGAGGTCAACTATCCCTATCTGTTCGATCTCATGGATGAACTGGGATACGAAGGCTGGGTCGGCTGCGAATACCGGCCCGCAGGCACTACCCTGGCCGGGCTCGGCTGGGCGCGCGCCTATGGAATTGCGCCGGCGGGACCATAGGAACGCATACATCAATTGGCTGTATCTAGGATCCGGGCCGTAACTAGTTGGATTGACACAGGGCCCTCCGCTTCCTACCCTTCCTGGCAATTAAAACGGGCGGGGGAAAACAGCGCCCGGCCGTTGCCTTACAGGGAGCCAGACATTGGCCGCGATTCTCGAAGTCGAGAACCTCCAGACACAGTTTTTCACGTCCGCCGGGACCGTCCGGGCCGTCGATGGTATCACCTATTCCGTGAACCGCGGCGAAACGGTCGCCATCGTCGGCGAATCGGGCTGTGGCAAGTCGGTCGGCGCGCTGTCGATCCTGCGGCTCATCCCCGACCCGCCGGGCCGGATCGTGGGCGGCAATATCCGATTTATGGGTATGGACATCCTGGCGCTTAGCGACGCCGAGATTCGCAAGGTGCGCGGCCGCCGCATCGCCATGGTGTTTCAGGAACCCATGACTTCGCTCAATCCGGTGCTGACCATCGGGCGCCAGTTGACCGAGACCCTGGAGCATCATCTGGATATGGATCGCGCGGCGGCGGACGCCCGCGCCACCGAATTGCTCGGCATGGTCGGCATCTCGGACGCGAAGCGGCGCCTCGCACAGTATCCGCACCATCTGAGCGGCGGCATGCGCCAGCGGGTGATGATCGCCATGGCGATGTGCTGCGAGCCCGAATTGATCATCGCCGACGAGCCCACGACCGCGCTCGACGTGACCATCCAGGCCCAGATATTGGAGCTAATGCGCGACCTGTCCAAGCGTCTGGGCGTGGCGCTGATCATCATTACCCATAATCTGGGTGTCGTCGCGCGCTACGCCGACCGGGTCAATGTGATGTACGCCGGTAAGATCATCGAGCAAGGCAGCGCATCGCAGATCTATCACCAGCCGAGCCACCCCTACACCTTGGGGCTGTTGAATTCGGTGCCGCGCCTCGACCGGCCGCGCCAGGCCAAGCTCGATCCCATCGAGGGCCAGCCGCCGGATCTGACCCAGCTCGACGCCGGTTGTGCGTTCCGGCCCCGCTGCCGATTCGCCGTCGCCCGTTGCGCCGAAGAAATTCCACCGCTGGAGGCGGTCGGCGACGGGCACCTCTCGGCTTGCTGGCGGCGCAACGATCTCGGCGAAAACGTGGGGCGCGCGACATGAGCGCCCAGGAAGCCGTGCCGGCGAGTGGGGTCCAGAAGGGCGAGGTTCTGCTCGACGTCCGAAACCTCAAAATGTACTTCCCGGTGACCGAGGGAATTATCTTCCACAAGGTCGTGGCCGAAGTAAAAGCGGTCGATGGCATCAGTTTCCAGATCCACAAGGGCGAGACCCTGGGCCTGGTGGGCGAGTCCGGTTGCGGCAAGACCACCACCGGGCGCTGCATCCTGCAGCTCGAGCGAGCGACCTCGGGCGAGATAATTTTCGCTGGCCAGAACCTGGCCGAGTTGGACGCCAATGCCCTGCGGCCCTGGCGCCAAAAGATCCAGGTTATTTTCCAGGACCCCTATAGCTCGCTAAATCCGCGCATGAAGACCGGCGACATCGTCGGCGAACCGATGTACGTGCACGGCATCGAGCCGGACGCCGGGAAACGCGAGCGGCGGGTCAAGGAGCTGTTTTCGGTCTGCGGCCTGCCGGTCAAAATGATCGATCGTTATCCCCACGAGATGAGCGGCGGCCAGCGCCAGCGGGTCGGTATTGCCCGGGCGCTGTCGCTGAATCCCGATTTCATCATTTGCGACGAGGCGGTCTCGGCGCTCGATGTCTCGATCCAGGCCCAGGTCATCAATCTGCTGGAGGATTTGCGCGAGGAATTCGGGCTGACCTATCTGTTCATCGCTCACGATCTGAGCGTGGTCCGGCATTTGTGCCACCGGGTCGCGGTGATGTACCTGGGCAAGATAGTCGAACTCGCCGACTGCGACGAGCTCTACGACAACCCGCTGCATCCCTATACCCAGGCGCTGCTGTCGGCGGTGCCGGTCCCGGATCCGGATATCGAGGCCAAACGCGCGCACCAGCCCGTGAAAGGTGAGGTGCCGAGTCCCATGAACCCGCCGAGCGGTTGCGTGTTTCACCCGAGGTGCCCGTCGGCGGTGGATAGTTGCAAGAGTCTGATACCCGAGTTTCGGGAAGTGAAACCGGGCCACTGGGTGGCCTGTAGCGAGGTGTAACCGCACCCTGGACCAAGGGGTGGTATCGAAGCGTGCGAAGGAATCGCCGCGAAACAACTGGGAGGAAATGTTATGAGATCCTTGAAATCGACACTTGGGGTGTCGCTCGCACTCGGACTTGCCGCCGTATGGGCGGGCGGGGCCGTCGCGGGCGAGACTCCGGTGAGGGGGGGCATCCTGAAGTTCGTGGTCGGCAGCAAGATCCCGTCCTACGACGCTCATATGGAATCCACCTTCGGCATGATCCATCCGATCCGGCCGTTCTACAGCCTGTTGATCCGGGTCAATCCGGAAAATCCGTCCTCGCCCACCGATTTTGTCTGCGATCTTTGCGAGGGCGATGTCCCGGCGGCGACGGACAACGGCCTGAAGTACACCTTCAAGATCCGAAACGACGTGCAGTTCCACGACGGTACGCCGCTGACGGCGCACGACATCAAGGCCACGTTCGATAAGATCGTGTTCCCGCCGGAAGGCGTTCCGAGCACCCGGAAGGCCTTTTTCAGCAGTCTCGACAATATCGCCGTGCCCGACGACTACACCCTCGTGTTCAACATGAAGTACGCCTCCGGCGCATTCCTGCCGGCCGTGGCCGCGCCCTACAATTTCGTCTATTCGAAAAAGGACTTGGACGAAAAAGGCTATGCCTGGCACCAGAAGAACATCAACGGTACGGGCGCCTTCATTTTCGTCGAACACAAGCCGGGCGCCTACGTCGATGGCAAGCGGAACCCGAATTACCACCACGCGGGCAAACCGTATCTCGACGGCTTCCGGGCCATCTCCGCGCCGAAGATGGCGGTTCGCCTGCAGGCCATCCGCGGCAATCAGGCCGCCATCGAGTTCCGCGGCTTCCCGCCCAAGGCACGCGATGATCTGGTCAAGGCGCTCGGCGATAAGATCGTCGTCCAGGAGAGCGACTGGAATTGCGCGCTTCAGTTCCTGCCGAACCAACGGCGCAAGCCCTTCGACGACGTTCGCGTGCGCCGCGCACTCACCTTGGCGGTCGATCGCCGGGCCGGCTCGAAGTATCTGTCGCAAATCGCCATCGTGAAAACCATGGGCGGCATCGTCTTCCCGGGCCATCCCTTGGCGGCGACGGAAGAAGAGCTTTCGAAGATCGCCGGCTATTGGCCCTCTATCGAAAAGTCCCGGGCCGAGGCGAGAAGGTTGCTCAAGGAAGCGGGCCAGGAGAATCTTGAGTTCGTGCTGCTCAACCGCGGCGTGGACCAGCCTTACCGCGTGGTGGGCACCTGGCTCATCGACCAGTTTAAAAAGGTCGGCCTGAAAGTGACGCAGAACGTCTTGCCGTCGCCCGCGTTCTATGACGCGGTGCGTAAAAAGCACGACTTCGACGTGACCATCTACTTCAACTGCCAATCGATCGTGAACCCGCTCGCCGACGTATCGGGGTATATTTCCGACGATATCGCGGGCAACAACTACGCCGGTTATCAGGACCGCACGATGGACAAGTTGTTCGATCAGATGAACCGGTCCAGCGACCCGGCCGAGCAGCGCCGGATCATGCGCGCCTACGAGAAGCGGGCGCTCGACGAGGAAGCCCTGCAGTTCGTGACGCTGTGGTGGTATAAGATCAATCCGCATCGCTCCTACGTGAAGGGGTGGAAGATTGCTCCGAGCCACTACCTGAACCAGCATCTCGATAATGTTTGGCTGGATCCGGACTTGATGTAAGGTCAGTCTGGGGTTTTACCGGGGCCCCGCCCGCCGCAGACGCTGTGGTGGGCGGGGAACCCATCAAGACCCACGAAGACGGCAAAATGTATAATTACGTCATCAAGCGCTTGTTACTGATGATCCCGACGCTCTTTGGAGCGGCGGTCCTCGTCTTCGTTTTGATGCGCCTGGTCCCGGGCGATGTCTGCGAGATCAGAATGGCGGGCGACGGCGCCTTCGTAGACCCCGAAGCGATCGAGATTTGCCGGCAAAACCTCGGTTTGAACGATCCGTATTACGTCCAGTTTGGCCAAGTCATGTGGGGCTATTT
>Ga0114949_10001595_pt1 | contig 13813 bp, 14 predicted proteins | sample N074metaG_FD_83505 | JGI IMG/M metagenome (GOLD analysis project Ga0114949, IMG submission 83505) | Deep subsurface microbial communities from Kermadec Trench to uncover new lineages of life (NeLLi) - N074 metaG | ecosystem: Environmental > Aquatic > Marine > Ocean trench > Sediment | place... | reverse complement strand
TAAGTCTCCGATTTGATTGGGAGCGGGGAACAGGGGCGGTCCCAATGGGGCCGCCCTTTTCCTGTGCCGCGTTCATGGCGATTTCCATTCACATGGAATCGCCCTGGGATTTATCGCTCACGCCAGCGCGCCGACGGCGCACGGCTCCGCGCGGGCGGCGCATGAGCGCCGGGCCGCGGTCGCGGCCTCGAGCCGCTTCGATGTGTTTAAACGCGGCTCTAAAAGAAATAGGCCAGTTCCACCTGAAGGTGATCGTCGTCGCGCAGGTCGCTCAGCGGGTCGCGACGGGCGACGCCGTGGAACGAACGCAGCTCGACCGTCAGTTTCAGGCTGTCGCCGACGCGCCGGCTCGCCTCGACGAAAAAAAGCCGGGTGTTGTGTTGCAGGTCCTGGATCACGCCGGCCAAAAGCTGGGTATCCGGCGCGTCGTTCAGCGCCAGACGCGCGCCGAGGAAGACGTCGTTCTGCAGCGGGTCGGTGGCCTTTTCGAGGCGGCTGTCACGCATGTATTCGGCCAGCAGACCCAGGTCCGCCGCCGAGTCGAAAACGCCGAACAGCGTGTACTCGAACCCGCCCACGAACGAGGCATAGTTCTGTTCGGTTCCCAGGGCGTTCTTCATGCCTTGGCGGAACACGCCCTCGAACTTCCACAGCCACGCGCCGGTGGTGTACTGCACATCCAGGCTGGTCTGGTTGATCAGTTCGTACTCGGGAACAAGCACGAATTCGCCGCCCGCGCTCAACCCGACACTGAAGGTCGGCTCGCGGCTGGTGCCGTAAAAATGCGCCACGCCAAAGTCCCAGTCGCCCACGCTGTTGCTGTAGCGGATCGCGAAATCGGGATGCCATTGCCCGGCGCCGCTGGTGTAGCGGGTCTGGCCCTCATCCACCAAAAGCCGGTTGCGCAGCCGCCCGCCGCGTTCCTGAAACGTGCGCTCGCGGAAATACGGCATGGCGAACAAATCGACATAACCCCAATCGCGGACCAGGGTCAGGTTGGCCATCGGTTGGCCCAGCTTGTCCTCCAGGTCGAGATTTTCGATCTGGTCGGTCTGGTTGACGATGTCGACCAGATGCTTGGACTCGGCCACGCCCCAGAACACCTTGCCGACGCCGGTGCCCAGTTCCCAATCGTCGCCGACCACGCGCAGATACAACTCGCGCACGTCCGCGTGACTTCGGCCGGGATCCGCCGAATCAAGGCGCAAAAATGATTTGGCCGTCAAACTCGTGGAATCGTCCCATTCCGCGTAGTACTCGGCCTCGGCGCTCACCGACCCGCTGTGCCGGCGCTGGCCGATAAATCGTTCCGGCTCGGCGAATAGCCGTCCCTCGATCGCGACGTTGCCGGTAATCTCCTCGAACACCGGCGTCGCCCACGGCCAGTCGTCCGCCATCGCCGGCATGGAGACCACCGCAAGCGCCGTGGCCACCGCCAAATCCCGCCGTACCCCATGCTTCGCGTCGAAACCGAACCGCACTCTCCACCCCTTGCGTCGTGACCGAATGGCGCCCGCGTGGCGCCACCATATAACCCGAAGGGAGATTGTCGACAATCGCCGGTTCGGCGTTTCACGGCCTTAATCGCTTCTTAACCGCCAGCCTAACCTAATGGCGGGCCTTGACTTTTCTCGGTTGGGAAGAGTGGCGTCGAAGCCGCGCTTTCGCCTTATATATCTTTGGGACGGGCATGAGGCCCGGCTCGGATCGAAGATCATGACGGTGTTATCGGAAACGATCCTCTATCGTTTGCTGGACGCTAGCGACACCGGTCTTATCGGCATCGCGCCCGACAGCGCGATAGCATTTTGGAACGGCTGGATGGAGAGCCGTTCCAACCGGCGGCGCCAATCGGTTCTGGGGCGCCGTTTGGACGAGGTGTTTCCGGCCGCCGACGGTGGTCGCGTTTTCGAGGCGGTCGAGCAGGCCCTGGCGGACGGTTTATCGTCGCTGCTGCCGCAGCCGCCCAACGGCACTTTGTTGCCGCTTTTCCGGGATACGGGGCCGGGCGGCGAACCCGAGCCGATTCAGCAGAACGTGATCGTCAAGGCGCTTCCGACGGACGACGGCAAGCATTTTTGTTTTATCCAGGTTACGGACATCACCCTTGTTGCGTCGCGCGAGCAGCTTTTGCGCGATCAGTCGCGCCAGATGACGGCGTTGGCGGAAAAGTGTTCGGCCAAGGAACGTCAGGTCCGCGCGATCCTCAACAACGCCCTGGACGGCATCCTGACCTTCGATGAAAAGCACCGGATAGAGACCGCGAACCGCGCCGCCGAGGCCATGTTCGGCTATTCCAGCGGTGGCCTGGTGGGCAAGCTGGCCAACGACATCATCGGCTCCGGGAGCGGCGATACCGGTATCACGGACCTGTTTGGCGGCTTGGAAGGATCGGTGAAGGAGGCAAACGGCCGCGAATGCGTCGGCCGGCGACAGAATGACACCACGTTTCCGGTCGAGTTCAGCCTTGGCGTTACTCATTTGGACGGAAAAAAACTTTACATCGGCACCGTGCGAAACATTTCCGAACGCAAGGAAGCGGAACACGTCATCTGGCGGCAGGCGAACTACGACACTCTCACGGGCCTGCCCAATCGCGCCCTGTTCACCGATCGCCTGTCACAGGGCATGAGCCGCGCCGACCGCGAGGGCGACAAACTGGCGCTGATGTTCGTCGATCTCGATCACTTCAAGCGGGTCAACGACACGCTGGGCCACAGCGTCGGCGACAAACTGCTTGTCGAGGCCGCCAGCCGGCTGAAGGAGTGCCTGCGCAAGAACGACACGGTCGCGCGCCTCGGCGGCGACGAGTTCACGGTTATCCTGCACGGCATCTCGAAACCGCAGCAATGCGAGCTGGTGGGCTTAAAGATACTCGAATACCTCGCCAAACCGTTTCATTTGGATGGCGACGAAACGTTCGTGTCGGGCAGCATCGGAATCACGCTCTATCCGGACGATGGTCGCGATATCGAAACCCTGCTGAGGAACGCCGACAACGCCATGTACAAGGCCAAGGAGGCCGGGCGTAACGGATTGCATTTCTTTACCCAGCAGATGCACGAACAGGTGCATAACCGAATCGCGATCGAGGCCGACCTGCGCCAAGCCCTGTCGCGCGGCCAGATGTTTCTTCATTACCAACCGATTGTCGACGCAACCACGCTGGCGGTTTCCGGCGTCGAAGCGCTGCTCAGATGGGACCATCCCACCCGTGGCATGGTTTCTCCGAACGATTTCATACCTGTGGCCGAAGAATCCGGTTTGATCGTCCCGATCGGCGAGTGGGTGCTGCGGACCGCGTGCGACCAGGCCAAGGCCTGGTTGGACGATGGTCTGTTGCCCGGCCGGATGGCGGTCAACGTGTCAAGCCGTCAATGCCGGCACGGCAGTTGGCTGGAATTCATCGAATGGGTGCTTCGCGACAGCGGCCTGCCACCGGATCTCCTGACCATGGAGATCACGGAGAGCGTGCTGCTCGACGGGATGGATTTCCGGGTGGCGATGTGCGTGTTGCAGGACATGGGCGTGCACCTGTCGATCGACGATTTCGGCACCGGTTATTCGTCCCTCAGTTACCTCAAGCAGTTTCCGGCGGATGTCGTGAAGATCGACCGCACCTTCGTGTCCGACGTGGTCGACGATCCCGACAGCGCGGCGCTCACCCAGGCGATCATCGCGATGGCTCATGGCCTCAAGCTCAAGACCGTCGCCGAAGGCGTGGAAAACGCCGAGCAAGTCGAATTTCTGCGTGACCTCGGATGCGATTATTTGCAGGGTTTTTATTTCTCCAGGCCGCAACCGGCGGACGTGATCGAGGCCTATTTCCGGCGCAACCGATCCGTGCCATCCGAGGACAGCCAGACCGCGTGAAATTGCGTCGCCTCGCTCGGGCGCCGGCGCGTCGGCTAGGCATCGCGGAACCGCCTGTGATAGGTTTCCAGCGTAGTGATCATGCGAGGGAGGCCGCGCCGTGACCATAGCCGCGCCCACCGCCATGGACGGCGGAAGACAGCCGGACGTTTCGGAACAGGAATGGCGGCAACGGATTCGTTTGGCCGCCGCTTACCGGGTCGTCGAGCATCTCGGTTGGACCGACACGATTTACGGTCATATCACGCTGCGCGTGGCCGGCCCCGGCAAACATTTCCTGATCAATCCGTGGGGCCTGCGTTACGACGAAGTCACCGCCTCGTCGCTGGTCAAGATCGATCTCGACGGCCACCCGGTCGGCCACGCGAACTATCCGGTCAATCGCGCCGGCTACGTGATTCACAGCGCCATCCACGGCGCCCGCGAGGACGTCACCTGCGTGTTCCACACCCATACCATCGCCGGAATGGCGGTGGCCGCGCAACGCGATGGATTGCTGCCGGTGGGCATGTACGCGACGGGATTCCATGACCGTATCGCTTTTCATGATTACGAGGGTCCCAGCCTGCGCGACGCGGAACGCGAACGCCTGGTGGCGGCGCTGGGCGACAAGAAAATTCTCATTCTGCGCAATCATGGCCTGCTCACCTGCGGCGCCAGCCTGGAAGAGGCTTTCATCCTGATGTACCGGTTGGAGCGCGCCTGCCAGGTTCAGATCGCGGCCCAGGCTGGCGGCGGGCCGCTTACCGTGCCGCCACGCGACGTGTGCGAGGCGTCCGCGGCGCTGACCGACGAATTCCTTTCCGGCAATGATGGCCTCGCCGTGGGCCAACTCGAGTTCGATTCTTTTGTCCGCTTGATCGATCGCCAGGACCCGTCGTACAAGAGTTGACCAAGCGGGCAAACGGAAAGGCGCGGATCATGTTGAAAGCGGGGTTCAAGACGCTTCTCGCGGAAGCGAACGCTGTCATCGAGACCATCTCGGTCGATCAGGCGCGGCAACACGTGGGCAGCGCGGACGCGGTCTTCGTCGACGTGCGCGAGACCCATGAACGGTCCGCGACGGGGGGGCTGCCGGGCTCGGTCCATGCCGCGCGCGGCTTTCTGGAATTCAAGGCGGACCCGGAAAGCCCGCTCCATGAGCCGGCCCTGAGCTCGGGAAAAAAGTTGATTCTCTATTGTGCGTCGGGCGGGCGCTCGGCCTTCGCCGCCAAGACCCTCCAGGACATGGGATTAGAGAATGTTTGCCACATGGCGGGCGGCATCACCGCATGGAGCGAGGCCGGCGGGCCCATCGAGCCCGCGGCTTGACCGCGCGGGGGAGTCGTTCAAGCAAGCGGCGCGTCTGGGCGCCCCTGGGCGCCCCTGGACGCGCCTTGCTTCGTCGCTTATTGACCGGAACTCGACCGCGTTCCCACGGCCATGATCGATGTCCTGGTCATGCTGGTGTTGGTCGCCGATTCCACGACAGTGCGAGGCGCGGTGATCTCTGTCGAGGCGTCCTCGGCAATGGCATTGCCGGCGCCGGTCAGGGCCAGCATCGCGATCGCGGCGGCGCCGATTACTGTCTTGGTCATTGGCTAATCCTTTCAATTTGTTATGAGTATTAGCCTCGGAAATTACACGAGATAGCGGGAACGGTCTGTGATTGACGTCACTTGGGTGTTTGAAAGATGCCATCACGGAAAGCATATATAAATCAAATGATTATACGTTATTTTTCGCTTAGAATATATTGAGTTTGGGTGACAATCCGATGTCGGGTAACGCGGCGATCCAGTACCAAAAGGACGGATTCCACACGTCGGGCCCGCGCCTGATGGGGCGCCACGCGGCGGGCGAGGGCTTCCTGAAGGGGTTCGCGCGACACGCGGACGTCGAACGCTTCTATTGCTATGCCGCCGACAAACCGACCTATGACGATTTCGAACATCGCATCGCCGCGTTCGCCGGGGCGCCGCGCCCGTGTCATTGGATTCCCGCGCGGCGTCCGCATGATCTCTCGCTGCCGGGCATGTTGTTCCGGTCGGACCCCGGCGTGGCCGAGATGGCGTGGCTGCGCCGCCACGGCGACAGCCGCGCCTACGGTCTGTGCGGGATCACCCATACCATTGCCTCGGCCGGCGTCATGGACGCATTGGGCGCGCTTGCCGTGGCCCCGGTGCAGCCGTGGGACGCCCTGATCTGTACCTCCGAGGCGGTGCGCGCGGCGGTCGAGCATGTTCTCGAAAACTGGTGTGACTATCTGGAGGAACGGGTTGGCGCGCGGCCGCAAATTCCCCTCCAGCGTCCGGTCATTCCGTTGGGGGTCGATTGCGCGGCTCTCGCGGACTCGCCCGCGTCCCGGGCCGCGCGGGCCAAGCTGCGCCAGCGCCTGAAAATCGCCGACGACGATGTCGTGGCGCTGTACATGGGCCGGCTCAGCTTTCATGCCAAGGCGCACCCCTTGCCGATGTATCTGGGCCTCGAGGAGGCGGCGCGGCAAACCGGAAGCCGCGTTCATCTGATCCTTGCCGGCTGGTTCGCCAACGACAGCATTCGCGACGAGTTCCAGGCCGCGGCACGGGCTTTCTGCCCGTCGGTCAACGTGGTGTATCTCGATGGCCGCGACCGGGCCGTGCGCGCCCAAGTGTGGTTCGCCGCCGACCTGTTCACGTCGTTGTCCGACAACATCCAGGAAACCTTCGGGCTGGTTCCGATCGAGGCGATGGCGGCCGGGTTGCCCATGGTGGTCAGCGATTGGGACGGCTACCGCGACACCGTGCGCCACGGCGTCGACGGGTTCGCGGTGCCGACGCGGATGCCGGCGCCGGGCCTCGGCGCCGACTTGGCGCGTCGTTTCCACGCCGAAATCGACAGTTACGATCGCTATATCGGCCATGTCAGCCAGACCACCAGCGTGGACGTGGCGGCCACGGCCGAGGCCTTCACGGCGCTGGTCGGCCAACCCGATCTGCGCCGACGCATGGCCGAGGCCGGCCGCGCGCGGGCGCGCGAGCTCTACGATTGGCGAGTGGTGATCGGCGCTTATCAGGCGCTGTGGCGCGACCTCGCGGAGCGGCGCCAGAGCGAAACCGAGCACGCGCCGCGCGCGGCCGCGGCGCCCGCCCATCCGCTGCGCGACGATCCTTATGCCCTGTACGCGGGCTATGCGACCGCGCCGATCGGCGGCGGCGACTGGGTCGAACTCGCCCCCGGCGCCGGCCCCGACCGGCTGTCGCGGCTCCGTGTTCACGATATGAATAGCTTCGCCACCGAAGTGTTGGCGGGCGATGGCGACGCCGAGGCCGTGCTGCGCCACTTGGAGACCCGGGGCCGCTGCACCGTCGATCGCTTGCTGTCGTCTTTCGCGCCGGAAAAGCGGACCACCGTCCATCGAACAATCGGCTGGTTGGCCAAAATGGGACTCGTGCGCCTGCCCGCAAATACCGTCGAGCCCGAGGACGGCGCCGGTTAGGGCCTATCCGGGTCCGCGGTCGCGCACGGCCATGTCGTCAAGCGTGGCTTCGATCGCCGCCAGGGCGCCGTCGATTTCCGCGGCGCCGATGGCGCCGATGCAGCCGATGCGAAACGTGTCGGCTTCGGTGATCTTGCCGGGGTAGATCACGTAGCCGCGCGCGTGAAGGCAATCATAAAAGCGCGTGAAGTCGAAATTCGGATCGCCGGGCGTCATAAAGGTGACGATGATCGGCGCCTGGTCCGCGTCGTCCAGCAAGGTCTCGAAACCGAGAGCCCGCATGCCGGCGACCAGCCGCCGGCAATTGTCGGAATAGCGCGCGAGGCGCCCCGCCGGCCCGCCCTCGGCGTCGAGTTGGTCCAATGCGGCGTCGAACGCGGCGAGCACGTGCGTGGGCGGCGTGAAGCGCCATTGGCCATTGGCTTCCAGCCCGCGCCACTGGTCGTGCAGGTCCAGGCTCAGCGACGGCGCGTTTCCGGCCCGCGCCGCCAGCGCTTCGCGCCGGGCCAGCACGAAGCCGACGCCGGGCACGCCCTCGATACATTTGTTCGCCGACGCGGCCAGGGCCTCGAACGGACATTCGCGGGCGTCGATGGCAAGCGCGCCGAAGGTGCTCATGGCGTCGACGAGAAGGGCGCGCGAACGTCCCGCGACGACGGCGGCAATCCGCGCCAAGGGGTTCAACACGCCCGATGTGGTTTCGCAATGAATGGCGGCGACGTGGCTTATCGACGGGTCCGCGGCCAAGGTGGCGTCGATGGCGTCCGGCTCTACCGGACGGTTTTCCGGCGACTCGATGACGCGGAACGGGCGTCCGATCACGCCGCAAATCTTCTCCATCCGTTTCCCGTAAGCGCCGTTGACCGGGATCAGCAACTTGCCGTCGGCCGGCACCAACGTGCCGATCATCGCTTCCACGGCGAAGGTGCCGCTGCCCTGGATCGGCACGCACGCATGGTCGTCGGCGGCATTGGCGAGTTCGGTAAGCCGGGCGCGCAACCGCGCGGTCAGCGCGATGAAATCGGCGTTGCGCGAGCCCCAGTCGCGCAGCATCGCGCGCCGGGTCGCGGCCGAGGTCGTCAACGGTCCCGGCGTCAGCAGCACCGCCGCGGCGGCGTCGCTGGGCTCCGGGATCGTTCGTGGGGAAGACCGGTCCGACATTGCCGCCGTTCTAACGATGCGTCGGCGCGAACGCAACCGCGCGCGCGTGGCGGACGCAAAACGCCGGCCTGGTGGGGGGACCAGGCCGGCGTTCAGCGAAAAGCGGAACCGGTGGGGAGCGGGGAAGGCACCGGCTCCGCTAGAGAGGGGGCGTTTAGGCCTCCTCCCAGACGGATATCGTTTCGAGGCGCGTCTGTAGAGTGGTGTTGGCCGCGTGGACGGCGTGACCGGCCAGCGCCGCCGGGGGGCAACGGCGCGTGGCGGGGGCACAAGTCGTGCCTTTCTTTTGGTATCGCTTGTCCATATCCCGTATCCCAGCTCCTGCTCCGGACCATCAATTGACCGGACAAACGCATCATCGACGAGGACCGGGTCACGCGAAGTGACGGCCGTCACATTTAGGCTGCTTTTGGTTTCGCCGCCCCGGCGCCGCCCGAGATCGGCCATTGCGCGTGGGCGCCCGCCCCGCCCACCTGACAACTTGCCTATGGTCTAAGGGGCCGGCTCGGACTACATTAATCGTAGATATATGAATGCCTTACGACCCGCCAAGAAGGGTGCGACGCGGGCGGGCCGGTAACCGGTAACGGGAGAGAGTTGTGCGGGATGCAGATCCAGCCCGGGTTGACGGCATAGAGCTATTCACGAGTCTATCGCCCGAAGAGCTACGCGACCTTGAAAAACGGTGCAGCTGGCGGCGTTACGAACGGAACGAGTTGATTCTGGACCGTGACAGCGACAGTCGCGACGTATATTTCGTGGTCGACGGCAAGGTACAGGTCGCGAACTACTCGTTTTCGGGGCGTGAGATCGCGCTGGCGACGATTCCGTCCGGCGGGTATTTCGGCGAATTGTCGGCGATCGACCATTTGCCGCGCTCCGCCACCGTGACGGCGGGCGAGAAATGTCTGCTGGCGGCGCTGTCGCCGACGGTATTCTCCGAATTGCTTGAGGACCATCCCGGGATCGCGCTGCAAGTGCTGCAGCGGCTGGCCAAGATCATACGCGTGTGCGACGAACGGATCATGGACCTCAGCACCCTCGGCGCGGTGCAACGCGTCTATGTCGAGCTTTTGCGCCTCGCCAGCCCCGATGCCGCCGTGTCCAGCCTGTGGTCGATCTATCCCATGCCGACTCAGGCCGACGTGGCGGGACGCGCCAGCACGACTCGCGAAACCGTGGCCCGCGTGCTCGGCCACCTGTCCAACGGCGGACTGATCCAACGCAAGGGCAAGACCCTTTATATAAACGATCGCGACAGGCTGGCCGAACTCAGTGAACGGCTGAAGCGCGACGATGCCGAGGCGGTATCGCGTTAGCCGAAGCGACAATCAATTCACGGACATCCGGCGGGTCGCGGCCGCGACGGCTTCCATGAACGACCACCCCTCCGCGATTTCGGTGGCTTGCCCGTTTTTTCGCTCTTCTCCCTCTTCCTCACTGACCTCTTCCGCCTCTTCCGCGTCTTCCGCCTCTTCCGGTTCCTCGTCGGCGAGCGCGGCCTGTCGCTTGGCCTCGGCTTCCGCGGCGACGTCCGCCTTGATACGCTGTTTCGAATATTTTGCGATCCAGCTGAGCATCAGCGCGGGATTCGCGACCTCGGCCCGCAGGCCCGCCGCGGCGCCGTTGGCCAGGCCCCTGTCCAGAGTCGCGCTGTCGCGCGGCTTTCCCAGTTTTCGCCACAGTTTGTGGCAATAAGCGCCGGCCTGGATGGCGTGCAGCATGAGCAAGCGGTGGCGTACCGGCAGCCTGAGCCAAGTGGCGCCGGAGACATGAACCAGCGGCAGGCGACCGAGGATCTGGGCCCGGGTCAGCACGGTGGCGACACGGGTCATGGTATGCTTGCCGCGATTGGCGAGCCGGGTGATCTTGAGACTAAGTTCCCCGGCGACTTCCGCGCTTTCCTCGGCGGGGACGAACATGCGGGGTTGCTTGACGCCGCGCCATCCGAGCGCGAAACCCATCAATAACATCCGCCGGTCGTCCTGGCGCAGACGGAGCCAATCCTGAAGCCGAAGCTCGATCGGGTTGATGCTGCGTGGGTCGAGAGCCGCTTGGGCGTGGGCTGGCGCAAACAGCACAACGATCAGCACGGCCAACCAGGCCACGTGCGGCATCAGGGACATAACGAGCCACGGCGGGCCGGCCGGGTCGCTTGATGAATTTCGTTTGATCAACGGTTTTGGAATGCGTTCAGGTCAGAAAAAAACGACTAGTGCAGGACGAAAACGCCGTTGCAAAACCGCACGTCGCTAGGTTTTAATACACCGGCTTTATACAACTTCACAGAGTGTAATCGAGCCTCGATATGGCGCTCCCAGTATTCGAAGAACCGGCTCAGGCGTGGATAGCCGGGCGCCATGTCAAGGGTTTGCCATACATAGGTCTGCAGCAGCGATGGATGATCCGGCATGTGGTAAAGGATCTCCACCGTGGTCAATTGATGTCCGCGCAACTGGCGCTCGATGTCCCGCATGGTGGCGGTCTCCCTCGAACCGATTTAGCACGTGTCTGATAATGAATCTGGTTTGGCGAGCGCCGCAGTCAAAGACTTTTTTTACAAATCCCGCGATGCATCGCGGGAATCGCCCATCCCGGTTTCTTCGGTGGTGAAGCGGGCGAGCCGAAACTCCGGCGACCAGGCGTCGGGGGCAAGGCCCGCCTTGGTCTTGAGTTGACGGAAAAAGTCCCGTGGCTCCGGGAAGCTATGCCACACCACGGGCAGGAACACGGCGCGGGCGGCGCCGTGGCGCAGGATCAAGCCGTCCACCCCGGGCCTCAGTTGTGTCAGCAAATCGTCCTCGGTCGCCACCGTCATGGGTTGGGGCGGGGCCAGCACCGAAAGGCTTATGGCGAGGTCAGGGCTTTCCTCCGGCGTCAGGGGCTTGAAGCGGGGATCGCGGAATGCCGCGGCGCGGGCGTTGATGGCCACGTCCTGGACCAGCGGGCGGCGCGCGCGCGTGCTGCCGATGCACCCGCGCAGCCGGCCGTTGCGTTTCAGGGTCACGAAAGCCGCGCGCGAGGCCCGGAGCTCGGGCGCATAAGCCTCGACATCGATGGGCAGGGGACCAGCCGACTCCAGACCACGATCGATGGATCGCGCCGCGACGCGCAACAGCACGTCGCCATGGCGTTCCAACAGCCCGGGTAGCGGCGCCTCGCCGTTCACTGGAACACCCAGGCGCCGTAACCCACCACCCGGTCGCGCGGACCGGCGGTATCGCCCGAATTGCACAGGGCGACGGTTTCCGGCGCCAGCCCGCGCGCCGCGGCAACCGTCAACAGTCCGTTGACGCCGGCCCGGCCACAGGCCTGGTCCGGGGCGATCGCCGCGCCGTCGAGGGCGAGGATCGCCGCGCACGTCGCGGCGTCGATCTCGCGCGCTTCGTCGTAGCCGAGATAGTGGCTCAAGTCCGAGCTCACCACCACCAGCGTCTCGGGCCCGCCCCACAGGGCATCCAGCACGCGCGCCGCGTCGCCGCGCGGGTCGCGCCCGACGACTAGCGGCACGATGGAAAAATCGTCCAGCGTCATTTGCAGGAACGGCAACTGCACTTCCAGGCTGTGTTCCTGGCGGTGCGCCGCGTCGTCGACCGCGACGCCGGGCTGGTCGAGCGCCCGCGCCACGCCCGCCGCGTCCACCGCGACCGGCCCCAGCGGTGTCGCGAACGCCTCGGCGCCGCTCACGGCCACGCCGTCGACCGGCGCCCGGTGGGCCGGACCGATCAACACGACACGCCGGATGGTCGCGCGCGCCGGGCGCAAGCGACGATAGGCCGCGCCGGCCGCGGCGCCCGAGTAGACGTAACCGGCGTGCGGCGCGATCAGCGCCTTCGGCGCCGGTGCGTCATCGGCCGCCTCGTCGCCGAGATAGCCGTTCACGGCGGCGCGCAATCGCGCCGCGTCGCCAGGATAGAACGTGCCCGCCACGGCGGGCGGTCTGACCGACGCCATCGTCACACCCTTTTGTGGTCCCGGCTCAGTAGATGGCGCATCTTATCAGAGCGCCCGGCGATATTTATATAACAGGCGATGGATCAAGGTCCGGTGGAATGACCGCGGGCGGAACACGGGAAGGCGCGTTGGCGGGATCGCGGGTGCCGGTGGGATACTGGCACGCGCTCCAAGATGGGCGGCTGCAGTGCGACTTGTGCCCGCGCGAATGCAAGCTGCGCGACGGCCAGCGCGGCCTGTGTTTCGTGCGCGCCCGCGACGGCGACACCCTGGTGCTGACCACCTACGGCCGCTCCAGCGGCTTCTGCATCGACCCGATCGAGAAGAAGCCGCTCAATCATTTTCTGCCCGGCACGCCGGTGCTGTCCTTTGGCACGGCGGGCTGCAACCTGACCTGCAAGTTCTGCCAGAACTGGGACATTTCCAAGTCGCGCGAATTGGACACGCTGACGGATGCCGCCTCGCCCGCGCTGATCGCCCGCGCGGCGCGCGAGCTCGGCTGCGCCGCGATCGCGTTCACCTATAACGACCCGGTGATCTTCCTCGAATACGCCATCGACACGGCCGAGGCGTGCCGCGAACTGGGCGTAAAGACCGTGGCGGTGACGGCGGGCTACATATCGCCCGAGCCGCGCGCCACCTTCTACCGGCACATGGACGCGGCCAATATCGACCTCAAGGGCTTTACCGAGCGCTTCTACCGCGAGCTCTGCTCGGCGGAGCTCGGCGCGGTCTTGGAAACGCTACGCTACCTCAAGCACGAGACCGAGGTGTGGTTCGAGATCACCACGCTGCTGATCCCCGGCGCCAACGATTCGGCGCAAGAGATCGACGCCATGACCACCTGGCTGGTGGACAATCTGGGCCCCGACGTGCCGCTGCATTTTTCTGCCTTCCACCCGGACTGGAAAATGCGCGACGTGCCGCGCACGCCACATGACACGCTGAGCCGCGCCCGCGACATCGCGCGCGCCAACGGCATCCGCCACGTCTATGTCGGCAACGTCCACGACGCGGCGGCGTCCAGCACCTATTGCCACGCCTGCGGCGAACGCCTGATCGGGCGCGACTGGTACGTGCTTTCCGACTGGGGCCTCACCGCCGACGGCCACTGCCTCGCCTGCGGCACCCGCTGCCCCGGCGTGTTCGACGGCCCACCGGGGACGTGGGGGGCGAAGCGGCGGACGGTAAGGTTGGCGGACTATGGACCTTTGGTCTAACGAGCCAGCCGGAGGCCGGCGAATATCTGGCGGCACTCGGCAGTGTAGAAATTGCGGAACGCCGGCCGCTTGATCTCCGGCTCGGTGTGGGCGCCGCCGCCGCGCAGCACGAAGTGGCGGCCATCGTACCACGGCGCGGAATACTCCC
>Ga0114949_10001594_pt1 | contig 13816 bp, 9 predicted proteins | sample N074metaG_FD_83505 | JGI IMG/M metagenome (GOLD analysis project Ga0114949, IMG submission 83505) | Deep subsurface microbial communities from Kermadec Trench to uncover new lineages of life (NeLLi) - N074 metaG | ecosystem: Environmental > Aquatic > Marine > Ocean trench > Sediment | place... | reverse complement strand
TCCGCCTTCTCACTGTCCGAGACCGTGCCGTCGCGCCGCCAGCGCCAGAGCTTGTCCTCGTTCGGGAGGATCTCCTCATTGACGATCTTTGCGGTCAACAGTCTGATCTGATTGATCTTGTCGGGGAGGCTGGCGATTGCTTGAACGTTCATCGACATGAGGTGGGGGTCCTTTTTCTTTCTTTTCTGTCTTTGAAGAGGGCGCGCGCAGACTGTAGCCCGCACGCCGAAGCCAGGCCCAGCCGAACACGTGACGAATCGCCACAGGCCAGGCCAGGCCAGGACAGCCGCAAACCTCATCGAAACGAGCGCCGTGCCGAGAGCAGGCCGAGTACGGAATTCGACTTGCAGCCCCAAGCTCCAGATGGATGAAGAGACGCTTCGCTGGGAGGCGGCGCTGCATCGCCGGATCGAGGCCGCCTTCGAGCATTGGGGCCACCGCCGATCGATACTGCGCTGGGATCGTCAATCACGGCAAGTACGACGATCTCGGACGTGGTCTCGGCACGCTGACCCGGTAGGACCTGTGCGTGCAGCGATCGCCGCGCCGAAATTTCGGTCACGACACGACGCCACTCCTTACAAGAATCGGTATCTGCAGCCCATGAAAAACGCATCGGCGGCCTGATTCGTTCGCCATCAGCCGTGGCTGGTCACGTGGGAATTTCCGCGACCGGGGTTTGTATCGCTGCGCGATCGGTCGAGGGGCGCGCCCCACCGGAGGCACGCCGAAAGCGGGGAATGAATCCGGCAAGGGCTCGCCTCGGGGCGATACCATCAACCCAACCCCCTCCCCGCAAAGAACCGGCTCTCGACACCCTCCATTCGAAGGGCAGCAGTCGCTCGCTGAAGGGAATGCGCGACTTCGGAAGTGGGCCTTGCAATCCGAATCGATCAGTAGGGGACGGATCAAGACGCGTGCCTTGAGGGCTGCCGCCGGGCAAAGCCCAACCCAACTCTACATAATATGTGGCATAGTCACCTCATTTCAGTTTCACATACGCGCTCGCGGCGGTTCTGACCCTCGATTCCTCGCTCGTGCGTTCCACACATCGAGGTATCCATTCGGCGGACCCGTGGACGGGCGAAGCAGATTCAATCGACTGTGAAGCCATAGGTTGCGCTCCACGGTGAGCGCGCGCGGCGCGCCCGTCGCGCCCCCAGGCCTGTCGTAGGGTGCACTGCCTTGGCCGACACCCACCCACCCGAGACCCGACCGGTGAGGACGATTCGAGCCTTGCGATTCGTTCGATTGGCGAATCAGATCGTCCACAACATCATGACAGAGTTTTCGTGACAGACCGAGGGCTAAACTCTGTTAGACTTGGATGGCTTGAAAATCAGAGAATAAGGCCCTAATCCTTGGGGGAACCGAGGTTTGATCGGCCGAAAATTGGGCGGTATGCTTTTGTGCCCCGGTGGTGGAAACAATCAACCCGATCTCAAATCTTGATCTGTCGAACGACAGATGTACGGAGGGTTTCGATGCTCAAGTCTAGTCTCATCTCTGCGACCTGTGTCGCGGTCTTCTTCGTAGGCGCCCTCGCACAGTCTGCATACGCTGGCCCGGGAGGAGGACCCGCAGGGGACGGCTTCGGAGTCACGCGCGATAGCGGCGGCAGCCTGCTGAGCATCGTCGACCCGACTCGCGAAGACGATGCTGCCAACTTCGTTTTCACGCTCTTTGGCGACCAGAACGATACACTCGTCGTGGGCGATTGGAATGGCGACGGAAACAAGACGCTGGGCCTCGCTCGGGAAGACAATGGGGCCCTGCTCTGGATCCGTGACTTCACCGGAAACGGCTCGCTCGTATACGACCTCTTCGGAAGCGCGGGTGATATTCCGGTTGTCGGCGACTGGGATCCGGCGGCGGCTGGCGATGAGATCGGCGTCGCGCGACCCGACATCGGCAGCGATACGCTCGAATGGATCCTCCGAGACAACACCCCCGGCACGGGGTTCTCACGCACGCTCTTTGGTGCCGCAACCGACGTTCCGGTTCCCGGAAACTGGGATTCCGACGCGAACAACGGCGACGAGTTTGGTGTAGCTCGGGCTGATTCCACAGCTCTCCTCTGGATTACAGAGGGCAGTGGCGGATTTGACTACAACCTGTTTGGAGACAGCGGAGACACACCCGTACAGGGCGACTACACCGGCGATGGCAATACGAACTTTGGTTTCTCTCCACCCGGAAGCAACGTTTTCACCCTCGACGGCGCTTCTATCGAGTTTCATGTTTTCGGTGATACGACGGATGATGCATTCCGATCGGGCACGTTCGGTCAGCCCAGTCCGCCCTGATCGCTCAGCGAACGGATCGCTGCCAGAAGAGCCGGTCGTCGATGCAGCGCATCAACCGACCGGCTCTTTGCGTTGACCTTGCTGCTTTGCCGACTTTGCGACTACGAACTTGAAAACGACCGAATTCACCAATCCCGAGACCCCCCCTCTCTCGATCTTCTCGTGGCTGAGTCAACCGCGCAGGGTCGCCGGAATCGCCCTCGTATTTGCGACTCTATGCGCCTACCGTCAATTATTCCTCTTCGATCCCAACCTCCAGGCACCAAGCGACATCGACCCCGTCGAGGAATGGTTCTTCGCGTCCTCGGGCGGTACGTCGTCACTGCTGATCTATGGTTTGGCAGCCTGGTTTACGGCGCGCCGCGGGCGCGCTCTGTTCGAAGCACCCACTGAACCTGGATTCGAGACCACAGCGATCGGAATCAGCGGAATCCTTTTCGCGATCGGACTCATGCTCTGGGGCTATGTCACCGCTGCATTTCAAGTACTCGCCCCCTCACTCGCAGTCCTACTCGTGTCCTCGGGCATCTTCCTGGGCGGAGCAACCGGCGGACGCTCCCTTTTGCTCCCAGCGGTATTTCTGTTCTTGTTGGGGACGCCGATCCCGACGCCGCTACTCAATCACATCATCTATTCGATGCAGCTCTCGACGGCTGGAACCTCGGTCGCAATCGTCGGGATCCTCGGATACCCGGTTCTACAGTCTGGCGACTTGATCTTCACGAACTGGGCGACCTTCCAGGTGATCGAGACCTGCGCGGGCTTGCGAATGATTCTAACGCTCGTGATGGCCGCGTTCGTCTATTGTGAGTTGATGAATCTCGAGTCCGGGCGACGGATCGCTTTGATCCTTGCAGCACCCATGATCGGCCTTGTCGCCAATTACGTGCGAGTCGTCGCCCTCATCTTCAATCCGGATCCTCAGTCCCAGCCTGAACATTCGCTTCAAGGAATCATCATGATGATCGTCGGCGTCCTCGCTCTTGGGGCCGTGGACAAAGCAATCGATTTCCTCGCTGGCAAGCGCAAGAACGCGAACAGCGAACCGAATCACAGCGTCCAGGTCGTGCCAACCGCGCCATGGCGAATCTGGGCGTTGACGATCGTACTCGCGTCCGCCGGAATCTCGAGCATCGCCATCGAACCTTGGACGATGGCACGACACGATGCCCAGAGCATCCACTCCATTCCACGGGAGATTGGAACATGGCGTACTGGGCAGGACCCGCTGACCGTCGACTCCGAGTATTTGGGCAGCGTGCGATTTTCGAGTCGAACATGGCGCGAATATCAACGCGGGGACGAGATCGTCTCGTTGTTCGCTGGCACCAATGATCGCAGACAGCGTGTCGCAGGCTTGATCTCAGAGAAGACGAAGACACTGCAAGCGGGCTCGGTCCTGTTGAAAGATGCTCCCATCCGAAATGCGACCCAAGCTTCGGGAGTTCGGTCCCTGGTCATTCGAACCAAGAATGGAACGACGTTGGCTGGTCTTCATTGGTATCAAAATACCAAGGGGTTATGGACCGAGGTTCTACGATCGATGTTCGCGCTCGATCGGAGTCCCTGGCGTCGCGAAGAGCCGGCCAGAGTAATCCGGATTTCAACGCCCTTCGATGATTCGATCGGAGACCTGGAAGACGCTGAGGAACGCCTTCGAGAATTTTCTGTTCTCATACGCCGCGAACTCGACAAGCTAGACAAATCGCCTTAGTTGAGGCGGCGCCTCTTCAGCGCGGATCCCAGAGTCCCGCCGCAAGGCTTGCATTCCAGGACAGCGGACCTTGGTCGATCCACTCGCACGGAAAGCCTTCTCTCGCGAATAGGCACCATGTCTGCCGTGGGTGTCGCCAGTCGAGTACACGAAATTTGAAGCCATGATCGCGCGCAAGACCCGCCATTGTCGAGCGTCGATAGGCTACGCACTCCGGGTAGACCCATCCCAGATCTGCATCATCCTCGTCCGCCTCGACAAAGGTCGCGATCAGGGCACCGGTCCGCTCGAGATGCTTCGAGAGCACGCCAAGCCAGGTTGAGACGAGCTCGAGACCCGCGTGGCTGAAGATCGATTGCGCCAATGCGAAATCGAACAGCGCTGAGGTGTCGAGACGGCTGGGGTCGGCATCGAAGATGAACTGTGGCTGCTTGATCGCGATCTGTTCGCTGCCGCACTCCTTGGCGACCCCCTCCTCGACGAGCCATCGATTCGGCTCGAAGCCCGTATATCCACCGCAATTCAGATAGGGAATGAGCAATCGTCCGACTCGCAGCGAGCCGCATCCGATATCCAGGACAGAGTGGTGCTGTCGCAAGCCGAGTGCCGTGAGCAGTCCGAATGTCATGGCGCTCACGAGATCGTAGTCTTCAGGCGGCCCTACGAAGGCGCGATAGTGGGCGGCACCGGGCTCGAGCCGCTCGCCGAGATCGTCCTCTTTCGTCTCGCGCGTCAACTCTGGCCTCCTCCGCTGCCGTCGATTGAGACCCTCATACTCATCGCCTCAATCCGGCCTCCGAGCCAACAAACGAATCTCATTCGTCATCAAATTCGCCAGTTCATGATTTTCGCATAGATCTGAGGGAGGCTCCTCCGAGCGTTGGCTACGATGCTCGCGAACGATTTCGAATCCTGCGCCCAGAAAGAGCTGGACCAGCTCGTCCCCTGTCAGCCGGTTGAGAGAGTAGTACTCGCGGAGAAGCCACGCCTTGAATTCCGGCGTCACACCTTCGCTCGCTGCAAGATCGCGATCTTCCTCCGCCAACTCCCCCTCGAAGGACAAGACACGTTCCTCGAGGTCGGAGGCGTCCATTCGTAAATGCGCCCAGGGCTCGGACACGACGCGCTGCAGATGGGAACCGTATGCTGAATAGTAGAGAGGCTCGATCTGAATGAATGCGAATCCGCCGGGCGTGAGGACATCGAAGAATGCAGAGGCAATCGACGGCAGGTATTCTCTATCCACATGCTCAAAGACCGACCAGCTATAGATTCCGTCGAGATCCATCCAAGCCAACGGCTTTCCCGCCTCGACCTGGTGGAACTCCAATTCTCTCGGAAGCGAGTCGAGGTTCATCTGTTGATGTGCGAGGACTTCTAGCTTCGAGAATGCACGGGTGACGTCTACGCCAACAACGCTGCCTGGGCGACCGCGCAGGGTCACACCGAGTGCCGTAATGCCATCCCCGCAGCCGAAGTCCATGAGCTGTGCGCCATCGAGGGGAAGTTCCGAGCCGAGCCACTCCACTATCGTTTGGGCAGCATATTCGAAATGTCCGCGAAACCAGGCATCACTGATCAGACGCTCGTCCCAATCACGCCTCTGAAACCGACTCCGCATCCATTTTTGAATTGACAGCCCTAGCGCCACCTCTGCCGACCCTCCGGTCATCAGTCTACCATCCTCGATTTCACGCGGGCTTCGATTGCAACGTCGTTTCGAGACGCCTCCACCGAATCAGATCAGGCCGTCGCTTTCAACTCGCTCGAAAAGCTCGACCTCGGATGCCAGCCACTCCGATCCGGCTCGGCAAGGAACATCTTGCCTCGCGGGTGGTGGGGTGGTGTTCGAGGCCAGCCCCGGTCACTATTCAAGCCATGACCTCGCGATCCAGAAACAGGACCAGCGGATCCCATACGGTTGATCCCAAGCGGATCATCGCCGTATTGGGAATGCACCGCGGGGGAACGAGTACCGCGATGCGAGCCCTCGCCTGCCTTGGCGTGGATCCCGGAAATGATCTGTTGGCGGGAGCCCCCGATCAGAATCCCCTCGGGTTCTTCGAGGATGAGCCCCTGCTCGAAATCTGTAGTCGAGTCCTCGAGCGGCTCGGTACGAGTTGGGATTCGCCCAAAATAATCTCCAAAACGGCTTGGCAAGGGGCGGCGCTCGACGGGCTGGAACTCGAAGCGATCGAGAGCATTCGGGCTCGCTTCGACAGCATCCCGATCTGGGGCTTCAAGAATCCAAGGCTGGCTCGCCTGCTCCCATTTTGGCAACGGGTTTTCAAAGCGACCGACCGTCGGGACAGCTACCTGATCACACTGCGCAATCCGCTCAGCGTGTCCCGCTCTCTTGAGGCGCGCAACACCATGACGGCGGGTACGGCCCACCTACTCTGGCTCCTTCACATGACGGACGCGATGGTGAACACTCGGGGCCGACCCCGGATCTGTGTCGATTATGATGCCTTGCTAGCCACACCCGAAGCACAACTCGAGCGGGTGGCTTCGGCCTTGGATTTGCCTCGGCCGGCCGATGACCCAGAAGCTTTCGAGCACTTCACTGATGATTTTCTGCGCGAGGATCTTCGAACGACTCGGTTCGCAGCTTCGGATCTGGCGCTCGAGCCGGATTTGTCCGCACTGGCTGCGCGCGCCTACGAGCTTCTTCGGCGTTGGGCTCACGACGACGATTCGCTCTCTGCCCGACAACTTCAACGCGGCTTCCAGGATATTCATCGCGAACTTCAGGGTCTCGCTCCCGTCTTTGCGGAGCTACATACACTCCTCAGCGAGCGGGATCAATCCCGATTGGAGCTGATCGGATATCACGATCGCATTCATCTCCTTCAGCGAGAGGCCCTCGAACGCGACCAGGAGCTGGTGCTTGCTCAACAGCAGGTCGATACCCTCGAAGACGATGTCGGTCTTGCGCAGCGAGAGTTGGCGAACCGCGACTCCGCGATTTTGGTCGCGACTCGTGTACGCGTGTCCGTGGAGCGAAAAGCAGAGATTCTGTCTAGCCGACTACACACGTTGGAGGAGGAGGCCACGGCTTCCGCGGAGGTCACGACACGCGAGAGGGAGGCCATGGAGCGGAATGCGGCCGCTCTGTTGAGCCAGCTCGAGACGTTGAAAGAAGAGACCGCCGCTTCGACTGAGCGTGTGCGTTCTGTGAAGGCCGAACTAACCGGTACGCAAGCGCAGCTCCTGGCCCGCGTACAGACAATCTCCGAACTCGAGCAGAAGTATCGCTTGGAGCTTCGGGGCCGCGATGCAGAACGGGCTGCTCTGCGACGGCAATCGGAGCAGCATCAGCAAGCGGCGACGGTCGCAACGCAGGAGTCTGACAATCTGAAGAGTCGGCTCCGCGATCTCGAAGAGAAATCCGACGAACGCGTCACCGCGATCACGGCACAGCAACACGAGACGATCGAATGGCTGCACAGGCAGACGACCCTCTCGGCCATTTACCTCAAAGATGCTTGCCAGGGCCTACGCGCATCATGGACCTGGAGGCTCGTCGCGCGCATTCAGCGTGCGACAGAGTATGCTCGTCGTCGAAAGTGGATCGATGGCTCCGCGCATCTCCAGCATCTGATTGGGGAACTCCACGCCCAGTCCCAGCTTCGGCATATCGATGTTCGCTGCTTGGCAAGAATCGCCGGCAGTGCCCAGGTCGTACTGGCTCAGATTCTTGGAGGCAGGATCTTTCGAGTCATCAGTCGATTGGTCGGCCTGACTTATCTTTTGCGATTCAAGCAGCGGCCAGCGGGACCCGTCGAACTTCTCCGCCATCGCGTTGGCGAGGTCGCCTTCTTCCTCCAGCAACTCAGCGATGCGCCGATCGATAGCGCGATCGAGTCACCGCAACGAGACCCTGCCACTGCCAGCAGCTGCGTAGACGTGATCATTCCTGTCTACGACGCGCGTGAGGAAACGCTTCGATGTCTTGACTCGGTTCTCCGTTCAGAAAACCAGACGCCCTTCGAAATCATCGTGATCGACGATGCCGGCCACGACAGAAAACTGCAGCGATCCCTCGAGAAGCTCTCTCGAGACGGTGCCATCAGCCTGATTCGAAATGAATCGAATCTGGGATTTCCCGGAACCGTCAACCTGGGTCTGGCGCTGCACGTCGACCGGGACGTCGTGATCTTGAATTCTGACACACTCGTCCACGGGGCCTGGCTCGACCGCTTGCGCCAGGCGGCACTCGGCGACTGGAACGTGGCCACCGTCACGCCCTTCACGAACCATGGCGAGATCTGCAGCTATCCGATGATCTGTCAGACTCAACCCATGCCGAGTGAAGAAGATTTGGCTCGGCTCGACGACCTCGCCGCCCGAAGCAACGACGGACTTACGACTACGCTTCCCACCGCGGTCGGATTTTGCATGTACATCCGTCGTCCCGTGTTGAACGAGATTGGCGATTTTGATGCCACGCGGTTCCGGCGAGGATACGGGGAAGAGAACGACTTCTGCCTGCGTGCGCGAGCGCACGGTTACCGCAACCTCCTTGCAGCCAATGTGTTCGTCGGCCATGAGGGCGGTTCCTCCTTCCGTGATTCCAAACAAGAACTGATAGAAAAGGGGCTCCAACAACTCCGATCCCTCCATCCCGGCTACGAGGGCGAGATCCATCGTTTCATCGCCGCTGATCCCATCCGATGGCTTCGTCGGCGTATGGACATCGCCTCGCTTGCGTCCGACGGCGCCAAATCGATGTTGATGGTGACGCACGAACAAGGCGGAGGAACGAACCGGCATGTTCTCGAACTCAGTGCACATCTAGAACGTGAGGGAACGCCCGTTTTCTTGCTGAAACCCGCATCTCCGAGCCAGGTTTCACTGACCCGGTTCGGCACAACGCCGTTGCCGAATCTCACCTTTGATCTGACACAGGAATTTGATCGATTGGTCGACATTCTTCGCCTGATCCCGATCGGGCACATCCACATCCATCACCTACTCGGATTTCATCCGGTGATTCGAAATCTGCCCCGAGAGCTGCGGGTCCGCTACGACGTGACATTGCACGATTATTTTACGATCTGTCCGCGAGTTCACCTGGTCGACGATCGAAATTCATACTGCGAGCTGCCGGACGCACAAACCTGTACTGAATGTATTCACCGAAACGGAGGTGAGACAGGTTTCGACGTCGACGTGGCTCAATGGCGAATGGAAAATTCGGCGCTGCTAACGAAGGCCCGCTGCGTCTATACACCCAGCCATGACGTCCAACTCCGCCTCGAGGGACTCGTTCCCGGCGTTGCATGGAGAGTGCGACCGCATCCAGAACAACTCGAAAATAGACACAATGGCGCGGCAAAGCGCCGAGAAAATCAGCCTCTCCGTGTAGCCGTGATCGGTGCGATCGGCCTCCACAAGGGCGCAGCCGCTCTACTGGAATGTGCGACCGACGCATCGAAGCGCAACCTGCCGATCAAGTTTCATGTAATCGGCTTTACAGACCGCGACGAAGAAATGCTGGCTACGGGCAAAGTTTCGATAACGGGTGCCTACGCGGAGGAAGATCTGCAAGCCCATCTGGCTCGCGCACGCTGCCACATCGCAATGCTTCCATCCGTCTGGCCCGAAACATTTTGTTACACACTCTCCGCGGCGATTCATGCGGAGCTTTATCCGGTTGCCTTTGATCTCGGCGCGATCGCAGAGCGGATCCGTGCTTTGGACTGGGGTAAGCTCCTGCCGCTAGGCACCTCGGCCGCAGCGGTCAACGACTGCCTTCTCGACCTCGAGCCGCCGCCGTTTCCGGCGGAAACAGCCAAAAAAATCTGTGGGAAGAGTTACGGCCGATATCTCCGCGACTACTACGACAACCTCGAACTCTAAACCCTACATCACTCCGTCGCGGCTGCGAAGCATCTGCAAGTCCGTTGCGAGGTCGCCGCTGTCTACTTCGTCTTCTATGGTCGCCTCCTTGCCCGACGAGAAATCGACGAAACCCGTGCTGATGGATTCGCTCTCTCGTAGCACTCTAAAAATCAGTGCATCGGCGATTCGGTGAAGAAAAATTTCTCCGTCGTCCGACTGGCCGACGACACCCACGTTGGCGAAGTAGACATCCGGGGTGAGGCGAGGCCGAAAGGGAAGACGAACTCTCACGGAACGGCCCGCATGAACCTGTTCGATACCGGCTCCCAATGGTGATGAGACGATCCCTCCAAGCTCTGTACCGACCACGGTCTTGATCAGCATGCCACATCGAATTCCAAAACAGTCACGATCGAATCGAACGCTGAACGCGAGGAAGTAGATTCCTCCGCGTTTCAACACATTCACTTCCCTGCCCTCGGGCGATTCGATGACGTAATCAGTGATTCGTGCCCCACGCGACACGTATTGCAACTTGCTCTTCGAGTGCAGCCCCGACTCGAAGCCCTCTTCCTCGAGCGCCCGCACGGCCGAGATGGTTTCATCAGCGGAAGAGGCCCTTCCCCGGACGAGTTCCGCTCCGGGTTTCGGCTCCGCTAGTGTCGCTGACAAGATCTGTGTTCTGATCGCGTCCTGCTCCTCTCGCGGCGCATAGATCAGTCGGTGATAGTGCTTCACTACGTCGGCCGGGGGACCCAATTGAAGTACTTCGCCGCGATCAAGAAGCAGCGCTCGGTCACACAACTCCAACACCGTTCCAGCGGCATGCGACACAAAGAGAAGAGAAGTGCCCATTTCCTTCAATTGGGCGATTCGAGCGAAGCAGCGACGCTGAAAGGCTTCGTCCCCCACAGACAGTGCCTCGTCGATCACGAGTATTTCGGGGGTCGAGTTGATGGCGACCGAGAAAGCGAGTCGTACGAACATTCCGCTCGAATAATTCTTGACGGGTTCGTCAATGAAATCCGCGAGTTCGGCGAAATCAACGATCTCCTCGAAGCGAGCATTGATCGTGTTGCGCCTCATCCCCAGCAATGATCCGTAGACGTAGACGTTCTCCCGGCCCGTGAGGTCGGGGGAAAAACCCGAGCCCAACTCCAGCAGGGCAGCCAATTCGCCTCGCACTTCGACCCGTCCAGATGTGGGGGTCAGCGTTCCGGAAATCACTTCGAGCAAGGTCGATTTCCCACACCCGTTCCGTCCCATGACACCCAGTGTCTCTCCGCGCTTCAGCTCGAAGGACACATCCCGGAGGGCCCAATGTGAAATGGAAGCCGGAACCTCTCTGCGCAACACTCTCCACTTGAGATGATCGATCGGGCGCGACTGCAATAGATAACGTTTGGAGAGATTCTCTACGCGGACGACGACATCAGACGACATCGGCGAATGTTCCACGACTGCGAGAGAAAAACGAATAGGCCACACGAGCAAAAATCGCTGAACTCGCGACGACCTGGAGCCAGACGATTGGATCGGGGATCACACCGAAATAGGCGACGTCGCGTACCTGCATGACTGGAATCACGATCGGATTGAGGCGGATCACGGTACCCGCCACGCTCGGCATCTGGTCGAGGGAATAGAAGACTGGACTCAGGAAGAGCATCGCGACGAGCACCAGTGTGATCACTTCGCGAAGATCCCGCAGAAACACCCCTGCTGCGGCCAGTAACCAGCAAAGAGCGAGGGTCCACAGACAAACAGGAATCCAGACGAGTGGAAGTAGAAGGATCGTCCAAGGCGGTATTCCGCGAAGGATCGAGACCGCGACCACGAAGACCACGAGTCTGACGACGGTATGAAAGAGAGCATCCGCCACACTCACGTAGGGAAGAATCTCGAGGGGAAAGACGACTTTCTTCACATAATTCGGGTGATTCAAGACCAAGCCCGGGGCTTCCGACACGCAATCGCTCACGAACCAATAGACACAAAGCCCTAGATAGAGCAACAGCGCGTATTCGGTGGTATTTGTCTCGTCGGGCGACCACCGCGCTCGCAATAGAATCCCGAATACGACCGTGTAGATCGCAAGGGTGAGGGCTGGTGAAATGAGTACCCAAAGCACCCCCAGAATTGAACCGCGATAACGAAGTACGATGCGCTTGCGTGTGAGGTAAAAGATGATTTGACGCGATCGAATCAAGCTAGTGACAGGTTCGAATATTGATTCTATGGCACCCGCCCCGACCTCACTAAGAGCCCGCATGGCGCCTCACCCGACGAACGAATGGTTCGGCGTCTTCCGGATTGCTGGGAAGCTCGATTGGCGTCAACAGAAGTTTGAGTTTCAAAGACGCGTTGAGGATCAGATCCTGTCGCCGAACCCGCAGACGCGACAACTCGCGCACGCGTTGGAATCGGCTCATACCCCTTGAATAGACTGCTAGGTATGCCGATACGAATTCACAGGCCTCTTCCAGGCCCCGGTTTCCTGCTCTGTCTTCCCTTGGGCTGTTTTCAAGATCAGAGCGGAGACGAATCAGATGGCGCTTCAGTGCACAGGCCTGCCGAATCGTGTCCAAGAACTCATCCGAAGAATGACGGCGGGGCCTGAGCGCTTTCGCCATCAGCTTCATCAAGGCGCGGGGATAGGGTTTGACGCCAATCTGATTGCCGGAGTGCTGGCGATACAGAACGGTACTGTCGGAATCGAACACGATGCGACCATAGGATCCTGCACACAAGGCCAACCACCAGTCATAGACGATTGCATCCCGGGGAATCGGCAATGCCCGATCGAGCAGGGCCCGACTCACTACGCACGTGCAACCGGTTACGAAATTCTGAACCAGAAGTGTGGCGAGGGGCGCTTCCTGTTCATGCCGCAATCTCATCAATCGGTGAAGCGAAGGGCAAATCGCGCCCAGGTCGGCCCCCACCACCTCCAGATCGCTATGGAGCAGGACGCTCTCTTCCGGTCGTGCTCCCGATTCGTCGAGTCTCGCGATCTGCCGCGCAAGCTTTTCGCGTTTCCAGACATCGTCCTGATCAGAAATTGCGATCCAATCCGCTCCCCGAGCCAGCGCCGTCTTCAATAGGAGTGAGAAGCTTCCGTCTCCGCCTAGATGCCCAAGATCATCCCGCAGTATTTCGAGCCGGACATCCCTGCCAGCCAGTTCCTCGAGGTGACGAATGGTTTCATCCGCCGATCCATCGTCGCGAACGAGCATTCGCCAATCCGCATGACTCTGGGCGAATATGCTCTCGATCTGCTCACGCACATGGGCACCGCCCTCGAATGTCGAGAGGACGATGTAGATCGATGGAGATGATGTGAGTTCCGGTTTCAAAGTGAATGTCTCGGTTCGAAGTGCGGAGCGGCAGCGCTACGGCGGCGCAGGCGAAGGCTCAGTCATTGGAGTCTACTGTCACGCTGCAGGTCACCGAGGGTTCGCGCCAACTCGCCTTCGGCAGGATATCTCATTCTTGAAACGGGTACACGAGCTCTCTCTTCTGAGGATGCGCGTTCGCCCGCCCTACTCCTTCTGAAAAAAAGTTCGCGTAGAAGCCCCATGAGATACCCATCAATCTTCACTTCGAGCTTCGGGCGAAACGCCCTCGTTGAAGCCGGAGGGGAGTTCTCGACGAATATCGAGCGGTCGTCACATCCGACCTGACGCCCCCCCTGCCCTGCAGGCGAGCGCCTGAGCCCAGACTCCATTCGAGGCCCCCGGCTGATTCCGTCGCCACCCCGATTTTTTTCCGAATCTTCTGCCACAAAGCTGCCATCCCAACCACCTCAATCTGAACGGACGGGGCAGACCTCGTCGAGCGGCACAGAGATGCCTCGCCTGTTTGGCTGACAAGTCAGAAGGCCGAAAAAGCTCGGCGAACGTCCGCAGATTCTGCAGCGGTAAGCAGCGGTAAGCAGCGGTAAGCAGCG
>Ga0114949_10001592_pt1 | contig 13834 bp, 7 predicted proteins | sample N074metaG_FD_83505 | JGI IMG/M metagenome (GOLD analysis project Ga0114949, IMG submission 83505) | Deep subsurface microbial communities from Kermadec Trench to uncover new lineages of life (NeLLi) - N074 metaG | ecosystem: Environmental > Aquatic > Marine > Ocean trench > Sediment | place... | reverse complement strand
GGGAATTAACAGGGAATTAACAAGGGAAATATGCGATTTTCCGCGAAATCTACGAAATTGGCTCGAATTCGAACAGTGTTTACAATGCTTTACGGGCGATTTTCCTAAGAATCTTAACAGGGAATTTTGATTGAATTGCAGGGTAATTAGTTGGCGGAGCAGGGAAAGAAACGCGCCCATCAGAGAATTCGTCTATTTGCCGCGCCGACGTGAATGAAGACATCTCTAGGTGGTTACGTCTGGGGCGTCCCGCCCGATTTTTTCCCGCATGCCCGCAATTTCTTCGGCAGCCCTTATTACGTCTGCAAGTGCCTCGGCCGGTGCCTCATGAACGCGGCCAGGATCCTCTTCCAGTTCCTCCAGGTAGACCCGCAATGTGGCGCCTTCGGTGCCGGTGCCGGACAGGCGGAACACGGCCCGCGCGCCGTCGGCGAAACTGATGCGAATGCCCTGCCGCTCGGAAAGCGACCCGTCGACCGGGTCATGGTAGCTGAAATCATCGGCCTCGGTTACCGTTTTCGATGCAAAGACCTGACCCGGCAGCGTGTCAAGACGCGCCCGAAGCGCGGCGATCAAGGCGCCGGCGTTTTCGGTGTCCACCGCCTCATAGTCATGACGGGTGTAGAAGTTGCGGCCGAAACGCTTCCAATGCGCGGCCATCAGATCGGCGACCGAGCTCTTGGTCTCCGCAAGGATGTTCAGCCAGAACAGCACCGCCCAAAGGCCGTCTTTTTCGCGCACATGATCCGAGCCGGTACCGGCGCTTTCTTCGCCACAAAGCGTGACGCGCGCATCGTCCAGCAAGTTGCAAAAAAATTTCCAGCCCGTGGGCGTCTCGAAACAGTTCAGGCCCAACTGTTCGGCCACCCGATCCACCGCCCGTGAAGTCGGCATTGATCGCGCAACACCGCGCAACCCGCCTGCATAGGCCGGGACGGCGATTGCGTTGGCCGCCAACACAGCAAGGCTATCTGACGGCGTCACATAGATACCTCTTCCGACGATCATGTTGCGGTCGCCATCGCCGTCCGACGCGGCGCCGAAATCCGGTGCGTCGAGGGCCATCATGTGGTCGATCAGGTCCTTTGCCCAAATCGGGTTGGGGTCCGGATGACCGCCGCCGAAATCGGGCAGAGGCATGCCGTTGACGACCGATCCCGGCCGGGCGCCAAGCGCATCTTCCAGGATCGCTTTCGCATAGGGCCCGGTCACGGCATGCATCGCGTCAAAGCGAATCTGGAAACCAGATTTGAAAAGCGCGCGGATTTTGGCGAAATCGAACAAACTCTCCATCAGCGCCTGATAGTCGGCGACCGGATCGATCACTTCGACTTGCATGTCGCCGAGCATTGCCGCGCCCGCCGTCGCCAGATCGACATCATGGGCTTCCATCATCTGGTATTCCCGGATCACCTTGGTTTGTTCGAAAATCCGGTCGGTTACGGCCTCGGACACAGGACCGCCGTTGGCACCATTGAATTTCACGCCGAAATCCTGATCCGGGCCACCGGGGTTGTGGCTGGCGGACAGAATGATGCCGCCGTCCGCCTTGCGGATTCGGATCAGGTTGGACACGGCGGGTGTCGACAGCAATGCAGCCTGGCCGACAATCACTTTCTGCGCGCCGCTCGCCGCCGCCATCCGAAGGACAACTTGCGCCGCGCGCTCGTTGAAATGCCGGCCATCGCCGCCCAGCACCAGAGATTTGCCGGCGACGCCGCCGATGGCGTTCCAGATCGACTGGATAAAATTTTCCAGATAATGTGGCTGTTTGAACACCGCGGTCTTCTTGCGCAGCCCTGAGGTGCCGGGCTTTTGTCCGTCAATTGGGCTGGTCGGAATGGTCGTCACTGTCATAGAGTCGTCCCTCTTCCCGAAGTGTTCATGGTTTTCGAAATACTGTCGAGGCGTGTGTCGGTGGCATAGTCCGACACCGCAATTGGCAGCCTTTGGCGCCAATTTGGGTATTCGTCGATTGTGCCGGGCAGATTGGGCTGGTCTTCGATCTCGAAGACGTTCTCGATCTGAACGGCAACCAGATTCGCGGCGCTGTCGGCCAGAAAGCCATGCATCCCACGGTTGCCGACCGCGGTTTCGAATGCCGTCACTTCGATCTTTCGCCCGGCCAGCGCGGTGGATTTCCGGGCATCGCCGATATGGCCAACCCTGTGCCGCGCCGCGATATCCGCACCACTGCGCCAGCCGCGCCAAGTTGGCAAATCATGCGTGGAAAACGAGGCCAGCGTTTGCGCATCGTACTTTTGCGGTGGCTTAAAGCCACCGCCGCGCGGCACGTCATGTTCGAACGCGATCAGGCGGCAGCCAAGCAAGCCCGACGCTTTCAGCGCGGACTGCAGCCCTGCGGGGATGTTGCCGAGGTCTTCGCCGATCACCGTCGCGCCCGCGCGTGCAGCTTCGATTCGGGTGACGGCCAGCATCGCTTCAAGCGGCATTTTCACATATGCCCCCGGCAATCCGGGCTGATCGAGTGCCCAGAAGGCCCGGTCGAAGCCGAGGATATGGTCGATACGCAGCAGCCTGGCAAATTGGAACTGCCGCCGCAGGATAGCGGCCAGTGTTGCAAAACCATCAGCCTCCATCGCCCGCGGCACCGGTGGTGCCAGGTTCCAGTTTTGCTCATCGGACGCAAAGGCATCCGGCGGCGCGCCAAGCGAGACACCTTGCGCGTAAAGCTTTGGATTCTCCCATGTTTCAGCGCCGAACGGGTGAGTGCCAACCGCAAGATCAAGGTAGAGCCCAAAGGCCATCCCGGCTGCCTCGCACCGGGCCTTGACCTGTGCCAATTGCGTTTCGGCCTGAAACTGCGCCCAGGCGTGAAAACGGATGTCAGTGGCCAGCGGCTCAGCCTCGCATATCACCTCTGCCCCGTCAGCCCGGCGCAGCCCTTCCGGCCAATCGCACCAGTAGGGTCCGTATTTCTCGGACAACGCCTGATGGGTGGCGAAGCACGTCAGCGCGTGGCCCTTCTCGGTTAGGAATGCCTCGAAACCGTCGGTATTTTCGGCAGCCTCGAACGCGGCCCGCAGCGCGGCGCGCTGGCACCGAATTTCCGCCGGATAATCGATCAGCGGTCCGGTGGTGGCCGGGTCTGCATCGGTGGCGACATGCAGCGAGTTCAACCACTGTCGATGCGAGGGCGAATAGGGGCTGAACGCGGTCTCATCGGTGGGAAACCCGGCATGCACCGGGTTGATCCCGAGGAAGGCCGCGCCTTTACCGGCAAGCGCCAGCGCAGCCTCTCCAAGGTCCTGAAAATCGCCAATTCCGCCTTCCTGCGAAGTCCGCAACCCGGCAAGCGGTGCGGTGACGCCCCAGGCCCGGGGCGAGGGGGGCAGCGATTTGGGTGCCGCCAGAAGCCATGTTTTGCGGCTGCCTTCTGTCAACAGGTGGCGCCCAATCGGCAACTGCGGCGGATTGTCAGAGATGCGCCCGTCGACAACGCTGCCGTCCTCGAGATCAAGGTGCCACCTTTCACCGTGGTCAAGATCAATTTGCGGCGCGGTGTGCGCAGACACGACCCGCCAATCGGGATAGCAGCCAGACAAATGCGCCTCATTCAGCTCCGTCAGGCTCATTTGCGCTGCAACGGAGGTTTCGGCATCAATTCCCATCGCCGCCAGCAAGGCGATTTGGGTCTCGCGCCCAGTCCGATGTGTCCGACCGTCCAGATCGACATAGCTCGGCAGAATCCCAAGCCGGGCCGACAGGATTTCTGCCACGCCGCTCACGTCGCTGGCCCCAGCACGAAGGCCAGGACACAATCGGCGGGGCAGCGATAGGTTTGCGCGCAGACCCTTGGCAGTGCCGCATTCGGCGCGCTGGTATCGACACACAGCGACCAGAGCTTGCCATCCGGCGGCTCGGGCAAGGTGATCTCGGTTTCCGGCCCCGCATTGAACACCGCGAAAATCGCATTCTCGCGCACGGCATAATCGGGCGAGCCGGAGGCGGTGCGCATCTCGGCACAAAGAATCTTCCGCCCGGGATCCCGCCAATCCTCGTCGCGCATCGGCGTGCCATCAGACCGGTGCCAGAACAAATCCTCCAGCCCATCGCTCAGTCGCTCGCGCGCATGCAGAAACAAATTTTGCCGTAAAATTGGGTGCGCCTTACGGAAAGCGATCATCCGGCGCGTGAAATCGAGGAAATCGGCATCAACCCCGGCCCAGTCAATCCACGTCGTCGGGTTGTCCTGATTGTAGGCGTTGTTGTTACCGCCTTGGCTATGGCCTAGCTCGTCGCCGGCCAGGATCATCGGCGTGCCCTGCGACAACAGCAATGTCGCCATCATGTTGCGGCGGCGCCGGGCGCGGGCAGCGATCAGGGCAGGGTCGTCGCTTGGCCCTTCAACCCCCATATTGTCGCTGATGTTCTCGTGATGCCCGTCTTTGTTGTCCTCACCGTTCGCTTCATTGTGCTTCTGGCTGTAAGACACCACATCGGCCAACGTGAAACCGTCATGCGCAGTCAGGAAATTGACCGAACTGGTGGCCGGCCGCCCCGAGTGGTCGAACTGGCGCGCGGACCCGGTCAGTCGGTCCGACAGCCGCCGAACCATGTCACTATCGCCGCGCCAGAACCGGCGCACGCCATCGCGGTACCTGTCATTCCATTCCAGAAACGGCGGCGGGAAGGCGCCAAGTTGATAGCCGCCGGGGCCGATATCCCAAGGTTCCGCAATCAGTTTGACTCCGGCCAGCAGCGGGTCCTGCCTAATCGCGGCGAAAAACCCCGAACTTTGGTCAAATCCATGCGCGCGCCGGCCAAGCGTGGAACACAAGTCAAAGCGGAAGCCGTCGACATGCATCACCTCGACCCAGTAGCGCAGGGAATCCATCACCATTCGCAGAACCATCGGCTGTTCCAGGTTCAGCGTGTTGCCGGTTCCGGTGTCGTCGATGTAGTGGCGCTGATCTTCGGCGAGGCGGTAATAACTTTTGTTGTCCAATCCGCGGAACGACAGCGTCGGCCCCAACTCGTTGCCCTCGCAGGTGTGGTTGTAAACCACATCCATGATCACTTCGATGCCCGCGCTGTGCAGTCGCGAGACCATGATCTGAAATTCCTTTATCCTGTTGCGGCTCAGATAGCGCGGCTCGGGCGTGAAAAAGCCAAGCGTCTGATAGCCCCAGTAGTTCACTAGGTTGTTCTTCACCAGAAACCGGTCATTGACGAAGGCCTGGCTTGGCAGCAATTCGACCGCCGTGATCCCCAGCGAGGTGAAGTGATCAAGCATCGGGTCCGAGGCCAGCCCCAGAAATGTGCCGGGCACGGTAACGTCGGGGTGCCGCCAGGTCAGGCCTTTGACGTGGGCTTCGTAAATGATGCTTTCGGACACGCGCGTCGCCGGCGGTGCGTCATCGCCCCAGCTGAACGCCGGGTCTTCGACCGAAGCCTTGGGGACGAATCGCGCGCTGTCGCGTGTGTCAAAGCTCAGGTCGCGCTTGCGCGATCGGGTTTTGTAGCCCATCAGCGCCGAGTGCCACTGCACCTGCCCCACCAGCCGCTTGGCATAGGGGTCGACCAGCAGCTTGTTGGGGTTGAACCGGTGCCCGCTTTCCGGGTCGAAAGGCCCATGCGCGCGAAGCCCATAAAGCTGCCCGGGGGAAATCCCCGCCACATGGCCGTGCCACACATCGCCATTGCGTTCCGGCAGCGCAATGCGCTGCGTCTCCTGCAGCCCGTCATCGGAGAAGAGGCACAGCTCAACCCGAGTGGCATGACGCGAGAAAACGGCGAAATTAACGCCTTCGCCATCGAAAGTCGCGCCGATTGGGTAGGCGCGACCGGCCGTAATCTTGTAGCGATCGCTCATGCTGGCGTGCCGAGGCCGTCATAAAGTTTCGCATAGGCGCGCGCGGAAGTGTCCCATCCAACCGGGTGCTTCATCGCATTGCGCTGCATTCGCGCCCATTCGGGTGCGTCGGCAAACAGGTCGCACAGACCGATCAGGCTATGGGCCAGCGCGTCCGCGGTGACAGGGTAAAACTGCATCCCCGTCGCCACGCCTTCGCGCATCGCGGCGGCGTTGGCGGGGATCACCGTATCGGCCAGCCCGCCAGTCAGGGCCACTAACGGCACCGCGCCGTACCGCAGCCCATAAAGCTGGGTCAGCCCGCAGGGTTCGAACCGCGAGGGCACCAGAACCGCATCCGCCCCGGCGAACATGCGGTGCGACAGGTTTTCGTCATAGCCGATCCGGACCGAGACGAAGGGATGCGCGTCAGACGCGCGGAGCCAGGCGTTTTCCAGCTCGCGGTCGCCCGAGCCCAATAGCGCCAGACGCCCGCCGCGATCGACCAGGGCGGGCAGCGCGTCCAGCAGCAGGTCCAACCCCTTTTGCTCGGTAAGCCGCGAGACGACGATGCACAGCGGACCATCGGCGGCAGGTAGGCCGAACTCATTTTCCAGCTTTGCCTTGGCCTTCTTTTTCCCGCGCGGGGTGCGGAAATGCGTCGAGATCGCCGCGTCGCTGGCAGGGTTCCAAGTCTCAATATCGATGCCGTTCAGGATGCCGCTGAGGTCGGTCTGACGAGAGCTGAGCACGCCTTCCAGGCCCATACCGAATTCCGGTGTGGTCAGTTCTCGCGCAAAGGTCGGGCTGACCGTGCTGATCTTGTCGGCGCCGACGATACCCGCCTTCAGCATGTTGATCTGGCCCCAATATTCGAACCCGTCGCTGGTGAACCCTTCCGGCGGCAGGCGCAAGGCGTTCAGCCGCGCGGCAGGGGCGATGCCGTGAAACGCCACATTGTGGATGGTCAGCAACGTGCCCGCCGTGCCCCCCATTTCCTTCAGATACCAAGGCGTCAGCGACGCCTGCCAGTCGTGCAAATGCACGACCTCAGGCAGCCAACCGTCAAGACCATTGGTGGCCAGATGCGCCGCGACCCAGGCCAGTGCGGCAAAGCGTTCGGGATTATCGGCGTAATCCTGGCCGTTCGTGCCGAGATAGATCGAGCCATCGCGGTCATAATGATGCGGCGCGTCAAGGATCAGCAGGTCGAGCCCAGCAACATTCGTTTTCAACAGTTTGGCCGGCCCGCCAAACAGGTCCCTCTCCTTCCAGACCGTCTGGACTTCGCCCGCCGCGCGCATCACCGCCGGATATCCGGGCAGCAACGTCCGCAAACCCCAGCCCTTGGGCGCCATCGCCGCGGGAAGCGCGCCGACGACATCGGCCAGGCCACCGGTCTTGATCAGCGGCACGCACTCGGAGGCGACCGACAGCGCCCGCCTCATTGCGCGGCTTTCCATGCCTGGACCATCGGCTTGGTGATCAGCGACACGCCGTTTTCCGTCACCCGGAAGAACTTTTTGTCCTCGGCGGGGTCGTAGCCGACCACCATGCCCTGCGGGATATTAACACCCCGGTCGATCACCACGTTGCGCAGCCGCACATTACGCTCGACGGTGACATAGGGCAGCACCACCGCGTGGTCGAGCACCGAAAAACTGTTGGTATGCACTCCAGTGAACAGCAGCGAATTGCGCACCTCGGTGCCGGAAATGATGCAGCCGCCCGACACCAGAGAACTGATCGCCAGCCCGCGGCGCTTTTCCTCGTCATGGATGAATTTCGCTGGCGGCACGCTTTCGGAATATGTCCAGATCGGCCAGTCGTTCGCCCACAGATCCAGATCGGGCTGAAAATCGGTGAGGTTGATATTGGCCGCGTGGAAGGCATCGACCGTGCCCACATCGCGCCAATAGGCAGGCGCCTCGGCGCTGGAACGCACGCAACTGTCGGTGAACCGATGCGCTATCGCCTTGCCGGATTTCACGATCTGTGGAATCAAGTCGCCGCCAAAGTCGTGGGACGAGTTCGGGTCTTCGGCATCGGCGATCAGAAGTTCGCGCAGGAACTTCCAGTCGAAGACATAGATGCCCATCGAGGCCAGCGCATTGTCGGGGTCGCCAGGAATTCTGGGCGGATCAGCGGGCTTTTCCAGGAATTGAGTGATTTCATCGTTGCCATCCACATGCATCACGCCGAATTCGGTGGCCTCCATCCTCGGCACTGTCAGGCAGCCGATGGTCACGTCGGCTTTGGTTTCCACATGCTGGCGCAGCATGATCTCGTAATCCATCTTGTAGATGTGATCGCCGGCAAGGATCAGGACGTAATCGACGTCATAGCTATCAATAATATCGATATTCTGCAAAACCGCATCTGCGGTGCCCAGATACCACTGACTTTCCGATACTCGCTGCGAGGCCGGTAAGATATCGAGATATTCATTCCGTTCTGCACGGAAGAAGTTCCATCCGCGTTGGCAATGGCGGATCAGCGAATGTGCCTTGTACTGGGTTGCAATCGCCATCTTTCGAATGCCGGAATTCAGTGAATTGGACAATGCGAAATCAATAATCCGGGATTTTCCACCAAAATGCACTGCGGGTTTTGCCCGCTTTTCGGTCAGCTCCTTCAGGCGACTGCCGCGCCCGCCGGCGAGAACAAAGGCCATCGAACGGTTGGTCAGTCTGCGGTCGTTGGTTGCCATGATTTTCCTTCAGGGTCGGTGCTATTTCGGTTCGTGCGTTAGTATGAGCGTCGAAAGCGGTGGCAGGGTCAGTTCAGCGGAGTACGGCTGGCCATGCCACCCGATGTTCTCGGCGGACACGCCGCCCAAATTTCCGCGATTTGCCCCGCCATAGAGGCCGGCATCGGTGTTCAGCGCCTCGCGCCAATTGCCGCCGCGCGGCAAGCCACAGCGCCAGCAGGTTCGCTCAACGGGCGTGAAATTGCAAATTACCACAGCCGGTGAATCATCAGGTTCGCCGAAGCGGGCCCAGGCAAAGACCGAGATATCGGTGGCCGCGCCTTCGATCCAATGAAAGCCGTCATGTTCGCAATCTTTGACATGCAAAGCCGGCGTGGCGCGATAGAGCGTGTTAAGATCGCGCACCAGCCGCTGAACACCCGCATGTTCGGGCCGCCCAGCCGCATCCCAGTCGATCTGCACATCGTGGTTCCACTCAGCGGGTTGCGCAAACTCGCAGCCCATGAACAACAGCTTCTTGCCCGGATGGCCCCACATGAACCCGTAGTAGGCGCGCAGATTGGCGAATTTCTCCCAATCTGGCCCCGGCATCTTGGCCAGCATCGAGCCCTTGCCGTGCACCACCTCGTCATGGCTGATCGGCAGGATGAAATTTTCGGAAAACGCATAGCCGATGCCGAAAGTCATCAGATGGTGGTCGTGCTTGCGGTACACCGGTTCTTTTGCGATGTAGCGCAGCGTGTCGTTCATCCAGCCCATGTTCCATTTATAGCCGAACCCCAGCCCGCCGGCATCTACCGGGGCAGAGACCTGCGGGAAGTTGGTGCTTTCCTCGGCCACCGTCATGATCCCGGGTACCTCGCCGTAAACCTCAGTGTTCATCCGTTTCAGCAGGTCGATGGCCTCATAATTCTCGCGCCCGCCATGGATATTGGGTACCCATTCGCCCTCTTTGCGCGAATAATCGCGGTAAAGCATCGAGGCGACCGCATCCACACGCAGTCCGTCGACATGGTATTCCTCCAGCCAATACAGAGCATTAGAGATCAGGAAATTTGCGACTTCGCGGCGGCCGTAGTTGTAGATCAGCGTGTTCCAATCCTGGTGAAACCCCTCGCGCGGGTCGGCATGTTCGTAAAGCGCGGTGCCGTCGAATCGCGCCAGCCCATGCTCATCGGTCGGAAAATGCCCGGGCACCCAGTCGAGGATCACCCCGAGCCCGGCGCGATGCGCGGCGTCGACAAGATCGCGGAATTCATGCGGCGGGCCAAAGCGAATGGTCGGCGCATAAAGCCCTACCGGCTGATAGCCCCAGGAGCCGTCGAAGGGATATTCGCTGATTGGCAACAGCTCGATATGGGTAAACCCCATATCCGCCGAATAACCGACCAGTTCGTCGGCCGCTTCACGGTAGGATATCGGCCGCCCGCCGTCTTTGCGCCGCCAGGATCCCAAATGCACTTCATAGACCGAAATCGGCGCCGAGCGCGCGTTGCGGCCCGCGCGGGCGTCCATCCAATCGCCGTCTTTCCAGTCGTAACCGGCGATGTTACGCACCACCGAGGCTTTGGCGGGCGGATGTTCTGAGCCAAAGCCGACCGGATCGGCCTTGAGCGGTTGAACGGTGCCATCCGGGCCGATGATTTCGAACTTATAGGGCGCACCATCGCCAACGCCGGGCAGGAAAATCTCCCAAATGCCAGAAGCCCCGCGCCGGCGCATCACATGCCGCCGCCCGTCCCAGTGATTGAAATCCCCCAGCACCGAAACGCGCCGCGCATTCGGCGCCCAAACCGCGAAATGCACGCCGTCGCAGTCCTGATGCCGGCTCACGTGCGCTCCAAGCGCCTGCCACAGCCGCAGATGAGTGCCTTCGCCCAGCAGATATTCATCCACATCGCCCAGCACCGAGTCGAACCGATAGGCGTCGTCATAATCGAACGCGATGCCATCGGCGGTCTGCCCAGCCAGGCGATAGGGTTTAGTGCCGGTTATCTTGCCATGAAATAGGCCGGGATGGTTCGGAACTGCCTGCAGCGGGTGTCGCTTCCGAACTTGCACCGCAAACAGCTCCGCCGCCCCGGGATCGAACGCCGTCACATAAGCTGTGCGGCCATGTTTGTGCGGCCCGAGAACCGAGAACGGATCGTCGTGACGACCGGCACAGATCAGCCCGAGCATGTCATCCGTTGGAAGACCGGGGAGATCAGAAATCGTGACATCTGCCATGTTCGCAGCCTAGAGCTGTTTTCGCTGCCCGCAACCGCCACGACCTCTAGTCCAGCAGGGATGCCGCGTGCCAGATGTCGGAGTTGTAACCACGAATTGTGCGGTCTGACGAAAACCACCCCGACCTCGCCGTGTTCAGCGCCGCCGCGCGCGTCCAGCCCTCAGGGTCGGCAAAGGCGATATCGACATCGCGCTGCGCTCGCCAATAATCGGCGAAATCCGAGGCGACGAGGAAATAATCCGGCCCGCTGATGTTCTCGACGATACCGTGATGGCGCCCGGGCTCGCCGGGTGAGAATGTGCCCAGCCGGACAGCCTCCAATGCCGCAAACAGCCGCGGCTCCGCGGCAATCGCCTGGCCCGCATGATCGCGCAGCGCGCGCCGGGCGTCGACCTGAACGGCAGTCATGCCGAAGAGAAAGAAGTTCTCGGCCCCGACCCTTTCGCGAATTTCCACGTTCGCCCCGTCGAGCGTGCCGATGGTCAACGCGCCGTTCAGGGCGAATTTCATGTTGCCGGTGCCCGAGGCTTCCTTGCCCGCGGTGGAAATCTGCTCGCTAAGGTCCGAGGCCGGGATCAGCCGCTCAGCCATGGTGACGTTGTAATTTGGCAAGAACAGCACCTGGAGATAGGAGCTGGTCACCGGATCCGCGTTAAGCACCGTCGCCACATCGTTGATCAGGCGAATGATATCCTTGGCAAAGAAATACCCCGGCGCCGCCTTGCCGCCAAAGATCTTGACGCGCGGCGTCCAGCCCGCATCCGGGTTCTTGCGGATCGCCTGCCACAGCGCGATGGCTTCTAGAATGTTCAAATGCTGACGCTTGTATTCGTGGATGCGCTTGATCTGGACGTCAAAGATCGCATCGGGATCGACGCGCAACCCATGCGCCGAGCCCAGCCAGTTCGACAGATCCACCTTGTTGGCGCGTTTGGCTGCCGCGAAGTCCGCCAGAAACGCGGCATCTCCAGCCACGCTTTCCAATTGCGAAAGCTGCTCCAGATCGCCAACCCAATCCGGACCGATTGTTCTTGTGATCAAATCACTTAGCCTGGGGTTGGCCGACAACAGCCAGCGGCGCGGGGTCACGCCATTGGTCTGGTTCACGATCCGGTCGGGATGCGCCGCATGCAAATCTTCAAACACCGTCGATTTCATCAACTCAGTGTGCAGCGCCGACACGCCGTTCACCTTATGCGCCATGACGAACGATAGTACGCCCATCTTGATCTCGCCTTGCTCGACCACCTTAACCTTGCTGCGCAGATGATTCGCGGCGTGGGCCGCATCTATCCGCTCGATCAGCGTGAAATGACGCGGCAGCAGGCGCATCATCAGTGCCTCTGACCAGCACTCCAACGCTTCGGGCAACAGCGTGTGGTTCGTGTAAGACAGGCAACTACGTGCGATTTCCACAGCGTCGTCAAATTCCAGCCCACGCTCGTCGTGCAACAGGCGCACCAATTCTGGCCCGGCAATCGCTGGATGGGTGTCGTTCAGCTGTATCGCGACTTTGGCGGGCAGAGTACGCAGATCGTGACCCTCGCTTTCGAACCGGCGCATCAAATCCCGCAAGCTAGCGGCAGTAAAGAAATACTCCTGCTTCAGTCGCAATTCCTTGCCGACCTCGGTGGTGTCATCGGGATAAAGCACCCGGCTGATCGTGCGCGCCAAGGCCTCCGGCTCGGCCGCCGCGACGAACTCACCCCGGTTGAACCGGTCCAGGTCAAAAATCTGCACCGGCTTGGCGCTCCACAGCCGCAAAGTATTGGCCCAGCGACCCTGCCAACCGATGATCGGCGTGTCATAGGCCTGCGCCACGACGCACTCATCCGGTGTCCAGACCGCCTGTTTACCGGCCTCGGCGACGCTGCCGCCAAATCCGATGTCGAAAATTGCTTCGGGCCGCTCGAACTCCCAGGCATTGCGTTGCTGCAGCCAGGTCTCGGGGTCTTCCATCTGGCGACCACCGGCAAAGCTCTGCCGGAAAAGCCCATGTTCATAGCGAATACCATAGCCGTAGGCGGGCACTCCAAGCGTTGAGAGCGATTCCAGGAAACAGGCCGCAAGCCGCCCCAACCCGCCATTTCCCAAGGCGGCGTCCGGCTCGTCGTGCACGATTGTTTCGAAATCAAGCCCCAACTCGTGCAATGCGCCAACCGCCTGATCTTCAAGGCGAAGATTGGTGATGGCATCCTGCAACAGCCGCCCGATCAGGAATTCTATCGACAGGTAATAGACACGTTTGGCGCGGGCACGATAACTCGCCCGCGTCGCCTCGATCCAGCGTTCGACGATCCGGTCCCGCACCGCAAACGACAGCGCCATGCGCCAATCGAAGGTCGTAGCGTGCTCTGGGTCCTTGCCCAGCGAGTAAGTCAGATGCCGAAGGATTTCTGCGCGAAAGTCTGCCATTGCCGGTGTCGCCTTAGGCAGATGCGAGACGAAGTTCAATGTATGGGCCCGCCGAAACATCACCGTTCGCCTAGTGACGATTGCTTCGCGGAAGAAGTCCAGTCGCAATTTTCGAAATAGAACACACAGGGCCCTTCCACCTCTTCAAAGCGTTTGTCAATATTTTCAATCAGTTAACTTGAACTTCGAAAACAATTGGGTCTATATTTATCATGTTACGGTGAACCTGCTGAAAATTCGGTTATCCGTTGATAATTTCTGGTAATGCTGACAACCCTGCCGCGCATCTATGGTCGGCCCCTAAATACCATCTTTCACTTCACGCAACATGCCGGCTTGCATGAAGACGTTTTTGACCACCGTTTCTTTCCGCCTCCAACCTGAATGGACCCCATCCGTGACAAAAATCAACTCTCAGGTATCGGGTCGCTTGGAGGAAAGGCATTTAGCCATCCAAGTGAAGCATCGGTTGGCCCCTCACACTTGTACTCGGCACCAAGAGTTGCGCCGTATCCCAAATCGGCAATCAAACGAAAAACATATTTGTAATGGCATTGTCACATTAACTCGACGATCGGCCAGACGGACAGTAATTGTGTTTGAATGAGCAAAATATCCTACGCACGCCACCGATTTCCACCATCAATAATCCAACGGGCCGTCT
>Ga0114949_10001590_pt1 | contig 13843 bp, 10 predicted proteins | sample N074metaG_FD_83505 | JGI IMG/M metagenome (GOLD analysis project Ga0114949, IMG submission 83505) | Deep subsurface microbial communities from Kermadec Trench to uncover new lineages of life (NeLLi) - N074 metaG | ecosystem: Environmental > Aquatic > Marine > Ocean trench > Sediment | place... | reverse complement strand
CTTGTAGCGGGTGTAGAACCCGACCACATTCAGTTGCAGGCGATTCTGGTACCAGCGAGATTTCAGGCCTATTTCATAATCCCAGGCAGACTCGGGATCGATTTCGCGTTGTGCCGCTGCCAGCGTGCCGGGCGCACCCTGAAAACCGCCGTTTTTAAAGCCGCGTGCCATGCGAGCAAATAACATCAAGTTATCCCGGGGTTGCCAGGACAGAGCCGCACTGGGCGAAAAATCATGCCAATCCGCACTGGAATTCAGTGTGAAATCCTCGAGAATGATTGCCAGCGCGCCGCCATTCACGGATTGCTGATCAAGCTCCTTTTTATCGTAGGTATAACGACCGCCCAGCGTCAGCTTGGTGGCATGATCGATGTGAAAACTGGTTTCACCGAACAAGGCAAAGCTGTCGCTAGAATTCTCCTGTCGAGTGCGGGCGGTGCCCTGCGGGAAGTGAAACCTCTCATCTCTATCGGTGTCCTCATGCAGGTAGAAGATCCCGGCGACGAAGTTGCGCCCGCCCTCATCTCCCGATGACCAGCGCAGCTCTTGTGAGAACTGGCGGTGAGTCTCATCTACCTGGTCAACCACGGTTTGATCGGTCACGGCGGTCGGCAATCCAGTTGAATCCTCCAGCCACTCGAAGTTGGAATCTCGATAGCCGGTGATGGACGTGAAGCGGTAATTGGGCCGCACCAGGCTTACGCGACTGGTAATGCCCTGTATTGTTCGCTCGGTGAAACCGGCGATCTGATTCGTCGCGTGAGTGGGGTCGCCGCCCAGCACGGCAAAGAGATCCGTTGGCAGGCGACTCTCTCCGCTGGGCAGGCCATCTTCACCGAGAACTCTTACCGGCACGCGGCCAACCACGGGGATACGGCCGCTCGAGTTGAGATCGTCTTCACTGTGATCGTAGGCGATGTACCATTCCAGATCATCGCGAGGCTGGTAGAGCAATTTGGCACGGAGACTGTAATTGTTGTCGTCGTGTTGCTGTTGTCCTCCCAGCACCAGATTCTCTTGCCAGCCGTCGCGCTGCCGGGCGCCAAGCGCCAGTCTCCCCAGCAGGGACGGCGATCCCAACGGGCTGTTCAGCCGAGCGTTTAGCTGGCGATAATTCAAATTGCCGAGGCTGGCGCTGATATCCACGCCCTTCTGGTCTGACGGCAGGACGCTGCTGAGATTGATGGCGCCGCCAATAGCATTCTTGCCGTACAGAGTGCCCTGCGGGCCGCGTAGTACCTCAATTCTCTCCAGATCGAGCATATTGATGTCAATGGTCGACATCCGGCCCACATAAACGTCGTCCAGAATTAGCACGACTGAGCTATCCAGTGCCGCACCATCATCGTTTGAACCTATACCGCGCATATGGATAATGGGCTGGCCGAGGCTGAAGTAGGACACCGAGAGCCCGGGCACGCGCAGTGCAACATCTTGCAGGTTGCGTATTTCCGCCTGGTTGATCTGTTCCCGCGTCAAAACCGTGACCGGTATTGGAACCCTTTGTAAATCCTCGCTGCGCCGTCGGGAGGTAATGATGATCTCCTCGAGCGGCGCGACGTCACCCTCACTATCATCATCTGGTACATCAGCGTCGTCACTGCCAGCCTGCTGTTGCAAGTGGCCGGGCCGCGGATGCGCCATGGAAATGGATACGGTTGCCGTATCAACGAACTTGAAACCCAGCGCGGTATTGCTGAGCAGGAGGGCCAGCGCTTCAGAGGCCGTCATGACTCCCTGTATGGGCGGTGCCTGGCGCCTCTCTAGATCACGTTTGGCCACCAATAGTGATACACCAGTGGCGCGGGCGAATTGCAACAGCGCCGGAGACAGCGCTTGCGATTCGATGTCGAATCGGTAAGGGCGTGCATCGGCAATCTGACGCGCATCGGCGAATAAGGGGAACATCAAAAGCAGGCCAAGAAAACAGCCGATAAAGCAGCGCCGGGCGCTGCCGGTGCGGATTACGACGCTTTCTAAAACTTTGCGGCAGCTTGCAAACATAGCCAGCGTGTTACCCCATTCGGCTCCCCAGAGCTATTGTTGCTGCCGCCGAATCACCGTGAGCTGGGCCGACAGTTGTACGGCTTTTACATTAAACGTGGCCTCCAGCGCACGTAGCGTTGCCGCTTTGTTTTGCAGGTTCAACACCCCTACCACTTCCAGTTCGGCCAGCGCCGGATCATCAAGCTTAATGGTGCCCGGGAAATAGCGGTCAATATCGGCAATTACCTGTGCCAGCGCAACACCATCGTAGACAAGCCGGCCCTCGCGCCAGGCCAGTGCCAGCTCCGTATCCACCGAAAGCGGAGCTGTCAGTGCCGTGCCGGGAGTCATACGGGTCTGTTGCTCAGCCACCAGGATCACCTCGGCTTCAAATTCTGGCGCAAATAGTCTGTCTACGTCTACTTCCTGAACCACCGCCACTTTTCCTTCAACCACAGTAACAATACTGCTCTCAGCCATCTGGCGGATATTAAATTGGGTTCCCAGCACACGCACGTAGCCACCGGTGGTTTTGACAACCAGCGGTCTAGCGGGGTCGGGAGACACATCAAAATACGCTTCACCCCGGGTCAGTTCCAGCAAGCGTTGACGGTCGTTCATACTAATAACAACCGCAGAATCTGTGTTCAAGTGTAGCCACGAGCCATCCTCCAGCAGGAATTCATGGCGCTCCCCCACCGCGGTGACATAGTGAACCTGGGCCGGCCCCGTGAACTGTAGATAAAAAATCACCGAGACCAGGGCCAGCAGTGTACTGGCGAAGACGGCAGTGGTTGGACGCAGTAGCCAGCCCAGGCGCGTGACTAGCCATGAGTCCTCGACGCTGGCTGGCGGCACGGGCAGTTTCTCGACGATAGCCAACCGACCCCACAACTTCTCAGCATCAATGTAAAGGCGCTGATGCGCCTCATCTTCACCCAGCCAGGCAAAAAATTCTGCCTTGGTCTGCTCGCTAACATCGCTCGCAGTTAAGCGAACCAGCCAGGTACTGGCTTGCTGCGCGGAAGATTCTGTGAAGCGTGCAGAACTCATATTTGGGGGAGCTCTCATGATTGCTGGTCGGTATTGTTACTAGTGTAACAATCGGCGAGCAAAGTACCTCAATCCAGCGTGGCATCCCAACGCACGGTTTTGCGGCAATGCTCAAGCGCGGTAATTATGTATTTTTCGATAGCACTGACCGAGACCCCCATCTCTGTGGCAATCTGCTGGTAGGTCATATGGCGGGAACGGTGCAACAGGAAAGCGCGGCGGCATTTTGTGGGCAACTGCTTGAGCGCCGCTGCAACGAGATCCAGTTGCTGACGCGCAGCGGCGGCTCGCTCTGGCGAAGCGAGCGTGCCGTCATGCTCATTTGGCTCAGACACTCCCACCTCCTGTACATACTGGTCATGGCGTTTGCGTTTGCGAATCCGGTTGAGAGCGAGGTTTGCCGCGGTCTGGAACAGGTAGGCGCGCGCGTGCTCCAGATGTTCCGCGTCTTTCACCTGCATCATGTTGTATAAAGCGTCCTGCGCGATATCCTTGGCTTCTTCCGCGTCCGACAGTCGGCGCGATAAAAAGCGCACCAGGCTGTCGTGGTTTTCCTGGAACAAGTGCTGAAAATATTTGCTGCGCGCGGGTTTCATGAGAGCGTCTGTCACACGGCCAGATGGGACGGTTGTTGCCGGCTGGCAGTTGCACAAAGCAGGGTGGAATCCAGGCAGGAAGGCATGTTTAATCCTCGCGAAGCAGCAAAGTCTTATTTATTATTTGTTGTTATATTACAAAATAAATGATGTGAGTCAAGTTTTATGTATCACTTTGTAAGGGGTCAGGTCGCCCATTACCCACTGTCAGTGGGTAATGGGCGACCTGACCCCTTAATCCAGCAGATTTTCTCCGCCGTCATCCATCTGTTGAGGTCGACGCCAGTAGTTGTATTGGGGCGTCCAGTCCTGCTCACTCAAGCCCGCCAGGCCCAGCACATGCCACATGGAACAGTACAAATCCATGGGCCCAAAAACGCAGGCATTCTTGCGATATATTTTATCATCGCGCAGTTCGTAACAGACCAGGCCCGGCATATTTGCCTGCCCCTGCTGTACAGTTTGTTCACGGATATAGTCGCCGCCCCCATGGGAGGCGGTGCGAAACCTCCAACCCCGGGCATTGGCCATGCGGCGCTGGGTTGCTGGATCATCCTTTGACAAAAGTACCACCGACACAGTCGATTCCAGATGCGGCACAAAGGCATTGAGACCATCAGCCCACAGTGTGCAATAACGACAAGCCTGCCCCATATTGTGAATCGCCAGCAGCTTGTCGCGGCCGGCAAAGAGCTCACGCAAGCTGACACTGCCGTCGAAGGTCTCAAAACTGTAATCGGCAACCTCAGTGCCCGTTTCCGCTTTTCGCAGCTCGGCAAGCTGAACAGTCAAATCGAATATTTCTTGTTCCAGTGCGGCAATCTGTTGAGTACCCATTTTCCGCTCCCCAACATTTATGTTTCGAGTTTCATGTAGTGTAGACGTTTGCGCAAAATCGGGAACTGCTAGCTGAGCGCAGCCGCTTTCAACTCCTCAAATGCCGCTGTCAAACACTGCAGGTAAAACTCGGGATCGGGCAGCATGTCGCGGCAGGCGGTGAAATTGATACAGATAAAGCCGGCGCCACTGATAACTCCGTGGAACAAACCCATATTGTCCAGCACCGGACCCATGCCCATCATGGAATGAATTTTCGCTCCGGCCAGGTACAGGGGCTGCTGCGGCCCGGGCACGTTGGACACCATGGTCTGTATCGGCAACTGCATATCGGTACCCAGGGCGGTGGCCATGGCGACCCGCATACCCAGACCCAGCACCCGCGGAGACAGGGACTGGGTAATATCCATCATCACACCGTTGCCCAGTGCGGCGGAATACTCCTTGCCCCCCACCGAGCTCTGGTGAACGGCCAGTAAACGCTCTACCGGGTCTTCGATGTCGGTGGCCAGGCTGATGGTCATCACGCTCAGCTGGTTGCCGACTGACTGCTTGTTGTCGTCACTGCGCACGCTGATCGGGGCACCACAGGTGAGGCTTTCCTCCGGCAGTTCATTGTGGGCGGCGAGGTACTTGCGCAGGCCGCCGCCGACAATGGAGACAATCACATCATTGATGGTGGCGCCCTCCACCGCACGGCGAATATCCTTGATCTCCTGCAAGTCCATGCGCAGGGCGTTGGTGACTCGATGGGCACTGGCGCGAGCATTAAAACGCGTGCGCAGCCGGCAGCTCTTGTGTTCCGGTTTATCACCGCCCAATTTGTTCGCTCTGATCGCCGCCGGCACCAGCTGGCCCACGGTTTCGAAAAATTTGCCGGGCAATTTCATGTTGTTGGACATGGCCTGCGACCACATACTCCAGCCCAGTGGCGGTTTTTCCGGCTGCCAGGGGTCGTCCACCAGGGGCGGTACTACCTCGGGCGTCTCGCTGTGAATGGCGGTGATGATTTCTGCGCCTGAGACACCATCGATGGCCGAGTGATGGATTTTCAACATGATGGCAAAACTGCCCGTAGGCAGGCCTTCGACATTATCGAGACCTCCGATGACATAGGCCTCCCACAACGGCCGCCGCATATCCAGGCCGCGGGATTGCAGCCGTGCCAGCAAAATACAAAACTGGCGCCAGTCACCTGGCTTGGGTAGGGCGATATGGCGCACATGGAATTCCAGATCGAAGTGATCGTCCTCAATCCAGTAAGGGGTATCAAAGCCCATGGTGCGCGATAACAGCTTGCGCCTGAAGATTGGTGACTTGTGTAAATTGCGCTCAAAGACGGTGAGAATCTCCTTGAAGCGAAGTTTGCCGCCCTCCACTTCCGACTGGTCATAGATAATAACCGGACTGATGTGCATAGGAGTGCGATTAGACTCCTGTTGCACAAACATATAATCCAGCGGGCTTAGTTGTTGCACGAAGCTGATTCTCGATTGATCACGGGTCGCATAATGTGCGCCTGCCGGGCAGCAATGACAAGCCCGGCTGCCTTTCAACGCAAACTGGTATGACCATGGCTACTGGCACTGCTAGAATGCAGCCTCTTTCTAAACCATTACAGATTAAATTGTGCTGGAACTTTGGCAGCTCGCCCTGCTTTGCGGGGCGGGCATACTCGCAGGCTTTCTCAATGTGCTGGCCGGTGGTGGCTCGCTGATCACCGTGCCGATCATGGTATTTATGGGCATTCCCGGTCCTGTAGCCAACGGTACTAACCGCATTGCCATCCTGGCCCAGAATATCACTGCCGCTACCACCTTTTTTCGCCGCGGCTACTCCGAGTTCAAGCTGAGCCTGACCCTGGCAGCTTGCGCTCTGCCTGGCGCGGTGGCTGGCGCCATGATCGGTGCACACCTGGATGGAGTCTGGTTCAATCGCACCCTGGCCATCATTATGGTCGGCGTGATGCTGATCATGGCCCTGGACAAGGGCAAAAAACCGCAACAGCAATCCTCACAGCCAAACCGCAAGCAATTGTTGTGGGGGCACCTGCTAATGGTAGGGGTGGGTTTTTACGGTGGCTTTATTCAATTGGGCGTAGGCTTTATCATCATGCCCGTGTTGCACCGGGTCATGGGTTTTGACCTGGTCCGCACTAATATGCACAAGGTGTTTATCGTCGCGGTATACACTGTCGCGGCACTGCTGGTTTTTGCCTCCCAGGTCGAAATACTCTGGGTCGTGGGGCTGGCCCTGGCGCTGGGCAATTCTATAGGCGGATGGCTGGGCACCACCATGCAGATCAAACGGGGGGATGGCATCATCAAGACCGTACTCAATGTGGTGCTGGTCGGGTTTATCCTTAAATTGCTGTTCTTTTCCTAAGCTAATAGAAGTGTTATTGGAGTTTGCACCATGATTGAAGTTGAAAACCTGTCCCGCGCCTACGGTGATTGCCGTGCGGTAGACGGTGTTTCTTTTGAGATTCCCGCCGGCCAGATTGTCGGCCTGCTGGGCCACAATGGCGCTGGCAAAACCACCGTCATGAAAATGCTCAGTGGCTACCTGGAACCTTCTGGCGGCAGCATAACAATTGCTGGCCTGGACCTGGCTGATAACACCCTGGCCGTACAGGACCAATTGGGCTACCTGCCGGAGAACCTGCCCATTTATACGGATATGGGCGTGGCCGATTACCTGCACTTTGCCGCCACCCTCAAGGGCTTGCAGGGAGAAGAACTAAAAAGCGCTCTGCGTCGGGTGATTCGCGATACGGAACTGCAGGGCAAGCTGATTAACCCCATCGCAACCCTGTCGCGAGGCTACCGACAGAGAGTCGGCGTGGCACAGGCCATTTTGGGTTCGCCGAAGGTGTTGATCCTGGATGAGCCCACCAATGGACTGGACCCGAACCAGACCCAGCACATGCGCGACCTGATCCAGGCCATGTCCGCAACTGCCACGGTGATTCTGTCCACCCATATCATGCAGGAAGTCGATGCTATCTGTGATCGTGTGCTCATTCTTCGCGACGGCCAACTGGCCCTGGATGAAACACTGGACAGTTTGCGCAGTGCGGTTGCACTACAGGTAAAAACCAGTCTTACTACAGCGCGTCTGCAGGAGCTGTTACCCACACTGCAGATAAACAGTTGCGGCGATCATTATAGTATCGGCCTTCCGCCCGGTGACGACCTGGACAGAGCCGCCGCTCTCAACAAAGCCGCGGCGCTTATTGCCACCACCATTTCCCAAGACGGCGGCCAACTCTTTTACCTGGCACCGGAGGTTCGCGATCTCGAAACCGTGTTCCGGGAAGTTAGTCTGCGTGAGGAGGTAAGTCATGCAGCCTAATGCCCATGTGAAGGTTATCGCGCAGAAGGAAATTACGCTATTTTTTGCCTCGCCAGTAGCATGGTTATTCCTGGCCAGCTTTGCGGCAGTAACCCTGTTTGTATTTTTCTGGGGCGAGGCCTTCTTCGCCCGCAATATCGCCGACGTCAGGCCCTTGTTTGCATGGATGCCCATCCTGCTTATCTTCCTCAGCTCAGCGCTGACCATGCGTATGTGGAGTGAAGAACGCCGCACCGGCACCCTGGAATATGTACTGACGCAACCGGTTCCACTGTGGCGCTTTGTCATCGGCAAGTTCCAGGCCTGCGTGGTGCTGTTACTGCTGGCCCTGTTGATCACCCTGCCCTTACCTATCACGGTTTCCCTGCTGGGTGAGCTGGACTGGGGCCCTGTCTTCGCCGGTTATCTCGCCACACTGTTGCTGGGCGCGGCCTATATCAGTGTCGGCTTGTTTGTATCCGCCCGCAGTGATAATTCCATCGTCAGCCTGATCGGCTCGGTGGCGCTGTGCGGTGCGCTTTATATCCTCGGCTCGGTCATGATCACCAGCTTGGTGGGTAATTTTGCCAGCGAACTGCTGCGCGACCTGGGCAGTGGTTCGCGCTTTGAATCCATAACCCGCGGTGTGATAGATATTCGCGACCTGGTCTACTACCTGAGCCTGATAGGCGTGTTTCTGTGCCTCAATGTGTACTCACTGGAGCAGGAGCGCTGGGCCGCAACCGGCTCGAAGCGCCATCACAACCAGTGGCGCAAGGTGACCGCGCTGGTGGTCGTCAATATATTGGTGGGCAACCTCTGGTTGAGCCAGGTCAGCAGCCTCAGAACGGATGTAACCGAGGGCAAACTGTTTTCCATCTCTAAGGCCACCCTCAATTACCTGGACCAACTGCAGGAGCCGCTCTTGTTGCGCGGTTATTTCAGTGCCAAAACCCATCCCATGCTGGCACCGCTGGTGCCGCAGCTGCGTGACTTGCTGATGGAGTACGAGGTCGCCGGCAAGGGCATGGTGCGGGTGGAAATTATCGATCCCGCCGATGAACCTGAGCTGGAAGAAGAGGCCAATCAAAAGTATGGCATTCGCGCTATTCCCTTCCAGGTGGCTGATCGCTACCAGGCCGCGCTGGTCAATTCCTACTTCAATGTACTGGTTAAATACGGCGACAGCCACCAGGTACTGGGTTTTGGCGAGCTGATAGAAGTGAAAGCAGGCACTAGCTCCAATCTTGAGGTGCAATTGCGCAACCCCGAATTTGACCTGACCCGCGCCATCAAAAAGGCAATGTACGGCTACCAGGCCAGCGGCAACCTGTTTGACAGTATTGGCAAGGATATTGAACTGATTGGCTATGTCTCGGCTGACGATTTGTTGCCCGAGCAGTTGGTGGAATACAAGGCGGCCATCATCGAGCAGCTGGCTACGGTAGAAGCGGAATCGGGCGGTCATTTCAGTGTGCGCTTGCTGGAACCAGAAGCGGGCGACGGCAGCCTGGCACTGCAAATACAGAAAGAATGGGGGTTCAAGCCCATGGTGGCCAACCTGCTCGATGAAACCTCATTTTACTTTTACCTGACCCTGGCTGACGACCGCCAGGTGGTGCAACTGCCCACCGATTTCAATCCCGACAATTTTAGGCGCGGGTTGGATGCCAGCCTGAAACGATTCGCCAGGGGCTTTACTAAAACTATTGCCTTCTCCGCACCCAAAATGGATTACCGTCTGGCACAGTACGGCATGACCGGGCCGCAGTTTCGCAATCTCGAGGGCACCATTACGCAAAACCACACCATCCGCAGGGAAGAATTGAGCGATGGATCGGTATCGGCTGAGGCCGACATGCTGGTGGTGGTGGCGCCGGACAACCTGGACGAGAAATCGGTTTTTGCCATTGACCAATTTCTTATGCGCGGCGGCAGCGTGGTGCTGGTGACCTCCTCGTTTATTTCACAAATCGCCGGTGGTGGCCTCGCTATGATCAATCGCAACAACGGTCTGCAGGACTGGTTGCAGCACCACGGCATAGAAATTGGCGCCAGCCTGGTGATGGACCCGCAGAACTCGGCCTTCCCCATCCCGGTAACCCGTGAGGTTAGAGGATTCCAGTTTCGGGAAGTGGCGATGGTGGATTACCCCTACTTTGTCGATGCCCGCAGCCCCGGCCTCAACCCGGACCACCCCATCACCAGCGGCATTCCACAGATCACCATGCCCTGGTCTTCACCCTTGCGCATTGATGCAGATAAAAATAGCGAGAGAGAGATAACCCCACTGATCAGCACTACCGATGCGGCGTGGATATCAGATTCCATGGAGGTATTACCCAGGGTTACCGACGCCGGTCTGAGCGCCTGGCAGACCGAGGGCGACACGGGCCAACAACTGCTTGCGGCGGTGATCAGTGGTCGTTTCGAGTCCTTTTATGCGGGCAAACCCTCACCCCTGCTGGCTAGTGAAAAAACTGCCTACAATACGGAACTTACCGCGGGCGGCGTCATTGAGCGGTCACCGGAATCGGCGCGACTGATTATTTACGCCTCCAATGATTTCCTCACCGACCAGATACTCGGCACCATGAGTTCAATGACGGGCGCCCAGTACCTGGGCCCCCTGCAACTGCTCGCCAATACTTTTGACTGGGCGCTTGAGGACGGTGGTCTGCTGGGTATTCGCTCGCACGCACACTTCAACCGCAGCCTGAATCCGCTGGGAAAAGATGAGCAACTGTTCTGGGAGTATCTCAACTACGCGATGGCACTGATGATGCTGGTTGTCATCGGTCTTTGGCAACGGCGCAATCGACTAAAACGCCAACAGCGTTACCTACAGGATCTGGGAGAAATGGCATGAATCGCCCCAATACTATTTTGACACTAGTGCTGGCCTGCCAGTTGCTGCTGGTTGTCGCCGTATTCTGGCCCGACAGCAATGAGGGCAAAGACACCGCCATGCACCCCTTGCTGGATCTGCAAGCAGACAGCATCGACCGCATTATCATCGGCGATGGAACCACCAGTGTGATGCTGGCTCGCAAGGGTGACGGCTGGCGCCTGCCCAACTACCACGGTCTGCCGGTCGACCAGAAAAAGCTCAACCGCGCACTCATGGACCTCCCAGCACTGGCACGCGGATGGCCGTTAACCAGCAGTACAACTGCCGCCAATCGGTTTGAAGTGGCCGAGGGCAACTTTCAGCGCCAGGTAGAATATTTCACCGAGGGCGAGAGCGCGGGCAGCCTGTACCTGGGCACGGCACCGGGTTTTCGCAAGGTGCACACCCGCATCGCCGGAGACAACGCCGTGTATGCCGTTGAATTCAATACCTTCGATTTACCCGCACAAGCGGCCGAGTGGCTGGATACCAGCATATTACAAATGACGGATGTGCAGGTGGTGCAGGGACTCGATTATCGCATTGTCAAAACCAACGCGGGCTGGCGAGGCAAAGCGGACAACACGCCCTTACAGAGCGAGGTCGATAAGCTGGTAAATGCCCTGACCAGCCTGCGAGTAACCGCCGCAGTCGACCTGGCTACCGCGACAATTTTTAGGAATATGGATGCGCCACCCACATTGAGTGTAGAAAGTAGCCAGGGCAGCTATGCCTTGCGTCTCTACGAAATGGAGGATGCCTACTATATTCAGCGCGATGATATAGCGGTGTACTTCAATCTGAGTGCTTTTGACTATGATCGACTTATCGAGGTCACGGCGGTGAGTCTTTTCCCCGCGGATCAAGCTGATTTGGCCGAATAAATTCGGCCCTACAAGTGAAATATGGGGTCAGGTCGCCCATTGCCCATGCATGGGCAATGGGCGACCTGACCCCATATTATTAAATTAATCCTTGAAATCGGGCTTGCGATTTTGTTTACGGGCGCGCATGGCTTCTTCGAAGTTCTTGGTGGTCATACGCACAAATAATTGCGCGTGACCCTCGTAGGTCATGTGGGTAGCGAGACTGCCGGCCTCCAGGCTGGCCCACAATTGCTGTTTGGTAATTTCCACACCGATCTGGCTGAAACCGGCTATGCGCTCGGCAATCTGGTAACACTCCTCCAGCAGCTGATCTTCGTGCACGGTCTTTGACACCAACCCTACTCGCTGGGCCTCCTCGGCATCAACATCGCGCCCGGTCAACATGATCTCAAAGGCGCGGGAACTGCCAATGGCCCGTGGCAGCAAATAGCTCAAGCCCAGCTCTCCCGCCGTGAGGCCGTTATTGATACCGGCCGGGCGAAAATAAGCCGCCTCGGAAGCCACGCGAATATCGGTGGCCAGGGCCAGGCAAAAGCCACCCCCAATAGCGGCACCGTTAATGGCACCAATAACCGGCTGGTGGGCGCCCTGCATGGCCCGAAACACATCCTCGTACAGGGCCATGGCGCGGCGGCCGATGCCGGGCACGGTCAAACCGTCAAAGATATCCAGCCAGCCCGGGTCTTCCATGTCAGCGCCGGAGCAGAATCCGTGGCCGCTACCGGTAACCACGATGACACGGCAATCATTGTCGTAACTGGCCGCCTCCAGCGCCTCCTTGAAGGGCACCATTACATCGAAGGCCATGGCATTCATACGTTCGGGTCGATTCAGCGTTATCAGGGTCACGCCTGCGCGGGGTTGGTCGACTAATACATAAGACATGGTGAAACTCCTTCTTGAGGTCGAATGAATTCGACCCTACGGACAACATTATTGATGCCCCATAAGGCCGGTTTTGCCGGGCCTACGTAGGGTATACGTAGGGTATACGACTGTAAGTCGGGGTGGTAAATCGCGCCATGACCCCTGCGGCCAATATCTGCGGTCGATTGCGCTGGATCACGAAACGAGAATGCTTCTTATTTACATTTGTGGCGCGACTATCTAGAATACACCGTCCAAATACAAGGTCACTATGAACAACTCCCTCTGGTCTCTCAAGGCTGGCGATCAAGGTCATATAATTGCTTATGATGACGCGCTGGCAGAAAACTACCGCATTCGCATGATAGAGCTTGGCTTTCATCTGGGTGAATTGGTCACATGCCTGCAGGCCCCGGCCTTCGGTGCACCCAAGGTATATCGCGTTGCCAATACCATCTTTTCGCTGGATGACGAAGTCGCCGCCCATATCACCGTCGACATCGTAATCAAGCCGGCCAGCACATGAGCAAGATCATTCTTATCGGCAGTCCCAATTCAGGTAAAAGCCTGCTTTTCAATCGCCTCACCGGCCTGCACCAGAAAGTGGCCAATTTTCCCGGTATTACCGTGGATGTGGCCACCGGCACTCTCTCGGCAATACCGGCAGTCACCCTCATTGATTTTCCAGGCACTTACTCGCTGCAACCCATCTCAGGCGAAGAGAAAATAGCCACCGACTACTTCCGCGAGGCGCTCGATGATCCCGAGGTCAAGCAGGTGTTTTGTCTGATCGATGTGACCCGACTGGAAAAAAGCCTGTACTTCACCCTGCAGGTGATTCGCGAATGCGAGCGCCACGGTAAGCAGGTGATGGTGCTGGCCAACATGATGGACGTGCTGGAAAAGCACAATATCACGGTGGACCTGCAAGGCCTGGCGAAAGAGATCCAGGCGCCAGTACTGCCCGTTTCAGCCCGCTCGGGCAAAGGTATCGATGAAATTATCCAGCGGGTACGGCACAATCTCAGCAACGGCAAACAAGGCGTTAACGCCGGCATTACAGAGACTCCGGATGTCATCTTGCGCGGCAACGCCCACCAGTTAGCAAAAAAATACGGTCCCAAGGGCGACCTGCTGGTAAAAACCCAGACCCGCCTGGACAGCTTCTTCCTGCATACCGGTTTTGGTGGCTTTGCCTTCTTCGCCATCATGTACCTGTTGTTCCAATCGATCTTCACCTGGGCAGCCCCTGCTATGGACGCCGTAGAAAGCCTGCTGGCTATGGCAGCCGACGCCATTGTGCCGTTAATCGGCAACCAGATAGCCAGGGATTTCACCGCCGATGCCATCTTCTCTGGCATCGGTGCCTTCCTGGTGTTTGTGCCACAAATTTT
>Ga0114949_10001589_pt1 | contig 13843 bp, 13 predicted proteins | sample N074metaG_FD_83505 | JGI IMG/M metagenome (GOLD analysis project Ga0114949, IMG submission 83505) | Deep subsurface microbial communities from Kermadec Trench to uncover new lineages of life (NeLLi) - N074 metaG | ecosystem: Environmental > Aquatic > Marine > Ocean trench > Sediment | place... | reverse complement strand
TGGGGACCGGACAAACGACTCTACGGTCCTCGCTGGTTTACCGGTGAGGTTGTCAGTTTTGATGTAGATGACAATACGATGAGGGTAGAGGCAACCGGTTTCGCTACTCCGGCTGCCGTCAAATTTAACAATAACGGGCAACTGCATGTGCTCGACACTGGTACCGGCGAAATCATCAGGCTTGAAGGCGACCAAAAAACAATCATTGCCAGCTTAAGTCCCGGCCTTGATAATTTCGCGTTCGATAAGAACGATCGATTGTTTGTATCGAGCTTCACCGACGGCTTTGTAAAGCGGGTTGAGGCAGATGGGTCACTTACCACCTTGCTGCCGTCAGGTATGGCTCATCCAGGGGGAGTTGCCGTGCTCGGCGATAGTATTGTTGTGGCTGATTTGCATGCTATTCGCTTTTATAATAAGGACACCGGAGAACAGACCGATGTGCAGCGAAATATACTTGGCATGGGAAAGATGGGCGGCGCTATTAACTTGTCCGCAGACGGCAACAACCTGATTCTCGTTTCCTGGCTGGATAATGATGTCAGGGTCTGGGATCCAGTTGCCCACGAAGTACTGGAAAGATACACCGATTTATCAGCCCCGGTTGCCGCCGTCAGGTACGCTGGAAAAATCATTGTTACGGAACATGGCTCTCAGCAGGTCACGGCGCTTGATAAATCAGGCGCGACTCCATTGCATAGCTTCACTGCCCCTTCAGGGCTGGCGGTAGATGGCGATGATCTTTACCTGACGGAAAGAGAAGGTGGCAGCATCTATAAAATTGGTGCGAATAATTCGATTTTGCAAACACCTGAATTAATTACCAAAGGCCTGGATGCACCTGAAGGTATTGTGATCACTAATTCAGGATTTGCTGTTGTTGAAGCTGCGCTGGGTAACATCGTGAACATCAATGCCATGGGCGAGAAACAAATACTGGCGAGCATTCCTGCTGGCAGCGCTGCATCAACAACCTTACAGCCACCCTCGATGATCTTCAACGGCATCGCCATTGATGAGAATGGTGCGATTTATATCACAGGTGAAACCAGTCGCAAGCTCTACAAATTCAACTAGTGCTCACGGGTTCTGTCGACGTGGCAGGTCAAGGTAGAATGTAGGCTATTGACCACGTTCCCTAGACTCTTGCCTCTGGAAAAATACGCAAAAAGTTTTCAGTGAAAAATTTATTTCGACACTCTTCGCTGGCATCACCCAGGGAATTTTCGAAACGACCGATCGGGTCCCTTCCCCCTTCAGTGTGAGGATAATCACTGGAAAACAGATATAAGGCAGGATCAGATGTCTCGACCAGCCTGCCAATATTTTCAAAAACGAAGGGTGTAAAAGCCATCTGCTCGACCAACTGTTCCGAGGGTTTGCGTTTTATCTCGGAGAGATTTTTATCAACCCGGCTCCAGCTCTTCACCACCCAGTCCAGCCTCTCCAACAGTTCCGGAACCCAGCCAGCGCCCAATTCGACTGCCGCACCGCGGAGATCAGGGTGTCGCTCAAATACACCGTCCAGCACCATCATCGATAGAAACGTTTCAGGGCCTTGATGTAGTACCGCCATGTCTTTGGCACGAACATTTTCACCACCGCCCATCCAGTCTCTACTGGGCGGCTTACCGTTATTGTTCCAGCGCTTATCCAGTTGTAATGGTGAGCCTCCAATATGCAAAACGAAAGGAATGCCACTGCCCGCCAGTTTTGCCCAGAACGGATTAAAATCCACATGGCCAGGCGACCGGTCGCCACTGGCGTAATGAGGAATCCACATAGTCTCGAGCCCTGCCTTGATGGCAAAATCAAGTTCCTGCATTGCGAGCTCCGGTTCATGCAACGGAATCACACCAACACCCATCAGGCGAGAGTCCTCTGAACAGAAATCAGCCATGGCACGATTATGTGCCCGAGTCGCTGCATATCGCAGATCAGGTTTTATTCTTGAACTGGGGTGAAACGGGGTCACAACACTATGGGTTGCGAATACCAGTTGTTTGGTGAACCCAAGCATGTCGAGCGCGGTTGTTCGATCCGTTCGGTCGAAAGCCCCCAACGCCTGAATCTCTTTTGATTTGGCAATCAATTCATCACCGAGCGCTATTTGCTCCGCGATATGCGCATCACTATGTTTGCCACCGTTGGCAACAATAGCCTCAACTTCCTCATCTGTTACCAGCGATGCGTCGTAATTTACTGGTGGAATCTGATCCTTAAACTCTTCATCTGCATAATCAATGATGAAATTCGGGAGCTCCATTACATGACTATCGGCATCATAGAAAGCACGGCTTGCAGGGGCATAGGTCATAAGTCTTCTCTTAAGGGAAATAGATGACAGAAATGATAGCAAAAAATAAGCCTGGTTCGGCGCTTTGTCATTTCCGAGTTATGATAGCCTCAACGATTGGCAGACAGGTATTAAATATGCTGAAGATAATCACGATTCTTATCCTGATTTTACTGGCGAGCTGTGAACCCATGGGTCCCCTTCCAGGTGGTCAGCTTTCAGGTACGCTAGAGCCCTTCCCAATGGATTGGTCATCTTCCGGGGATGTCGATATTTTGCAAATCGAAACCAGGCTGAATTCACCCTATTCAATCAATATCTGGGCAGTCGATACCGGCAATTCCATTTACATTGCTTCAGGTTCCGGCCCCCAAACCGAGTGGGTTGACCACCTGAAAGAGGACCCTAATCTAAGATTGCGAATAGAGGATAAAATTTATGAGCTGATCGCGATTAAAGTCACAGACATGACAGAGCTGGATGAGGTGCATGCCCGCTATGTCGAAAAATATGACTATCAGTCAGATGTCAATCCACAGGATGCCTGGGTGTATCGTCTGGACACTCGATAGTCAGTTTTCTGTGAACCCCAAAACCATTGATGGCATTTGGACGATCAGCAGAAACCCGGTTGGATTTCTACTGATCAAATTCATTATTAACGCCAAAAATCAGTCTTCAATACAGCATCACTCATATCGAGTATTTCGTCAGCATGAGACATGAAGTCCTCAGCAGTTGCATTCTCGCCCAGATCCAATCCTGTGTTGGCGTAGACCGCATCGGATGCATACCGACCTCCCGCTGCCTGGATGATGCGCCCGTTGGGTGCATCTTCCCCGGCCATAAATAGCACCGCCGGGCTAACCAGCCCGGGGCTGTTCGATTGATCTACATTATCCATGTCAATCGTACTGCCAGGAACACTGGCGGTCATGCGTGTTGCTGCACCGGGAGAAAGACAGTTGGTACGAACATTGTGCGAGGCTCCCTCCCTTGACAGGTTGTTCATCAAACCCACCATACCCATTTTCGCAGCGCCATAATTCGCCTGGCCGAAACTACCGAGGATCCCTGAAACCGAAGATGTGAAAATAACCCTGCCGTAATTTTTGTCATACATGATTGGCCAGGCATGCCAGGTGACATAGGCAGAACCCATCAGGTGAACATTGATGACCAGATCCCACTCTTCAAGCGTCATTTTCTTGAAAGACTTATCACGCAAGATACCCGCATTGTTAATGACGATATCAACCGTTCCGAATTCGCTTACCGCAGTTTCAACTATACTTTTCGCGCCTTCCTTGTCTGACACAGAAGCCTTGTTGGAAACAGCCTGGCCACCGTTAGCTTTAATTTCTTCGACAACGATATCAGCCGCATCACTGTGACCAGAACCATCCACAGCACCGCCAAGATCATTTACAACAATCATCGCTCCATGCTCAGCCAACAGCAGGGCATGTTCACGACCCAATCCGCCACCGGCACCGGTGATAATCGCAACTTTTCCTTCAACGCTCATAACAATCTCTTTTGTATATTTAGGAATGTGCAATAGATCATCATTTCGTAGAAATGACAATACTCTGAATCCAAATTACCTCCATCTCACCATAAAAGTAATCAATGGCTATTGATCAGTGCACTTTGGATAAGGAGATGGGGCATATCCTACATTCAAATCCTGGCTCCCCAGTAACATAGACCTTGTTTAACAGGACCTAACCATCCCTGGGAACAAAAGGGATTGAATTTGAAAAGCTCAATACGCAACGATTGAAGTAAATCGCCAAATCGCGTGTTTACGCTCGTGAAGGTAGCCGCGGAAGCCTTTCACTAACTCGACCAGTCACTGGCGAAGGCTGATGCGAGAACAAGTTGTTCACGCATTATTTCCATCCGGGTTTCGAGGCCTGCCATCATCTGGATAAAGTTCTTCTCGTGATTCAATTCAAAGAGAATCGGCTCAACTCCAGGCCGCCAGTGTTGGCGCCAGCCCTCATCAACCGCCCGTTGCATATGGACTATGGCCATCTGCTTGTCGTCTTTGATCACCGAGAGTAGTGCCGCCTGATACCAGACTTCAGAATTGAGGTAGACGCCTTTTTCCTGGAATGCAAATAGCGCTGACGTCAATTCATTCACAAGGAGATCTTTGTGTTCGTTATCCCCCTGCATCTTGTATGCATAAGCTGCTGCAAGCGTCGCCTCTACAAACAAGTTATCTGGTGCCATTTTTAGATCTACAGGCAGTTCATCAAGTATATGAGAGTACGCCCAGGTCACTTCATCCAGATTTCCCAGTAAATAAGCTGCCCAGGCCGCTTCCAGATAATTTTCTCGTGTCGCGTTTACCTTCCTGGCGGCGCTCAATTTGAGGGCTAGGAGGGACTGCGCCTCGGCTACATTTCGATCAGCCACGTAGTAGCGAATCTTTATCCATTCCAGTTCATTGCGATGTTTTTCCGGCAACTTCTCACCGGATTTCTCTATCCACTCCCAGGCTGAATTGAAGTCTCCAAGATCAATGTACAAAAGTGCGAGTGATGCAGAATAGCCGGTACGAGGTTGTAGTTTAAAGGCCCGTTCGTACTGCTCTATCGCCTCATCCAGTCGACCTCTCCGCTCATTGACCCGGGCCGAAATCTCATAGGCACCAGGGTAGAATGGATCTGCTTCGATGATGCGGGCAAAGATCTGCATCGCTTCCATGTCCCGACCTTGCTCCAGCATGATATTGGCAATGTTAAATCCAATAACAGGTGACATGGGATCAAGCTCATAGGCCTTCTCGTACCACTTTAATTTATCCTCCAGAGTCTCCATGAGTCCTGCAGTCCACATGGCTGCCATGGCATTGCTGGGGTTAAGTTCCATGGCTTTTTGCAATGCCTGTAGTGCTTCGTCATGTTGCATCCGTTGCATATGCACAAGACCCTGAACTGCCCAGGCTCCACCCGATTCAGGATCAACTGTCATAGCCAGCTCGATATTTTCCTCGGCCAGTGCCAGGTTATCTTCTGCTGAAGCGCCATATCCGTAATTCACCATCAGTGTTCTTGCAGTCGCTAAACCAACATAAGCATCAGAATAATTTGGATCAATATCGATCGCCTTCCTGAATAAGCGATCCGCGTTAGCAAGTGAAACCTCGGTTCTACGTGCCAGTTCAGCCTGCCCCATGCTGTTCGCAATCATGGCCTCAGGCTTTGCCGAGTTCCTGGAATGTATTTTTTGCCGCTCATTCCCTTGCAAAGTAATCTGCAACTCAGTAACAACCGAGGAGGCAATATCATCCTGGATTTTGAAGATATCGGAATAATCTCGGTCATAGGTTTGTGACCAGAGGTGAGTGCCTTTGTCTGTTTCAATGAGCTGTGCTGTCACGCGTATTGTATTGTCGACATCATTGCGACGGACGCTGCCCTCCAGAATCAAGGCAACCTCCAGTTCCTTACCAATCTCAGTGACCTTCCTGTTAACACCTTTGTATGCAAAGGATGAAGTCCGCGCTACGACCCTGAGCTCTTTTACGCGCGAGAAAACAGTTATCAGTTCCTCTGTCAGACCGTCAGCAAATAACTGATCCTCCTTCTCCTTACTGAAACTTTGGAAAGGTAATACAGCGATTGAACGTGCATCAATGATCACGGGCTCCGTGACAGTGATGACCATCTCGTCTTCGCCCATCCTGGCCTGCACAACAAATAAACCGACAACCAGTAACGCCATGGTGCCAACCACCAGAAGTTCCGTGCCGCCACCAATGAGATTAGTCTTTGCTGCCGGGCTATTTTCACTGGTATTTTCGCTGGAGGTGACCGTGATGCCATCTTTATTGATATCAAAGATCCATGCCAGAATCAGCATAATGGGAAAGCCACCAATAAACGCAAATACGAGATACCGTATTACCGTATCCGGTAAACCCAGGGTCGGGGAAAGAATGTCGGTTATCTGGATGATTGGCCAGAAGGCAATAACATAAAGCGTGGCGACTCGAAAGACTCGCCTCCGCTTCAGCTCTTCAAATAATTCCTGCACCCAGTTGCTGGATTGCATACTTGGCTCTGCCTGACGCATGATTGGCTGGTATTTTAATCAACTTCAGCCTTCGATACGAATATCCCCGGATATGGTTCGTAACCTGATATCACCGGATCCATCTCCAAGCTGTGCTTCTAACTCCATATGCGCTGGAAATTTGTCAATTGGTTCATGATCAGAGAGGTTATTTTCGATACTGCCACCCGGTCCGGTTTCAATATCCAGGCTGGCATTAACCGGTGGTCGGAGGCTCAGCCTTACATCACCGCTGACAGCTGAGATATCAACTTCTCCGCCATCCATAAGCTGACCTTCAATCTCGATATCTCCGCTCACGGTAATGGCTCTTAAGTTCAAAAATTGCTCAAGTTCAGCATCAATTTCTCCTGATACCGTGTCCAGAGTGATATCGACACTTGATAATTCAACTTCAATTTCACCACTGACGGTAGAAATATTAGCCTTACCCGATGATTGAACTACTTCAATGTCTCCACTAACGGCTTTCACCATCAACAGCTTCTCAACCCTCTCGATGAAAACATCACCGCTGACGGACCGCAACCGCAATCCACCAAGGATGTTTTTCACTGTGATGTCGGTAGAAACACCTTCAAAAATAATACTGGAGCCCTGCGGAACATGGATTTCCAGGTCAGAACCATCACCCCAGTTAATGTTTGATCTCGGTAACCTCACTTCTATTCTTGCCTGCGGGCCATCAACATCGAAGATCAATTCTTCGGCCAATGCGTCAAGCTCGCCTTCCACACGGATCTCATCTTTATTCCAGCCTCGGATAACTACCTCACCTCTGGTATTGATAATTCTGACAGTCCCGTTCGATTCAGCAATCAGGCTTCTATCCACCTCTTCACCTGCCTGAAGTCCTGATACAAACAAACCATTCCCCGCAATCAGGAAGATCAAGGAGACACAAGAAAACCTGTTTATCACTTTCTTCATGGTAAATCCGCTTTTGGGTATATAGTTCTTAGACGCACAGTGATTAAATTGGTTTAAAGCCTAATTCAGGCACAACATATCACTTAATAGTATTCTTTGGCTTTTCAATATCTTACAGGTAATTCAATGGGTTTCTCTGCAATCAAATATGAAATAGACGACCAGGTCGCACTAATCACGTTAAACCGACCAGAGAGGATGAATGCCTGGAATGCAACCATGGCTTCAGAGCTAAGTAGCGCACTGAATACGGCGAACACTAAGCATTATCAGTGAAATCGCTTGCACCCCAATCGCAGGCATCGCAATTAATATTTAAGTTGTGATCAGCCAGCACTTTTTTAATGAAGAGATACCAGTCCTCATTAGGCGCCCAGACACCTTGCAGATCTTCAATGGCGTTCTCCATTGGAACATCGAGATGGATGACCCGATACAAAAAGCTGAAAGCAGATGCCCTGAGATTGATCTGACAATGTAACAAGGTTTTCTTTTCCGGTGAAGATTGCATGACTGCTGCAAAATAATGGAAGTCAATTAGAGTAGGTTTGTCGAAATCTACAGGAATGTGGACGTACTCCATGCCTAAACTCTTTACCGTACGATCTTCATCTTCAATTGCAGTTTCATTGTCAGTGAAGGCCAGATAAATCACTCGTTCCACGCCACTGCTGGCAATAAGCTCAAGTTGATCTGCACTTGGCTGGCCAGCACTCGCAAAGGTCGGACTGTATTGCCTGTAATTTGATATGTCTTCGAGTCCAGATGCGAAGACCACTTGTGACAAGATTGGCAGTGCCAATAAAAGTGTACAAATTATCATAAGGGATCGATTCATGATCTCAACACCACTCTCGTTTTTACGGTGCCGGGTTGATCTTCCCTGTCGATTGATATCTGTTGTACGTAAATTCCATCCGTCAACTCAATTTGTTTCAACAAACCAATAAGGTCATCAAAGGCGACTCGGCTAAACCAGATACTGACAGCTTCAGAACCCTCCGGCTGCAGTCGATCAGGTTTTATTCCGTTTCTCTGTGCTGCTCGAGAGACCAGGGTCAGAAGTGATTTACCCGTTGCATTGGGTCCAACTCCTTTACTCGATGCACGTGCCTGTTTCTCGTTTTTACGCATATACTGAAGCAGGCTTAGCTCTTTGTCTCTCGCCGCTCTGCTGTCTTCATGGTACTGGTTAACCGGGCTCCAGATAACAAAATACAGGATCAGCAATCCGAAGAAGGTACCCAGTCCATTGAGTGCCAGTCGATCTCTATTTTCCAGTTGCTGATATCGATCAACCCATTTCTTGAGTGCCGCATTCATCAGCGGCCACCCAGGGATCTGATCTTTATTGTTCCTCGCACAGAATCTTCTTCCAGTGAGATTGTTCCAATTTCTGCTTGCAGGCCCGCCTGACCAAGTCCCTCAGAGAATGATACAAGTTGTTCACTCAGTGGCGCTGTTACCTGCAAAATTAAATCTCCACGGCTTTCGTTGTAATTGATATTCTGGATAACCAGTTTAGACCCGGGGATGTTGCTTGCCGCTTCCTCTAACAGTTTCATAAAAGACCCTCTGGAGGACGATTCACCACCTAAGTGTGATGCCCACCTTCTCCTCATATCCCGGACATTGCGGTCAGCTGGAAATATTTCTGTATAAAGGGATTTCGCTTCTTCAGCGTAGGCTTCTGCTTTTAGATCAAGGTAGACCCCTTCAGCCAGCAAAATAGACACATGTACCAGAAATGCACAGGCCGCTAGCATTGCGGCAATTTTCCAGGATCGTCCAGAAGTACTCTTCTTCACCTCAGCTTTAAATTCACCCTGAAGCAGATTGATTGAGCCACTATCAAAGGACCTGCATAAAGTTTCAAATGGCTGATACTCGAGCTCATGGGTCACCAGTGAAATCCTTTCAAGTGCACCAATCTCAGCCAGGGCCAGCTGAGCTTGTTCCAATTGATCCGCGTGAATATATATATCTACGGAAACCTCCTGGTCCGATTCTTCCTCTGTTTGGAGCAGGGATATTGTTAACGCCAGCTGATTGATCGTGACAGTTAAACCACCTGAGGCAGGCGTTAGAATGTGGACCCGATCACCATCCACGAGAACGCTAATTCCATCACTTTTTGGAATAGACGCAAAGTCGAATCCTAGCCATGCCGTCTTAAATCCAGCCTCTTTCAACTCGGCCAATACTTCCCTCAGCCGTGACCGGTCAATAACAGCAACTTCTATCTCATCATTAACATTCCGATTCCCAAGTGCAAAATGACAATCCTCCACATCGACGGCTAACTTCTCTTCTACCGCAAAGGGAACTGCCTGGAGAATTTGGCGTTGCTGACGACTCGGAATAGCTGCCTGCGTAAGTAACACTTCCTCGCCAGCAAGCAAGACCCTGGTTTCCCCGTTCCACCGAATATCGTTAACGAGTTCACCCAGTTCTTTAAGCTCACCACTGCCTCTTAAGCGGGTCACCCCGGAGATGTCATCCAGCAGCAACCACTCGGCATCATGACCCCTAATTCGAATTGTCAGGTTTTCAGGCATCAGCTTCATTCACCGGGTCGGTCTCTTCCTTGTCAACGACGGGGAGGATTTTTCTACTTGAATTTCTATATATCACTCTGGTGCTACCATCAATCCGATCTCGCTGGATAATACTTGTAAGATAGGAATATCGCTCCTGGAATCTGGCGATTATCTTCACTTCAAAGAATACGGATTGTACACCAAGGCCCTGCTCAGATATTCCCAACCCTGCTAGTTCCGCTGATTGCAAAAACTCAGCGACAGATTTGAATCCTTCCTGTTCCTCTCGAATAGCGACCAGCTTCTGGGCGGCTTCAAGGCTTAACCTGTTTGAAAGTGACTGCAATATTTCAGCGCTTGCAGTATTGATATTCAATTCTGACCCGGTGTCAGGCAACGTAGAAACCAGCGGTAACAGTTTAATATAGGCTTCATATTCCAGATCCAGCAACAACCGCAACTCGCTATTTTCAACCATCAACTGCCCGCTGGTTCTATAGGGTTGTTCCAGCCCGAGATACTCAAAATCCTCCGCACCGAGCTGCCTGACGGTGCCATCTGGATCTATCCAGTCACTGATCCGGTCGACATAGACCTGCTCGATCCCTACCTGGGCAAAAAGATTAGTAAACCTTATCCTGGACTGCCGGGCAGAAGATCCATCCCCTACCAGTGAATTTGCATTGAGCCTACCCTGGAGATCTTCGATGTCGATGCGAACTTCACCATTCTGGAACTCAAAAGACATGTCTGCGGCCGCCCATGCATCAAGCAGCGTGTCCTTCTCGCTATCTTTATCAAAATCCTCCCAGAGGATTTGTCTCGCCAACTCCTCACCACCTAACGCATATTGACGTGCCTGTCCCTGCTCAAAGAAGTTCCTGGTTCGCAGAATTGCGGAATTCTGGTCTCGCACCATGGACACGCCAAGCACTGTCGCAATAACAACAACCAACAGTATGGTAATTAGCGCAACGCCACCTTGTTTATTTCTCCCGCAATAGTTGATGTCACCAGTCATACTAATTTGTCAGAATTTGAGGCGTAGACCCCGGTGGATCGGCTCTTGGTGCTGTGTCCCTATTCGGGTTCCCAACGCCCGGATTGTCGCCGTTTACACTACCTTGCCTGTCTACTGGTATGGCCATAGATGCAAGTATGAACACCCTGCGCACTTCACCCAGTGCTTTGGTTTGCAGAATAACCTCGACTGCCAGCGGTAAATTTTGTGCTTGCCCCTGAGATAATCCTGACTGGTCTTCATTTTCCGGCCAGGAATCCGTTCCCTGTCCTTCTTCATCCAGCAAGATTATTCTAAGATCTTCTACTCCCTCCAGTATTTCCTGGGTTATTGGTTCGGAATCTTCTGCTCGATCAAGCACAAGCCAGAAATGTCGGAGCAGAACCCCGTCATCGATCTCATAGGCGACTCTTTGCAGATTGCTGCGGGTTCTCCTGGCAGGATTGTTCCAGCCGGTCCTTGTCATTTCAACCAGGTAGTCACCGGTACCAACCAACATTGGGCCAAGGTATTCTCCATACTCATCCCGAACTGGCCTCGGTACTATCTGGGAAAAATCCCGTTCCATCGTTGAAAATGCACGCACCATCGAGTTCATTAACTTGTTACTGGCTGTGGTTATTTCCCGGGTATCAATTATCGTTCGCAGCATCTGGTTGGCACCCAGACCGATGAAAGCAAATATCGACATGGCAACAAGCACTTCCAGCAGTGTGAAACCCTGATTGCCCCGGCTCATTAATACCTTCCCAGAAAACCGCTGAGAGTGACCAGTGCAGCCTCAAGATCATTTTCATTGTAGGCAGTGATCTCAATGCGTCTCATATTTTTATTCTCCGTTTCCTTCACTTCAACCAACAGCTCCCAATCCCTGTCTGCCATGCGAACGGAGACTCTATCCCTGCCGATTGATGGATAATTTTGTTCCGTTCTGGGGGCTGATCTCAATTCGTTGAGATGATTTTCGGCAACCCACCAGGCAAGCGTCCGTTCCCGGATCATCCCGGTCTGCTGTACGGTGAGGGAGGCATTTCTGATAAGTGCCGCCGAGACTACAGCAAAAATTGCCAGGGCAATCATGATTTCTATGAGTGTGAACCCGCGGCCCCTGTTACCGATCATCGTCCTGCCCCTGCCAGAAAATATCACCATATCCATCAGACTCAAGAATCCGGCTCAGGTTCCTGTCTGTCCGGGACCGTATCTCTAGTTCAAACGGGGTAATTTCACCACTGGATAGAATAAGTACCGGGGGTGCCTGTTGCTCATCGTCTTCGAGGTCACCACCTTCGACGCGAAGGGACAGGCTGATATCATCCGGGAGTTCCCTGCTTGCGAAGGGCCGCTGATCCAGTAACTCCCAGGATTGCTTTAACTCGTTGTAGATATAAAAGTCATATCGATCTCGATGCGGCCGAAATCCATACTCGTTGGCCCGTATCAGTGATTCATCACGCAACATTTCGATGACCACCTTCAGCCGATTAACTTCTGAGTCGAAGTCACCTGTCTGTGTAAACCGCGGGAGGTTTATTACCGTGAGGCCGGTCATGATAGAAACAATAAATAGAACAACCAGAATTTCAAGCAGGGTGAAGCCACGACTGGCATCACGAAAAGTGCTTGTCCGGGTCTCCATTATTAACACTGTGTATCAAAGATCGGACAACCGCAGGTCAGCATCTATTCCTTCCCCTCCTTCCTTTCGGTCGGCTCCGAAAGAATAGATATCCATGGTCCTGTCTTCACTGTAATACAGGTAGGGTTCACCCCATGGATCTTCAGGCAACCGCTTGACATATCCATCTGGAGACCAGTTTCGCGGCTCTGGATATCCCGATGGCTCCTCCACTAGTGCGGCAAGCCCTTGATCGTTGCTGGGATAAGTTCCATTATCGAGGCGATAGAGTTCCAGCGCATTACCGATCTGTTGAAGATCTGCTTTCGCCGCGGTCACACGTGCCTCATCGGGCCTGCCAATGATGTTGGGTACGATGAGAGCACCGAGAATACCCAGGATAACGACCACAACCATAATTTCTATCAGTGTGAAACCACTGCTTTGCCGTCGCCTGAGATTTATCGTTCGAACGGGGTTTTTCAGCAGCGCTACCTTGGCTCTTTGATACATAAGACTCCATGAAAAGTGGTACTCACTTCATTTTACAGGCGATTGATGACATAGCCACGTTTCGGTGAAGTTATGCAACTAGCTGGTTGAGATTCATAATAGGTAACAGTATTGCCATAACAATAATAAACACCGCCCCGCCCATTATAATGAGCATCAGTGGGCCGAACAGGCTGAGCAGCACACTCAGCAACATCTCGACATCCTGTTGCATATGTCGGGCAACCCGGCTCAGCATATCATCCAATTGACCACTGGCTTCTCCACTGGCAATCATATAAAGCATCATCGGTGGAAAGTAGCCGCTTTGCTCAAGCGCCGCGTTCAGACTTGAGCCTTCGCTGACCTTGACTGTTGCTTCACCAATTTTTGCCCGAAGCCAGGTATTGGGAACAACTTCTCCTGCGATCTTCAGTGCTTCAACCAGCGGCACACCACTTTTTGAGAGGATGCTTAGCGTGCTGGCAAATTGTGCATTGTTGAATCCTTTACTCATCTTTGCCACCAGTGGTAGATGCAACAATCTCCGATCGAAGGAAAGTCTGATAGCTGGAATTTTCAACAACCGGTTTATGCCAATACCAATGGCGACTAACAACACGGCAACTACCAGACCATAACTGGCTACGAAGTCGCTGGCAGCGATAACCATGATGGTGAGAATCGGCAGCTCTTGCCCGGTATCCGCGAACACTTCGACTATATCGGGTACCACGTAGCCCAGGAGCCCCGCTAGAATCGCCACGGTTAGTACAAACAGGATCACCGGGTACACCATCGCCTGCTGAATTTTTGACCTGGATTCCTGTTGCGATTCGGTGAAATCAGCCAACCTG
>Ga0114949_10001587_pt1 | contig 13851 bp, 10 predicted proteins | sample N074metaG_FD_83505 | JGI IMG/M metagenome (GOLD analysis project Ga0114949, IMG submission 83505) | Deep subsurface microbial communities from Kermadec Trench to uncover new lineages of life (NeLLi) - N074 metaG | ecosystem: Environmental > Aquatic > Marine > Ocean trench > Sediment | place... | reverse complement strand
GGCTGCCGCCTGCTCATCCAGTTCCTTGCAAATTGCCGCCTGGATAGCGGTGCAAAGCGCTTCGTCGGTAATGGGCTGTTGATACTTGTCGGTGACAAAGAATACGTCTTCCACACGCTCCCCCAGGGTGGTGATCTTCGCCGCTTGCAGCTCGATATCGAACTCGAAAAATATCCGTCCGATACGAGCCAGTAGCCCGGGTCGGTCTGGCGTTACGACTTCCAGCACACTGACCTGCTTGATTGGATCAACGGTCATGGTGGTGCGGGTAGGGATTGAGAATGCCTTGACCTGTCGCCGTGTGCGACGAGCGACTATTTCAGGGTAGCGATCCCGGTCCTTGAGCTGCTCTGTGAGAAAGCGGACGATGTGTTCGAGTCGCTCGTGGTCGTTGGCGATCGAGCGGCCGCTGGCATCGAGTACAAAGAATGTATCCAGCGCCATTTGATCGACTGAACTGTAGACCCTGGCGTCGTGCACACTCAGGTCCAATTGCTCGAGCGCGGCGGCGATTACCGCGAACAAATAGTCCCGGGACGGGGCGTGAATGAATATCTGGGTTGCGCTCGCTCCCTGCAGTTGGCCGCCGGGTTTGATCAGCACCAGCGGAGATTCCTTGTCGAAATGCTGGGCGATGCTCTCTGTATGCCAGACGATGTCTTCGACCTGCTCGCGCAGGAAATAGTCTTCGCTGCTATCGGCCCAGAGTGCTTCGATTTCTTCATCGATAAATCCCCGGTCTTCGAGCAGATCCAGCGCCTTGCGCTGGATCTGCGATATCCACTCCTGCTTGTCGATATGGTGCTCAAGTCCGCGTCGTAGCGCCCGGCGGGTCTCGGTGTACAGTTGGCGCAGCAGGGAGCCGCGCCAGGCGTTCCACAGGGTCGGGTTGGTGGCGGTGATATCCGCGACCGTCAGCGCCAGCAGGTAGTTCAGGTGCGTCTCGTCGCCCATAGTCTCGGCGAATTCCTGAATGACCTCGGGGTCGGAAATGTCCTTGCGCTGGGCAACACCAGACATCAGTAAGTGGTTTTCGATCAGCCAGCACACCAGCTCCGTATCTTCAGCGCTGACCTCGTGATTCTCGCAGAAGCGCCTGGCGTCGACCGCCCCCAGGGTGGAGTGATCACCGCCGCGGCCCTTGCCGATATCGTGGTAGAGGCCAGCGATATACAGTAGTTCAATCTTTGGCAGTCGGCTGGCGACACGGCTGGTGACCGGGAACCGGTCCTGGTATTTGGGAAACAGGAAGCGGCGCATGTTCTTGATGACTTCCAGCGTGTGGGCGTCCACGGTGTAGATATGGAACAGGTCATGCTGCATCTGGCCGACGATCCTGCCGAACTCGGGCAGGTAATTGCCGAGAATGCCGTAGCGATTCATACGCCGTAGCTGGCGAGCCAGCTTGTGGGGTGCCCGCAGCAGTTCCATGAACAGACGCCGGTTTTTGGGATCGGCGCGGAATTTGTCGTCAATGAGGTCGCGATGCTCGCGAATCAAGCGGATGGTGGCAACGTGGACGCCCTCGATGGCCTCGTTTTGGCCGCAGAGCAGGAATATCTCCAGCAGCGCCGAAGGGTCATCGCGAAAGGTGCGCTCGCTGCGCGCCTCAATGTAACCGTTGCGGATCTGGAAGTTGCCGTTGATTTCCACCACTTCTTCTGGTGTCTCAGCGCGCAGGATTACCTGGTCGAAGTGCTGCATCAGCACTTCGTTCAACTGCCCCAGTGCCAGGGCACAGCGATAATAATGCTGCATGAACTGCTCAACCGCCAGCCGCATATCGCTGTCTTCGTAACCGAACATCCCGGCCAGTTCGCGTTGGTGTTCAAACAGCAGGCGATCCTCCTCGCGCCCCGTCACCATGTGTAGCGCATAGCGCACCCGCCAGAGAAAGTTGCGGCCATTGATGAGGATGGAGAGTTCGTCCTCGGTCAGGAATCCCAGTTCCTGTAATGCCTTTGGATTATTGGTGCCGTAGTGCCGCAGGGCGATCCAGCCGATAGTTTGAATATCGCGCAGCCCCCCGGGGGAACCTTTCACATTGGGCTCGAGGTTGTATTCCGTATCGGCATACTTGCTGTGGCGCTGGCGCTGTTCCTCCCACTTGGCACGGAAAAAATCGGCGCTGGGCCAGATATGCTCAGCGCTGATAGCGGCACGCATGGTAGCCAGCAGTGTCTCTTCGCCGCGTATCAGGCGTGACTCCATAAGAGCGCTTACCACGGTGATATCGGCGGTCGCCGCTTGCAGGCAGTCAGCCAGCGTGCGCACGCTGTGGCCGATGTCCAGTTTGATATCCCACAACAGGGTGATGAATTGCTCTATCGAGGACTGGTAGTCGGCGGGATCACCGTCAACCAGGATCAACAGGTCTATATCGGAATGGGGGTGTAATTCGCCACGTCCATAGCCGCCGACCGCAGCCAGGCTAATGCTGCCATCGCCCCAGTCAATATTGTCCCAAATGCAGCCCAGTAGCTCGTCGACAAACGCGGCTCTGAGCTGGATAAGCTCCTCGATGTCGCGGTCCTTGCGGAACTCCGCATGCAGCCAGGCCTGGGCGTGGTCGCAGGCGTTGCGCAAGGCAGGGATAGGGTGGTCGTTATCGGAACATGCCAGCCGCAGCTCCTGTGGGTCCAGCAACTGACTGGGAACAGGCAGCATCAGAATTTTTCGGAGCTGCGGGCCGTCAGTACTTCACAGCCAGTAGCGGTGACTGCCAGGGTATGTTCCCATTGGGCCGACAGTCGTCCGTCACCTGTAGTCACGGTCCAGCCGTCTTTCTTGCTCAGCTTAACCTGGCGGCGGCCTGCGTTGAGCATGGGTTCGATGGTAAAGGTCATGCCCTCTTCCAGCGGCATCCCTTTGCCCCGGCGCCCGTAGTGGAGCACCTGGGGCTCCTCGTGAAAGATGGTGCCAATGCCGTGACCGCAGTACTCACGCACCACTGAAAAATAGCTCTTTTCAGCGTGCTGCTGGATAACGTGGCCGATATCGCCGAGAGTCGCCCCCGGTTTCACAACTTCGATGCCGCGGTAGAGGCATTCCTGGGTGATATTGATCAGTCGCTCCGCGTGGGGGGTGGCCTTGCCGGGGCAGAACATCTTGCTGGTGTCGCCGTGATAGCCGTCCTTGATTACGGTGATATCTATATTGAGGATGTCGCCGCTCTTGAGCAATTTCCTGTCGTTGGGAATGCCGTGGCAGACCACGTCGTTGATCGAGGTGCAGATAGATTTGGGAAAGCCGTTGTAATTCAGTGGCGCCGGGATGGCGTCCAGCTCTCCGACTATGTACTCGTGGCAGATCCGGTCCAGTTCGCCGGTGCTGATACCCACCTCAACGTGGGGGGCAATCATTTCCAGCACCTGTGCGGCCAGACGACCGGCTACGCGCATTTTTTCCAGTTCTTCCGGTGTTTTAATACTAACTGCCATACAGTTCTACTTAACAAGTTCCGCTAGTGGGTGGGGTGTGCGCTGCTGCTGCCCGCAGACGCCTGCCGGCGGGCCTGGTTGGCGCCGGCGGTATTTTAACCCACATCCCCCCGCGCAATGCAAATTATTACGGAAAAACAGTGCCTTAGATTGGTATCTATGGTATAAAGCGCGCCGTCCGAGGGGGAGTCATTGTGCAATCCCCGGATACACAACGACACACACGTGCCGACACATAATTCAGGGTGCCTCCTCTTCCACGGAAGAACGGGGTTGGATTATGGGGCATGTGGAGGACTAACCCTAATCAAAAGGTATTGCTATGACGCAGGTAAGTATGCGCGAGCTGTTGCAAGCAGGCGCCCACTTCGGTCACCAGACCCGCTACTGGAATCCCAAGATGGAGCAGTACATTTTCGGTGCCCGAAACAAGATTCATATCATCAATCTGGAGCACACTGTTCCGGCCTTCAACGAAGCGCTGGCCCTGGTTAAAAACCTGACAGCCAACAAGAACAAAGTACTGTTCGTGGGCACCAAGCGTGCTGCTGGCAAGGTTATCAAGGAGCAGGCGCTGTTGGCTGGTATGCCCTATGTCAACCATCGTTGGTTGGGCGGCATGCTCACCAACTACAAGACCATCCGCGCATCCATCAAGCGCTTGCGGGAGCTGGAAGCACAGCAGGAAGACGGCACTTTTGAAAAGCTGACCAAGAAAGAAGCCCTGATGCGCAGCCGCACCATGGAAAAGCTGGAGCGCAGTATCGGTGGTATCAAGAACATGGGCGGTTTGCCCGATGCTCTCTTCGTCGTCGATGTTGATCATGAACGTATTGCTGTCACCGAGGCCAACAAGCTTGGCATTCCCGTGATCGGTATCGTTGATACCAACAGCAATCCCGACGGTGTCGACTATGTCATCCCCGGTAACGACGATGCTCTGCGCGCGGTCAAGCTCTACGTGAGCAGTGTTGCTGAAGCCTGTATCGCCGGTCGTGTGGAGGCTGGTGAGATGGCCGCCGCTCGCGACGAGTTTGTCGAGGTTGCAGCCGAGCCCGTCGCTGAAGAGGCTGCACCGGCGGTTGCAGCCGAGCCCGTCGCTGAAGAGGCTGCACCGGCAGTTGAAGCCGAGCCCGTCGCTGAAGAAGCCGTAGCGGAAGTTGCTGCCGAAGAAGCTGCAGCGGCCGAAAAGCCCGCCAGCGAGTAAGCCCATTAGGGGGGCGACTGTCCCTCCTGATCCAATCTTTGTGTCAATGCCCTAGCGGGGCAATACTTTATGCCCCTGAGGGGTGACGGAGGAATTCCAATGTCTGTTGCACTCATTAAGGAATTACGTGAGCGTACCGGTCTCGGCATGATGGAGTGCAAAAAAGCACTTAAAGCTGCCGATAACGATGTCGAAAAAGCCATTGAAGAAATGCGCAAGTCCAGTGGTATGAAGGCCGCCAAGAAGGCGGGCCGCACCGCTGCTGAAGGTGTGGTCACTATTCGCCTGGCGGAAGATGGCAGCTACGGCGTTATGCTTGAAGTTAACAGCGAAACCGATTTCGTCGCTCGCGATGAGGGTTTCCTGGGTTTTGTCGGCTCCGTCGTCGATGCCGCTTACACTGCCAGGCAAACCGATGTTGCCGCGCTGATGGATGGCGAACTGGAACAGGCACGTGAGGCCCTGGTGCAGAAAATTGGTGAGAACATCAATGTTCGCCGCACTGCCGGAATAGGTAGTGACGATGGAGTTGTGGGCGGCTACGTGCACGGGAATAGCCGTATCGCCGTGTTGGTGCAGCTAAAAGGCGGTGACGCCGAGTTGGCCAAAGACGTCGCCATGCACGTCGCTGCAGTGAATCCACAGGTGGTTTCTGTGGACGACATGCCGGCTGAGGTGGTCGCCAAGGAGAAGGAAATATTCACCGCCCAGGCCCAGGAAAGTGGCAAGCCCGCCGAGATCATCGAGAAGATGATTGGTGGTCGTATGAAGAAGTTCCTGGCGGAAAACAGCCTCGTCGAGCAGGCGTTCGTCAAAGACCCGGACCAGACTGTCGGCAAGCTGGTTGCCGCCGCGGGAGCGGAAGTGCTTGCCTTCATTCGCTATGAAGTGGGTGAGGGTATCGAAAGAGAAGAGGTGGACTTTGCCGCCGAGGTGGCAGCGCAGCTCAAGGGCTGATACAGACACCGCTAAAACGAGGCCCCGGCCTCGTTTTTTTTGGACGAACACCTCGCGCTGCGGTTAACATACGGGCACTAACTTAGGTGGACACAAATGTCAAAACAGACCGCTGATAAAAAGTACAAACGTATCCTGCTAAAGCTTAGCGGTGAGGCGCTGAGCGGCGATGCCGGTTTTGGAATAGATCCCAGTGTTCTCGATCACATGGCCCTGGAAATTGGGCAGTTGGTGGGAATAGGTGTGCAGGTTGGATTGGTTATCGGTGGTGGCAACCTGTTCAGGGGCGCGGCCCTTAGCGCGGCTGGCCTGGACCGGGTTACCGGCGATCACATGGGTATGCTGGCCACCGTGATGAATGCACTGGCCATGCGCGATGCACTGGAGCGTTCCAATATCGCCACCCAGGTGATGTCTGCAATCCCCATGAGTGGCGTGGTGGATCATTATGATCGCCGCAAGGCGATGCGTGCACTGGGCAACGGTGATGTGGTGATCTTTTCTGCGGGAACCGGCAATCCCTTCTTTACGACAGATTCATCTGCCTGTCTGCGGGGTATTGAGGTCGATGCGGAGCTGATGCTCAAAGCGACCAAGGTCGATGGTGTGTATTCGGCTGACCCCATGAGGGTGAAGGATGCCAAGCGCTACGACAAGCTCAGCTTTGATGAAGTTTTGCGCAAGCAACTGCAGGTAATGGACCTGACCGCCATTGTGCTGTGTCGCGATCATGAATTACCCGTGCGGGTGTTTGCCATGGAAAAACAAGGTGCGCTGCTCAGGATTGTGCGCGGCGGTGATGAAGGCACCCTGATTCACCCCTGAGTATGACGAGGATTTGGCGGAGGGATAGACATGATAGATGACATTAAGAAAGATGCCGAACAACGGATGGGCAAGAGCCTTGAAGCGGTGGGACATAATTTCAACAAAATTCGTACCGGGCGTGCACACCCCAGCTTGCTGGATGGCATCAAGGTGGATTACTACGGATCGGTTACACCGCTCAACCAGATGGCGAACGTCAACGTGGAAGATGCGCGGACACTGACTGTTACGGCCTGGGACAAGTCTGTGGTACCCGATATCGAAAAGGCCATCATGAAATCGGATCTGGGCCTGAACCCGGCGACGGCGGGCGAGGTCATACGTATACCGATGCCGGCCCTGACTGAGGAGACTCGCAAGGGTTTTATTCGCCAGGCCAGGCACGAGGCCGAGGCGGCGCGTGTGTCCGTGCGCAATGCGCGCCGTGATGCTATCGCCATGCTCAAGGATCTTCTAAAGGGAAAAGATATTTCTGAGGATGAGGAACATCGTGCACATGACGATATTCAGAAACTGACTGATCGTTTTGTTGGCGAGATAGAGAAATTGCTGGCGGGGAAAGAATCCGACCTCCTCGAAATCTGAGCAAATGATGGTCCCTCGGCACATTGCGATCATCATGGATGGTAACAACCGCTGGGCGAAGCAGCGTCGCCTGTCGGGTTCTGCCGGTCACCGGGCTGGTATGGAAGCTATTCGCAATGTTTTGCGGGCCTGTAATGAACACGGGGTGAAAGTGCTGACCCTGTTTGCCTTCAGCAGCGAAAACTGGGGTCGCCCCCGTCCCGAGGTCCGCTTTCTGTTGGCCCTGTTCACCCGCTATCTGCGCAATGAGACCCGTGAGCTGCATGCGGATGGTATTCGAATCCGCTTTATTGGCGAGCGCCATCGTTTCGGTGAGCGCTTGCAAAAACTGATGCGCGAGGCAGAGCAATTAACCCGTGACAACCGCGATACCACGCTGGTGATAGCGGCCGACTATGGAGGCCAGTGGGATATTGCCAGTGCTGCCAGGAAACTTGCTGAGCGAGTCAGCGCCGGAACCCTGGCCAGTGCCGACATCAGCCCGGAGTTGCTCAACTCGGAAACCAGCCTGGCGGATCTGCCCAGCCCCGATCTCTGTATTCGTACCGGCGGTGATCACCGCATCAGTAATTTTATGCTCTGGCAGTTCGCCTACAGTGAACTCTATTTTACAGAGACCCTGTGGCCTGACTTTGGCGCTGATAACCTGGCGCTCGCAATAGAGGATTTCAGCGGCCGGGAGCGGCGCTTTGGCCTGCGGGAAGGGGGTCAAACAGATGCTTAAGCAGCGTATTATCACCGGCGTGATTCTGGCGGCCTCGCTGCTTGCCGCGGTGCTGTTGTTGCCGCTGGCTCCGCTGGCGACGGTGCTGGGAGCGGTCGTGGCCATAGCGGCCTGGGAGTGGTCGGCGCTGGCAGGTTTTCACGCCCTGTGGGCGAGGCTGGCCTATGCAGCAGTCGCTTGTGCGGGCATGCTTGCCTTGTATCACTACTGTCAATTGGGCGCCGCCCCGGTGCTTGAACACGTACAGCCCTTTCTCGGCCTCGCCTGCCTGTGGTGGGCGATCGCCCTGTTGTGGGTAAAGGGTTTTCCAGCCAGTGCCACCCTGTGGGGCGGAACACCGATGCTCAGCCTGATGGGAATGCTGGTGTTGCTGCCACCCTGGTTGTCCGTGGTTTACCTCCTCAACTACGACAATGGCCGATTACTGCTGTTGGCCATGATCATTGTGGTGGTCGCGGCGGACATAGGTGCCTATTTTTCGGGCAAGCGCTGGGGCAAAAGAAAACTTGCTGTGGAAGTAAGCCCGGGTAAGTCCTGGGAGGGATTCTGGGGCGGCCTGGCCGCCTGTATTCTGCTGGCGATGATCGCCGTTTACGGTTTCCAGCCGTCACAACTCAGCGTTGTGGCTCTGTTTGTGATCGTGGTTTTTACGGCGCTGGCATCGGTATTGGGCGACCTGGTCGAAAGCATGGTCAAGCGCCACCGTGGCGTCAAGGATAGCGGTGTGCTATTACCGGGTCATGGCGGCTTTTGCGATCGTATTGACGGTATTACCGCGGCTGCCCCGGTGTTTGGCCTGGGTCTTATTCTCGCCGGCTGGCTGCCATGAGTGAAACGCGACGCCAGGTCACTGTGCTGGGCAGTACCGGCTCGATTGGTGTCAGCACGCTCGACGTGTTGTCCCAGCATCCGCAGCGCTTTTCGGTGTATGCATTGACAGCGAACAATTCCGTGCAGGGCCTGTTCGACCAGTGTGTGCAGCACTGTCCCGCCTTTGCGGTTATGGCTTGTACTGACAGCGCTGAGGATTTGCAGCAGCGGCTGACTGATGCCGCCTCTGACACCCGCGTCCTCGCGGGAATCGAGGGTCTTTGTGAGGTCTCCGCGGCGGATCAGGTGGATGTGGTGATGGCAGCCATTGTCGGCGCGGCCGGGTTGGAACCGACTCTGGCGGCGGTCGAGGCCGGAAAAACCGTATTGCTGGCCAACAAGGAATCACTGGTCATGGCTGGCGGCCTGTTTATGCAAGCGGTCGCAGACAGCGGCGCCACGCTGCTGCCGATCGACAGTGAACACAATGCGATATTTCAGTGCATGCCGGTTGGCGAGCGCGGGTTGTGCGCAAAAGCCGGTGTCAGCAAAATTCTTCTCACCGCCTCTGGAGGTCCCTTCAGGGAGTGGAGCCTGGAGCAAATGCGCCTGGCAACGCCGCAACAGGCCTGCGCACACCCCAATTGGTCCATGGGCCGGAAGATTTCGGTGGATTCGGCAACCCTGATGAACAAGGGGCTGGAACTTATCGAGGCCTGCTGGCTGTTTGATGTGGCTGCTGAGTCTATTGACGTGGTGGTACACCCGCAGAGTATCGTGCACTCCATGGTCCAGTATGTGGATGGTTCGGTACTGGCCCAACTCGGCAATCCCGACATGCGCACGCCTATTGCCTATGGCCTGGCCTGGCCGGAGCGCATTGGCTCGGGTGTGGCTGAACTTGATATAGTGGCAGTCTCGCGGCTGGATTTTGAGGCGCCGGACGAGACCCGGTTTCCCTGCCTGCGCCTGGCTCGGCAGGCCGTGATTCGCGGCGGTACGGCCATGGCTGAACTCAATGCGGCTAACGAAGTCGCCGTACAGGCCTTCCTTGACGGCGGCCTGGGGTTTGCGGAGATAGCCGGGGTCGTTGCGGCAGTACTCGCAGAATCATCTGCGGATGAACCAGCGACGCTGGATGTGGTCAAACAAGCAGATTGCCGTGCCCGGACGCAGGCGCGAGCCATAATAAACAACAGGTAGCCCAGTGGATCTCTTATATACAATTGGAATTACCGCTTTAACTCTCGCCATCCTGATATCGGTGCACGAGTTCGGACACTTTTGGGTGGCCAGGCGCTGCGGTGTGAAAGTGCTGCGGTTTTCCATCGGTTTTGGTACTCCCCTGTTCCGCTGGCGCGACAAGCTGGACACGGAATACGTTATCGCGCTTATTCCCCTGGGTGGTTATGTAAAGATGCTGGATGAGCGCGAAGGGGATGTCAGCCCCGGCATGGAAGATATGGCCTTCAACCGCAAGCCGGTACTGCAGCGTATTGCGGTCGTGGCGGCGGGACCCGTGGCGAACCTGCTGCTGGCTGTATTGGCCTACTGGTTTGTGTTTCTGTCGGGGGAAACCGGCATCGTACCGGTAATAGGCAGCATCGAGAAGGGTTCGGTTGCCGACATGGCGGGCCTTGAGAGTGGGCAGGAAATTGTTGCCATTGATGGTCGTGAGACGCCGACCTGGCAGGCAGTAAATTTCCGCCTGCTTGACCGTATCGGCGACAGCGGCGCAATCCGCTTCGACCTTCGCTACCCGGATTCGGACCTGGTGTACCAGTCGCAGGGCTATCTCGACGAGTGGATGGCTGAAGCCGAGGCGCCCAACCTGATTGGTGGCCTCGGGATTGAGATGTTCCGTCCAGCAATCCCTGTGCTGCTTGATGAGATTGTGGCGGACAGCCCTGCCGCACGTGCCGGTCTGCAATCCGGAGACAGGATTACCCAGGCCGACGGCTTGCCCATGGTCGCCTGGGCCGACTGGGTTCGCTACGTGCGGGCGCGCCCGGACCAGGAAATTGCCTTCCAGTTTGAACGTGAGGGCCGCACTCTGGAGGGATGGATTACTCCGGCCCGCAAGGTGGCGAGCGACGGTGAAGCTTACGGCCAGGTGGGGGTTAGTGTCAGTATTCCCGAGTGGCCCCCGCACATGTTGCGCGAATTTGATTATGGACCAGTTGAGGCGCTGGTAGCCGCCAGCCAGCGCACAGCTGAAATGGTGGGTTTCACCCTCAATTCGATCAAGAAAATGATCATGGGACTTATTTCGCCGAAAAACTTGAGTGGACCCATTACCATTGCTAAATTTGCGTCCGCTTCAGCGCAGTCGGGGCTGACGTCCTTTGTGGCTTTCCTGGCACTGCTGAGTGTAAGCCTGGGGGTTTTGAATTTGTTACCCATCCCGGTGCTGGATGGGGGACATTTACTGTATTACACCATTGAACTGCTGGTGGGGAAGCCGGTGCCGGAAAAGGTACAGGTATTTGGCTACCAGGTGGGCTTGTTCATCATTGTGGGCGTAATGATGCTCGCTCTGTATAACGATTTTTCCCGGCTTTAGCCCGTGATTTGGACAACAAAGATAAAGAATACCAAGCTTGTGATGACTCGCCTTAGCCGAAATGCAATTCTCTGCCTGTTACCGCTGGTGCCCCTGCTGTTGGCCCCCGCCGTGTATGCGGAGGATTTTGTGGTCTCCGACATTCGGGTAGAGGGCCTGCAGCGTATTTCCGCCGGCTCGGTGTTTGCCGCCGTGCCACTGGGAGTTGGCGACAGGACTAGCTCGCAGCTGATCCGCAATGCAGTGCGGGCGCTGTTCAGAACCGGCAATTTTGACGATATCCAGATTGGTCGCGAGGGTAGCGTGCTGGTTATTGTGGTGGCCGAGCGCCCGAGCATTTCTGAAATCACCATCTCCGGTAACAAGGCTATCGAGACGGAGGCACTACTCGATGGCCTTAAAGGGGCCGGATTGTCCGAAGGGCAGGTATTCAAGCGCTCGACACTGGAAGGCATGCAGCTCGAGTTGCAGCGCCAGTACGTCCAGCAGGGCCGCTACGATGCCAATATTGAAACCGAAGTCATACCGGAACCACGCAACCGGATCGCCATCACTATTGATGTCAACGAAGGCCACGTTTCAACCATCAAGCATATCAATATCGTCGGCAATACCGTGTTCAGTGACGACGAACTGACCGAATTGTTCGAATTGCACCAGACCAACTGGCTGTCCTGGATGCGCGGGGATGACAAGTATTCCCGGGAGAAGCTTAGCGGTGACCTGGAAACGCTGACGTCCTGGTACATGGATCGTGGTTACCTCCAGTTCCGTATTGATTCCACCCAGGTATCGGTCAGTCCTGCCAAAGACGCGGTCTTTATCACCGCGAATATTTCCGAGGGAGATGTCTACACGGTCACCAGCGTTGATTTGTCCGGTGACCTGGTGCTGCCGGCTGCTGATCTGCGCCGCTTCCTTATTATTCGGGAAGGGCAGATGTTCTCCCAGCAGCTGGTGACCAGCACCGAGGAATACCTCACCCAGCGGCTGGGTAACGAGGGCTATAACTTCGCCAAGGTCAGGGGGATTCCGGAAATTGACGAAGATGCCAAGACCGTCGATATGAAATTCTTCGTCGACCCGGGTAAGCGTACCTACGTGCGGCGTATCAGTTTTGCGGGTAATACCAAGACCAAAGACGACGTGTTGCGTCGGGAGATGCGGCAAATGGAGGGGGCGCCCGCCTCAGCGTCCGCTATCGAGGGGTCCAGGGTCAGGCTGGAGCGGCTGGGTTTCTTCTCACAGGCATCGGTGGAGACGCCGGGAGTTCCCGGCCACGACGACCTCATCGACGTCGAGTTTGAAGTCGAGGAACAATCCTCCGGCAGTATCGGCGCCAGCTTCGGTTATGCCCAGGGTACCGGGCTGATTATCGGCCTCAACCTGCAGCAGGACAATTTCCTGGGCTCGGGCAAGCGCATTGGCCTCGGCGTCAACTCCAGTCAGTACCAGGACTTCTACAACTTTAGCTATACCAATCCCTATTTCACTGAAGATGGGGTGAGTGGGGGCTTCAGCATCTTCTATCGGGCCACCGACCTGGATGAGATCAACGTGGCCCGCTATTCTACCGACACCTTCGGTGGTTCCGTGAACTTCGGTTACCCGATCAGTGAGACCGAGCGTATTGGTTTCAGCGTGGGGGTTTCCACCACCGATATCACGGTCGGTCGTTTTGCAGTGCAGGAGATCAAGGCCAGCCCGCGCCTGCAGAAGGGTGTCGATGACTGGTATGAAAGCACTCTCGTTGCCGGAACCGGACGCTATTCCGCGGTGGAGGTGTTGGAGCCTCTGGATACGCTGCCGCCCAACTTCCTCAGCCCCCCGAGCGAACCCGGCTTTATCGATGAAAACGGCGACAGCTACCTGAACTGGACGATAACCGGCAGTTGGAGCCAGTCCACGCTGAACCGGGGACGCTTCGCCACGCGCGGTGCCTCCCAGTCGGTATCCCTGGAAGTCTCCATGCCCGCCAGTGACCTGGAGTTCTACAAGCTCAATTATCGCGCTGAATACTACTACCCGCTGTTCCCGGCCTGGACCCTGCGCTTCCGCACCGAATTGGGCTACGGCGACGGCTACGGTAATACCAGTGAATTGCCCTTCTACCAACATTTCTTCGCTGGCGGCTTTGGTTCCGTGCGCGGCTATGAGAGTAATACCCTGGGGCCCCGGAGCACCCCGGCCCTGCAGTATGAATTGTCACAACCGGTGACCGAGATCGATGCTGAAGGCAACCCGATTCAGGTCGGTGGCGCCGACGGTAGTGAATTCGGTTACGTGTCCCGGGATGGCTTGATTGTGACCCTGGTCAATGAAAAGCCGAATCCCTTCGGCGGTAATGTGTTGGTCGAGGGCGGTATTGAGTTAATATTCCCCCTGCCGTTCATCAAGGATCAGCGGCAGATTCGCACGGCCTTCTTCTTAGACGGGGGAAATGTATTCAGCACCACCTGCCGATCCAGCCAGCAAAGCTGTTTTGATGTGGATTTCAACGAGATCCGCTATTCGGTGGGAGTTGGTGTGAGCTGGATTACAGGCTTTGGTCCGCTGACATTCAGCCTGGCCAAGCCGCTGAATTCAGGTGAATTCGACGAAGAAGAAGTGTTCCAGTTCACCATGGGACGGGGCTTTTAATAGAAATTTTTTATGCTTATGGAGAAAATTGTGTCTAGAATCTTGAAAATCACGATCGCCAGCCTCGCACTGGTACTCTTGCCGATGATGGCTTCCG
>Ga0114949_10001585_pt1 | contig 13861 bp, 11 predicted proteins | sample N074metaG_FD_83505 | JGI IMG/M metagenome (GOLD analysis project Ga0114949, IMG submission 83505) | Deep subsurface microbial communities from Kermadec Trench to uncover new lineages of life (NeLLi) - N074 metaG | ecosystem: Environmental > Aquatic > Marine > Ocean trench > Sediment | place... | reverse complement strand
TTCGTGGGCGCCGGCATCCGCGGGGACCGGCGAGAAGCTGCCCCGCACTTCGGTCTCCCCTGCGTACGCCGCATTGATTGCGCCGGGTACGGGCTCGGGCTCGATGATCTCGCCCTGAGGCTCGTCGCTCGACAAATCGAGCTGGTAGATCGGTTGACCCGCATCAATGGTCTCCAGATGCAGCGGCGGCGCAACCAGTTGAAGGTCGAGCCCGGGTTCTCCGTCCACAACTTCCTGCCCCTCGAGCAGCTCGGCGACAAGCCGCCGTCGCGGCGGCTCCGGAGGGCCTTCGTCGTCAGACTCCGCGGCTGCGTCGAGCTCTTCATCGACCTCCGGCGCGGCGTCGACATCGGTCGGCGTCTTTACTTCGCCGGTCGCATCAACTCCAGCGGCCTCATCGGGCTCCGCCATTGCCTCTCTCCACTTCGGTTTGCGGGCGATAGGTCCACGGTACGGTATGCGCTAGCGGCCATCTCACGCACGCCAAACTGCGCTACAGACTTGATGCGCCATTATAGCCCACGACAAATATTTGAACATAGCTAAAACTGTTCAAAGCATCGAATAGATAAATTTGCATATTAATAACCAGTAAAAGTCATAATGCATCGACTCGCCCTGCAGAGGGAGCCCATCGATTGGCCCCGACGCCGTGACGGCACCGTTCGTCATCTGCCGTTGATGCCTATTTCAGGTGTGTCTCCCACCAATCGAGCTCGCTCATCGCCCGGTGCACCTGGTTCCAGTGGCCGCGGATGCCGTGCGACTGGCCCGCGTACACGATCATCTTCGCCGGCACGCCCTGCTTCTTGATAGCGAAGTACATCTGCTCGGCCTCTTCGTAGGGCACACGTTGGTCGAGTTCGCCATGCACGAACAAGGTCGGGGTGCGCACATTGCCGGCATAGGTGATGGGAGACTGCCGAATAAGGCGCTGGCGGGACGCCTCGACCCACGGCGGGCCGTAGAACTCGGTTTCCTTGGTGCGGGCGATGTCGGCGGTACCGTAGTCGCTGATCCAGTTGGAGATGCCGGCACCGACCACGGCGGCGGCGAAGCGATCCGGGTATTGCGTGATCAACCAGTTGCTCATGAAGCCGCCGTAGGAATGGCCGGTTGTGCCGACCCGCGCGGGGTCGATCGGAAAACGCTCGAGCACGTAGTCGATGCCGGCCACCACGTCCTGCCCGTCGAGATCACCCCAGGCACCCCAGGTGGCCCACTTGAACGCCTCGCCGTATCCCGTCGAGCTACGAAAATTGGTCTGCAGAACGAAGTAGCCATGGGCGGCGAAGAGCTGCTGTTTGAAGTTGAAGCTATAGCCTGAAGCGGAGTGTGGGCCGCCATGGCTGTTGACGATCAACGGATAGGTTTGCTGACTGGCGGCAGAGTCGCTGTTGTAGCCATAGGGGTACAACAGCCATCCTTCGATGGTGGTGCCATCGGCGCTCGGGTACTGGATGCGCTGCGCACGGCTGAAGGCGATCTGGCGCGTGATGTCGTCGTGCACCTGGGTGAGTTGGCGCTCGTCGGAGCCGTCGATGTTGGCGACCCACACCTCGGAGGGGGCCTCGATGCGCCCCACGGTGAAGGCGATCCTGGAGAAGTCGCGGTCGAAACTGATGCCGTTGATGCGCCGCTCTCCGCGGGTAACCTGCTCGACCGGGTCGACGGTCCCATCCGCCCCTACCTGCACGCGAAACAGGTGGGTGGCACCGCCGATACCGGTGGTGAAGTACAGGTGCCGGCCGTCGGGAGCCCAGCGCGGCGCTCCCGGCATGAGGTGCCAGTTGGCGGTAGCGTTGACGGGCTCCTCAATCATCGGGTCAACCGAGCCACCCCTGCCCGGCGCGGACGCGGTGATCACTTCGCCCGCCGCGACTCGCCCCTGCAGCGGCCACAGCATCAGGTCGCTCGGGCCGCCGTGTGCCAGGCGTCGTGCGATGACCATGTCGGTGCCGAAAGCGCGGCGGAACGACAGATACCGGCCGTCGGGTGAGAACGCCATGCTCGAGTACGTGTACCCGTCCCCGGTCAACCGGCGGACATCGCCATCGATGGTGAGCAGCCAAATGTCCGAGCTCGAGTAGGTGCGCTCGTCGCGATGGCCGGCGTCTGCGATGAAGGCCAGCATGCGGCTGTCGGGACTCCACACCAGGTTCGTCGGACGCAGATCGAGGTCGGCGATGAGGCGCAGCCCCGAGCCGTCGGGGGTCTCGCTGCCGACGAGGCGCAGCAGGATCGCCTGTGCCGGCCGCTGCCGCGGGTCGGGAACCGGGAATTGAGCGCCATCGCGCTGGAAGTTCATCCAGTCGAATACAACCCCCTCGAAGCGCTCCTCGTGCCGCTGTTCGAAATCGCTGCGGGTGCCCGTCTCGACGTCTCCGGCAAAGGGAATGCTCTGCAGCGTCGCCACCCACTTGCCGTCGGGACTGACCAACCCCTCCGCCGCTTCGCCGACACTCCGCGGCACCGAGCGCGGGTTGCGAATGTCCCGCTCCCACCGCGTCTCGCGGTTGCGGCGCGACAGCGTGTAGCGCAACTTTCCGTCCTCGGTCCAGCTCGCTTCACTCACCGGGCGCCCGCTGTGGCTCACCCGCGCGGGTTCGGCCGAGCCATCGGTGCGCACCATCCAATATTCGGTGGCGGTGCTGTTGTCCGCTTCGACGGGCGACGACACCGTGTACAGGACCCAGGCACCATCGGGCGAGATCTGCGGCCGACCGACGCTCTGAATGCGATAGTAGTCTTCCAACGTCAGCGCCCGATCGCGGACCACGGGCTCGGCCAGCGTGTCGGAGGCAGTATCGCGAGAAGGCAGACACCCGTTAAGGCCGACGAGGAACACCAGGATGACGACGATTCGTTTCATGACCCCTCCGTAGCAGACGACGCAAGCACATCACCCCCAGACGCGGGCAACAATAACAGGGTGGTGGTATGAGCTTCGGCCAGCCGCACGGCATCATGGTCTGCCTGAGCCACGATAGACTCGGTGCGGCGAGGCTTGATATCGCCAGCATACCTACGGACCCTTGACGGGCACCTCCCATATCGCCCTTCGGTCCGGGTTACTATCTCTACGAGCAGCTTGAGGACAGGTTGCCCGGGGAATCGGGCAGCGCGTTCGCGCCCACCTGACGGCGATCGAGACGGTGCTGTTGGAAACCTGTGATGCAACGTCCTGACTTGAAAGAGGCCCGCCTGAGGCCGGGGTATGTGCTGAAAGCGGAAGACGTCGTCGAGTTGCCGATGACCGATGAGGATCGGCGGGACATGGCGCGTGGGGTCGAGCTGTTCAATCGTGGGGCGTTCTGGGAAAGCCACGAAGCCTGGGAGCAGATCTGGCTGCGGCACGCGGAGCCGTCACGCGTTTTCATCCAGGCCCTGATTCAGCTCGCCGCAGCGTATCACCAGCTGCACCGGGGAATCCATCATGGTGTGGTCAAGCACCTGAACAACGTGGCGCTGAAGCTGGGGCCCTTCTCGGGACGCTTTCTCGGGGTGGACGTCGACGGCGTCAAAGAGGCGGTCGACCGGGGGCAAGCGGAGATCGATCGGGTCGGAGCCGCAGAAATCGAGAAATTCGACCGAGCGCTGGTATGCAAGATCGCGTTCGATCCGGGGCCCGGACTTCTCGACGGGTCACGGCCGCGCGAGCGTGATGGCGCGGGATGACTGCGTTGCGCTTGTCCCCTTCGAGTGGAAGGTCGGGCCGGTCTCAGCGATCCAACCAGCGGAAGAACTCGATGGTGTAGCCGCCCGGATCGCGGGCCAGGAAGGCGCGTACCGGTGCTCTCTCCGAGTCAGCCGGCTCGCTGATGATCTCCACACCGGCGTCGCGCAGCCTTGCGTGCCACTGGTCGACGGCATCGGTCACCAAGCTCACCATGACGGGTTTCTCATCGGCAACGCGGTGGTAGCCGCTGCCCTCGGCCACCAGAGCGACGTACGAGGAGGGGCTGGTGCGGTAGATCATGGCGCCTGCGGACTCGTAGGTCTTTTCGAACCCGAGCGTTTCCCCATAGAACGCGGCCGCCGCCCCCAGATCCTCGTAGTAGAGAAACACCACCTGCGAGTCGATCGGCGGGTAGTGGGCCACGGCCGGGGCGATCGGCCGAAGCGGAGATTCCGCCCCTGTAACCGGTGCGGGAGCGGCGAACTCGGCATCGTTGCCACGCTGCGACGTTCTCATGAAGAGCGCCAGCGCGAGCGCGAGCAGGGACAGGGCAACACCCAGCACCAACGCAACGGATCGCTGTATATCCCGACTCCCGGTTGGTGGGGCGCGCTCGCCGGAGCGCGCCCCATTGTTGGCTTTGCGTCAGCTCATTCGCAGCCGCTAGCGCTCGTGCGGCCGTGACCCGTTGAAAAGTCCGGGCCAAATCACTCGGCGTGTTCCGTCGTCCGCTGGTAGCTCCCGTAGCGGCGCTTCGGCTCGACCGCGGCGGGCGTGTCGTCTGCTTCATCCTCGACCTCCGAGCCGTCGCCGCCGTTGGCGGAGAACAGCTCGGCGATGCCGCCGATGCTGCCCATTATCGCGGTGGCCTCCATCGGCAGGAAGATCTTGGTGGCCCGGCCGTCGGCGATCGCCACCAGCGCCTCGAGGTACTTGATGGCGATCAGGTCGTTGGTCGGGTCACCGCTGTGGATGGCGCCGTAGACCTTCTGGATGGCCTCGGCTTCGCCGTCGGCAACGGTGGTCTTTTCGTATTTCTCCGCGTCGGCGACCTCGCGAATGGCCCGCGCCTGGCCTTCGGCCTTGAGAATGGTCGACTGCTTCTCGCCGGTGGCGCGCTCGATCTTGGACTGTCTGTCACCCTCGGCCTCGAGGATCATGGCGCGGCGCTCGCGCTCGGCCTTCATCTGCCGATGCATCGCCTCGGTAACGTCACCCGGCGGGTCGATGCGCTGGAGTTCGACCCGCACTACGCGCGTTCCCCACTTGTCGGTAGCTTCGTCGAGAATGGTGCGCAGCTCGGTGTTGATCGTCTCGCGCGAGGTGAGGGTCTCGTCGAGGGTCAAGTCGCCGATGACGTTACGCAGGTTGGTTTGCGCCAGCTTGGTCGACGCGGTGTAGAAGTCAGCGACGTTGTAGATCAGCTTCACCGGGTCGGTGGCCTCGTAGTAGACCACCGCGTCCACGGTGACAACGACGTTGTCGCGGGTGATGACTTCCTGCGGCGGCACGTCGACCACCTGCTCGCGCATGTCGATTTTGTGCATGCTGTCGAGAAACGGGATGATCAGCGTGATGCCGCTACCGGCGGTGCGCGTGTACTTGCCGAGGCGCTCGATGACGCCCTTCTGCCATGGCCGCACCACCCGTACCCCGGTTGCCGCGAAGATCGCGACGACGAAAACGATGACCATCAAGAGAAAAACGGCTGTATTCATTCGGTTACCTCCCTTTGGCGATGAGAAAGATCACAGCAAGCACGCCCCCATCGACGAGCACGCCGGTGAGGATCACGATTCGTCTCCGGCGCCCCGCGGCCGCACCACGAGGTGGGTGCCGTCGATCCGTTGAACCTCCACGCTGGTGCCCTCAGGAATCGTCTCTTCGCTATCCGACGCGGCGCGCCATTCTTCGCTCCCGAGGCGCACGCGCCCCGTCACCCCATGTGGATGCACGGCTTCGAGCACGAGTCCCACCTTGCCGATGACGCGGTCGGCGGCCACGCCGACACCCGATTCCGGTGTGACCCGGTCGGCAAAGCGCTTTAACGCCAGCAGTAAGCCCACGGACACGACCAGGAACACGGCCCACTGCACCACCAGGCCGGCGCCCATGAAAGCGACTACCGCCGTCACCGCCGCGCCGATACCGAACGGCAAGATGAAGAAACCGGCCGTGAAGATCTCGCCGACAATGAGGAACGCGGAGAGAATGACCCAGAACCACTCCCAGGGCAGCTCCCAAGCCATCATGACCTCCTCTGCGGTAGGTACTTCGCACAAGCTACCCTTGTTGTACCGGAAAGCGGACAAAACTGCCGGAGAAAAAAACGCCCGGAAGACCGAAGCCTGCATGTCTCGCCGCCAGACACCGGCGCGGGCGCAAGCGCGCGGGAGGACAATGGCCCCAAGCGCACGTGAGGTCAATAGCGCCAAGCGCGCGGGCGCTAGGGCGCGGGAGGACAAGGCGCGCGCAGCGAGGGCGACTGAGTCGTACCTTTAGGTACGTCGAAGGAGCCCGAGCAAGCGCAACGCAGTCATCGCGCGCCCTAGCGCTCGCGCGGGGGGTCGAGGAGCTCGATGGCATAAATCACCATGGTGTTCGGTGGAATCACCAGCCGCTTTTCTCCCGCAACGTTGGGCCCGTAGAAGCCTCCGGGGCCGTAGGCAGCGTCGGCGGGCACGATGATGATGCGCTGCCCGCCGGGTCGCATCGAACGCAGCGCGGCGTCGAATCCTTCGCCGATGCTGGTGACGCCCACCTCGTATTCGAAAACGTCGGCGTCGGTGGGAACATCGAGCCATTTCGGAGAGCCGTCATCGGCGCTACCGAACTCGATTTCCTCGAACAGCGGGCCCTGTACACCGCGCATGTGCCCACGGTAGCGCAGAGCCATGCTCACGTAGCGCACCGCGACGCGCTCGCCGTCGGCCGGGCGATCGCCCCGACCCCGGCGGCGGCGGATGTGCTGCACGCCATCCCGGGTCTGCTCGATCATGCGCCTACTGGAAAAGCGCCGGGCCAGGTATTCTCGTTCGAGCCGGCGACGATCCATGGCATCGTTTTCCACGCCGGTCTTGGCGGCGGCCACCATGGCCTCGAACGACGCCGTGTCCGGCCGAAACGCCTCGGCTTCGGCGCCACGCCGGACAATGCGGACGCTCTCGATAACGTCGCCTTGCCCGATGCCGTACACCACTTCCATGCCCTCGACCACCTCCCCGAAGACGATGTAGTCACCATCGAGATAGGAACGGTCATCGAGGGTGATGTAGAACTGCGCGCTGTTGGTGTGCGGGCCCCCATTGGCCATCCCCAGCGCCCCCGCATGATCGTGGCTCAGGTCGGCATGGATCTCGTTGGGGAAGGTATAGCCGGGGCCACGTGCCGCGCTGCGCTTTGGATCCGGCGCCCCCGCCTGGATGACGTGGCCGTCCACCACGCGGTGAAACACCGAACCGTCGTAGTACGGAGTGCCCTCTTCGAACGCCTCGTTGGCGATGGTGCCTTCTGCCAGTCCGACGAAGTTGGCTACCGCCAAGGGCGTTTTCTGCGACTCCAGGCGGGCTACGATCGTTCCCCTACCCGTGACGATCTCCGCATAGAGACCATCGGGTAGCTGCGTCGATGCCACCGAGAAAGCCCCGGCGGCGACGAACAAAACGGCGGCCAGCAGGAGTGAGCCCAACGACCTCGCCCGCCGCACGCGCGCCGGTGCTCAGTGCGTTCCGGGCACGAGGGGCAGAAGCGGCTTGCCGTTGACCGCTATGCCCTGGACCTTCGAGGTCAGCAACTCGCCGCCGGGAATGGACAGAACCACCTTAAACCCGAGCAGCACCCAGCCCACTTTGACCATCGAACCCCGCCCGCTAAGAGTCGCCCCGATGAGGCTGGCACTCGCTTCCTCGTTGATGAACTCCCCGTTGCCGGTGGCAAACCCTCGCCCAAGCGCGGGCTCTTCGAGACGGAGGGTGTAGACCGAGTTCAGCGTGTGGATGCTGACCAGGTCGCCGGGGCTGAGGTTGCGGGTATCGACGCCATCATTGATCGGCAGGTTGTCGAAAGTCTGCCCGATCTGCAGCGGAAGAGTTGTGGTTGATAGAGTGTTCATGACGCGGGTCCGAAACCGTGGGCATCTCGAGCACTCGCAGCGAGACACGGGTGCTACGGCACCTCCAAACTATACTCCCCCGGTTTGGGTGGCGGTAGACGCTAGTTCAGACCCCGCTGGTGGGGCACGGATGGCGCTATGCTTACCGTTCGTACTCTGCAGCCGGTTTGGAGTCGAGATGACGAGGGTCCGTACACAGCGGCAAGCCAGCCTGTCCCCCATGCCTGGACGGGTCGCGGCGGCGCAGGCGCAGATGGGAGGCGCCGCAACGACCGCATTGTCGCTCGCCGCGCTGCTGATCTGCGCTGCGTTCGTGGGCGCGCGGCCGGCAAGGGCCGGCCAGGGCGGCCTATTCGAACAAGCAGCGGTGCCGGACTTCGCCGCTTCCTTCAACGACCCATGGCGGTGGGTGCAGTTCAAGACGAACTCCGGCCTGCCGTCCAACTCCGTATATGACGTGGTCGAGACACCCTCCGGCACGGTGTGGGCAGCGACACAGCGCGGTCTGTCCTGGTACGACGACTTTCGCTGGCACGAGATGGGGGCCGCGCAAGGGATACCGGCGAAAGTGCCACGTTCGATCGCCACCTACGGAGATGACGAGATCGTCGCCGCCGTCGAGCGGCGCCTGTACCGCGGCGACCGCAATGGTTTCGAGGAGGTCCGGGTGGAGATCGACGGCACCACCTACCAGACCCTCGGCGTCCGCGCGGCCGCGACGAACAGCAGCTTCGTGCTCGCGACAACCGGTCGAGATGCTCCCGTCGTGGTGCTGTATTACGACGGAGCTACAGTTCGGTACCTATCACCAAGGACGGAGTTGGAGTGGGATCAGTACATCATCGACATCTGGACCAACGGCGCGGGCGCGCTGTGGATGACCATGGTCTCCGGGCTGGAACGCTGGGAAGGTGGGCGCTGGGACGAGGCAATCGGCTCGCCGGGCGACCTGCCGCTGCATGTTCGGCGTGTGGTGGAAACGGCAGATAACACCGGCCTCGCGTCGATCAGATACCCGCCCGAGTCACGCGGTTTGTGGGAATGGACCAGGGGAAGTCTCCCGCGTCTCAACCGCCGCGAGCCCGCCGATCTGCTGGAGTCGATGGACATCTCTCCGACCGGCGACGCCATCGTCGTCTACCGTTCTGGTGACGTACGCGTTCGCCGAGACGGTCGCTGGTCATCTATCGAGCAAGTGCCGCCGCAGTTGGCGGGGCTGCTGTTCGTCAAGTTCCGTTCCGACGGTGACCTGTGGGTCGGAACGCAGAACGGGCTCTTTCTGTTTCGTGCTTCGCACCGCCGCTGGACCCACTGGGAGGTCCCATCGCCCGACGTGCGCAACGAGGTTCTCGAGATCCTGCATACGCGCGACGGCTCTACATGGCTGGCAACCGGCCGCGGCATCGCGATACACCGCATCGATGGGACGGTGGACTGGATCGAACGGATCGCAGGGACCGAACTGCAGGAGATCACCGGCCTCGCCGAAGATGACCAGGGGTTCATCTGGATATCGAGCGGTTCTTCCCTCGCCGGCGCGTATCGCGGCGACGGACGGACGTGGACCCACTTCGGCGCCGACGAAGGCCTCCTGGCGCCCCTGGTGCACAAGATCCGCAAGGACCGCCGTGGGCGCTTGTGGTTTCTCGGCATGGCCAAGATGGTGAACAACGATGCGGATACGAACCAGCCCGGTGCGTTCCTCTTCGAAAACGGGGAGTTCATTCCCTGGACTACGGCAGAAGGCCTGATCCACGGCCGGGTCTACGATTTCACGGAAGGAGCCGACGGCGCCTTTTGGTTCGCCACTTTTGGTGGCCTGAGCCGCTGGCGTGACGGCGAGTGGTCCCACTGGACCACTGCCGACGGATTGCGCAGGGACCGTATCTTCACGGTAGCGGTCGACCACGACAATCGCCTCTGGTTCGGCGACCAGTTCAGCGGCCTGGGGTTCCTCGACGAGGACGAGCAGCCCCGTTACCTCACCACCGTCGACGGGCTTATCCACGACGGGGTTCAGGAGGTTCGGGTCGGGCCCGGCGGCGAGTTGTGGATCTCAACGAGTGGCGGGCTCTCTCGTTTGCACGACGGCGACTGGTCGAACTTTGACGTCACCACAGGCCTGAGCTCGCCGATACTTTGGCCCATCCTTCCTTTCGAAGATCGTGTGCTCATGGGCACATCGGGCAACGGCCTCGACGTACTCAGCCTCGCGGAAGCCACCCTGCCGGCACCCGTGGTGCAGGTGACCCACGCCGTCTCCGACGAAGGCTCCGCGCTGCTGCACTGGGAAACCCATGCCTACTGGGGGCAGCTTCCGACGGAGGCGATCGAGACCCGCTACCGCCTCGACGATGGGGAGTGGTCGAGCTGGTCGACCGCCCGGGAGGCCGTGCTCACCGCGCTGGCGCCAGGAGAGCATACCTTCGAGATCCAGGCCAAGGGTATTCTCGGCGGGTTTGGGGCGTCGGCACGAACTATTCCCCTCACCGTTCGGCAACCCTTGTACTACCGAGCTGATTTCTACATTCCCGTCGGCTCCCTGGTGCTGCTCGGGCTGCTGATGCTGCTCATCGGCCGGCGGCGCCACACGCAGGCCCTGCGTCAACGCGACGACGAGTATCGACGGCGGTTGGAGCAACGTGTTGACGAGCGCACCAATGCTCTGCGCGAGAGCGAAGAACGTCTCCGCATGTTGCTGGAGACCGTCCATGTCATCCCCTGGACGGCCGATGCGACCACCTGGGAGTTCACCTACGTCGGGCCTCAAGCGGTTGACGTCCTCGGCTATGCGATCGAGCGCTGGTACGAGCCCACGTTTTGGGTCAACCACATCCATCCAGACGACGTGGATTGGGCATTGAGCTATTGCGAGGAACAATCGAGCATCAACACCCGATATGAGTTCGAGTACCGGATGCTGACCGCCGACGGCAACATCGTCTGGCTGCACGACCTCGTCGCCGTTGTCCGCGAGGACGGCAAACCGACGATGCTGCGCGGCTTCATGATCGACATCACCGCCCGCAAGCAGGCCGAGGCGGAGCGTATCGAGGCCGAATCGGAAGCCCTGGAGCATCGCGAGCGTCTCGCCCACCTGTCACGTGTGCACATGCTCGGTGAGATGGCCACCGGAATCGCGCACGAGGTGAATCAGCCACTCACCGCGGTATCCACGTACACGCAAGCCTGCCGCCGCATGATCGAAGCCGGCCTGATCGACGAGGTGCAGATCATCGACGTGCTGCGTCGCATCTCGGACGAGGCGGTGCGTGCCGGCGACATGATCCACGGGCTCAAGGCGCTGGTGCGCAAGCGCCGCAGCGAGCTGCGAATCTGCAACGTGCACGACCTGGTGCGCGACGTGATTCCGCTCGCCGAGGTCCAGGCCCGAGACCTCGGTATCGAGATCCTCGTACAGCTGGACGACGACGTACCGGACATCGTCGTCGACGACGTCCAGATCCAGCAGGTCGTCCTCAACCTGATTCGCAACGCCATCGAGGCGACCCAGCCCGGCACCGGAAAGGTCACGGTACGCTCTGCCGTGATCGACGGCAACATGGTCGAGCTGGAAGTCGCCGACAACGGCACCGGCGTTGACCACGACGACCCGGAGCAGGTCTTCCAGCCCTTCTTCTCGACCAAGCAAGACGGAATGGGGATGGGTCTCTCGATCAGCCGAAGCATCATCGAGGCGCATGGCGGCCAGATCGGCTATCGGCCCGGCGACCAGGGCGGAAGCGCGTTCTTCTTCCAGCTCCCGTCAGAGGCCCGACGCGGTGCCACCATGCGCTGATTACACTCCGCCGGAGCACGAAATCCATGGACAACGACCATCGTAACCAGCTCGCCGCCTTTCTCGAGGAGGATCTGGGACGTGGCGACATCACCAGCGAGTCGCTGATTCCGGCAGCCGCAGAGGCTACCGGCGAGGTGCGCAGCGGTGAGGCCGCGGTGCTCGCGGGCCTCGACGAGGCCACCGTGCTCGCCGACATGATGCAACTTGAAACCACGGAGCACGTCGGCGACGGGGACGAGATCGACGCCGGGCAACTGGTGCTCGAGGTCAGCGGCAAGGCGCGCGCCATCCTTGGCGTGGAGCGCACCCTTCTCAACGTTATCAGTCACATGAGCGGCGTCGCCACAATGACCCACCGCGCCGTACACGCGGTCGCGCGGGCACACACCGGGGCCCACGCGGAGAGGCCGCCGCGGATTTCCGCAACGAGAAAGACCCTCCCCGGGCTACGCCGGCTGCAGAAGAAAGCGGTCGTCTTGGGAGGCGGCGTACCGCATCGCTCGGATCTTTCCGACGCCGTGCTGGTAAAAGACAACCACCTGTCGCCAGACCCCGATTTCGCCGCCATCGTACGGCGTGCCCGGGAACGTGTCGGTTCGATGCCCGTCGCGATCGAGGTCGAATCACTGCAGGACGCTCTGCTTGCCGCCGAGGCGGGCGCCGACTCCCTGCTGCTCGACAACCTGAGCCCCACCGCGGTAACGGAGATCGTCGAGACACTGCGCTCCGCCGGACTGCGCAACGAGATATCATTGGAAGCGTCTGGAGGAATCGGTATCGGCACGGTGCATGCGTATGCCGATACCGGCGTTGACGTGATCTCCATGGGCGTGCTTACGACTTCGGCTCACCACATCGATTTTTCGCTGCATTTCAGACGCTGACCGTTGCAGTAAGACCGCTGAAGCCAACCTCCACTTCGAGCTTTCCAATGTCATCGGAACCAAGGACCATTCGGAGCCAAAAACCATGATGCGGCGCGGGGCACCTGTACCTGCTGAAGGAAACGGCCACGACGAAGCCGAACGCCGGGCACTAGTGGACGAGATCCACCGTCTGAAGAAGCAAACTAATGCCCTCATCCTGGCTCACAACTACCAGATTCCCGACATCCAGGACCTCGCCGACTTCGTCGGTGATTCGCTCGGCCTGTCGTTGCAAGCGCAGTCCACGGAGGCCGACACAATCGTCTTCTGCGGCGTGCATTTTATGGCCGAAACCGCGGCAGTTCTGTGCCCCGACAAGACCGTGCTGATCCCGGATCTCCAGGCGGGGTGCTCGCTGGCGGACACCATCACCGTAGAGCAGCTCCGCGCCTGGAAGGAAGAGCACCCCGGCGCCACCGTCGTCGTATACGTCAACTGCTCCGCCGAGGTGAAAGCCGAAGCAGATTATTGCTGCACTTCGGCCAACGCGCTACGCGTGGTGGAGTCGATTCCCGCCGACCAGGAGATCTTGTTTGCTCCCGACATGTTTCTCGGCGAGTACATCCGCGAGAACACCGACCGCAAGATCCATGTCTGGTTGGGTGAGTGCCACGTGCACGCGGCGATCCGCCCGGCCGACGTCGAGCGCGCGCTGGCCGAGCATCCGGAGGCCGAACTGCTCATCCATCCCGAGTGCGGCTGCGTCTCGAATATCATGTGGCAGCTCGCCAAGGGTGACTTGCCCAGCGAACGCACCAGGATCACGTCGACTACCGGGATGATCAACAGCATCGCCGAGTCGGACGCCCGCGAGTTTCTCGTCGCCACTGAAACTGGCATCCTGCACCAGATGAGGAAGCACCACCCCGATCGAACGTTCGTGCCCATCAAGAGCGACGCCGAGTGCATGTTCATGAAGATGATCACGCTCGACAAGGTCGCGCGAACGTTACGAGAGGGTATCCACGAGGTCAGGGTTCCCCCTGCCGTTGCCGATGGAGCAAGGCGCGCCATCGAGCGCATGGTGGCAATTCACTAGCCCGACTTTTCAACGGGCCGTAAGTAACTCACCCTGCGAGCAAGCGCAACGCCGTCATCGCGCGCCCTCGCGCCGACACATTTCGAGCTCGGACCGGTCCCCTCCGACGCGTACTATCGCACCCATGATCCCCCGCGTGTCGTCCGGCAAACCCCATCTACTAGTTCTCCCGGGAGGTCGACGCTTGTCGGCTGATTTTGCCGGCATCCGTGTTGTCGTCGCGCGCCAGGATGACCCACCATTCGCCGTCGACGGCGTTGCGGTGGAGGAGGACACCTGGCTGGCGCTCGGCGCTCCGTCGGAC
>Ga0114949_10001584_pt1 | contig 13863 bp, 10 predicted proteins | sample N074metaG_FD_83505 | JGI IMG/M metagenome (GOLD analysis project Ga0114949, IMG submission 83505) | Deep subsurface microbial communities from Kermadec Trench to uncover new lineages of life (NeLLi) - N074 metaG | ecosystem: Environmental > Aquatic > Marine > Ocean trench > Sediment | place... | reverse complement strand
CGAGCGCGCGGTTCTGATCCTGCAGCGCGCCGGCGACGATCTCCGACGAGCTCGCGGTGCCCTCGTTCACCAGCACCGCAATCGGAGTGGCTGGAACGAGTGGGTGTAACGACGCTCTTTATCGAGCCGGGCAGCCCCTGGGAGAACGGATACGTAGAATCCGGGCTTACACTCGCGCATGGAAACAGGCCCGCAGAGACGGAATACCGATGAAGCCAGAGGTAACTGGGCACGAACGCTTGAGATCCTTGGCCGCTGGGCTGGGTGGCCAGCCAACGCAAAAGAATTGTTCGATGGCGGACACGTTCGGGTGGTCTGTAACGACAGACGGAATCCTAGGTCGAGCAAGCAACCGAGAGTGAGTGTGCGCTGACAACTTCGGGAAGGCTATTTCGGCACCTCGCCTAATGTTGTACCGGGAGCGATGTAGCGCGGCTTCAGTGCTGGTGATCGGCCCGAAGGGGAACATCTGCCGCTGCGAGGCGGGCTGTACCGACGGCGGCAGCGCGGTCGAGTGGGGTACAGCGGTCTCGCGGGATCATTCCCTTCGAAGCGCGGACCTCAACGTATCTGTGGCGAGCTTTACGTAGCGCTTCGAACTCTCGGTCGTCGTATGCCCCATGATCTGCATTACGAGCCGGATCGCATCGCCTTCCCCCCTCCCCTCTTGCAAGAGTCGAGTGGCAGCTCGGGTGCCGAAGCAGTGCCGCAGAGCTTCATTGGGTCGCGTCTTGAATCCTGCCGCATCCATTGCATCGTGCATCACGACTCGCCGTGCCTCAGCAGCCCAAGCGCGCCGCGTGCGCGGATTCGAAAATAGGGGTACCCCGGCTTCGGTCAGGGCTCCTCCGGTCTGTGCGCCCGAACCCAGTCCGCCACTTCGAGGTCCATAGGCAGGAGCCGATTCCGCCCTCCCTTGCCTCGCACAAACAGTTCATCGTCTTCCGGCAGGTCCCCGACCCGGTAGTCTTCCACGAGAGCCCTGGCTGCCTCTTCGTCACGTAGTCCCATGTAGCCGCGAACGAGGAAGAATCCACGGCGCTTTTCAGGAATCGCGGACAGCATCGCGTCCTGTTGCGCCGCCGTCGGGATGTTCGGGATGTACTCGGGATCACGACTGTCGGAAAGTCGGGCACACCCGATATCTCCTGACGCCGAGACAACCACCGTAGGCAGGTTCGGAAATCATTGAGGCAATGCTTGACCGATTTGGGCGCGAGCCCTCTGGCAAATAGCGAGTTCTTCAGCTCCTCTAGGCGGACGTAATCAACTTCGTGGATCGAGATGCCTTCTAGCTCCGAAAGCCATCCTCTATCGAGATGTCCCTGAAGATCCCGCACCCGTTGCTGCCGAATTTCTCCGGCATCGGCGTCCTTCTGCTTCTGAGCGAGAAAACGTCCGTAGGCAGCGCGAACTTTGAACTTGTCGCCACCCCCTTTTTGGTAGGGAGCAATCGCGCGTTCGACGCTGGTCCCGGTGGCGATCGTCGCGCGAATCATCGTGAGGACTTCGGTCGCGGTTTGCTCATCGCGATAGGGCAGCCAGCCGCCACCGACCACCGGCAAGTGGCGGAGCTTGTAGCGCTCCTCCGTCCACGCAGATGTCGATCATGTAACGCCCCTTGTCGGGGCGCACCGTTCCGATTGTCTTCGCGAGTTCCACGCGGGCAGCGTAGCTAGCAACAGGCTGATCCTTCATGGATAGCCTTTAGTCTTGTTGACGCCCGGGACAGTCCCGGGACGGCAAACAGCAGGCAGCTACGCCACTAACTCGTTGAAAATGCAGTCAAAGAAATCTCTTTCAGCTTGGTTCGACTCCAGTCCCGGGCACCAACCAATCTTCCCGTTTCCGAAGCGCATCCGGCGCATTGCGAACTTCGCTGAAGTTGGATTAAACCCTGCGCGACCTAGGCCACTTGTCGATCCCCATCAGCACGCGAGACCCTCCGTCGTCCCTCCAGGTCGCCTCAGATGATCGTCAGGAATTGTGCGACATCTAGGGATTTCGTATCAGAGCGTGGCAGAAGCTGATTCGGACCTGATGCGGACGTGCGAGTGAAGCACTAGCGTCACCTCAACTCGTACCGTCGTCACGTGATCGCTGCGGACTCACGCTTCGGACGAACCGCGGAGCCTCTCACAAGGAGCAATGTTCTGTCCTCAGGAATAGGGGCCCTGATTCTTCTCGCGATCGCAGCCGTGATCATCGCCCTATCGGTGAACCAGATCAGCAATTCGGAGTCGTGGGTCGAGGCAGCGGGCCATCTCGCAATCGCCTGCTTGAAGGTTTTTGCCGGCATCTCGTTGATCTCTCTCTTCATTAGCGCTGCCTCATTCTCGAACCTTGTCACTCGATACAGGTCCCTTTCTCAGATCAAGGACATACAAGGCGAACCCCATATCGAACTTCGCGCTGGAATGAAGAAAATACTCGCGTATCGAATTACGCACGACAAAATTTTCTTGATCTATTCCGACGAGGGACCCGAGGTCGGGAGAGAGTCGCTCTATTGCTCCAAGAAGGCGCTGGCTGCGATGAGGGAGCTGCTCGAGAATCAGTACGGCATGTCCGAAGTGGCGATCAGCAATAAGGAGCTTACAAAGACAATTCAGCGATTGAACTCTGATGAAGAACTTCGACGGCTGGCGAAACAGTCGCGATCCAAGTACCGAACCCGTCGTAGCCTCGCCAGAGTTTTCAAGAGCTCTGCGAATCTGATTGACATCGAAAACCCATATCTAAGAGCCAGCACTCGCCTGGGAGCCGTGATCGATATTCTGCGGGCCAGCAAGACAGAAGCGACCGAGTTTGTTTTCGAATTGGCCTTCCGCGAAGTCATGGCGGATGATATTCACCTCGGCAGAGACGGGCGGAATCTGCGGAACAGAATCTTATCGCGAGAGCAAGACGCCTAGACCTCGACGCCGGCGCATCTGAGCGCGCGCTGAAGGCTGCCACGCGGTGGCCGGCGATGCCCTCGGGCACACACCAGCCCGAAACGCGACGCACGAGCGATCGAGGGACTTGACCCGGCACCGGCCGCGCTTAGGATTGCCAGATCCCCCAGTCCCGGGAGCCGCGTGGCCGAAACCGACAAAAAAACCCAGACCCACCTCATCGCGGGCCAGGAATCCGTCGAAATTCCGGTGGTTTTACCCGTCTTGCCGGTTCGGGACGTGGTCGTGTTCCCTGGGGTCACGGTTCCGCTAGCGGTCGGGCGCGAGAAGTCACTCGCCGCGCTCGAGGAGGCGACCGAGAGCGATTTTCTGATCGTGGCCAGCCAGCGCGACCCCTCTACCGAGGACCCGGGATTCCACGATCTCTACCCGGTCGGATGCGTGGTGCGCGTGGTTCGAATCATCGACGCGCGCAGCCACGGCAAGCAGGTTGTTGTCGTTGGCGTGATCCGCACCCGCCTGAGCGAGCCGATCGCGGATTCACCCGCGCTGCGGATGCCGCTCGACGTCCTCGAGGACATCGATCCGGACTCAAGTCTCACCGATGCGGTGTGGAAAAGGGTGGTCGAACTCGCGCATCGCGTCATCGACATGCACGACGATTATCCGGAGGAGTGGAAGAACTTCGTTTCAGGAATTCCCGAGGCCGGCCTGCTCGCGGACGTCGTCGCCTCGACGCTCCCCCTCCCCCCGGAAGAAAAAGCGCTGCTCCTCGCAGAGGCCAATCCCACGCAGCGGCTCGAACGCGTCGCGACCCACCTCGAACGCGAAGTCACCATCGCGGAGACCCAGCGTGCGTTGAACCAGACTTCTGATTCGGACGAATTGGAGCCCGGTAAAAGAGAGCGGCTGCTGCGGCGTCGCATGCGCGAGCTCGAAAAAGAACTCGGTGACGCGGACCCGAGCATCCGGGAAGCGGAAGAACTCCGCGAGAGGATCGACGAGGCGAATCTGCCGGAGGCCGCACGCGAACAAGCGGAACGGGAACTCAAACACCTGGCCGCCCTCCCCCAGCTTGCACCCGATCGGCACTTGATTCGAACCTACATCGAATGGATGGCGGACCTTCCCTGGTCTGAAGAATCCGAGGATAAACTCGACCTACCGGCCGCGCGCGAAATTCTCGACGCCGACCACCACGACCTCGAAAAGGTCAAGGACCGCATTCTCGAATTCCTCGCGGTTCGCAAGCTCGCGCCGGACGCCAAGAGCCCGATCCTGTGCTTCGTCGGCCCGCCGGGCGTGGGCAAGACTTCGCTCGGTCGCTCGATTGCGCGCGCGATGGGTCGAAGCTTCGCTCGGGCTTCATTGGGCGGTGTTCGCGACGAAGCGGAAATCCGCGGCCACCGGCGCACCTATGTGGGCGCCATGCCGGGCCGGATCATCCAGAGCCTGCGACGCGCCGGCACCCGCAATCCCATTTTTCTACTCGACGAAATCGACAAGCTCGGTGGTGATTTTCGCGGCGATCCCTCTTCTGCACTGCTCGAGGTTCTCGACCCCGAACAAAACCATTCCTTCAGCGACCATTACATCGAAATCCCCTTCGATCTGTCGCGCGTACTCTTCATCGCCACCGCGAATACCTTGTCGACGATCCCGCCCGCGCTGTTGGATCGAATGGAGGTCATCGAACTCCCGGGCTACACCGAGCGGGATAAGCTCGTAATCGCGCGCCGCCATTTGGTCCCAAAGCAAATCGAGGCGCATGGGCTACCGCCGGAGAAGATTCGCGTGGGCGACGATGCGCTCGACAAGGTGGCGAGCGAATACACCCGCGAGGCCGGTGTCCGAAACCTCGACCGGCACATCGCCAAACTGATGCGCAAGGCGGCGCGCAAGATCGCAGGTAAGAGCGAAGTGCCCATGATCGAAATCGACGCCGACTACGTCACCGATGCGCTCGGAGCCCCGCCCCATCTGCCCGAAGCCGCGGAGCGCACGGTGATGCCGGGCGTCGTCGTCGGCCTCGCCCATACGAGCCACGGCGGAGACATCCTCTTCGTCGAGGCGGCGCTGTCTCGCTCTGGCGACGGTGTGCGACTTCGCCTGACCGGCCAGCTCGGAGACGTAATGCGCGAATCCGCCGAAGCGGCGCTTTCGTGGGTGCGGTCCAACGCGGATAAAATCGGGGTCGACCCGAAAATCTTCGACGGCTGCGAGATTCACCTCCACGTGCCAGCCGGTGCCGTTCCCAAAGACGGCCCGTCGGCGGGAATCACACTCGTCACCGCACTCGTATCGGCCATGACCGGGCGCAAAGCGCGGGGGAAAACCGCCATGACCGGTGAGATTTCGCTGCGCGGGCGTGTGCTGGCGGTTGGCGGGATCAAGGACAAGATTCTCGCCGCGGCCCGAGCGGGCATCGACTGCGTGATCCTTCCACGGCGAAACGAGAAGGACCTGGTCGACGTTCCCGAAGAAGTTCGCGCTCAGGTCGAACTGCGCCTGGTAGACAACATCGAAGAAGTTCTCGAACAGGCGCTCGAAAACCCGAGCCGAACCCGGCCGCCGTTCCAGACTGCGTGAGGCGAGAGCCGGCGCTCGACCGAAATTCGCCTCGGCTGGCCTCGCCCCGCGCGCCGTTCGTTACGGAGACTCGAGGGCGTCGGCATTGACGGCCTCGTGAAGCTCATCGAGAAACTTCGGCAGCGCGGAAGTCACCCGGTCCCAGTTCGGAATCTGGGGCACCCCCATCGGATCGCTTACGAATCCTAGACCTGCTGCCCTCAACGCGCGCGAAAAGGTTTCGACGGCCACCTCCTCTTCGTGGCGGTCGAACACGAGGCCGTTGAGCGCCGCATCGTGGCTGTAGGAAGCAATCGCGTCCTGGGCGGTCCGGGTGTAAGCGGCGGTCAGCGTATTGAGAAACCCAGCGTCGAATTCCACCCCATAAGAAGCGAGATTCCGAATCGAAGACGAAGCGATATCGTACACCATTCGGTGAAGACCTTGACTGGCATCATGTTCCGACAATTCGCGGTGCTTGTGATCGTAGTTATCCACAATCTCCACCTGACAAATTCGCTTGAGCGAACAATTGCGATACACCTCCGTGAGCATTCCCACTTCGAGGCCCCAATCACTCGGTATGCGGTTGATGCGCGCGAGGTCGGTCGTCATCGAGCATTCCCCGGCGAGCGGGTAACGGAACGACTCGAGATATTCAAGTAGCGGGTGCGAGCCGATCACCGCCCTCAGGGATCGAAGCAGCGGCCCGACAAAGAGGCGCGTCACGCGTCCGTTGAGGCGATCGGTCACGCGACCGTAATAGCCCTTGGCGAATTCGTAATGGAGGTTGGGATTCACCGTCGGATAGCAGAGACGGGCCAAGAGCTCGCGGCGATAGTCGAGAATGTCGCAATCGTGGACAGCGATCACACGGGATCGATTCGTCGCCAACACGTACCCGCAGGCGAGCCAGGTGCTTCTGCCCTTGCCGTCACTCCCCGGCTCGAGTCCTTCTTCGCGCAGGGTTTCGAGCAAAGCCTGAACGCGCTGGCCGCTGTTCCACAAAAAGACTGGCGGCTCGCCGCGCAGCGTCGTAACGCCATCGAATAGCGACCGCATCTCGTCGTAGTCGGTTCGCGCCGTCGTGCCTGAGATGCTCACGACGATTTCGCTCAGATAGCGGACGCCGCGCAGTCCATCGACGATCCCCTTGAGGGCCGGTCCGCGAAGCTCCGAGAACAGGCACGGCAGCACCAGCGCAACCGGCCGGACGCGAGAGTGCTCGAGCAGCTCGCGTTCGAGCCGCTCGACGTTCGGTCTCCCGAGACGATGAAGTGTGGTGATCGAACCACTCTGATGAAAATCGGTCATGGAAGCGGACACTCGCACCCGCTTCGAGGCCGTGTCAAGCGCAATGCTGTCGCGACCAACCCAATGGTTCAGCGGAGAATCGGTTTTGGGGTGCGGAATGGACTCGATCGTGCTCGGATTCGAACCCAAATGCCCGATTTCGAACCCGGTTGCGCTGGCTCAAACGCGGTTAGCTGGCTCGAACGCAGTTGGCTGGCTCGAACGCGGTTGGCTGGCTCGAGCGCGGTTGGCTGGCTCGAACGCGGTTGGCTGGCTCGAACGCGGTTGGCTAGCTCGAACGCGGTCGCCCCCGCTTGAACGGACTAGCTGGCTTCGGGTGTCGTTACGTCGTCGAGCAACTCGACCGCTTCGGGGTCGATTTCGATGAATTCCAGGCCGACATCCAGGGTCAGCGGATCGATCTCCGTCGACCAGGCCACACGCCCGACTGCGACCACCGTCTGATCGCCGACACTGAAGGTCACGCGGAGAACCTCGTCCAACTCGATCTCGCAGCCCACGACTTCGAATCGGATTCCCCCCGACGACAAGTCGCGGCTGACGCCCAGCAAATCTCGGGTGTCGACCGGTGCGAAGGAGATCACCTGATCCGTTCCAATTCTTCGATACTTCCGTCGTTCTTCGCCGGCAGGGTTACCCATCTGATAACGGACCTCACAGGAATCGTTGAGCTACACGCCCTGTTTCGTCCGTTGCCGCCCGGCCCTTGAGTTCCCGCGCAGGTCCGTCGGCTCTTGCCAGCTCCTGCCGCGGCTCCACCCGAGAACGCCAGGTCCTCGTCAGGCCCTCTAGGCCCCGCTCAAGCCCATTTGGCCCTGGAAGGGCCCGCGTTTCATTCTTGAGAAAAGAGGTCGAACTGTCGGTCGGCGTCCTCGGTTTTTTGGAGGCGCCCGAGCTGAACTCCGAGGCCGCGTGCGGGGCGCGAGCCGGCCTCCGTGTGGGCCAAAAGACCCACTGCCAATCGCTGGATCTCCGCCGCGGAGGAGAACGGAGCCGCCAAGGTCTGGCTGCGCGAATTCGTCGAGCGGTCCAAGAATCGAATCTTCACCGCCACCCGCCCTGCCGAAAGCCCCTGCGCGTGCAAATCGTCCTCGAGGCGCCTGGAAAGGTTCTCGATCACCGAGGTCAGCACCCCGAGATCAAGTGATTCCTCCAAGGTCGATTCACGGCTCACACTCTTCGGGTGGCTCGCAGCGCGAACGGGTCGGTCGTCGCGACCAGCCGCATACGCGTGAATCCGCAACCCGTGGGTTCCCAATGCCGTTTGCAGACTGCCCGCACCGATTTCCAGAAGTTGACCGATTCGCTGCGCGCCGAGTTCAGCCAAGGTCGCCGCGGTCTTGGCGCCGACACCCTCCAGCCGGGTCACCGAGAACGGGCTCAAGAATGCCGCCTGCTGATCGGGATCGACCCGAAAGCTGCCGTTGGCGCCGGCCTCCTCAGCGGCGAGGCGCGCGAGAAACTTCCCAGATGCAATCCCGACCCGGAGGGCGAGGCCCAGATCTTCGGCAACGATGGTCTCCAGTCGGTCTGCGATCTTGTCGGGCGAATTGGGGCCGCCGGTCACGTCCAAGTACGCAGCGCCGAGCCCGAACGGTTCCAGCCGATCGAAGCCGCGCCGCAAACAGACGAACAGCCGACCGGAGACCTCCCGGTATCGCTTCATGTTGGTTCGCGCCATACGGGCCTCGGGACACAACTTGAGGGCCTCGTGGACCGGCTGCTCCAACTTCACACCCGCCGCCAGCGCTTCTTCGCTGGCTCCCTGAACCAGTCCGCGCTTGCGTGGGTCGCCACCCACGATGATCGGGCGCTTCGCGAGCGCCGGATCGCCCGCTCGCTCAACGGCTGCGTAGAAACACGGAACCTCTGCGAACATGATGGTTCGACTCATGGAAGCGGCTCGAGAACGAGCTGCCGCGCCCCGGATTCCCTCACCAACAAGCGATCCGTGACGAGAAGATTGGAGTGTCCCGCCAACCAACTATCGAGGCTGTCGCTGAAATGCGGGTGACGCGGGTGTTCGCTCTGGCCCGGCGCGATCGCGGTAAGCGCCTGGTCGAGCGCGCCAGCGTCCACCACCAGCCGAAAGACCGAAGCCACTCGCACCTCGAAGCCGTCGGGCCTGCCGAACGCTGCAGTGTTGATGGTATTCCCACTTCCGCCGTACGGCAGATCGGACAGTTCGGCAAAATCCAACCCCGTGCGCGAGTCGCCGAAGGGTCGGAACGAGAGCCGGTGGAGTCTGCCCCAGCGCCATTTCCCGCGGTTCGCACCGAGTTCGAACGAAAGGCGCAACCAGGTTCCGCGAAGGCTTTTTCGGGCAATCTCCCGTAGCCGTTCCGCGTCGAGCGCAGCGGCTGGGTCATTCTCGGCCGCGGAGCGCACCAATGCGAATACCACCTTCGTTTCGTCGACTTGCGGTAACGCGCGGTAGCGATCGGCCAACTCCTCACCGATCGTGAGATCGAAAATCTCGCTCGCGAGCCGCTCGACGAAAACATGGTATGCGGCCGCCCCTACACTTCCGGGCTCGGAACTCCCATCCCAAGCAGCCAGCAGCTGTGCGATTTCTTGGGCTTCGACGGAAAGCTGTTCGGTCGGACCCGCCGCTTCGAGTGCCATCGCAACCAGTGGCATCGCGACCTGTGAACCCACATCGGATTGCAACTCGGACATTCCGCGCAGGTCGATCTTCCCGGCCTTCGATTTCGATTCGAGCAACGCGTGAATTCTCTCGGCGCGAACACCGGACCGCCACAGCCAGTCGATCTCCTCGGCCGAGCCATCTCGCCCAATCGGGTTGTCGGCGGCGATCACCCAACCGCGGCCCGAACGAATCTGCTGGGCGGGAAGCGTTTTGAAATCGAGCGGTCCCTGCCAGTCGTACCAGCGAGCGCGCCCCGGCAGCGGCACGAGATCCGTGGGGAGCGCGCGAGCTGGAACCCAGGCGGCGACCTGTACTCCAGCCGCGCCGTCCTGATCCGCGTAGGCAACCACGAGCGGCGGTTCGTGATGGGATGCCAGGGCCTTTCTCAATTCGGAGGCATTGCGCGCCCGGGCCAGCTTCGACATCGAGTCCAACGCGCTGTTGACGTCGTCTCGGGCGCCGACCCACGCGAGCGACAGCGGCTCCGTCTCTCCGGTGAGCAGCGAGTCCACCAGCGGGCCGTGCCCCGTCGAGAGAATCGTCAACACTTCTTCGGCACGCCCGCGAACGCCGATCACCTCCACCCGTTCTTCGAGGTCCCGCCAGCTCTTCCCATCGTGATATCGACTCGAATTCGATTCCCCGAGTGTCTCGTTGTAGAGATCGATGGTCGCAAATCGCGCACTGGTCGAAGCCCAGGCGACGCGTTGGTTGTGGCCGGTCCAGAACACGGGAACCCCAGGCACGGCTGCACCCGCGACATCGAATTCGGCACCGCGCACGTGTGCGATGTGAAGCAGCGAAGGCGCCGTGGTTTCCAGGTGGGAGTCCGCGGCGAGAATCGGCGAGCCACTTTCGGTATGGGCGCCGCCCAGCACCCACGCGCTGCTTCCCACCGCCCGGCCGTTCACACCGAGAACCCGCCGCAAGCGCTCGAGGCCGGCCGTGGGCGTGGCGACAGATCGATTCGTTGCTGGACCGCGCGCCAGCACCCCTTGGAAGCGGCTCGAAGCATTCTCTCCGTCCAACGGGAAAAACGGCCGTGCGGCCCGACTGCCGAGATACGCGGTGATGTCTCGAAGCACCAGGCTAACGTCGACGGTATCCGTGAGACCCCAGCTGTAGAGTTTCAAGATCACGAGCGAATCCGACGGCTGCCAAAGATCCTCTAGGAGTGCCGCGCCCGCCAACGCGATCGGGGGGGCGACCCTGCCATCGCGAATTCGGGCCAATCGCGCATTGACTCCCGCCGCGTAGGCGGCCAGCAATTTTTTGAGGCGGTCGTCGAGGCGCTCGAACTGGCGATCCCCGTACGCACCAAAGGCCAGCGTTCGGGCCCAGCGGTCGGCTTCCAGACCCGAGGGCCCGATGACCTCGGCCGTCCGCCCCCGTGCGCTCATCAGGAGCCAGAGCATCTGCGCCAAACGATCCTGAGCGTGCGCAAACCCCCAACCGAAATAAGCGTCCACTTCGCTGCTGGCCTGAATGTGCGGAACACCGAGCGAATCGCGGTAGATCTCGACGGGCGCTGTGATGCCCGCAACCGCGATCCGCCCTTCCTCGAGGGGAAACGCGCCGCGCGCCTCCGCGTCCTCTCGCAGCCTCGCTGCGAACAACGCAATCGCGGCGAGCACGACGATCGCGAGCAGTGCGGTGCCCCGCCGCCCGAACTTGACTCCCCCCGCCCCCTCTCCGCTGGGGTTCGCGCTCATCGGTCGGAACGCTCGAAGAGCACGAAAGCCATCGCATGGCTTCGGGTGCGACTGACCGCGAGGTAGGGCCGCGCGTTTCGCTCGACCGCCAACTCCGCGGCGCGGCCGTGCAGTCGCAACGACAGCTGATCCGGGCGCTGCTTGAACTCGGACACGATCTCGATGTCCACCCACCGGACACCCGCCGCCCACCCCGTCCCGAGCGCCTTCATGGCGGCTTCCTTGGCCGCGAACCGCACCGCGAAGTGCGGTCCGGAGCGGCGCCGCGCGCGGCAATCGCTGATTTCCGAACTCGCGAAAACTCGGCGCGCAAAGCGCTCCCCCGACCGGCTCAACGCGCGCTCTACGCGCATGATCTCGATCACGTCGATCCCGGCTCCGACGATCAAGCGACCCCCTCCAGCGATTCGACAGCGAGCTTAGCGGCAATGCGCGGAGCCTAGAGGATCTCCGCTCGACCCCTTGCACCGCGGGAGCGCCTACCCCGCCACGAGCACCGCCGGAACGCGGTGGAACAGCTCCGAAACCCGATTCGCTGGCGCCGATTCCGTGAGGCCGGTACCTTGCTCGCCCTTCGAATGTAATCAGGAGCAAGCAATGGCGATTCGAGTCGGTATCAACGGTTTCGGCCGCATTGGCAGGTTGGTGTTCAGAGCGGCGCGCGGCGAGGATATCGAGGTCGTCGGAATCAATGACCTGACGGACGCCAAGACGCTGGCCCATCTACTCAAGTACGATTCCGTTCACGGCCGTTTCCCGGGCTCGGTAGAGGTGGGAGACAACGCGATCGTCGTGGATGGTGTGAACATCCCGATCAGCGCGGAGCGCGACCCCACCCAGTTGCCCTGGGCGAAGGTCGGGGCCCAGATCGTCGTCGAATCGACCGGCCTCTTCATCGATCGGGAAAGTGCCTCGAAGCACCTGAAGGCGGGTGCCGAGCGCGTCATCATCACTGCGCCCGCCAAGGATCCCGATGTCACGATCGTTCTCGGTGTCAACACCGATGCCTACGATCCCGCTTTGCATCGAATCGTCTCCAACGCCTCTTGCACAACCAATTGCCTCGGACCGATCGCGAAGGTGCTGCACGACGAATACGGCATCGAGAGCGGCTGGATGACCACGATCCACGCCTACACGAACGACCAGGTCATGCAGGATTCGCCGCACAAAGACCTGCGCCGAGCCCGCGCCGCCGCGGTCTCGATGATCCCGACCGGGACTGGCGCAGCCAAAGCGATCGGCCTCGTGATGCCGGAACTCCAGGGCAAGCTCGACGGTTACGCGATGCGCGTTCCCACCGCCGACGTCTCGGTGGTCGATCTCAGCGTCAAGCTCGCGAAGTCGACCGACGTAGACGCGATCAACAACGCGATGCGGACTGCCGCCGAGGGCCCCCTCAAGGGAATCCTCGAGTACAACGAGGAACCCCTCGTTTCAGTTGATTTCGTGGGCAACCGACACTCCTCGATTCTCGACGCGCTAAACACGCGGGTCATGGGCGGCAATTTCGCGAAGCTGCTTGCGTGGTACGACAACGAGTGGGGCTACTCGTCCCGCGTGGTCGACCTGGCGCTGCTGATGGGTCGCTGAATCCCGGATGGGCGTAAAGGGTCTGGACGACCTGCTCTCGGAAGACCTGCGCGGGCAGCGCGTCTTCGTTCGAGCAGATCTCAACGTACCGCTGCGGGACCGAACCATCACGGACGATTCGCGCATACGCGCATCGCTGCCGACGATTCGCAGACTGCGGGAAGCGGGGGCGCGCGTGATCGTCGCCTCCCATCTCGGCCGGCCCAAGGGAGAGCGCGTCGCGTCACTCTCGCTCCGGCCCGTGGCCGCGAAGCTCGCTGAGCTGCTGGGGGCTGGCGTCGCGTTTTGCGACGAGTGCCTCGGGGATCCTGCCCGCTCCGCGATCAACGAACTCGGCGATGGGCAAGTCCTGCTCCTCGAGAACCTGCGCTTCCACGCCGGAGAAGAGCGGAACGATCCCGATTTCTCGACCGCACTCGCCGCACTCGCGGACGTCTACGTCAACGACGCGTTCGGAACCGCGCACCGTGCTCACGCATCGACGGCGGGAATGGCCGCCCATTTCGACCGCCTGGCGGCGGGCGACCTGATGGACTCCGAACTGCGACACCTCCAGGTGATCCGCGAGCCGATCCGCCCCCTGCTGGTCATCCTCGGCGGCGCAAAGGTTTCCGACAAACTCGCGGTACTCGAAGCCCTCGCTCCCCATGCGGACGTGGTCGCGATCGGAGGCGCGATGGCTTACACGTTCATTGCGGCGAACGGAGGAAACACGGGCAATTCCCTCGTCGAGCCGGATCGATTCGGCGATGCGTTGGCGGTACAGCGCGCAGCGCGGGATGCCGAGCGACGCCTGCTATTGCCGAGCGATCACGTCGTTGCGGATCGCTTCGAGGCCAATACGCCCGCCCGGGTGGTCGCCGAGGTTCCCGATGGAACACTCGGCCTCGACATCGGCCCGGAGACTGCGAACCGCTATGCATCCGAGGCCGCGAACGCCAAGACAATCTTTTGGAACGGTCCGATGGGGGTCTTCGAGATGGAGCAATTCGCCGAGGGCACGCGTACCGTTGCGGTCGCGGTCGCCGACTCCTCTGCGACCAGCGTCGTCGGCGGTGGCGACTCCCTCGCTGCAATCCACCAGTTGGGCCTCGGAGATCGGATCGACCACCTCTCAACCGGCGGCGGT
>Ga0114949_10001582_pt1 | contig 13866 bp, 14 predicted proteins | sample N074metaG_FD_83505 | JGI IMG/M metagenome (GOLD analysis project Ga0114949, IMG submission 83505) | Deep subsurface microbial communities from Kermadec Trench to uncover new lineages of life (NeLLi) - N074 metaG | ecosystem: Environmental > Aquatic > Marine > Ocean trench > Sediment | place... | reverse complement strand
TCCCCTCATCCCGCCTTCTCGTCTCTTACCAACACCACCTTCCCGATATTCTTGCGCTCATGGATATACCGATGGGCTTCGACCGCCCCATCGCGCGTCAACGGGAACGTACGGTCCAAAATTGGCTTGATTTCACCAGCCATCATCAGCCGATAGATCTCCGGCATCGCCTTGCGCAGCACAGTTTCCTTTCGTCCGAGGTGCAGGAGGTGCACGCCGAATACGCCGAGGTTGGGTTGGATAAGCGACAACGGGTGGAGCGGTCGAGTCTGGATCCAAGCCTTCGCCGCCTGCAACCAGTTTCTCTTTTGCCCGGGGACGGCACTCGCGAAGCCGAAAAAGACTAACCGTCCGAGCGGGCCCAACAGTCGACGGCACGAACGCGTCGCCAAGCCCCCGCGGGCGTCGAGCGCGATATCGAGACCACGGTCTCCAAGGAGTTCGCGGACTTCGTGTTCCCACGATCCGTACGAGTCAAAACATGCCTCCGCACCAAGGTCATCGGTGACGAACCTACGCTTCCGGTCGGTTCCCGCTGTGCCGATGACGCGCAGGCCTCGTTGCACCGCGAGTTGTACGGCTGCGGTTCCCACGCCTCCCGCTGCCGTAAGCACCAGAACGGATTCGTTCGCTTCTGCCTTAGCGGCCTCGAACAGGCACACCCATGCGGTCAGAAACGCGACTGGTACCGATGCCGCCACCGCCGGCGAAAACGACTCAGGGTACTTGAATAGGTCCGCGGCCGGCAGGGCGATATCATGGGCGTACCCCCCGTACCGCATCAGCGCCACGCATTGGTCACCCACCTGCCACCCATCGACATCGGTACCGGTTTCCAGCACTTCGCCCGCAACCTCGAACCCGGGGCTGAACGGTCCTTTCGGGATCGTGTCGTAGATTCCCGCCCGCATCATCAGGTCCGCGAAGTTTACGCCGACCGCTGTAACGCGGAGATGGACGTCGTCAGGGCCAATCTCGCGGAGAGGGACCTGTCGCTCGACGAACACTTCCGGTGGTCCCGTGCGCTCGATGCGGATGGCGGTGGTCTCAGTCATCTAATCTCGGGGCCGCCGCGACGATTGTCGCGGACGAAGCGATCGCGCGCGGGCATGACCACGGCAGGCAAGGTGGTCGCGTTCATCACATCGTGCTCTGCGATGATCTCATTCGCATGGAGAAGAAATGCAACGAGCGAATAGACATCGTCTGGCTCGAGCGATCCCGGCCGATCGAACGGCATCGCCCGGTTGATGTAGTCATACAGGGTCGTCGCGTACGGCCAGTAGTTTCCGATGGTACGCATCCTGGAAAAGGACGGATCTTGCCCGAACGGAAACCCCTCACGCGGTTCGCGGCCGACCAAGCGATCATTTGGACCTTCGATACCGGTAGCGCCGTGGCAGGCCGCGCACGTCGCTTCGTACAGGCGTTCTCCCGCAGCTACCGTTCCCTCTCCATTAGAAAGTCCCGTCCCATCCGGCATGACGTCGATATCCCAGGCCGCTATCTGCTCCGGCGTGGCATGCCGCCCAAACCCGAATCTGGAACCATCTTCGTTCTCCGCCCTTCGTCCTTGGTCCTGTGAGCACCCAGCACACAGGAACGCTATGCCGAGGACCGCATCTCTCCAGCTCATGCCTCCAACCCAAACACCACGCTTCCATCGGATTTGACGCGCCATGCCCGAATGTTGTTTGCGTGGTACGAGGTGCCGGCGCCGCGCGCGTCGATCTACTGCTCCAGTGTCGGTTGCACATAACCCGTCTCGTCGTGCGCACGACTCATGAGGAGCGCGTTGCCGCCATTCCACTGCCAGAGGTAGCGAAACCGGGTATGGCATTTGGGGAGCACCGGATCCTGGAGTTCGGCGTCATCCCAAGTCGAGCCACCGTCCGTGCTGATCTCGACTCGCGTAATCTTCCCGCGGCCGGTCCAGGCAATACCGGAAATTTCCCAATAGCCACGCTCGCTCAGGGTGTCAGGATATGCTGGGAAGGTGATGATGGACTTCGCATCCATTTCGAACGAGAAGATTCGCGCAGTGCAATCTGCCAAAGGGTCGCTGTACTTGGACGTTTCCTGCCGACTCATGAAAGGCGCATCGGCCAATTCCAACCGGCGAATCCACTTCACGCAGGCGTTGCCTTCCCATCCTGGGAGGAGCAATCGTGCGGGGAAACCATTTTCTGGTCGGAGGGGCTCGCCATTTTGTGCGTAGACGATCAAGGCGTCGTCCAACGCCTTTTCGACCGGGATACTACGAGTCAAGACCGCGGCATCCATCCCTTCGGCCAGAAACCACGTGGCATCCGGGCGCACACCAACTTCGTTGAACAACGTCTTGACCGGGACGCCGGTCCACTCACTGGTACTCGTGAGCCCGTCGATCTGTTGCGGTGTGAGATCCTCCCGGAAACTCGATGCCCGGAATCCGCGAAAGCCGTTCCCAGAGCATTCCACGAAGTAGATCCGTGATTCCGCCGGAAACCGTCGCAAGTCATGCAGCGAAAACATCATCGGCCGGTCAACCATCCCGTGGATTAGCAGCGCATAATTCGCCGGATCGATCGTGGGGACGCCGCCGTGATGGCGCTCGAAGTGCAGGTCGGAGGGGGTGATGATGCCGTCCAGGTCCTGGAGCGGCGACCCGGAACTTGCCGAAGGATACGACCTGGAGACCGTACGCTGTAGGTGCACATGCGCGGACCGCTCGCCTACGCTGGTCGGTGGATCGCCGAGCACTTTCGTGGGGTCCTGTGCTGCAGGGGATTGGCCGGAGGCCTTCTCGGTGTCGCCTAGGACAGTCGATCCAATGGCACCAGCCGCACCCGCTATCAGCGCTCGGCGCGAGAGCGAGGTCTTGTCTTTCTTGTTGGCCATGGCGGTAAGGTGAGGCCTGAATGCGAACTAGGCTAGGGATGAGACTCGGGAGGTGGGTCCTCGATCTTGGGCATGGGTTGCGTAGGCAGATCTCCAGGGAACGGATCTCGTCGATCGGTGCCCTCCCGCCGTTCGTCTATCCTGCGTTCACTGCCCGACCTTCGGTCTTGCTGCCGGATCTCTGTCATTTGGATGCGTCGTTCCTCGCCTCGAGACGGGCGTTGGCGGCGTTCGACAGGCTGCCGGTCTATCAGGAACGCCATTCTCGACGTAATCTCGGAATCGACCTTGGCCCAATCCTCTCGGAGTTTAGCGTACCGTTTTCGATCTGCTTCGGAGGCTCCGGATTGCTCGGTGAACTCCAGAATGGTGTGCATCTCGACGCTAATCTGCCGTTTATTCTCGTGAAGCTCTTTGAGGGCCGCCAATTGCGTTTCGTCGGCTAGCACCGCCGAATGTCTTCCGACTGCGCGGCCCTGCGCGGTAGGGAGTGCGGCACCGCAGCCGGCACAGAATCTCGTTTCATTCGTAATTGGCGAACCGCAGTTGGCACACTGCATGCCCATACCTCAAGTTGGGGTGTCAGAAGTCCCGAAAAGATACAGGGTAACGAGGCATTGCGCCCTTTTTCGAATTCATGTATCTGCAGTAATGTCAGGCACTTGGCCCTAGCCGGGCACTGGCAGTCGGCACGAAAACGCGCCCGCTAAACCATCACACCCAATTAGATTACTCGAACCTGTTTCGCATAGGACGTTATGACGCACGAGACCTCCCGACGCGACTTCCTTGCCCTCGGCGGCGGCGCAGCGGCCGCGGTGTGGCTGGGCGACCCCCAATCCATACGCCGTGCGCTCGATGCCGCCCGACTGGTAGCCCAAGGCGACCCGGTGCTGTACGAGGTGTTGACGCCGGAGCAGGCGGAAGATCTCGAAGCCGTGAGCGCGCAAATCATTCCCTCGGATAGCGACTTGCCTGGTGCGCGCGAAGCCCGGGTGATCGTGTTTCTCGATCGGGCACTCAACTCGCACGCCAGTGGCCAACGCGAATCGCTGCTCGAGGGTCTAGCCGAACTCAATACGCAGGTCGCGGAGGGTGCGACGGGTGCGACGCGGTTCTCGGCGCTCACGAACGATCAGCAGGTGAAATTGCTCCAAGAGGTCGAAGGCACGCCGTTCTTTGGGCAGATGCAGTTTCTTACCGTAGTGGGCACGTTTGCGCACCCGAACTGGGGTGGAAACTTCGAGGGTACGGGCTACAGGATTCTCGGGTTCGAACCACGGTTTTTGTGGCAACCTCCGTTTGGCGACTACGATGTGGAGGCGAACCGATGAAGCGTTTTCGGCAGGGCGAGACGGTCGATTTCCTGATTGTGGGCTCGGGTGCCGCTGGGGGCGTCATGGCTCAAGAGCTATCGCAAGCTGGGTTCTCCGTCCTGGTGTTGGAGCAGGGGCCACGCCTGCGGGCCGACGATTTCGAGCACGACGAGTACGGCTACTTCTTTCAATCGGCACTGAACAACCAACCTGGGCTGCAGCCCAACATGTTCCGCGCGACTCCTGACGAAGAGTTTCGTCGGCAACAGGCCATTGTTTACCACCGGCTGGTGGGTGGTGGATCGGTAATGTTCACCTCGAACTATTGGCGCTTCAAGCCGATCGATTTCAACGAAGCCAGTGTCATGGGGTCAGTGCCGGGGACTGGGCTCGTCGATTGGCCTATCACCTACGACGAGTTGGAACCGTACTACACCAAAGCCGAATGGGATCTCGGAGTCTCGGGTGTCGAGGGGCCGTTCGACCCACCGCGGTCGCGCGGTTATCCGACACCGCCGCTCCCGGTCAAGAGTGGCGGTGTTTTGTTCGAACGTGGGGCTCTAGCCTTGGGGCTCACGCCGCAACCCGCGCCGATGTGCATCATCTCCGAGCCCTATAGGGGACGCCCGGCGTGCCAGCACTGCGGGTACTGCGCTGGGTTCGGGTGTGAGCATCGAGCCAAGTCTTCGACGTTGTTCAATACGATTCCCGCCGCCGAGGCGACGGGGCGCTGTGAGGTTCGGCCTGGCAGCTACGTACGCAAGGTCGAGATCGATCGGCAGGGGCGCACGACGGGCGTTGTGTATTTCGACGAAGACAAGGTCGAACATTTTCAACCGGCTCGCTCGGTCGTTCTCTGTGCCAATGGCTCGGAGACGCCTCGGCTCCTACTTATGTCCAAGAGCAACCAGTTTCCAGATGGGCTCGCTAATTCCAGTGGCATCGTGGGCAAGTATCTGATGTTCAACGGAAACGCCAGTACATCGGCCGTGTTCGAAGGACAACTCAACGAATGGAAAAGTGTCATGGTGACCCGGATGATCTGGGATTACTACGAAACCGATCCAAAGCGCGGCTTCTATGGTGGGGGCGGGATCGATGCCCGTTTCTGGGGTTACCCGCTGCTTTTCGCCGTTGCGGGGTTGCCCCCGGATGCGCCGAATTGGGGTGCCGAGTTCAAACGATTGCTCAACCACAACTACTCGAGGTCGATGAACGTCGACGTCCACACCACGTCGCTTCCATTGGAACAGAACAGGATCGAGTTGGATCCCGACCTAAAGGACGATTGGGGGCTCCCAGCCATGCGGGTGACCTATCGCGATCACGATGACGATCAGGCCATCATGAAATTCTTCGTGGAAAAAGCGGTCGAGATCATGGATGCGGCTGGGGCGGTCCAGACGTGGGCGCCAACTGATGTGCAACAATCCGTTGGGTACCATCTGCTGGGGACTGCGCGCATGGGGAATGATCCGGCCACATCGGTCGTCGACAAGCACCACCGCACGCATGATGTGCCGAACTTGTTCATCTGCGATGGGTCGAGCCTGGTGACCGGCGGTCGCGGCCAGCCGACGTGTACGATCCAAGCGCTGGCGTACCGAGCGTCGGATCACATCGCGGACTTTGCCCGAAACGGAGAGATCTGATGTCCAGCATCGTCTACACGTCACATGTGACTATTCGCCGCGAAGGCGGTCCGAACCGCGTCGCGCAGCTGCCGGCACAGGACGAGTGGGTCCAGTTCGGTGTGCATGGGGCCATCGCGGAGCACTACGGGGCAGACCTCGCGCAATTCGGAGAACGCCCGACCACACTCGACTACCTCGTGGCGGCCGCGGGCGGCTGACTCACTGGCACCTTTGCCGGCGCGCTGGCAGCGCGCGAGATCGAGTTGGGCCCCGACGACCTGGAAACCAAGGTCGAAGGAGAAGTGGAGAAGGAAGACGGCGTATTGGTGCTGAAACGCGTGCGCGCGACGTTCCACGTCACCGTTCCAGACCACTCGCACGAGACCGTCGAACGCGTCGCGCAATTAGCCATCAGCAAGTGTCCGGTCGCGCGGTCGATCGAGGGGAGTATCGCGGTCTCGACCGCTGTCGAATACACCTAGCGCCGGCGCTTCACAGCCAACCCAATGGCAACCGTAGCTCCTCCCGTTCGCGTTTCCATTTTCCCCATCCTCACGATCAACTTCGTGGGGACTCTCGGCTTCAGCATCGTCCTGCCATTCCTCGTCTTTCTGGTCACCCGCCTGGGTGGCAACGCGTTGATCTACGGGGTGATGGGTGCGACCTACTCGTTCTTCCAGCTGATTGGTGCCCCGATCCTTGGACGTTGGTCTGATCGATATGGGAGGAAGCGTATTCTCCTTCTCTCCCAACTCGGTACGCTCGCATCGTGGGGCATTTTCCTCGTAGCCCTTTCGCTTCCGGTCCGCACCATGGTCGACGTCGATTCGAAGTTGCTGGGCGCGTTTACGATCACCGTCCCGTTGTTCGTTCTCTTTTTGGCGCGCGCGTTCGATGGGCTTACGGGCGGAAACGTTTCGGTTGCGAATGCCTACCTGGCGGATATCACGCCTGAGGCGGAGCGCGGAGCGACATTTGGAAAGATGGCGGTGTCGGCCAACCTCGGATTCATTGTCGGGCCCGCGCTGGCCGGCCTGCTTGGAGCGACCGCAATGGGCGAGACGCTGCCAGTGCTGGCTGCGTTGGGAATTTCCGTGATCGCTGCGATCTTGATTGCCACTGCACTCCCTGAGTCGCCAGCTGGCCAGATTACCGTTGATCCCGAACGAACCAATGTTTCGCAGGTGCTCGGGCCTGACCAAAAGGAGTGTTATCGCATCAGGCGCGCAGAGCAGTTGTCGGGGCTCCGCATTCTACGATTGCCCGGTCTCCCGTTGATTCTGACGCTCCATTTCCTCGTATTTCTGGCGTTCAACCTGTTCTACATTGCGTTCCCCGTACACGCGGCGACTGCGATGGAGTGGTCGCTCACCGAGGTCGGCATCTTTTTTTCGGCCCTCGGACTCATGATGGCCCTCGTGCAGGGGCCTGTGCTGTCGTGGGCGTCTAAGCGCTGGACCGACCGGATGTTGGTGTTGGTGGGGAGTGCGCTGCTTGCCGTGAGCTTCACGTTCTTTACGCGAGACCACACGGCATCCATCTATGGTGGTGCCGCGTTGCTCGCGGTGGGGAACGGCCTGATGTGGCCCTCGCTGCTGGCTATCTTGTCGAAGACGGCGGATTCGTCCGTCCAAGGGGCGGTGCAGGGATTCGCGGGCAGTTCCTCCGCGGTGGCCTCCATCGCTGGGTTGATCGTCGGTGGTCTCTTGTATGGGGTGCTGAACGCGGGCGTGTTCGTCCTGGCGTCAATTCTGACGGCGGGCGTGGTCATTTTGTCATTTGCGCTTCCACGGTCGCCAGCAATTAGCTAAAGGAGCGAAGATGGGAACCACGGTTCATGCGATCGGATCAGCGTTCTGTTTCGGGTTCGCACCGATGGATCGGCGGAGCGCATTCCCTTCGAAGACCTAACTGTAGGCGATTCGGTACATGTGTGGATCACGGGCTTGATACTTGACTCGGATCCTGCACAGGCCACGGCCTCCCACGTGATGGTGCTTGACACCCGTCCCTAAAGCGCCATTTCGTGATGTTAGTTAGTCCCCATCTGCAGCGACGGCGGTGAGCTTGACCTGACACCCGAAATCTGATCCAACAGCCGACGACGGACGATACGATAGGCGCGGGGCTACCGCCTGCGCGCCTTCACAAACACGTCGATGCCCCCGGGACGCTCGTTCATGTACCGCAGGCGGACACGACCGTCGTCGGTGAGATCGACCACTGCGGGAATTGCATTGGCCGTGAGATACCATCCCTCGGGAAGGATGACCGTATTGCGGGCGCGGCCAAAGCTTCGATCCCACACGAGTTCATCCCCGTGCAGCAAGTACCGGTTGGGATCAGTGTAGGTTTCCTCGATTCGGAGACGAACCGAACCGCCTTCAGGAACGGCATCGAACCAAATCACGACGACCTCCGTATCGTCCGTGGGCGCCCGCCCGATGTCGACGCCACGTTGCGTGATCTCCACCCCGCGCAATGTCTCCACCTGGAGTTCCTCACCCGTATCCAGGATCTTGGCGGACGGGTTGGACGCCTTGCTCCCCGCCCGAACCACGTTCAGGTAGCGATCGACGCCGGCCCGGGTTTCCGTGTAGTCGTGATACAGCCGGAACGCGTGTGTCTCCGGTTGCTCAAGGAAGTAGACGATATCGCGGTCCTGGAAGGCGCGTTCGGAGAACCGGTAGTCGACACGAGCTCCGGTGGGCGACGACGACTGCGTCATAGCTGGCGACGGGCGACGGTCGCCGGGCGGCGGAATCGAGTCCGATCTCGAGGCTGTGGTAAGGAGAGGACGCGCCCGGACTGTGTAGGGCACGCCCGCGGGACCCGGGTTCATGAAACTCACCTTGATCCGCCCGTCGTGCTCGACCACAACCTGCGAAGGATAATTTACCGCAATGAGTTCGTAGCCTTCCGGGAGCACGACGGAATTGCGACGAATGCCGAGCGTGCGCACGAAGACGATCTCGTCACCATCGGTGTAATAGCTGGCAGTGTCTTCATAGGTTTTGTCGATCCGAATGCGGGCCTGGCCACCATTTGGCACGGGCCGCGCAAGCACGACTTGGATGTAATAGGTATCGTCTCGAGCCCGGACATGGCCCGCCGCTCTCGCCTGTTCACCCGGAATTAACTGCCATTCCAACGGGCTGCCGGTCATGAGGTCCGTCACGGCATGCACCGTCGGTGTACTGCCTCGGCGGATGGTGTTAAAGTAGAACGGTGCACCTGCGGCCGTGGCGCTCAGGTCGTACAGAATCCTGAAACTATGCGTTTCCGGGTTCTGCAGTTCGTAGCGCGTGTAGTCGTCTGTCTGTGTTTGCTGGATTGGTTGTTGGGCGGTCGCGGCGGTGGCGCTAGCGAATGCCATGGTGACCAACAGTGGTAAGCGCATGTATCCAATATTCATCTTTTCCACCCAATCACCACAGCGTCCCCATGCTGTATCGATTTCTCGACTCGTTTCTGGATGGTGCGCTTGATCATGTTTCTAACGCCTGGGACCAAACTCAGGAATCCCACGATGTCGGTGAGAAACCCAGGCGTGAGGAGCAGCGCTCCGGCCAGCAGGATGATGACGCCGTCGAACAGGGCATTAGTCGGAAGTCGACCTTGCGCCATCTGGGTTTGTATTTGGCGGAGCACAGACAGGCCCTGCCACCGCGCGAGTGTCGCGCCCAGCGCACCGGTGAAGAAAATAATGGCGACCGTGGCGAGCAAGCCGATCAACCCGCCGAGTTTGATGAGCAGGACAAGCTCGACGGCCGGGACGGCGATGAAGAGGAAGAGGAGCTTGCCCATGGAGAGAATATAGTCCGGACTGTGGGATGGACGGTTCGTCGCCCATCCCACTATCCTCTCTTCATGCGAATCTCCGCCGCCCAATCCACGTGGTTCCGCCTCCTCCGCTCGGGCCTGGTCGATCCATACAACTCGGCGCCCGAAGCCGCGAGCAAGCTGGTTGGGATCCAGGGACAGATTCACACAGCTGCCGGGTTAGCACTCTGGAATCGCGTCTCCGACATGACGTTGAAACGGTTCGAGTCAGCGCTGTATCGGCGACGTAGCTTGGTGAAGCTCTGGGGCCAGCGGAACACCCTGCACGTGTACCGTACCACCGATTGGCCGTTGTTCGTGGGTGCGCTGCAGAACAGGCAAACATGGCTCGAGCGTGCTCTGCAGCGTACGGGCGCCGATGACGTGCCCTACCACGAGCTTCTACGCGTGATGGGGCAACAGTTGGTGGAAGGTGGCACGATTAGTCGCAAGGATATGCGTGAAATGCGCATCGCTCCCGACAATGAATGGCTGACTTGGGGTGGTGTCATCATGCGTTTGGTGCGAGACGGTACCGTATGTCACGCAGAGGGCGATAGCGGCGAGACCCATTTCGTTCACCGCATGCACTGGGTCCCAAAACTGGATTGGAATCCGCCGGCTGCTGAAGTCGCGCAACGTGAACTCGTACTGCGTTATGTGAGAGCCTATGGGCCCGTGACGGTTCAGGATCTTGCGTTCTGGCTTGGTGTTCCAGTACCGGACGCCAGAATGTGGCTGGATCGAATCGAAAGCGACCTGGTCGATGTCGACGTGGACGGGAAACCGATGGTCGCGCTACGGAAGGATCGGAAAGCGCTATTGGTTCCCGCACCGCCCAGTGGCAAATGGCCGGTGTGCCTTCTCTATCGCTTCGATCCACTGCTGCTCGGGTTGAAAAAGAAGGACTGGATCGTTCCCGCTGAGCACTACAAGAAGGTCTGGCGCGCGGGTGGTCACATCGAGGGCTCGATCCTGGTATGCGACCGAGTGCGAGGCACCTGGCGGTATGATCGGGGGGTGCGCGGCATCACCGTGAGCTTGTATCCCTTCGACCCGCTCCCCAGAAGCGTATTGCGAACACTGCGCTCGCGCGCGTCTGGCATCGCCCGGTTCTTCGGAGTCCCGCTTGCGAGACTTGACGTCACGAATACCGGGTCTCACGATTGACGATTGACGGCCCCTACGGCTCCAACGACTTCTCCCACGCTTCCAAGAGATCGGCCAGATTCGACGGCTCTGTGGCGACCACCTTCCCCGTAGGCGTCACGTAAATCTTTACCCGAGGAACACGGGGGAGTCGGCTGGTGGAATAGGTGAACACCCAAACGCGAGGGTTGCCGTCCAAGGCCTCGGCGCCATTGAAGGCGAATTCGAATGTTCGTCCACCCAATGGTTGGTGGCTCCCCAGCATCTTTCCAGCCCCGAACCTGGCGGCGGCATAGGACCCCGCTGAGAGAATCCCAACCACGAACGACAGCACTAGGAGGCGTTTGATCCATATGAACATCCCATCAATCTTGGCGTTTTCTGCGGTGGGTCAATAGGGTACCGGGCCCCCGCTAGAAATTCGCCCTGGACGGGTGCTGCCGGGGACCCTATCGTGGCAGTATCAGGGGGGGGCACATGATCGTCATTCAGGTTATCCCGAAATCCGGGGTCAATGCATACCGACTGTTTCGCTCCAAGGTTCTCCACGAGGCTGCTACGTGGTACTTCAGCAACAAGGCCAAGACTCGGCTCCGTCACATCCAGTCTTCCGGACACATCGATATTGCCAATGCGGGCGGCGTCATCTCAGCCGAGGTTCACCCGAAAGACAAGCGCGACCATTTTTATCTCGCGGAGAAGTTCATGGGGCGACTGGTCGCGTGGTTCGAAGACGACCTAGTTGCGATCAACGTGCAGTTTATCGAGGAAGAGAAGAAGAAGAGAAAACGATAGCCTCGGTTTATCCCCACAACAGGGGTTGCTGCATCCAAACCTTGCCGTCCTCGAATATCACGCGGAGTAGGTATTCGGGGACGGCGTCTTTGAAAGAGCCCAGAGCGACCCGACCCTGGACCGAATTGGGCTTTGCGTGGGCTTCGAGCGCGTTCATCAACTCTTGAATGTCCAGGTTCACGTCCTCCATCGTGATCTTCACCGATCCGTTTCCGATCGGGGTGGACTGAAAACCTCCATCGGGATACAATCCCTCAAACGTATCGGCGATTTGTTGGAGAGCCTCGGCTGCTGCCGCCGGATTGTCTGCTTCGAGTGTGATCATACCGCTCAGACGTTGTTCGTAGCGTTCGATCTGGATTTTCGAGCCGTCGAACGGGCGTTTCTTGGCTCCCGCGTAGTTGGGATGGGCCCATTCCACATGGAGGGCGCCGCCGGGTTCCACTGTGATTCTCACGAGCCGACCGAGATCTTCGGTATGGATCAGAAACTCACCACCGGCCAATTGTTCCTGGAGTTCAAACGGGATCGCAGCAAGCATGTGGACGAGTTCGGACGTGACTGTCGGGACAATGGGGGCCGACGTGGGTTGAACCTGGCGAACGACGATGGCTCCCGTGTCGTGATCGTATTCGAGCCAGTCTCCGGACAACCGCTCGAGCGCCGCGACGGTATCCGGTGGAAGCGTTCCTACGGCGATTTTTCCGTGACAGCCAAGGTCTATGGAGCATGGAGTCTCTCGTTATCGAGGGTGTGGCCGACGGCCTCTATCCCGACATGATGCAGTTTACCTGATCGAGGCTGCCGCGGCGCGCGATGATCCAGGTGCGGATATCGGTGTCGATTTCCAGGTGACCCAACGCCGCGGTCATCCGATTCTGCGCAATACACTGCACCGAACCCGTATTGGCGTTCGAGACCGCCTTTTCGAACGCGGCATCGGCGGCACTCATGCGGCCGAGGAGCGCAAGGTCCAGCGCCCGAGTGTGATGGGTGATCGCAATCTTTTCTTCAGTCGTGACGACGGGAACGGGTTGCCTGATCGCAGCGTCGCCGGGGATTTCCGGTAACAGACCCAGGTACCACGTACCCCAGACGAAGCCCGGATCCAGCAGAGTCTGTGGCACGAAGAAGGTGGTGGCGGCATCGCTCCAACCGAGGGATCCCTCCAGGTCGCCAGACATGCGGAGGGCATCGGCGAGACCGAGGATGTTTGCCAGTGGCCTGGGGTCGGGATACGCGTCAAACAGACTCTTGACCGCGGATTCGGGTTGTTGGTTTCTGAGGAGGGCCATCCCGAACAGATGGCGGGCGTCGCCTGAGTTGGGGGTCAACCGGATAGCTCGTCCGGCATAGTCCGCGGCCATGACGGGATCGCCCGTGGTCGCACTCAAACCAACCCACAGCTCAGCGTAATCTGTGCGGAGATCGTCGTAGAACGGTGGCCGCCATGCATGTCCAATCGCTTCGAAACCGGCTGCGATGTTCGCGGCTTGGGTGTGTTGTTCGGCGGTCATCGCCCATAGGACGTCAGGGTCGAGTGCCGCGGCGTAAATGAGGCCTGCGTACCCAGCCAGGGCGATCGGGGGTGTCGACAACGCAACTCTGATGGGGCTGCGGTCAGAGGCGCTAACCGCCGGGCCCAGCAAGTCGTCGGTGCCCATGCTGTCGAGTGCGGCACGCACCAAGCTCGGGTTTACCACGGGCAAACCATCGGAGGGATGGACCAGGGTATAGAACCCACCAGCTGCCAGCCTTCCCATGCCGGGGAATCGAGTCGTATCTCCGGCCGTGATGCCAATCGCTAGAGGTCGGGACAAGGCACCGGTAGCCGCAGAGTTGCGCCAACTGCGAACGATGGTATCGGCCAACGTGATGGGGGCCGCATCAGCGACGGGAATGGGTTGAAACGCTTTGAGAGCCGCGTCGTCGAGGGGAAGCGTGACGCCGTACCGGTCGCGAACGACTTTCGCGTACCACGGTAGATTGAGCATGCTCACGTTGACCACGGCGATATCCGGTCGCAAGCCTTCGGCGATCTGGAGCGACAGTGCCGGGTAGGTGTCGAGATCACCGCCGGTAAGGAGCAACGCGTTTGCTGGCAGGGACCGCAACACTGCCCGTTGGTAGGCCAACGTAGGATCCGTCAGAAAACCGGTCTCGACGAGTGCCCGAGCAGCGGACCCCTCCCATTGGGTGCTTCCCAGGTGAACTGCTTCGAACAGCAACGAGAGCCACACGTTTCCATCGTCGGGGTCGCATTCCACGGC
>Ga0114949_10001580_pt1 | contig 13867 bp, 12 predicted proteins | sample N074metaG_FD_83505 | JGI IMG/M metagenome (GOLD analysis project Ga0114949, IMG submission 83505) | Deep subsurface microbial communities from Kermadec Trench to uncover new lineages of life (NeLLi) - N074 metaG | ecosystem: Environmental > Aquatic > Marine > Ocean trench > Sediment | place... | reverse complement strand
TCCGGTGGAGAACGGCAGCGAGTGCTGTTCGCTCAGGCGTTGACTCCGGAGCCCGCTCTGCTCGTCCTCGACGAACCGATGACGGGTCTCGACGTGCACGGCAGAGAAATCCTGGAACGCGCGATCGTAGAGTTCACCGACGCCGGCGGAACCGCCATCTGGATCAATCACGACATCGCCCAGGTCAACGAGATTGCGAACACGCTGACCTACATCGACCGGGAGGTACTGCTGGACGGCGCCCCGCGTCAGGTGCTTGCCAGCGGCGCGGCCGCGCGTCTGTTCCCGACCTTGGAACTGCTCGATACCAAGACCTCCGAGGCGAACTAGGATCATGAGCGCGTTTTATGACTTGCTCCGCCAGTTCATCATCGGCCTGGCCGATGAAGGAATTATCCACTACACATTCCTCTATGAGTTCGTCGTCAACGGTTTTCTCTGTGCGCTCGTCATCGGCCCACTGCTCGGCGGAATCGGGACCATGGTGGTCATCAAACGCATGGCCTTTTTTTCCCAGGCAGTCGGTAACGCCGCGCTGACTGGAGTCGCGATCGGCGTGATCATCGGTGAGTCCTACACGGCGCCGTATATGTCGATGTTCAGCTTCTGCATCCTCTTCGCTCTATTCCTGAATTTCTCCAAGAATCGAACCAAGATGTCCTCGGACACCCTGATCGGGGTGTTTCTGTCGATCTCTCTGGCAATCGGCGCGACCGCGCTGCTATGGGTATCAGCCAGAGTCAACACGCATATCCTGGATACCATCATGTTCGGTTCGATCCTCACCGTGAACGACACCGACATGAATGTCCTATTGGTCACGACAGTGATCACTGCGCTCGTAGCCCTGCCGCTCTACAACCAGATGCTGCTCGCCAGCCTCAATCCGAGCCTCGCTCATGTCCGCGGCATCAACGTCCATCTACTCGAGTACGTGTTCGTCCTGCTGGTGACCATTCTGACCGTCGCGTGCGTGAAGATCGTCGGCGCCGTTCTGGTCGAGGCACTGCTGCTGATCCCCGCTGCTGCCGCGCGCAATCTCAACCGCTCGATTCGAGGTTTCGTGCTGTGGAGCGTCATCTTCTCGACCGCCAGTTGCCTGATCGGCATCTACGCACCGATGCGCTGGGATCTGCCGATCCCCTCGGGCGGAGCCATTATTCTGACTGCGGCGATAATCTTCGTTGTGACCATGATCATACGCATGGCGCTGCCCCAGTATCGGGAAGCGAGCATCTGACATGGGGACTACGCCATGGGCAGTCTGATCAGGTGCTCGCCAAGTACCCGGACTGTAAGGGCGGCTATCCTCGCGTTGCTCGCCGTCCACGTCCAGGCCACGGCCCAGCCGTCCCAGACCATACTGACGGGCACGCAGGCGACCTATTCACTGGCCAGCGCACTGACCCGCGAGACGCCCATCCACGCCCTCAACGTACCGGAAGACGGCCGCCGGCTGTCGCTGCTGAAAGACTATATCGGCAGGCGAACGGAGGCGCTCGCACCGACTTTTGCCTCGGCGACGGCGGTCATTTCTCTGACCAACGCCCTGCCCGGAGATCCGATCTACCGGTTCGCCCGCGATGCGAATATCCGCATCGTCGATATCGATGCCGCCTCGCCGTGGTCGTTCAGTACGGCTGGCGTCGCCCTGACGGATACGCCGGTCTCTAACGTTGATTGGGGCACGGATACCGACCCGGTCAGCTCAGCGACCGCGCCGTACTTCTGGCTGAGCCTGTCCAATACGATTCGCATGGCCGACATCATCGCCCATGACCTGGTTGAACTCTTTCCTGACTCCGAAACGGCGATTAGGAAGAATCTGGACGAGCTGAAGTGGTCGCTGCTGAATCTTCGCAACGAGTACCAGAATCGCCTGATCGAGGCCGGCGACGACACCGTCTTCGCCCTGACCGGTGACTTCGTCTACCTGACCAACGATATGGGGTTGTACGTCGACGGCTATTTCATCAAACAGGATATCCGTTGGACCGAGGCCGACTTAGCGTCGCTGACGAACCATTTGGAGCAACGCGATATTCGGGTCGTGATTCACAAATGGGTGCCCAGCGATGCCATCCAGGCCGCCGTTAGCGACGCCGGTGCCACGCTCGTCGTACTCGATTCCGCCGATCCCGGCATGGTCGAGAATCGCCAGCTAGTGACCGACGGCCTACAGCAGATCTTGAGGAACAATCTCGACGCCATCCACTCCGCCCTGAGCCAGTAACTGAAAGGATACAGGCGGCATGCCGTTACGGCACTACCTGCGGGGCGCAATTCTGCGTTCTGGCTCGACGCAAATCGCGGGGCCAGCTAGAAGCGGAAGGTCTGGGTGTACTTGACCGAGAACTGCGACTGTGCCGACTCGAGCCCGGAGAACACCCCGGTCGCGTTGAAGCCGTAGTTCAGGACGATGTAGAGATCCTGACCGGCGCGCGGACTCCAATGCAAGCGGCTGTTGATGCCTGCGGACGCCGACTCATTGTCATACTGCAGCAAGTTGAGCCACGACCACCGGACACTGAACGCGACGTCGACGTTCACCTGAATCAGCCGGGTCACAAAATCCCCGGACGGCAGCGTGACGTCGTTGTATTCGTACTCGAGCCCTAAGGCCAACCGCCGATTCGGCCGCCAGTCGAATCCGGCCTTCATTTCGACGCGATCGCCGTCGTAAAATTGGCCCGCCTCCACTTCGAAACTAGGCGCGAATGTTCGCTCGTTGGCCCCGGACACCTCGATCCCGTAGCGATCGAATTCGTAGTCTCCGGCAGGGATCGTCACCCCGGTGGAGATCTCGAAGTCCGTGAGCAAGACTTCACGACTGCGAGTTAGTTGCACGCCGAGTTCATCGCCGCTATTCGTCTCGAGCTCGAAGGGCTCGATGAAGAGGAAACGACTCTCCAGGCCGCCAGAGATCCGGTCGTAGTTCCGGAATCTAAAACCGTGTGTCATCGCTCTGAGCCAGCGATGCTCGGGCCGATTCGTATACCCGAAGCCGGCCTCCGTGTAATTGATGCCTCGTCGATTGACGAAGCCTAACGCCGGGTTGAAGTTCTCTTCAATGCTCGTATACCCAAAGTCGCCGCGGAACCCCTCGCTGTTGGGCGAGGAGAGTCGGATCCCCCAGGCATTCTGCTCGGAGTCCACCCCTTCCGAATCTGTACTCTGATACCACAACTCGCCCTCCACGGTGTGGCCCGACGGCAGATTCGTATTGCGATAACGAAAGTCCACGCCCACGAGAGAATTCTCTTCATCACTTCGGGGATTTCCGTCGGTCACGATGAGGCCGACGCTGGATTCTCTGAGCACGTTGGCCGCCAGTCGGCCGACGAATAGCTCACTGCTGGCGACACCCTGGAACTCGTCCTGTTGCACGCCCAGAACGCCGACATTGAAGCGCCCGATGCGGCCCGTCAGCTTGGCGCCCACGTTCAGGTCAACCGGTTGCCCGGAAGCGCTGAGGCCGATCCGGCGGGAAAAGAACGGCATCCCGTTACGCCGCAGTTCGCCGAATGAGAAGATATCGACGTCCTGCAAGAAGAAATCCCGCTTCTCCGGGAAGAACAACCCGAAGCGGGTCAGATTGATCCGTTGGTCATCGACTTCGGTCGCCGAGAAGTCCGTATTGAGCGTCAACACGCCGGTCAGCGACGGCGTGAAGTTATAGAACACGTCCAGCGCCGGCTCCGTGTCGCTGTCACTGATGCCCGTAGAATAATTCCGGGACCCGGTCGTGACGATGGAGGGGACGATATCGAGTCCCCTGCCCTGTCGCAGTCCCGTCAAGCCCGTCATCAAACCCGCAGAACCCGGGTTGACACTCCGATTGTAGGACGACCAGGAGATGTCCTCCTGTTTACGCGCGATGCTCCGCTCGAACGTAAAACCCCAGTCCGGATTATCGGGATCGAAGTTCAGGGTCTTGAAAGGCACCGCCATCTCCGCAACCCAACCGTCCTCGGCGAACGCGGCTTCCGCGTACCAGATGCCCTCCCAGTTATAGTTGAGGCGTGTGGGCGTCTCGAACGTAGCCTCGCCGCGTACACTGTTCGGGTTCACCTGAAACCGGTATCCGGTACGTTTATTGTTGAACGGGTCGAGATAGATCGTGAAGCTGTCATCCCAGCGCGTGCTCTCCCCCTGGACCATCTGCCGCGCCCTGATCTGATCGGGCTCGCTGTCCCACATGCGCGCGGCGACATACAGGTAATCGTCATCGTAGAGAAGATAGACGAGCGTCCGCTCGCTGGGCTCGACGTGATCCATGGGTCGGAACTGATGAAAGTCGTCGAGCACCGTCGCCTGGGACCAGGCCGGGTCGTCCAGGACGCCATCGAGCGTCGGCGGTGAGTCCGTTCGCGTGATCACCGTGCGTTTTTGCTCCTGGGCGACTGCAGAGGCCAACCCCAAGAGCAGCAAGACGGGCGACAGACGAGTAATACCGTTCATGAGAATCTAAGGCAATCCCTGGCCTGTAACGTCGCAAGCGCGAATGGACCGGAGATTGTGCCAGATCCCCCGCTGGAACGAGATGAAGAATCCTTCAGAAACAGGCTGCGGCCGCGCGGGAGCGCGATGGCGTAAGTCGTTTTCAGTAATCCGGCGTAACGCGATACCATAGCCCGGACTCGCCGGGTGTTCCTCGGCAGGCTCGACTCTCTGTTTAGACAGCGGAGTGTCTCTGCGACAGTTACTCCCTGATTCAACGCTTGAGGCCTATGATCGACATGATTCGCTTACTCACACGAACCGCCCTGCTGACATCGCTCTGTGGGATCGTCATTTCCTGCACGACGCCCGAACCCTCGGAGCCCCCCGAGTCCGTCGCCCGACCGGAAACACGCGTGGAACGCGTCACCGTGGTGCCCGACGATCTCCGCCCATCCGTCATGGGGCCGAACGCAGGCGTGTCTGCCGGGCACCCGCTGACGACTACGGCCGCGCTGGAGGTTCTGCAAAACGGCGGCAACGCATTCGATGCCGGTGTCGCCGCACTGCTCGTCGGTGGGGTCGTGGAGCAGGATCTTTACAGCCTCGGCGGCGAGGCGTTGGTGCTCGTCTATCCCAGGGCTGAGGGTGTCGTGACATCGATCGCCGGCCAGGGCTGGGCGCCGCGCGGCCGCACGATCGACTGGTACCGCGAGCGGGCGAAGGACCTCGACGGTGCGGGACTGGATCCGGCTGTGGTGCCTGGTGCCATACACGGTGCTCTGACCGTACTCGAACGCTGGGGGACCATGAGCTTCGAGACCGTAGCCGCGCGCGCCATCGAGTATGCCGAGAACGGGTTCGCGCTGTCGCCGCGAACCGCGCGAGCCCTGCAGCGGGAGCGCAGCTTCATCGAGCAGTGGCCCGACAATCGGCGCTTCTGGCTGAAGCCGAGCGGCGTGCCCTATCAGGCCGGTGAGATCATCCGCATGCCGACGCTCGTGAACACACTGACGAGAATGGTCGCCGCCGAGCGGGAGGCCGCGAGCCAGGGCCGTGAAGCCGGAATCGTGGCTGCCCGGGATCGATTTTATCGCGGCGATATCGCGCAGGAGATGGTGGCGTTCCTCCAAGCGCACGGGGCGCCATTCGAAGCCGACGACTTCGCCGACTTCTACGCGCGCGTGGAAGAACCGACCAGCACGACGTACAGAGGCTATACCGTCTACAAGCAGTCGTTCAACAGCCAGGGACCCGCGCTTCTGCAGATGCTCAACATCCTCGAGAACTTCGACCTCCAGCGCATGGGGCACAACAGCGCCGACTACCTGCACGTCATCGTCGAAGCCATGAAGCTCGCCTTCGCAGACCGGGATACCTACTACGCCGACCCCGACTTCGTCGAGATCCCTGCCGCAGGCTTGTTGTCCAAGGAGTACGCGAGGCAGCGCGCGAAGTTGATCGACATGGACCGGGCATCGACATCGTTTCTCGCCGGGAACCCGTTCGAATTCGATGACGACGTAGACGACTGGGAGTACTGGATTGCAGGACTTGGCGTACTCGGCGGGAGCCAGCTGCTCGCCGGCATCGACTACAACGGCGCCTGGAAAGACACGACACACATTTCCGTTATCGATGGAGACGGCAACATCTTCGACAGTACCCCGAGCGGCGGCTGGATCGGCGGCTCGGTTATCCTCGGTGAGACGGGCATCGCGTTGAGCGTACGCGGCGAGCAGTTCTGGCTCGACGAGACCAGAGCCGCACAACTACGGCCACGCTCACGCCCGCGCTACTCGCTCACGCCGAGCATCGTACTGCGTGACGGCGAACCGTTCCTCGCGATCGGCACGCCCGGCGGCGATAACCAGGAACAGACCATACTGCAGACGTTTCTCAATATCGTTGAATTCAAGGACCAGTGGTACCCGAACCTGCACGAGGCGATCGTGGCGCCGCGCGTTCAAACATTGCACTACTACGCTTCATTCTGGCCGCATGACACCGGATTCAACCGGCTCAACGCCGAGACGACGGTGCCGATCTCGGTCCTGCGAGACCTGGCATCGAGGGGACACGAGGTCTTTCAAGCCCCGGCACTGGGTCTAGCGGGATGCGCGACAATCGTCATGCTAGACCCGGACACGCAGGCGCGCTTCGCCGGCGCGGACCCACGCCGCGATTGTTACGCGATGGCCTTCTAAGCGTGCCAAGGCGCTTCGACGCTAGAAGAAACTCTGCGCTGTCTCGGGTGCGCCGCTCGAGCCTGGGCTTCAGGGCAACGCTAACGGCCTTCTGCCTGGTCACGGCCCAGAGCTTGGCCGCGCAGCCGCCCGAGTCCGAGGAGTTGCCGCTGTGGGAATTCCGCGTCGCCGCCTTCGGCCGTTATTCGCCAGCCTACCCGGGCGCCGCGGACCACAACCTGACGCTGCTGCCGTTGCCCTACCCCGTCTACCGAGGATCCCGCTTGCGCTTCGGCGACGACTTGGACGAGATCGCCGAAGGGCGGGTGCTCACCCGATCACGCATCGACCTCGATATTAATTTCAACGTCAATTTTGGAACGGACAGCGAAGACATCTCGGTACGGCAGGGCATGCCGGATCTGGACCTTCTGCTTGAGATCGGTCCCGAGCTGGAGATCAAGCTCAACAATCGCCCGGCCGTGGAGGGCGAATTACTGCTCGCACTGCAACTGCGCGCCGCGGTGTCGTTCGATGGCTCGAACGCGACCGGACGCGGCGTCGTCTTTAGCCCGGAAGTGGAGTATCGGCTCGACCAGGCATTCGGTACGCGCAACGACTGGAGCGTGCGTTGGCGGTCGGTCTGGGCCAGCGAAGACTATGCGGACTACTATTACGAAGTAGCGCCCGCGTTCGCCACGCCGGAGCGTCCCGGCTTCAACGCGTCCTCGGGTTATATCGGCTCCGAATTCCGGGTCGGTCTGATCCGCCAGATCTCGGAAAGGCTTAAGTTCGACGGCTCCGCTAAGCTGTGGATCAACGGCGGTGCGAAGAATCGCGATAGCCCTTTGCTTCAGGACGACTATGGCCTCGGCGTGCAGGCTGCCTTCAGCTGGACGCTCGGGACGAGCGCGCGGCGCGGCACGGCGCATTGAAGTGAAATTTAGGGAAAGCGTGCTACTTGCCGGGACGTTGGCTGCCGCGTCAGCCGCTTCCGGGCACCACAGCCCCATCATCTTCGATGCCGACGCGGTCGTGGTCGTTCAGGGCCCGGTCACCCGGTTCGACTGGACGAATCCTCATGTCTATATCTTCGTTGCAACGACAGACGAGACCGGCCGGTCGGTCGAATGGCAATTCGAATCCGATGCGACCCCGATCCTGTTACGCAATGGTTGGACGCCGGAGTCGCTGACGCCGGGCGACGTGGTATCGGTGCGCGCGAGCCCGGACAGGCGCACGGACCGGGCGCATGGACTGTTGATATCTCTCGAAAAGAACGACGGTACTATTTTGACACCGACATCCGGGGACCCGAACGCGCCTCCGCTGACGAGTGCGGCATCGGATCTGTCCGGCATCTGGGAGCAGCGCTTCGAGAACTTCCTTGGCTTTTACACCAGCGCGGCCAACGTTTCCACGACCGAGAAGGGGACCGCCGCGCGGGCGCAGTACGACATCCGGTCCGAGAACCCGGTCGCGGCATGCGTCGCCTACCCTTCACCGATGATCGTCGCCGCACCGCAGTATTTAAATGAGATAACCGTCGACGACGATCGGGTGACGATCCGTTATGAGTTTTTCGACGTCGAGCGGATCGTCTATATGGATGGGCGAGGACATCCCGAGGACGGCGAACGAACCAACCAGGGCCATTCCATCGGCTGGTGGGACGACGACGTCCTGGTCGTGGATACCACACACTTCGCCGACCATCGATCGACGTTGCCCGGTACCGGCCTGCCCTCGGGCGCCCGGAAACACGTCGTAGAACGCTACACGTTGAGCGAGGACGGGTCTCGGATCCTGATCGATTTTATGCTCGAAGATCCCGAGTACCTGACCGAATCCTTCGTCGGCACGCTCGAGTGGCAGTACTCGCCGCACTTGCAGATGTCGGCATTCGGCTGCGATCTGAACCAGGCCACCCGTTTCATGTTCGAGCCTTCGGGCGGTTAGCGGCTCCGTGGAATTCCGGTGCAGGACCGATGCCTCTTGTGTTAGCCTAATGCCCGAGGATATGCCATGAATTACAAGAGCTTAGCGGCTGGTTTCTTCTTACTGCTCGTGCCCGTACCCTGGGCAGCGGCCCATCACTCGGTCTTCGCCGAATTCAACTCGGAAGATCCGATCGAGATAACCGGCATCATTACGGGCATGGATTGGATCAATCCACATACCTACATTTACATGGACGTGACGGACGAGGACGGCAACACGGTCACGTGGCATTTGGAAGCGCTGCCGACGGCGATGCTGCGCAAAGCCGGGCTGACCAAGGCCATGTTGATCGGCGATGGGCGGCCCGTGACGGTTCGCTGTCGCACCGCACGTGACGGCACGACGAATCTCGGCTATACACTCAAGATCACCTATGCCGACGGACATTACTACCAACTGAGCGAGGAGTAACCCGCGCGATTTCAGACAGGCGGGTTACGGAGAGTCGAAATGAATAATCCCGGATTTGTACATGCCAGGACGTCGCGTCCTGGTGCTACGTTGGCGGCCGCGCTGTGGATTCTCGTGCTGCCCATACTGGCAACTGCCGCCGACGACGACGCGCCGCGCGCTCCCGACGGTCATCCCGACCTGTCCGGCACCTGGGACAATGGCGCCGGCATCGACTTCGTCGCACCCGTTCATATCGGGGCGTCGATCTGTGTCAGAGGCTGTGCGCAGAACCCACAACCGACGCAGAGAGGGGACCGGCCGACGTATCGACCCGAATTCGTCGCGAAAGTCAGAGACCTGGAAGAGCGTCAGGTCGAAGAGGACACGGTGCTCCGTTGCGTCGCGCCCGGCCTGCCGCGCATAGGCCCGCCGGACAAGATCGTGCAGACGTCCGCCGAGATTATTTTCCTTTACGATGACTACGCCGGTAACTTCTTCCGCATCGTCCCGGTTGACGGGCGCCCGCACCGGACCGATGTCGAACCCGGATATCTCGGCGATGCGATCGGCTGGTGGGAGGACGACACCCTGGTCGTCGAGACGGTCAACTTCAACGATCAGACCTGGCTCACGGACGACGGATCGTTTCACACGACAGACCTGCGCGTGATCGAGAGGATCAGCCGGGACGGCGAGACGCTCGAGTGGCTCGCGACAGCCTACGACCCGGAAGTCTTGCAGGAACCCTGGGCGCTCCGGCCGCGGATTGCCCACCTGACCGATCAAGAGGTCGTCGAGGCGCCGCCCTGCATCGAACGCGACCTCGTCCACATGGTCGACGGCACCCACCACGATAACGTGCGTTAGCCGAGACGCGTAAACGGAGTTTTATCTGATGCGAACCAAAGGCTTCACGCTGTTGATTACAGGCCTGACAACGTTGCTCGTCGTCTCTACTACGCTCGCCCATCACGGCAGGGCGTCTTATTCGAACGTGGAGATCACGCTTCAAGCGACCGTGACGGAGTTTCGCTTCGTGAATCCTCACGTCCAGATCTATTTCGATATCACGAGCGAGGCAGGCGAGATCGAGCACTGGCAAGGCGAGCTCACCGCACCGAATAAGCTGGCCAGGGGTGGCTGGACCAAGTCCACGCTCACTCCGGGCGACGAGATTTCGATCAGCGGCCGTGCCGCCCGGAATGACGGACACTCCGTGGTCATCAACGAGATCATCATGCCCGATGGGGAACGCATCCCGTTGTGGGAAGTGCTCGACTGAGCCGCGTACGGTCGGTCATTCACGAGATCCCATGTCGATGAAGAGCATTGGTATGCGCCGGGCAACGTATTCGATCCTCATACTCGTAACCACGCTCAGTTTTTCGGCGGCGAGCCTCGCACAGTTCGGGACGGGCCAGCCAACGAACCTGCAAGCGCATGAGGACGGCCCGGCGCCCGTTCGTGACCTCTCCGGCGTCTGGACGCGAATCAGACCGGAAGGCGTGTTTCGCAGCGGGTCCACATGGACGCCGGAGCCGCCGAAACTAACGGAGTGGGGTCAAGCGAAACTTGCGACGTCGAAAGACTCCAATGCGGGCGGATTCTCCCTCGGCGAGACCAACGACCCGGTACTCACGCGATGCTATCCGCCGGGCGTTCCGCGCATCTATTTCCACCCGTATCCGTTCGAGATCGTGTACACCGCCAGAGAGACGATCATGCTCTATGAGTACGATCACACGATTCGTCGCGTCTATACCGACGGTCGGCCGAATCCAGATGACCCGGTAATGCTGTGGCTCGGGAATTCGGTAGGTCACTGGGAGGATGACACCACGTTCGTGGTGACGACGGTCGGCATCGACGAGAGGACATGGCTCGATCGCTCCGGTTATCAACACAGCGACCAGTTACGCGTCACGGAGGTTTTCCACCGCATCGACAACCTGAATCTGGAGCTCGATATCACGATGGAGGATCCGGTGGCTCTAGCTGAGCCTTGGGTCGCGGAGACCCTTTACTATCGGCTAGCGCCTCCGCACTGGGAACTCAGCGAAATAAGCTGCTCAGGGGACTACCTGAATTTCAGCAGCTTCGAAAGTTTTCTCGAGGAAGGCGGCGAGTAACGATCGACTGTTTTCTTTCGAAAGAAGTAATTACGCTTGTTTCCGTTCAAATCGCTGTTCTAGAATAGATTTCGTCGGGGTGTAGCTCAGCCTGGTAGAGCACTGCCTTCGGGAGGCAGGGGCCGGAGGTTCGAATCCTCTCACCCCGACCAACAACCTTCAAAGCAATCAACACGTTACCGTGCGCTTCCCCGCGCACTGTCTTTTTGCCCTACCCTTTGCCCGACTTTTGCCCGACTTTTTTCGGATACCACTCGAAGGACAGTCGCCGGGCGTTTCTCGCAGATGGCATGAGCGGCTTTAAGCAGCTGATCAAGTTCCGGCGCACTGTAGTGCGTCGTGATTCGCTCGGACTTGTGTCCAAGTAGATCCTGCCGGTCCTCGAAGCTTACGCCTGCCGCCCTGAGCCGATGACCAAACGTGTGCCTGAGGTCATGCACCCGTACTTGCTCAAGCCCAACCCTCTTACGAGCCTTTCTCCAGGCTGACGCGTTCATTCTCAGGATTGGGTTGCCTTCGTATGTGAAGACGTAGTCGGCATGCGTCCCTCGCTGCGATTCCAGCACGTGCCGGGCGATGTGATTGATCACGACCACCCGCTGCTGCCCGTTCTTCGTCTCGGGCAGTATGAACACGCTGGTATCTAGCTCTGGAACCTTCACTTCCCAATGCCATTGGAGACCACACAACTCACCCTCTCTGAGTCCCGTGTTCACCATGAACAACGCCATACGCTCCAGATGCGGCGGGAGCTCGGCAAATAACTTGCCCTGCTCCGTCCAGGTCAATGGATAAGGCTGCCGAGCCGGTCCCTTCACCATCTGGATCAACGGCGGTGTCGCCAGATACGTCATCCCGTTCCCATGTCGCCAGACACGGGCGGCGAGATTCAGAATCCGACGAACACTAGCGAGGTCCTTGTTGATCGTACCCGACGTAATTCCTGCCCGTAGTCGATCTGCTTTGAACTTCGCCACGGACTCGTTGTGGACTTGTTCAAGTGACAGATCGCCGATATAAGGCATCACAACGTCGAGGCTATACCCCGAGCGCTCCAGAGATTTTAGATGAGCATTCTCGTTCAAGAACTTCTCAGCCGCCTTCCGAAAGGTCACGACCGGGCGTTCTCCATAAGTGACGACCTGCCGAATCTCGTTGAGACGATGCGCTAAGTAGCGCTCCGCTTCTCTAAGATCTGCAGTGCCAGTGCTCTCATAGATCGACCCGTACCCTTTGACCTGCTTCTGGATATGCCAGAGTCCGCCGCGTTTGCGGAGCCCTGGCGTTCTTCTTTGTGCCATTTCGCCCTCCTTTTCGGAGGACGCCCACAGCAGGACCGAGTGTAGTCCGCCCAGGCGTCTAACTCCATGCGGTCGAAGAGCACGGCACGGCCAAAGCGGATCTCGGTGAGTTCCGGGCGAACGCGCGCATTGAAAATGTTCTTATCGAGACCCAGATACCCAGGCGCATCCCTCAGCCGAATATACCGGGACGTGATTGATTCGAGTTGGCGCTGATCTTCGACCATTGAAGCCGAAGACTGCGCTCAAGCGGACACAATCACGATGTTGCTTGCCGCAAGTAAAAACGGAGGACGCGAGGCGCCCTATTTATAAGGAGTCTCGGGTTAACCTACTTGCGGCGGGACGATCTCGTTGAAGAGCTTTGCGATGGTCCCTTGCTTCAGCGGCGACATACCGTCTTCGAACAGGGTGTCAGCTTTCAAAATGATCATTTTGGCCAGTTCTTCACCGACTACGGGGCCGTCAGCAGCTCCATCCTTTCGGCACAGGGGGTGGAGCGCTGAATCGGCCAGAACCCGGATCATTGCACGCAACGCGAGCGTGCGAATGTTCTCGTGTCGCTCTGCATTGCCATGCGGTTGGGCGCGAACTCGATGCCTCCCTGAGGGAATCAGCTTCCTCTCCAGAAGCGCCGCTCTGACCTTCGCCGGGAAATCGTGATCCTTCGCCGCGAGCGCCCGAAAAATCTTGGATGTCTCGTAGAGCGCCTGCTCGCCCTCGCCTTTTACCGCTGTGAGCTTAACGACTCGGCTCAACATGTCACGGGTGTCCTCCACCGCTTGCTGATTCTCGTCGTAGAGACCCAAGCCTTCCGCTTCTGGGCTCGCGCCGTGCGCGATCAAAGCCGCGTGCCGGAGATTCATCGTTTCGAACGCCAGCCATCTCTTGAGGATATCCGGTGTCGCGAGACCCCTTTCCGGATCGGCATCATTGCTCGGAGTCTTCGATTCGTCGTTCATTGGCGTGCTCAACACTTTCGTGGAGCTTCGATCATACCGGCTAGAGAATGGAGGCTCAGCGCAGTTCTCTATCCAGCGATGGGTTTTAGCTCGCATTCAGTTCGGGTTCGATCTGGGTTCAACTCGGGTTCGATTTGGGTTCAATTTGGGGGTCTACCCCCCCTTCTAGGCCCGGTCTAAAAGCAGCAGACTAGCCAAATCTGGCCTGATTGGCGCCAAACGCTGTCCTGAATCCGCCCAAACGCCGTGATAGCGATGTTATGCATCTGTTATTACCGCTGTTATCTAGCCCCTGCAGCTAAGCCGAATTTGCTGAATCGCGAGTTGGATCGTGATCTAGATGAGTTAGTTGCCTGACGATCGTTCTCAATCCCTGCCCGCCAGTGGTTCGGTCCTAGATCGGTCCCCAATTTGGGTATTGTTTCGCATATCAAGTTGCATATAGACCGCATATA
>Ga0114949_10001578_pt1 | contig 13874 bp, 9 predicted proteins | sample N074metaG_FD_83505 | JGI IMG/M metagenome (GOLD analysis project Ga0114949, IMG submission 83505) | Deep subsurface microbial communities from Kermadec Trench to uncover new lineages of life (NeLLi) - N074 metaG | ecosystem: Environmental > Aquatic > Marine > Ocean trench > Sediment | place... | reverse complement strand
TATCCCTCCCGACATGGCCCGGGCTTTGACGGTATCTCCTGCTTATCCCGACTTGTTCACAAAAGCCTATGGTGACCCGGAAATCACACCCGCGCGCATTGGTTTGGCGATTGCAACTTATGAGCGCACCCTGGTCCCTGACCAAACTCCGTGGGATTTATTCATGGCAGGAGATGAATTGGCCATGACCCAATCACAAATTGATGGCTGGAACAGTTTCAGTGAATCGACGGTCTGTGATAACTGTCATGTACCGCCGGAGTTTACCGATCACAAGTATTACAACATTGGATTGCGACCGGCTGATGAAGACATCGGGCGCGAAGCGGTAACCGGTAATGCACAAGATCGGGGACGATTCAAAACGCCAACACTGCGAAATGTTGGATTAAAGCAGTTCTTGATGCATGTGGGATGGATCACCGACACGCAGGATGCAATTGATTTCTACAATGCCAATGCAGATATGGAAAATGGTCTGGATAACCCGCACAGTCAGTTTCAGGAATTTCTAACTGGCATACCGACCAACAATCCGGGCATGACGGTTGATTATTCGACGCTTTCAATGTTTTCAAATGCCGATAATCCAGAACGTGGTAAAGACCGCCAGCGACAGGTGGCTGATTTTATTGGAAACGCGCTGACCGATCCTCGTGTTGCTGCTGAAACATTCCCGTTTGACCGGCCCACCCTGTCCAATGAACTTGCGTTGTTGCAGATTCCCAGTGCATCGATGGGTGGGGCATGGATCAACCAAAACGACGAGGGCGAAGGTTGGTTCATCGAAATTACTTCGAATAATCAGGCCGTGGTCAGCTGGTACAGCTACGATGAAATTGGCCAGCAGATCTGGCTGATTGGGCTGGGCACGATCGGTGAAAACTCGATACAGATAGAGGAAATGTTGATCACTGATGGTGGGGTTTTTGCTGTTCCGTCATCCGCTTCTGATGTAGACGTTGAAGTGTGGGGCTCGCTACAAATCGAATTTTCCACTTGTAACAATGCCACCATCAGCTATCAGTCAGAATTTATTAGCGGATCGCAGAATGTAATCCGTTTGACCACTCTTGAATCGCTCCGGTGCGCATCATGAAGCCATTATTTACTCTGAGTGTCATTGCACTATTTGGCCTGGTTTTTGGTACCGACTCGTTCAGCCAGGACGGCGTTCCTTTTGACCCAGGCGTGGATGAACTTCGAATAATGACCTGGAATATTGAAAACCTGGGCAGTCGAACGCCAAGAAGAACTGACGAGGATCTGCAACAACTGGCTCAGCGCCTGGCAGGCTTTGATGCCGCGGTCATCGCAGTACAGGAAGTTTCTGCAGCCGGCGGGGGATTCGGCACGGCTATTTCAACCGTGCTTGGCTATATGGGTCCCGCGTGGGCAATGGCCGGATCGTCCGGCAATATCATTATTTATAATACAAACAATGTAAGCCTTGAATCCAGCCGGCTTTTAAACCAGCTAAGAATTCCGCCGTTCAACACATTTTATGAAGACCATCCTGACTGGCAATCTGAGTTCGGTAGCAATGGTGATCCTTTTACCCGCTCAAGAAGCCTGGCCTTTACCGCAGTATTCAGAACAATCGACGCAGGATCGGGAAGCATGTTTCGGGTGATCAGCACTCATTTTCATGCCGGTTCCGATTTAAGTTTGATCCGCCAGTATGAAGGACTCGCGGTACGGCGCTATGTTGACAATTTACTGGCCGACCCCGATGAAGCGCAACTTATTTTTGTGATGGGTGATTTTAATGCACGGCCTGAAACCGAACCCCATATTCAGTTGGGTGATAACAGTTTTCTCCAGTTGTTGGAGAAAGAAAACAGCCAAAATACCGGGATTCTGAGCAGTGGCGCGAATATTGATCACGTTTATGCAAGCGTTTCGGTATTTGGGAAAATTACCAGGCAATCGGCATTCGTGGTTTTACCAGAGCACTACGGAGAGACGCCAGAGGAGTTCGAGGCTGTTTACAGCGATCACGCACCTGTATTGATCGATGTAAACATGCGCGCGCCAAGGGGCTACGGAGGAAGCTGGATAGACATTGAGCACGATAACGAAGGATGGGTCATTCAGATATTGGAGGATGACCGGGTAACGGTTGCCTGGTACACCTACGATTTGCTGGGTAACCAGGCCTGGATGAGCACAGTGGGAAGCCTGCTTGATGGTGTTGCTCATTTTCCCGAGCTGATCATCACCCAGGGTGGGAAATTCGGAACCGAAGCCGGTTCGGATAACCTAGAAATTTCTGCTTGGGGTTCTCTCACGATCACATTTCTTGACTGCAATAATGCAATTGCCGATTACAGCTCGGACATTGGGTTTGGGACGGGTCAATTTGTTCTGTCTCGCCTGACAGGCATTGCCGGGCAAGAGTGCATTCCTGACTAGGTTTTTTAATGCATATAAAGGTTGACTGGCAGGTAAGCAAAACGGATAATCCGCACCCTTCGCGCCCGTAGCTCAGCTGGATAGAGTACTCGGCTACGAACCGAGCGGTCGGGAGTTCGAATCTCTCCGGGCGCGCCAAATTTGAGACAGGCCTCGAAATGGGGCCTGTATTTGTTTTTATATCAGGTAAAATAGTTTGTGAGGTAATACGTCGGGGCGTAGCGCAGCCTGGTAGCGCAACTGCTTTGGGAGCAGTGGGTCGGGAGTTCGAATCTCTCCGCCCCGACCAATTTACCATCACCGAAGTTGAGCGCCCGTAGCTCAACCGGATAGAGCATCAGCCTTCTAAGCTGAATGTTGCAGGTTCGAGTCCTGCCGGGCGCGCCATTTGCTAGAATGAGCAAGTGGTTTGAAAATTGATAAAAGTGCAGTTTCATGAAATCAGGCGATGCGCTTTTGAAAGGTTAATGGTGGGCGTAGCTCAGTTGGTAGAGCTCCGGATTGTGATTCCGGCGGTCGTGGGTTCGAGCCCCATCGTCCACCCCATTTAGTTCCGGCTGCACTGTTGGCCATGAGAAAACGGGCCATTAGCTCAATTGGCAGAGCAGTTGACTCTTAATCAATTGGTTCCAGGTTCGAGTCCTGGATGGCCCACCAATATTAAAACGGGCTCGACAGTTCAGAGCCCTATAGAGAGACTGCGAAAGTGGCGGAATTGGCAGACGCGCTAGCCTTAGGAGCTAGTGGGGTAACCCGTGGGAGTTCGAGTCTCCCCTTTCGCACCAATGATTCCACGCGCAGCAGGTCATGTACAGCAAAAAAGGTTTGATTGATTCATGCAAGTAACAGTTGAAAAAACCAGCGCACTTCAACGTTTGTTGAAGGTAAAAATCCCTGGCGAGCAATTGCAGGAGAAAGTCAATTCACGCCTGAAGGAGCTGGGGAAAAAGGTAAAGATCAAGGGTTTTCGTCCCGGTCGAATTCCGCACAAAATTCTTCTCCAGCGTTATGGGAAGTCTGTTCGGCAGGAAGTGGTTTCTGAGATTGTTCAGTCGAGCCTTTTCGAAGCGATTGAAAAAGAGTCATTAAGACCCGCCTCAAACCCGGTAGTGGATGAACTCCCGGATATGTCTGCCGGTGGTGATATCGAATTTACTGCCAGTGTCGAAGTTTATCCGGAAATTGAGTCCATTGATCCGACCGTCATTAATCTTGATCAGCCCAAAACAGAAGTGACGGAAGCAGATGTCGATGAAATGCTTCAGACGCTGCGTGAGCAGCGGCAGACCTGGGCTGAAGTTGATGGAAAACCTTCGAAAGGCAACCAGGTAGCGCTTGAGTATGTTGCTCAAACAGATGACGGGCCGGTACCAGCCAAAGGTAGACAGCGACTGTCTATTATTCTGGGTGCTTCCGGCTTTGATGCCCTGGAGAAAGCAGTTTCAGGTCTTTCTGCCGGTGAATCGAAGACCACAAAAATCAAATTTCCTGATGAATACGGAGACCCGCAACTGGCTGGTGTAAAAGTGAGTGTGGAACTGGAAGTCAAGTCAGTTCAACGATCAGAGTTGCCGGAAATTGACGAGGAGTTTATTAAATCATTTGCGGTTGAAAGTGGAGTAATGGATGACCTGAGAACCGAGGTCAGGGGAAATCTGGAGCGCGAACTCAACCAGGCGACCAATTCTTTCCTCAAGACCCAATTGGTTGGAAGACTGCTTGAAGTTCATTCCGACCTTGAAGTCCCGGAAAGCATTGTCCAAAAGGAAGCAAATAATCTCAAAAATCGTGCAGCCCAGGCACAGGGAACCAAAGCTGACGACCTGTCGGTTGAACCCTATATGGAATTGGCAACTCGCCGGGTTAAAAGCGGGCTCTTGCTGGCGGAGCTGGCACGTCAGAACAATATCATTATTGACGGGGCGAAAGTCCGGAAGGCCATTGAAACAGTCGCTGAAACCTATGAAAAACCCCTGGAAGTGGTTCAGATGTATTATGGGAACCAGCAATTACTCGATTCAGTAGAAAATATTGTGCTTGAAGAGCAGGTAGTCGATTGGGTCGTTGGGAAGGCAAAAATAAAGGAACAGCCCATGTCGTTCAAGGACGTCATAAACGCCGCAGCAGCGGCAGGACAAGCATCATGAATATGGAAACCAAGGCGAATATGGAAACCAAGGCGAATATGGAAACCAAGGCGAATATGGAAACCAAAGCATTAAACCTGATCCCGATGGTGGTAGAACAGACTTCCAGGGGGGAGCGGGCCTATGATATCTACTCCAGGCTGTTGAAAGAGCGGGTTGTTTTTATTGTTGGTGGAATAGAAGACCAAACAGCAAACCTGATCGTGGCGCAGCTGTTATACCTGGAATCAGACAATCCAGATAAAGACATTAACCTGTATATCAATAGCCCCGGTGGTGTGGTTTCCGCTGGCTTTGCAATTTACGATACTATGCAATTCATTCGTCCCGACATCAGCACCATGTGTATCGGTCAGGCGGCGAGCATGGGTGCAGTTTTGTTGGCTGCAGGGGCAAAAGGAAAAAGATATTGCCTTCCGCATTCGCGGGTCATGATCCATCAGCCCCTGGGTGGATATCAGGGTCAGGCCACTGATATTGACATTCACGCCCGTGAAATTCTGAAAACCCGTGCGCAGCTTAATGAAATTCTTTCGTCGCATACCGGTCAGACAGTTAAGACCATAGCAAAAGACACGGAACGGGATAATTTCATGGGTCCGGCCGAAGCCATGGAGTACGGTCTTATTGATCATATACTTGACAGCAGGAAGGCTGACAAGGACAATTAAAAACATTAGATATTTCATTGGGATAACGGACAAAGCGAAATGAGCGATCAAGAACAGAAAGGCTCAGACGGCAAGATCCTTTATTGCTCGTTCTGCGGCAAGAGCCAGCACGAGGTCCGCAAGCTAATTGCTGGCCCCAGTGTTTACATCTGCGACGAATGTGTGGAGCTGTGTAATGACATCATTCGTGAAGAATTGGAAGAGGCAGGTGTTACCGAAAGGGATAATCTCCCTAACCCCAAGGAAATTCACGCATTCCTCGATGATTACGTCATCGGCCAGGAATACGCCAAGAAAGTTCTTGCGGTGGCAGTTTATAACCATTACAAGCGTCTGGAGCCCAGTAAACTCGATGATGAAGTCGAGCTGTCCAAAAGCAATATCCTGCTGATCGGGCCTACCGGTTCCGGCAAAACCCTGCTGGCTGAAACCCTGGCCAGAATGCTCAATGTTCCCTTTGCCATTGCTGATGCCACCACGCTTACAGAAGCCGGTTACGTGGGTGAGGATGTTGAAAATATCATCCAGAAGTTGCTTCAGAAATGTGACTATGACGTCGAAAAAGCCCAGACCGGTATTGTTTATATTGATGAAATAGACAAGGTATCACGTAAAGCTGAAAACCCTTCAATTACCCGTGATGTTTCAGGTGAAGGTGTTCAGCAGGCCTTGTTGAAGCTGATTGAAGGAACGATTGCATCAGTTCCGCCGCAGGGCGGGCGTAAGCATCCGCAGCAGGAATTTCTCCAGGTGGACACCAGCCAGATTCTGTTTATCTGCGGGGGCGCTTTTGCCGGCCTTGAAAAAATCATCCAGGCCCGTTCATCTGCAGCAGGCATGGGATTTAGTGCAGAGTTGCAAAGCTCTGAGAATCAAAAGAATATCGGCGAGCTGTTGCTTGATTGTGAACCTGAAGACCTGGTGCGTTACGGTCTGATTCCAGAATTTGTCGGCCGGCTTCCGGTGCTGGCCACATTGCAGGAACTGGATGAAACAGCACTGGTTCGAATTCTGGTCGAGCCCAAGAATGCATTAATCAAGCAGTATCGTCAGTTATTTGCAATGGAAGGCTGCGATCTGGATATCCGCGAAGAAGCACTGCACGCAATTGCCCGCAGGGCGATGGCCCGTAAGACCGGCGCCAGGGGTTTGCGCACGATTTTGGAAAGTGTATTGCTCAACAGCATGTATGAGTTACCTACGCTGGAAAATGTTTCCAAAATCGTGGTCGACGAGACGGTCATTGAAAGTGACGCAGAGCCGCTGATCCTGTATGAAAATACCAAGCAGAAAATTGCGGCCAGCAAGTAGGCTTTTCTGATCGGGTTGGTCGCTGTTGCGCCGTACACCTTGCTTTTATTTGGGTGGCTTGATTTATCCGCGTGTGCGCCAATATTCCAGTTGTGCCTTTTAGCAATGAAAAATCCTCTTTGCGAGCATAATGATTATTCAAATCCGGATTACCCAAATTCGGGAATACACAACCGTTGCAGGCAGGGCCTGGCAACTGGAGCAAAAGAAATCAAATGTCTGATACGCAGGAAAACAGCACGCCTACTATAAAAGCTACACAACCCACTCCCGTTCTGTCTTTGCGTGATGTTGTTGTTTATCCATACATGGTAATTCCGCTGTTTGTGGGTCGTGAGCGCTCCATACTTGCCCTGGAACAGGCCATGAACGTGGATAAGCGAATTGTGCTGGTGACGCAACGTAGTCCGGACATAGACGTTCCTGAAATTGAAGACCTCTATGAAGTGGGTACGCTGGCGACCGTTTTGCAGTTGCTGAAACTTCCGGATGGCACGACCAAAGTGCTGGTTGAGGGTGGTGACCGGGTTCGCATTACTTCCTATACCGACAATAAAGATTACTTTGAGGCTGAATGGGAATTGCTGCCCGATACCGTGGTGGTAAGCGAGAAAGAGCAGGAAGTGATGATGCGCTCATTGGTTTCAGTGTTTGAGCAATACGTGAAACTGAATCGTAAAATTCCGCCGGAATTATTGACCACCCTGGCGGGTATCGAAGACCCAAGCAGACTGGCCGATACTGTGGCAGCCCACCTTTCCATCGCCCTTGATGAAAAACAGGAACTGCTTGAAGTTGGCAATACAACGGCTCGAATGGAGCAGCTCATGGGTCTGGTTGAGGGTGAGATGGAGGTTCTCCAGCTGGAAAAACGAATTCGCGTCCGGGTGAAAACCCAAATGGAGAAAAGCCAGCGCGAGTATTACCTGAACGAACAAATGAAGGCCATACAGAAGGAACTGGGTGACATGGATGATGCGCCCAATGACATGGAAGACCTGGCCCGGCGTATCGAAAAAGCCGGCATGAGCAAAGAAGCGAAAAAGAAGACAGTCGCCGAACTCAATAAGCTAAAGATGATGTCGCCCATGTCTGCAGAAGCAACAGTTGTACGTAACTACATCGATTGGATACTGAGCGTGCCGTGGAAGAAACGCAGCCGGATTCGTAAAAAACTGGATCAGGCCGCAGACATTCTTGAAGCTGATCACTATGGCCTGGAAAAGGTCAAAGAGCGGATTCTTGAGTATTTGGCTGTTCAGCAACGTGTGAAAAAAATGAAAGGTCCGATTCTGTGCCTGGTAGGACCGCCCGGAGTCGGAAAGACCAGTCTGGGAAGATCAATTGCCCGTGCAACCGGACGCAAGTTTGTTCGCATGTCCCTGGGCGGGATCCGGGATGAGGCCGAAATCCGTGGCCACCGTCGAACCTATATTGGTTCCATGCCTGGTCGCGTCCTGCAAAACATGGCCAAAGTGGGTAAACGTAATCCCTTGTTCATGCTCGATGAACTCGACAAGATGTCGATGGATTTTCGTGGCGATCCTTCTTCGGCGCTGCTTGAGGTATTGGACCCGGAACAAAACCACACCTTTAGCGATCATTATCTTGAAGTGGATTTCGACCTTTCAGATGTCATGTTCATTGCCACGGCCAATTCACTGAATATTCCCGGTCCGTTACTGGACAGGATGGAAGTCATTCGGATTCCGGGTTATACCGAAGATGAAAAACTTAATATTGCACAGCGTTATTTATTGCCTAAACAGATGGAAGGGCACGGCCTTGATGCTGATGAAATCCAGGTAAGCGCGCAGGTTTTGACTGATATTATCCGCTATTACACCCGCGAGTCCGGGGTGAGAAACCTGGAAAGAGAGATTGCCAAGATATGCCGCAAAGTGGTGAAGCGACTGGCATTGGAAAAAGGCAAGAAAAGCATCGCGGTAACTGCCAGGAATCTGGACAACTTTTTGGGTGTCAGGCAATTTAGCTATGGTATTGCTGACGAGAAGAACGAAATTGGCCAGGCAACAGGTCTTGCCTGGACCCAGATGGGCGGGGAATTATTGCAAATTGAAGCAACCCTGATGCCGGGCAAGGGGCGGCTTACCCAAACGGGCCACCTTGGCGACGTAATGAAGGAATCCATCCAGGCAGCCATGACAGTGGTCAGAAGCCGTGCACAGTCCCTGGGTCTGGATCCTGCATTCCATGAGTCTTTTGATGCTCATGTCCATGTTCCTGAGGGCGCTACGCCGAAAGACGGCCCCAGTGCAGGTATCGCCATGTGCACGTCGTTGGTTTCTGCCATAACGAAAATTCCGGTGCGGGCCGATGTGGCTATGACCGGTGAAATTACGCTAAGAGGAAAAGTCCTGCCCATTGGTGGGTTGAAGGAGAAATTATTGGCTGCTCACCGGGCAGGGATACGCCTGGTCATTATTCCCAAGGATAACGAAAAGGACCTGGTCGAATTACCCAAAAATATTGCCCGGAAACTGGATATCCGACCGGTTTCCGAGATTGATGAGGTTCTGGAATTGGCGTTGGAAAAAATGCCACAGCCGTTGATCTCACCTCCAGACTCGGAGAAAACGGCTTCCGAAACTACGGAAACCAATGTCAGAACGCACTAAATAAGCGAATTCAGAAGGTAATTTTGGTGAGTTCGGTGTTAAATCGCTGTCCAACCGCTTTTTGAAAAAATGTCGTGTTCCCTACCAAATGAGTTGCTTGGCGGAGTTATCTAAGGCATTACTTTCTCATCAGGGCGGATTTGTGTTGCGTCAAGCACAAAGGCTGTATTACCATGCTGGTTCGGCTTGCAGGCCTTGATTTGTAAGGCCTTCCGGGTATATAGGCAACCCGGGAATCGGGAAAAAATAGTTGACAAATAATGATTGTCGTGTATGACCCGGGCGAGTCCCACCTAAAACATCTTTGATTGAAAAATGGAGTGCAATAATGAATAAATCTGACCTCATCGATTCGATTGCGGCATCTGCCGGTCTGTCTAAAGCTGACGCGGGCCGTGCTCTTGACGCATTTACTTCTAATATTGCCAGTGCCCTGCAATCGGGTCAGTCAGTGTCGCTGGTCGGCTTTGGCACCTTTTCTGTCAAGCACCGTAAGGCACGTGCGGGCCGTAATCCGCGTACCGGAGAAACGATCCAGATTAAGGCTTCAAATAATCCGGCATTTAAGGCTGGTAAAGCTCTTAAGGAAGCCGTAAACTAGCGCGCTTTTCGGGGGTGCTTAGCTCAGTTGGGAGAGCATCGCCCTTACAAGGCGAGGGTCGGCGGTTCGAGCCCGTCAGCACCCACCAAATTACTGGGAGTGGTAGTTCAGTTGGTTAGAATACCGGCCTGTCACGCCGGTGGTCGCGGGTTCGAGTCCCGTCCACTCCGCCAGTATGCAAGTGAGGGGCGCCGTAAAAGGCGCCTTTTTCTTGTACCCGAATAATTAACGGAAAATTCAAACCTTATGTTTCTTCAATCAATTCGTGAAAGACTAACCGGATTTATGGCCTTTGGTATTTTAGGCATTCTGATTATTCCCTTTGCATTTGTAGGTGTGAGCAGTTACTCCACTTCCAGTGCGGATAACCTGGTTGCCAGGGTAAATGAAAAAGACATAACAACCGCTCAATTTACCGAGAGCTTTGGAAACTATCGTCGGCGCATGCAATCCATCATGGGTGCCGCTTTTGATCCGGTTGAGTTCGAGTCCCTCGTTTCCAAGAGAAGACACCTGGAAACCCTGATTGATGAGGAAGTTCTTAACCAGGCGGCTGAGGAAATGAACCTGGATATGGACGATGAGAGCCTGGCCCAACAAATAAGGGATATGCCGGCTTTTAGACTCGATGGCGTATTTAGCCGCGACCTATACCTGGCCCGCTTGACTTCGCAGGGGTTGAGTGTTCAGCAATTCGAGCGCCAAATAAAAGTACAGGCCATTATCAGTCAATTACCTACCGGAATTCTGACCAGCAGCATTACAACCAATACCGAGCTGATGGAATACGTCAGCCTGCAGGATCAGCAAAGAAATTTCAGCTCTATCCTGGTGGCACCGAAGATTGATGAAATCGAAGCTGATTTCAACGCAGAGACAGTTCAGGCTTATTACGATGAGAATCAGTCACTTTTCCAGTCTGAGGAAATGGTGACTATTGAATACGTTGAGTTAAATGTACTGGATATTGACCTCGGTACAGAACCTGACGAGGCCTTTCTGAAGAACCGGTTTGAAGAGCAAAAAGGGCGTTTTATCAGTCCCGAGCAACGGCTTGTTTCACACATTTTGTTTGAAGTGGCTGCGAATGAAGATGAGGCAGTAATAACAACCGTACAACAGCAGGCGCAGGACCTTGCTGACCGTGCCCGGCAGGGTGAGGAATTTGCTGCTTTGGCGGGCGAATATTCCGACGATCTGGGTTCAGCAGATTCAGGTGGGGATCTTGGTTGGATGGGACCTGGTGTCATGTCTAATTCTTTTGAAGAGTCTATGTACAACTTAACGCTGGAAAGTCCGATTTCTGATCCTGTACAGACAGGCTTTGGCTGGCATGTAATTTATCTTCGTGAAATTCAGGCTTCTTCGGGCATGAATTTCGAACAGGCAAGAGAGACCTTGATCCGCGAGCACCAGGAAGAGGAGGCCGAAAGAGAGTTCATTGATCGTGCGGACCTGTTGGTGGATATGATCTATGAAGATCCCACTACGCTGGATTCAGCTGCACTGGATCTTGGTCTCGAAGTACGCCAGATCGGTCCGTTTGGTCGGCTTGGCGGGGATGACATAGCCGCGAACCTGGAAGTCGTAAGCGCCGCATTTTCAGAACTGGTCTTGCTGCAGGGATCTGTAAGTGACCCTATCGACCTGGCTGAGAACCATTTGGTCATGATACGCGTTCAAGAGCATTTCCCTGTTGTGGTGCGACCGATTGATGTTGTGCGCAGCCAGATTATTGAAGAAATCCGCGATAGTCGTGCAATGGACAAGGCCAGAAGTGAAGCAGAAGCAATGCTTGTTGCGCTACAAAGTTCTGACCACGATCTGGATTCAGTCGCCGAACAGTTTGGTTATGAAGTGATCCTGACTGAAGCAGCTTTACGTCGTAATTTCATTCCGGACAGGACAGTTGTTGAACAGGTTTTCCGGCTTGATTCACCCGCAGACGGCGAAACCGTTTCTGCAGTTGTTGCAGCACAAAATGGCTATGCTTTGGTCGTTTTGAAGAGCGTAACCAACGGTAGTCTGGATGTGGGGTCGGCGCTCAACGAACAGCAATACCGCCGTCTGATTGCCAATGCAGCAGCCAGTATTGAGGTCACCGGACTGATTCGTCAGTTACGCGATACCGGCAATGTCGAGGTTTACGAAGACCGACTGAAGTAAGAAGACTTGAAATAAGAAGAGTTGAAGCAAGCGGGTTTTGTGCTGTTTCAATCCTGGTCGCCCGACAGTTCCGCCATGCCCAGAATGTTGTATCCAGAGTCAACATAAGTTATCTCACCGGTAATACCTGATGCCAGGTCAGAACACAGGAATGCTGCGACATTTCCAACTTGCTCAGTGGTAACATTTCGCCGCATGGGTGCGGTTGATTCTACGTGGTCCAGCATTGCCCGTAACCGTGCAATTCCCGCCGCGGCCAGCGTTTTGATTGGGCCGGCTGAAATAGCATTTACACGATGTCCGTGTGGGCCCATGCTTTGCGCCATGTACCGGACATTTGCCTCCAGACTGGCTTTGGCCAGACCCATAACATTGTAACTCGGCATTGAACGAACAGCGCCCATATAGCTGAGTGTGAGCAGGGCTCCATTGCGCCCCTCCATCATTTTACGGCCAGCCTTGGCCAGGGCCGCAAAACTGTACGAACTGATGTCATGAGCGATCTGGAAGCCTTCACGGGTGACCACGTCAAGATAATCACCTTCCAGTTGCTCGCGGGGAGCGAAGCCGACCGAATGCACGATGATATCCAGTCCATCCCAGGTTTTGGAAAGGCTTTCAAAAACCTGATCAATCTGGTCGTCGTATGCCACGTCACATGGCAGAACGATGTCTGAGCCACAGGCTTGAGCAATTTTGTCAACGCGGGGTTTCAGCCTTTCAGTCTGATAAGTAAAAGCCAGTTCGGCGCCTTGTTCATGCATGGCATTTGCAATGCCCCATGCGATGGAGCGCGGGCTGGCGACGCCGACTATCAGTGCTCTTTTACCTGTTAGAAATCCCATGACTTTTTCTCTTGTGGTTTGAACGATGAATTATAAAGTATGCCGTGACTAAAAGTGATATTTAGCCATTTGAACAAGCCCACAAAATTAGCAACCTGGTTCCCACTCGAATGCAGCCGGAAATTTTCCTATCGCCTTTCTCTAAAGTACGTGAGAGCCTGGGCGGCTCCATGCTCGATGACTGTATCGCCATCAAATGCCAGCATGCCATTGACCCAGGTGGAGTGGATTCGGCTTTTAAAAGTCCGGCCCTCAAACGGGGACCAGCCACAACGTGATAAAACCTTGTCTCTGCGAATAGTTGTGCCTGCCTCGAGATCAACCAGTACAAGATCAGCAGCAAATCCTTCGCGCAAAAAACCGCGCTCAAGTACGCCAAACCGTGTAGCGGGATTGTGTGACATGAGCTGAACCAGGGCAGGAAGATCCAGGGATCCATCGTGAACCAGTTCCAGACTGGCCAGTAGCACATCCTGTATCAGTGGCAGACCCGAAGGTGCTTGCAAATAATCGTCAAGGGATTTTTCTTCAAGAGTATGCGGCGCGTGATCGGTTGCAATAATATCAATGCGCCCGTTGTTGAGCGCTTCAATCAGGGCAAGCCGGTCAGGTTCACCCTTGATCGCGGGATTACATTTGATCAGGTTCCCATATTCCGGGTAGTCCTGATCAGTAAAATGCAGGAAGTGAATACAGGTTTCAGCGGTGACGGACTTTCCTTGCATGGGTCCGGGTTCAAACAAATCCAGTTCTTTGGCGCTGGAGATGTGCAAGACGTGTAGCTGCGCATCGTATGTTCGGGCCAGACCGACGGCCAATTCTGTAGACACATAACAGGCTTGCGTACTACGAATGACCGGATGTTCGGTGATTGGAATATTTGCGCCATATTTTTGCCTGGCAACTTCCAGGTTTCTTTGAATGATAGGGGTAGATTCACAATGCGTAGTGATTACCACCGGGCAATCATTGAAGATCGTTGCCAGCGTCTGTTCGTCGTCGACCAGCATGTTGCCGGTAGATGCGCCCATGAAAATTTTTACGCCACAGACCATTGAAGGGTCCAGCGTACGGATTTG
>Ga0114949_10001577_pt1 | contig 13876 bp, 8 predicted proteins | sample N074metaG_FD_83505 | JGI IMG/M metagenome (GOLD analysis project Ga0114949, IMG submission 83505) | Deep subsurface microbial communities from Kermadec Trench to uncover new lineages of life (NeLLi) - N074 metaG | ecosystem: Environmental > Aquatic > Marine > Ocean trench > Sediment | place... | reverse complement strand
CGTCACAATGGATCGAAAATCGAACGCAGCGTTCTATGGCACGCCAAGCATTACGCCTGAACAGATATTCAAAAGCTCCGGAAACGATGCGCCACAAGCGGCGAATAATTTCATTCAGCTATTGACCGCACAGACCCGACGCCTGCCGATGCAACCTGGCATGAGCGCCAATACGGCATCGGCCAGAAATTCGAGCTCGCCGCAAACGCCGGTGAGAACCTACGGTATTGGTGACCCGGACGCGCCGAGCGCAGACGACGACTTTTACGCTCAGGACTTCTGATCAGCCAGGGCCATTCTGATCGCAAGAGTATCCCCTTAAATTGCAGGAATTCAGAGAACAGGTAATGATATGGGCCGGGATCCTCGGCCCTAACATATATCTGAAGGCGGCTGTTGCCGCTCTTGGCTTTATCCTTGCCGGCAAGCTCGCCGAGTTGCTGATATCCAAGGTCCTGGTCAGGATCGTCAGCAGATCTGCGTCAAGTATCGACGACGATCTTATCAAGCTGCTGCAGCGACCCGTATTCATCACGTTCGTATTGACCGGCCTCGCCGCCGCAATCCGGATTCTCGAGTTTTCAGAATCCGCCTCGTTTATTACCTTGGGCGTTCTTCGAACGATCGCCATATTCATTTGGTACGGTTACTTTCGACGCGCGTTCGCCGCTATTCTGGCGGTAATCTCCAGCAAGATCGGCAAAAGCGACTCAATTTCCAGCATGCTGCCGCTGGTGGAAACAGTCGCCCGCGTGGTCATGCTGGCGCTGGCGATTTACTTCATGTTCCTTGCATGGGATGTAAACGTAACAGCCTGGCTTGCATCCGCCGGCATAATCGGACTTGCGCTAAGTTTTGCAGCGAAAGATACACTTGCCAATCTGTTTGCCGGCGTCGCCATTGCGGCGGATGCGCCATACAAAAAAGGCGATTTCATAACACTTGAGTCGGGCGAGCGTGGCATGGTTACCTACATTGGATTGCGCAGCACACGCATGCTTACTCGTGATGACGTCGAGGTTACGGTGCCGAATGGCGTCATCGGCAATGGCAAAATAATCAATGAATCGGGTGGAAGTTCTGCCAAGCATCGTATCCGTGCTGCTGTCGGCGTTGCCTACGGCAGCGATGTCGACCAGATAATTTCGGTATTGAACGAAGTTGCAGCGGAAAATGATTATGTATGCAAAGCGCCGGCACCACGCGTGCGATTTCGCAAATTCGGCGATTCAAGCCTGGATTTCGAGTTGCTCGTCTGGATCGAAAGATCCATTGACCGTGGCAGAATTCTGCACGAGTTGAATTGTTCCATATACAAACGATTTAATCAGGATGGAATTGTCATTCCGTTCCCGCAGCGTGATTTGCATGTACGAACCATGCCTGCGGGTGCGATCGCCGCAGATTAGTTTGACGCTTCCTGGCGTCGTCGCAACTCTTCACGAATTGAATCAATATCGGTCGGTTGCCCTGCTGCAGGGTCGTCCGGCTCCTCCTGCGCAATCGGAGAAACGACGACGCCCGGTTGGTTGCCCGGCAGCACTTCCGAGCGTTGCGTCTGCTGTGCGGTCACAACTCCACCGTTCAGGTCCTGACCTGTGGAACCGCTGCCCGGCACGACCTGATATATGCCCAGATACTCATCTGCCTCTCTCTGGCGCCGCGCTTCGGTCGCACGACGACGTGCTTCAGTCGCGGCTTGCTGGGTACGCCGTAACGCTTGTCTTTTGCGTGCAGATTGCGCCTCAAGTTCCTTGCTACGATCTTTGCGGTCATTTGACGCGATCCGGTTGCCCGCTTCGCGGGCGTTTACGCATTCAGCTTCGTATTTGGTTGCTGAACGGTCATGTGCACAGCGAACCACTGTCGCCTCAAGTAATATCGCGTCAGCCATAAATTCGGCGACCGAAATCGGCGGTATCTCTTCTTTGGCGCAAGCCGATAAAAGGCTCGCGACCAATAAAGCGGTAGTCAGGCGAAGTAGGTTCATCATCAATCAACGTGTCATATGGCAAGCGTTGCTGTGCAACAGATAGTCAGTATTACGCCACATAATACCATTCGCTATTTTTGGCAGTGTGGCCGAAGTCGCATTTCGGCAGTGTCAACTACGCTAAGATTGCGGCGTTATCATTAAGGATAGGGATAACAAGGCCATATATGCTCACATTCAAACAGATCGCCAGCGAGATTTCGGTGCAACATGAGGCACTGGAAGCAGAGACTGACCTATCATGAACAACGGCATTAAATGACCTGAATACGAAGTGAGTCGATAAGGTCACAGCCAGCCAACCGACCCGTGTCTGCTATAGTGGCCGGGCCTTAAGCCATGAGTTAAGCCGTTCATGTCCAGTCAGTTTTCCTTACTCCGTGAACGGCGGTTCCTGCCATTTTTTATCACTCAGTTTCTTGGTGCATTTAACGACAATATTTTCCGAAACGCGCTTGTCATACTGATCACGTTTCAAGGTGTTTTGATCGCCGGCATGGACGCGAGCCAGCTAACGAACGTCGCCGGCGCACTTTTTATTTTCCCGTTTTTCCTGTTTTCCGCAATCGCGGGCCAACTCGCCGATAAATATGAAAAGTCGATTCTCTTTCAACGGATAAAGCTGCTTGAGATCGCGTTGATGATGCTCGCAGCTTTCGCGTTTTCTGTGTCGAGCTATATTGGTCTTCTGGCCGTTCTATTTCTCATGGGCTGCCAGTCAACCTTGTTTGGTCCTGTGAAATATTCCTATCTGCCGCAACAACTGGCAAACCATGAACTCGTCGGCGGTAACGGGCTGGTCGAGTCCGGCACATACATGGCAATCATCTTTGGCCTGGTTGTCGGTATCGTCGCTGTTGCAACCGATACCGGCAGTCAATTAGTCGTATCGACGATGCTGATCGGAATCGCCGTTCTCGGCTATCTCACCAGCCGCAAGATTCCGACAACGCGAGCAGTTGACCCGGACTTAAAACTCAACTGGAACGTTTTTTCGGAGACCTGGCGGATAATCGGATTTGCCAGGCGAGACAAGAGCGTTTTCCTGTCTATTTTGGGCATATCCTGGTTTTGGTTTTTCGGCTCATCAATGACGTTACAGGTTCCTGCCTACACGCTTGACGTATTGAATGGCAGCAAGGAAATAGCGACTTTGTTGCTGGTCTCGTTTGCGATTGGCGTGGGATCCGGCTCGTTGCTTTGCGAACGCATGTCAGGCCACCGCGTTGAACTGGGCCTGGTGCCATTCGGTTCCATTGGCCTTAGCATTTTCGCTATCGATTTGTATTTCGCACAACCCGTTGCGCACACGATCGCGGTCGATAGTGTGGGCGCGTTTCTCGATAGATCCGGTAGCTGGCGAGTCCTTATCGATATGGCCATGCTCGGTGTATTTGGGGGCTTTTACAGCGTGCCGCTGTACGCAATGGTCCAGGAAAGAGCGGACCGTAAAGTAATGTCGCGCGTAATCGCTGCGAATAACATATTGAATGCGTTATTCATGGTTGCCGCTGCCGGGCTGGCCATCGCGCTACTCCGGTCGGGCTTCACGATTCCACAGTTATTCCTTGTGCTGGCGCTGCTTAACGCATTGGTCGCGATCTATATTTACACACTACTGCCCGAATTTTTGATGCGCTTTGTAGTCTGGATTATCATCAATCTGTTTTACCGTATCAGAACGACCGGCCGGGAGAATATTCCCGTCAAGGGACCCGCCGTCGTCGTATGCAATCACATAAGTTTCATGGATGCACTGGTACTCGGCGGCTCAATACGGCGCCCGGTGCGTTTTGTCATGTACTACAAGATTTTCCAGAATCCGTTCCTGGGGTTCCTGTTTCGCAACGCGAAAGCAATTCCAATCGCTTCGGCCAATGAAGATGCCGACCTGTTGCGTGAAGCGTTTGACAGGATTGATAAAGAGCTCGAGAACGGAAACATTGTTTGTATTTTTCCTGAGGGCGCTATTACACGAGACGGAAATATTCAAGATTTTCGAGGTGGCGTCGAAAAGATAATCGAGCGCAGACCGGTCCCCGTCATTCCCGTGGCGATCAGCGGTCTTTGGGGCAGTTGGTTCAGTCGCAAGAAAAGTGGCGGACTGCGTCGCATACCCGGTCGATTGTTTGCGCGCGTCGACATTCGAATCGGCGAGCCTGTGCCGGCAGATCAGGCAAAGGCTGAGAGCCTGCAAATGCTCGTTCGTACCTTGAGGGGCGACAAGCGATAAACCGGGCCGTCAGTCATCCAGACCCAGTTTTCTGCGCCATTCCTCGACAAGTTGCTTGCGCTGACCGATCAATGCCGGTCCTGTCATCGGCGAAAACTGTAGCTCCGCGACCCCGGTGTCTCGCGACAACATGACGAAACTACCCCCCGGAGAATCAACCGTGCCTTCGCCTCCCGGATTCGAATCAAGCACCATTTTCGATCCACTAATAGCCTTCGGCGTGCGGATGGCATCGAGCCAGACAAGACCGGACGGATACACACCAATGCGATGCGCCCATCTCGCGGTGCGAATGACCGCACGAGTTTCACTTGAGCTGAACACGATGTCTCTCACGGCGCCAGGCAGATCCAGGACTGCCGACCCCAGGCTGCCATCTTTGACGTTCAGAAGGCTTGCGCGGTTATTGTCGTCAACAATAATGAGGTGTTGCCTGTTCTTCGAAATCGCAATGTAGCGCAAAGCGTTTTCGCCTTGCCAGACAGTTCTCAGGTTCCATCTGCCTGTGCGGTCCGCAGCAAGACTCCTTAGCGCGCCATTATCGTTTATCAGGTACAGCTGTGAATCGTTAGCGAATGCGATCCCCGAATGCCGTTCACCCAGGTCCAGGTTGGCGACGAGTTTTCCTGTCTCGATATCCATCACCCAAACGCGTTGGCCGGCCAGCAATGCGAGATAATCACCGGATGGAGAGAATTGCATGTGGTCGACATCATTTGATGACAATATCGTTCGATAGGAACGCGGCGAACCACTCTGCGAATCCCATATCCGAATCGATCCGTCTTTGCCTGCGCTGGCGACCAAGCCTCCGTCACCGCTGAATGCCAGCGCGGAGACTGCAGACTGGTGCCCTATGTAATTGATCTCATTTTCGGCATCGGTGGGTTCTGCACTTTCCACATTTGTTTGCATTATGTGTACGTGGCCATCGGAATCGCCAACCGCAAGCCGTCGCCCACCCGGCGCAATAGCCGCGACTGAATCAACTGATTTCTGCTGTTGCCCCCCACCATCGGATCTGCCGTCTCTCCTGATCGTCGTGAGCGGTGCACTCCAGAACTTGGCATCGCTCGCTGGAGCACCAGTGACGATAACTTTTTCGTCGTTGCTAAAGGCCAGTAACTTGTCAGGACCGTCGAACGCGCCGCTGCCTATTGGTGGCCCTGCGATTGCGCCGTCGTTGCTGCGGTATACCTGGTATCCGTCGCGGCTGTTGCCGGCGATCAAGCGAGCACCCGATGGGGAAAATGACAGGGCCCAATTGCCGGGGCCACGCTCCATCAGCAAAGGCTCGTTCGGCGTTGCTATGCTCCATAACGACACTCCTGAGTTGCCTGCCACGACACCCAGGTATTCCCCGCCGGCTGACAATTCGATCATGCTCGGCTGTGATGCGAGGCTGAACTGGGCTATTTGTTGTTTCGACTCCAGATCCCAGACCCGAACAGCTCGATCGTAGTCCGCAATAGCCAGATGCGACCCCGTTCTGTTTACTGACACAAGCGCCGGCGAACCGGGCACCTGCAATTTGTATAACACTTTGCCACTGTCTATCGACCAAAGTTCAAATACGGACTCTTCATCGCCCCGATTCAAGACCAGCAGATAGCTGCCATCTGTCGTTAGCTGCAACTCGGAATTGCTGCCACCAATATTCAAAACGGTGTCACGACGACCATTACTGATTCGCCAGAGACTGACCGCGTCTTGCGTCGCAGTGACCAGATACTCGGCGTTGCCTGTGACGCCGAGAACTTGTTCACTGGCAGGCACGGCTATCGTTCGAGCCGGCTGTGCATACAAGAGATCCCATAAGCGGACACTGTCACTGTGCAACGAACGAGCGACGGCATAGCGACCGCCGTCGCTAAACCAGATGTCATTGGACTCCCTGGCGACAGGATCAGGAATATCAATGTTTCTCTCGATCGCGTCGGCGTATTTTCGCCCGTTGATGGACAATGACCAACTCACCAGGCTGCCCGGAACCGCGGCGGTCTCATCCCTCAACGTAAGGCTCCAGGTTCCCGCAAGCGATTCTCCACGAAGATCAGAAAGGCTTGCACCTGAAAATCGCAAGTGGGCCAACTCTGGTGCGGATGTGTCGATAAGCAATTCCACCGCCCGCCCGGAAGGCGCAATTAATTTCATTCTTATATCGTCAAGTCGTCCATGACTTAAACTAACGTCCAGCGAAATATTCCGCACCGCACCCTTGCCTTCAATGATCAGTCGCCTCACCAGTGGCGTAACCTCGAGCGCTGATATTGTCCAGCCTGCCCTGCGCTGTAATGAGTTGCCGGACATGGACCACTGTTGAATTTGAGCGCCAGTCGCGAAACTAAGCAGATTGTTCTCCGGGTCATACAGAATGCGATCAGCTTGTTGATGCGGAATCGTGCCGATGAGCTGCGGATAGTCATCACCGACCAGGTTCAACGCGACGCGACGCCGAGCGGGTGTTGCAACCACCAGGGATTCCAATGCGGCCATCAGTGCGAGGTCGCGTTGCTCGTTTCGCAGCGCGGCTTTCAAGGCGCGGTCCCAGAAACCGGCGATCAGTTGCCGTGAAAACTCGTCCCCATTCGGCAAGCGACTGGCATAGTTGCTGATACGTGCAATCTCACTCGGGTCTGCTGCTGAACGCGAACGCTGCAAAATGAAGCTTTTGTAGAGATTGTCTGCCGAGCTTACGTGACCGGGAAACGACCGCAAACTCTGGTACGCGGTGGAGGCGATTGATAACTCGGTCGTCGGTGACGTCAAGACCCGAACATAAGGTTTTGGAAGAACCTGGGTGTACCAAAATGGTATTGCGACGATTACGACTACAACAGCAGCGGCAACAGCCGGTCCTCGCCACCGTATGGGCAGATTCTCATTCGCCCATCTTGCCGTAAATACTGTTTCAAATACCTTGTTACGGACGGCGAGTCGCCCGTCTTTATCCACCACAACCAGACCCAGCGACAACAATCTGCGTTGGGCCAGCGATCCAGGATCAACCTTTACTGTCACCCCTTTGCGCATTTTACCGTACAGATTTAGTAGCGCTTCACTGGTTTTTCGATCCTTGATTACTTCACGATGGATATAGCTGATTAGCGGCTCACTGTTAATAGCGGCTCGTCCCGCGAGTTGCTGCATCGCAATCCGGTCTATATGTTCTTCTATGTCGCCCGCAATTCCCTCGCGCGCTACCGACCTCGCCAGTTTTTGAACCAGGTATGGCTGACCGCTGGTCCACTCGAATATGTGATCAAGCGCCGTCTCCGCGTCATCGGCCGACAAATTCAGTTCGGTGCGAAATATCGCCAGCTCTTCGCGAGTAAAATCAGGCAATTGAATTTGCCGGGACACTGTGATTGGAGACAACTCTTCAGGTAGCTTCAGGCTTTGCGGATCACAATCGCCGAGCATGACGAAGCACAAGCGTTTGAATTCCGGGTCCGTTACGCGCGACTTGTGCGCGACGCGAATACTCGCCATTAGATGATCGGCAAACGGCTGACCCGCGATGCAGTGCATTTCGTCGAAGAAAATCACCACGCGTTCCTGAATATTGGCCAGCACTACTTCGGCATAAAACTCAACAAGTCGCTGCCGATTGCTAAGCATTGATTTGTCTTGCCACCAGGCCTGCAAGTCGGTCTTTAGCCTGAGTTGCCTGACCAGGCGATAGGCGATGTTGTAATACCAGCGACCGACATCAGTACCGCCATCGCGATCGCTGATCTGGGCAAGATCGATGACCGCGACCCGACATCCGTGACTTTGCAGTTGTGCAGATACCGCCGCAACAAGACTGGTCTTGCCGCTTCTCGCTGGCGCGATTACATGGGCATTGCCGCCATCTAGCAGTGTTTCCAAAAGCTCTTGATCAGCGTCGCGCCGAACGTAACCCGCACGCACCGCATGCAATGGGACCCCGACGCTAAAGAACTCGCCGGTTACGTCCAGTTTTTGCTCTTTGCTATTGCGTTGCCTGTCAGTCATGGATACAACACTACCTGATTGGTACTCAATACAATTACGATGCCAGCTGGCATACATTGATGGTGGGAGGTGGTGGTTGCAAGCAGATACACACAAGTTGCTGAAAAACGACCTTTTCGGCCAGATTTTGCTGATTTCCGACGCCGATGGACAATGTATTTTGCGCGATGCAAGCAGTGCAAATCCCTGGATCCGGCCCCTCGCCCGCTGGCTCATGAACCGCGAGGCGAAAGCGTTGGCGGTGCTTGACGGACTCGATGGGACACCGTCCCTGCTTGAAGCAAAGCGTCTTTTTTTACGGCGGAGCTTTTTGCAGGGCGATGCCATGCAAGATGCCCGACCGACAAACGCTGCCTACTTTCGCTCTGCTGCGAAGCTCTTGCGGCGCATGCATCGGCTTGGAATCGTACACAACGATCTTGCCAAGGAACCGAACTGGTTGGTAACGCCCGACGGCGAACCGGCAATTCTTGATTTTCAGATGGCGTCGTTCCGGCCTCGACGTGATTTTCTCTTCAGGATCCTGGCGCGTGAAGACATTCGACATTTGCTGAAGCACAAGCGAACGTACCGACCCGATCTGCTAAGCAAGCGTGAAAGAGACATCCTGGACAACCCGGCCTTAATCTCCAGAATCTGGATGCAGACGGGCAAGCGGCTGTATTTGTTTGTTACCCGGCGGATACTCGGATGGAAAGACCGGGTGGATGCAAATGAACGTAGCTGATTAGCTTGTCGACCAACAAGGTAGGTTATAATCAGTCCAACAGATCACATGGAAAAATCGTGGATTATTGTCACCAGCACAATCTGGTAGAACCAGACAAAGCAGACGTCGAGAGGCGTTTTGGCATTAACGTTTCGTTGCCTCGTGGCGACACCTTCAGAACCTTGCTGGGCGACGACTGGAACAAGGCTCACTGGTATGCGACCGAAGCAGAGCGGGACGCCGCGTACGACGCTATGTCAGAAAGACACGGATATTATCGAGAGACAGATTCCCCGACCCAGGTCCTGATCAAGATCGTTCGGTAACGAGTCGAATTAATCCACCGTTGTGCCGAATGACAGGTAGAAATTGGTTTCTCCGCCTTCACCGAAGCCGGCCGCAAGAAAAATCGGGCCAATAAACGTATCCATACCAACAAAAACGCTACCGTGAATCAAGGTCGAGCTGGCGTCGATATCGGAAAGGCTTCGCCAGACGTTACCGGCCTCCAGAGATCCACCAAGGTACAAGGGAACGTCGAACGAGCCCTTGATCTGACCAGAGCGGCGGTAATAGACCAATCTCGCCAAACCTGAGTGCGGCCCGCTTATCTGGCCACGTGCAAGTCCCGACAGATTCAAGAATCCGCCCAGCTGAAAATAGTTGTGTGCAATGTCGTCCGCGTCTCGCGACGTGCTGAATTGCAATGCGGCGTTTAACGTATGTCGGCCCACAGTCCAGACGGAGGAGAATGACGTCTCGAGCGATTCGTAATTTTCATCTGACCCGAGGCTTGGTCGAAACAGGGTCCAGTCGATGCTCACACGCTGACCCTTCAAAGGGAATTGTGCGTTGTCGAGGGTATCGACGTTAAAGCTCGTGAAAAAACCACCTGTATCAAACTCTATTTTCGGAAATGCAGGGTCACCAATGTTTAGCCTGGCGTCGCCCACGCCTCGGAAAATTCCGATCCGGAGCTCTCCCCACTGCCCCAGCTCCCGACCGGTGTCAAACGCAGCTACAGCGCCATTGACACGGTAGCGCGCGAGATTGTCGCCACCGGCGTAGACATTGAAGTTTCTTTGTCTGAGTCTTAAACTGGGTGCGAGGAAGTAGCGAGAATCGAAACTCAATGGTTGGTAAAATTCCGTCGATACCAGTGGTTCCGTGCCCAGCCGGATGTCGGTACGCCATTCCGCGCCCAATGAATTGATACCAGCCCGGGTCACGCGTGAAGACACATTGAAAGACGTGTTTCCACCAAAATCATCTTGCAACGACATTCCAAACTGCAGGAAATTGGGCCCCCAGTCTTTCGTTTTGGCGACGAACTCGACGCCAGTGGCCTCCCCGTCGGATACTATTTTGTAGTCGACCTGCTCATACAGTTGCAGGCCGTACAATCGCGCGGCGTCATCTGCCAGTTTTTTTGCGTTAATTCTGTCGCCTGGTTGTGACTTGAGTCTGGATTTCAGGACATTGGCGGACAATCGACTGTCATCGCGAACCCGGACAAAGTCCAGATTCTCAGCCGGTGGACGCACTGTCCGGCTCGCCAGGTGCCTGGCGTATTCCGAATCGCTCAAGGAGAGCGCTGACAATTGATCGGCGATTTCAATCGTTGCCGCCGCTCCTGGCTCGATCGCTTGAGAAATAGCAGCGAAATTTGTTGAGGAAAACTCGCCCAGTTCTGGTCGAATCAGAAAGTCATCGTCGCCCAGCATGTCCAATTGCCGAAGCGACTCCTTGCGGATAAGAATCGTCAGCATTTGTTCAGAAATGTTAATTGCTGTTTTCAGTTCGTCGGCCTTGTATAACGGAAACTCGACATCGACAGCGATAATGATATCGACATTCATGCTCTTCATTGCCTCGACGGGTATATTGCCGACAAGCCCTCCGTCGACAAGAATTTTGTCACCAATTCTGACTGGCGCAAAAAGTCCCGGCGCCGACATGCTCGCTCGAATGGCTAATGCCAGATCACCAGCACCCATCACAACAGCCTCGCCGTTGGTTATATCCGATGCAATTGCGCGAAACGGGATTGGCAGTTCGTCGAAGTCGTCTATCTCTGCAACGTGAAGCGTCAGCTCTCGCAGGATCAGACCCAGCCTCTGACCTTGCAACAATCCTTCCGGCAAAATAATTTCGCCGTTTCGCAGCCCAAGATCCAGATTCATCGGGAACGCTGCATCGTCCTGTTTACGACGGTAACGCAAGTTTTCTCGATCCGAAGAGTCTTTAAACGCGCCACTCCAATCCAGTGAGCTGATCAGCGTCTCGAGATCCGCTGGTGTTTTGCCGGACGCATAGAGCCCACCAATGATGGCTCCCATACTCGTTCCGGCGACAGCGTCGATCGGAATGTTGAGCCTCTCCAATTCACGCAGAACGCCGATATGGGCTGCTCCTCGAGCACCGCCCCCACCCAGTACCAGACCAACCCTGGGCCTGGCCGATTGGGAAGCGTCATCTTGCGCCAAGACAGGATTCGCAACCAAAAGTGCGAACAACAGGAATGAAACTGAATATCTCATAATTACTCCGGATTACTCGGGCGAGAGATTAATACGATGACTATAATGCAGGTTCCCGGCGTAATACCTGCCGTATCCAATTAATTCATCAAAGAGCAAATAATGGCAGAACCAAAATGTCCCGAATGCGCTGCAATCGGCGTGGAGAAAATCGTATCAACACCGAGCAAGGAATCATCGCGAACCAACACAGCCTGGTTTTACATTTCACATTGCGATGATTGTGGCCACGTTTATGGCGTTTTCACCAAACATATTTTTGGCAACAGCGGTCCACAGCTAATCGTTGATCGCGGCTAGACGTCAGGCTTTTACCTGAAAACCACTGCTATACTGGCGCAGATCCTCAACCTGACGCCTGCGCTCGGTATCACTCCAGTCCAGGCAGGCGGCAGCGATGTCGGCCAGCTGTTCGACAAGGTCGACTCCCTGGTTTGCAGTCAATCCGAGCATCATGCGACGATAAACAACGTCAATCAGCGTGACCGCATATTCCTGGCGAAACGCAAAACATATTTCTGCCGCAAGAATTGTTTTGGCCGCATCCAGGACCTGCGCCATCTTACTTTCCGCCGCGGCGATTTGCAGCAGTTCTGTACACCGGCCGCCGTATATTCCGAGCAATCGCTCTTTGCCCTGCGGTGACAGCACGGTAAATTTTTCGATTCGCGTGCGCGCCGCTTGCAGATCAATTGCGCCGGGCAACAACTTCCTGCGAGTAACGCAATCAGACCCCTTCATGCCGTTCTTCTTGTTGGCGTAGTCGACGGTTTGCTCCGCAAGACTTCGATACGTCGTTAGCTTGCCGCCGATGATTGAAACCAGTCCCCGCGCCAGGATGCGATGCTTCTTAATGATGTGCTTGCGGGTGATCGCCGATTCCGGTCCGCTTTCGTGTTTCGGCAACGGACGGACACCTGCGTATGCAAAATGAATATCACTTCGCGTCAGATTCGCCTGCGGGAACAAGCGATTGGTCTCGGTCAAAAGATAATCGACTTCCGCATTACTCGCCTTCGCGTCGTCAGGATCACCAGAATACCGAATGTCGGTCGTGCCGATCAAAAACTGCTTGTTCCAGGGGATGATGAAAAACGGTCGATTATCGGACCCGGCTTCTGCGTAAACGGCTGACTCTGGTGCACCTTTGAATACGGGCACCACGATATGACTGCCTTTTGTGCCGCCCATACATTGCGGAAGCTCCCGGTTGAGCGTCGCGAGCACATGATCGACCCAGGGTCCCGCCGCGTTGACGACTACGGTGCCACTCACTTCGACTTCGTTACCGCTTGCGTGGTCGACGTAGTGAATACTTCGTAACAATCCGTTTTTGACATTCATCCCGATAACGGGACTGTAGTTCTTTACAACAGCGCCCGCTTCCACCGCGCCGATAACGTTTTCTATTACCAGTCGCTCGGCAAAGGTCACCTGTGCATCGAAGTATTGCGCGCCACCGACCAGGTTGTCCGAATTCAGGCCGGGAATGACCTTGATCGTCGATTTTCGATTCAGAATTCGGTGCCGCGGCACGGACTTTCCTATTGAAAGCATGCCATACAAAAACATGCCAAGTCGAACAAGCCACATGCCGCGCTTGCTGTGCTTGTATACGGGTATGCTGATGCACAATTGCTTGACCAGGTGCGGCGCGAGTCTCAACAATCGACGGCGTTCATGCAGTGATTCGAACACCAGCGGGAATTCGGCGTATTCGAGATAGCGCAATCCACCATGAATCAGGCGGCTGGAGTAACTGGATGTGCCTCCGCCGAAATCGTCTTTTTCAAGCAATAAAACACTGAGTCCGCGCAGTGCGCCGTCGCGCGCGATAGCGACGCCATTGATGCCGCCGCCAATTACGATGAGGTCGAATTCGGCCGAGGGTGTGGCCATTACGGCCGGACTTGTCCGTCGCCGCGAACGACATATTTGTAGCTGGTTAGTTGCTCGGCACCAACCGGGCCTCGCGCATGAACACGACCGGTGGCAATGCCTATTTCAGCACCCATGCCAAACTCTCCTCCATCTGCATATTGTGTCGATGCGTTGTGCATAACAATTGCACTGTCGAGCTCTTGCAGAAACTTCTCCGCAGCGCGCTCGTCGCTTGCCACTATGCTTTCTGTATGGCCGGAGCCGAATCGTCGGATATGTTCCATGGCCGCATCAATATCGTCGACAACCCGCACAGAAATAATGGCGTCCAGATATTCCTCAGACCAGTCTTTCTCGCTTGCCGGTTTCGCCTCTGCCACCAGCGACTGAACTGTTTCATCACCGCGAATTTCGCAGCCAGCGTCCAGCAATGCCTCACAAACCGTCGGCAACAGACTCTCGGCGGCATTGCGATCGACCAGCAATGTTTCTGCAGCGCCGCATATACCGGTGCGGCGCAT
>Ga0114949_10001575_pt1 | contig 13886 bp, 15 predicted proteins | sample N074metaG_FD_83505 | JGI IMG/M metagenome (GOLD analysis project Ga0114949, IMG submission 83505) | Deep subsurface microbial communities from Kermadec Trench to uncover new lineages of life (NeLLi) - N074 metaG | ecosystem: Environmental > Aquatic > Marine > Ocean trench > Sediment | place... | reverse complement strand
TACACGGCTCGCTCGTCAAGCGCGAGCGCCACTCTGGCAATGCCCACCTGACTGGATTTCTGCAGCACCTCACCCAGGCTGATCACCCCAAAATTCCGCCTGTCTTCGACCAGCTTGCGGCCAACTCTAAAATACCCGGGGTTGGTGTCGATCAGCGTCGAAGGGCGATACCGACCGGATTCCAAGGCGGCCAGCACCGTAAACGGCTTGACTGTCGAACCGGGTTCATAGGCGTCCGTGACCGCCCGGTTGCGCATACCCTGGTAATGATTGTTGGACAAATCGTTCGGGTTGTAAGAGGGAAGGTTCACCAGCGCAAGAATTTCACCCGTACGTACATCGAGCATCACCAGAGACGCTGAAACTGCCCGGTATCCGGCTACGGCTGCTTTGAGTTCACGATAAGCAAAAAACTGCAAACGTAGATCCAGAGACAACGTCAGATCAGTTCCGAATTGCGGTGCCGAAAGGTATTCGAGGTCCTGGACCGTGTTACCGCGCCGATCTTTCAACACCATCTTCCGTCCGTGCTGTCCCTTGAGCAGATCGTTGAAAGAAAGTTCGATACCCTCGAGACCCACGTCATCCACATCGGTGACACCGACTACATGAGCGGTGGTTTCGCTCGCCGGGTAGTAACGCCGGTATTCAGGCTGGAAAAACACACCCTCGAGCCCCAGGGCACGAAGCTGTTCGGCTTTCTTCCAGGGCACGCGGCGTTTCACATACATGAACTCACGTTTCGCTTGCGCACCGAGCCGACGCTCGAGTGCGACCCGATCCAGGTCCAACACCTCCGTCAATGCGCGTAGCGTTGTCGCATCGAACCGGGTCAAGCTCGGATCCGTCCACACGGCCACGACCGGAGTACTTACCGCCAGAGGCTCCCCCAACCGGTCGTATACGACACCTCGATAGGCAGGCAAGGTCTCGAAACGGATTGACCGGGCATCGCCTTGTTGTTGGAGAAACTCGCGCTGGGTTACATTCAGATACACGACACGCGCCACGAGACCCGCACAACTGACAACAAACAAACCAACAACCGTGTAATGGCGCCAAAGTTTCAAGGTTCGATTCGCTCCACATCCTCAGGGAAACTCATGCCCAGTTCATCCCGAGCGGTCCGTTCTACACTCTGATAAGCCGATAAAGCCGCACGTTCGATCAGTAATCTGCTGTACTCGGCGAGATGTTCGTCTTGTTCGCGCTGGGCCTGTTCGCGCAACACATGCAGGCTTCTGACTTCCTGACTCGTGCGCGCCACCTGCAGGCCAGAAGCGACGACGAGAACCAGCAACAAGAGCCATGTGGCAAACCGCACCAAGCTCACGCGGCACGCTCCACCACCCGCAACAACGCGCTCCTGGCTCGGGGGTTGTCACGGGTCTCGGAAGACGTAGCTCGAAGGGGTCCAGCAACCTTGCGACCCGGAACGACTATTTCGCTGTTCCGCACCGGCAGGCGACGCGGCAGCGAGGGGGCCTGAGAGAGCTTGCGAATGAAACGTTTCACCAGTCGATCTTCGAGCGAATGGAAACTGATGACCGCCAATCGACCGTTCATCGCCAGACAGGAAAAAGACCCAACCAACCCCTGCTCCAACTCCTCCAGCTCATCGTTGACCCGCATTCGAACGGCTTGAAAGGTCCTCGTTGCATCATGTTTGCCAGGCGTCCCCCGGGGCTGTGCCCGACTGACAACCTCGGCAAGCTCACTGGTTGTGTTGAGCGGCCGGGCAGCAACGATCGCCTTTGCAATTCTTCGCGCATAACGTTCTTCCCCAAGGCGCTTCAGCACGGTTGAAATCTCGGACTCCTCGGCTTCGTTCAGCCACTTCGCGGCAGTGAGTTCGGCGGACTGATCCATGCGCATATCCAGGGGGCCATCGCTAAGAAAGCTGAAACCTCGACGAGCCTCGTCGAGTTGCGGGGAGGAAACGCCAAGGTCCAGAATCACCCCTTGCACAGAGACGAGACCAAGGTCTGCGAGGATGCTGGAAATGTCGGAGAACCGTCCATGGCAAGCGGTAACACGAGAGTCCACCGATGCCAGCTCTTGCGCAACTGCCACCGCCTCCATATCCCGGTCGATCGCAATCAACCTCGCATCGGGAGAAAGTTCTCCAAGCAGGGCGCGTGAATGCCCGCCGCGACCAAACGTCGCATCCACGAATACCACTTGCTCGTTGGACGCTCGTGCAGTTGAGAAATCTCTCAAGGCAGGATTCATCACCAACTCAACGATCTCCCGGCATAAAACTGCCTGGTGGGTTTCTGTCAAACTGATAGGCCGGTAAATTCATCGAGGTTGGCAACCAACCCGCTCGAGTCATCCGCCAACCAATGTTCCATCCGTGCGTGCCACGAAGTATGGCTCCAGATCTCGATTTTGTTACCTTGCCCGACCAACACCAGCTTCTTGTTCAGTTCGGCAAAATCCCGCAACATCTGGGGAAGCAGAATTCGTCCACTCCCGTCCAGCTCGAGATCGGTGGCGTGGCCGATGAGCAACCGCTGGAGCAGTCGAGCCTGCGCGCCGATATTCGACAACGCTTCAAGCTTCTGCTGAACCACTTCCCACTCGGGCAGTGGGTACATCAACAGACACTTTTCCCGCATGTCGATGGTGACGACGAGCTTACCTGCCGCGACTGCTGCGATGGGCTCACGAAAACGGGTGGGCAGGGCCATACGGCCTTTGGCATCCAAAGTGACACTGTTGATACCGCGAAACACAATATTTTGTGGAGTGGTATGGTCGAATCCCGAATATTGCTCGACCATCGAATAAAACTACTCTGAATCCACTAAATTCCCACTTTTCCCCACATTTTCCTACTTGCGGACACTATAGGTCAGCGAACTTGGGTGTCAAGGTTGGAAAGGCGACATAAGCTGCGGAAATTTAACGAATTTTTCAGAGAAAATTGATCAGAAAAAATAATATTCCGTTAGTTAACTTCGAGTAGATTCTAACTTCTAGAATTCACATTAACTTTGCGGTCGCGACTATTGGGTCAATGAGAACTTTCCGAAACAGCAATAAAAGGTGAATGGAGAAAAGTTGAGTCGGCCGATAAGCCGGGTTCTGTCACCGTGAACGTTTGATCATTCACCGCAGACAGCCATTCATCTACGATGTTCGTCACCGAACACCTCCAGCAGCCCACCCGAATCCCGCGCGGACCACGCGATAGGATTCCTATTTGGCCTTGCTCCAGGTGGGGTTTACCTAGCCACGCAGTGTTACCACGCGTGCGGTGCGCTCTTACCGCACCCTTTCACCCTTACCGGACGCATCGACTCGAGGCCAACACGCCTTTGGCGGTCTACTCTCTGTTGCACTTTCCGTGGGCTCACGCCCCCCAGGCGTTACCTGGCACCTTTGTCCTATGGAGCCCGGACTTTCCTCTCGTGGGATGATCCCACCAGCGACTGTCTGGCCAACTCGACCACAGGTTAATGGCCCATTGGATCAAATACCACCAGAAACATGCTGCTAATCCGTGCTAACGCTTTTGACTGAACTGCACCGCCAGGGCATAGAGTTCAGCTTTGTTGTGCCCGCAAAGCTGTGCACCAAGGCGTGCTGCCTGAGTGGGCGAAAGCTCCTTGCACAGGATCTGCATGGTGCGTTGAACGTCCTCATCGGTGCTGACAGAAGCCGGTTTTGCCTGCAGGATACACACGAACTCACCCCGCAACTGATCCTCGGATCGTAGCAACTGCAACAGTAATTCAGGCGTATCGCAACGGTATGTCTCATGACGTTTAGTCATCTCACGACCAATCATGAGCCGCCGTTCGGGAGCCAACCCACAAAGATCACTCAAACATGATTCGATACGGTGCGGCGTCTCGAAGAAGATCACGGCAAACGGGAACTCGAGTAGTTCCTGTAAGCGAGATTTGCGTGGTCCTGACTTCGCAGGGAGAAACCCTTCAAAGTAAAACTGTCGGGTGGGCAGTGGACAAACCGAAAGCGCCGCTAGAACAGCACTAGGACCGGGTATGGGAACCACGTCAATCCCAGCCTCCCAACAGCGTCGAACCAGGTCGAATCCCGGATCCGAAAGCAACGGCGTCCCGGCATCCGAGATCAACGCCACATCGCTGCCACCGGTGAGCGCCGCGACAATTTTTGTACCCACCTGCTTTTCATTGTGGTCGTGCAACGCAACCATCTTTGTCTTACCAGCCCCGATCTGTGCTAACAGCACTCCAGAGCGTCTGGTATCCTCGGCGGCGATTATCGCAACCGACTCGAGGACCATCGCACCTCGACGGGTGATGTCGTCAAGGTTTCCAATAGGGGTCGCAACAACGTATAGAATTCCCGACATGGCTGTAAGATTCATCTCAGTTTGTCTCGTCATTGTGGCAACCTACGGGTGTCAAAGCACCCCTAAGACCGCTCCCTGGCAAACGTCGATTGCTTCGAGTAGCGAACCCTCGCCCCAGACCCTGCTCTGGCAGGCACGCTCTGCCCCACTGTCAGAGGCGCTCGCCCTTTATCTACGTGCGGCTCACGGGTTCATTCGTCAGGACAACTGGGCAGCTGCCGAGCTCGCGCTTGGCGATGTTGATTCTGAGCTGCTGGGTCCCGTCCTCCTGTCTGCATATCAACTCGCTGCTGCCGAACTCGCCATACAGCGGGGCGAATTGCTCCTCGCCGACAGGCTGTTAGCCGACCTCGCCGCCTCTCTACACCCTTCGCGAGATGTCTTAAGTAATTACCGACCGTTTCTTGCGATGGCAAAACTCTGTGCGGTGGAGGGTAACTTCGTCTGTGCCGCACACCGTGTGATGGATGTGCAACCACCCGAGGAAGAACGTCAAACCGTTCATGACCTGATCTGGTCCTATATGAGTCTGGCACCCGGCCTTTCCGCGCGCCGCCAGGTAAAATTACAAACGGGGCAGAGGCTCGGATGGTGGGAACTGAAATCCAGCATGCTCGACAGTTACTCGAGCAGCGATCAGAGAACGCGGCTGGGACATTGGCGGAGCAAATGGTTCGACCATCCGGCGTTCCAACTATTGCCGACAAAACTGTTACCCCTGTACGATGCGACCTGGCAGCCTCAACACGTTGCGCTGCTACTGCCGCTCACCGGGCCCCTGGCCCGGGCCGGGCGAGCGGTTCGGGATGGATTCATTGCCGCATACCTGCAATGGCCCGCTTCACCGCCGGAGACGTTCGCTGTGCCCCAGCGGGAGACATTCGCTGTGCCCCAGCCCGAGACGTTCGCTGTGCCCCAACCCGAGACGTTCGCTGCTCCACAGCCCGAGACGCTCGCTGCAATGCAACGGCATGAATTCCGCATTTCCGTCTACGATAGTGCCGCCTCACCCATACCCGTTATTTACGAGCAAATTCTGGCCAGCGGGGTGGATCTCATCGTCGGACCGTTGAGTAAGCGCGCACTCAGTAACCTCAACGACCTCAACCCGGAGCTGCCGGTTCTGGGCCTGAACTACCTGGAAGCGCACGTGTTACCGGCAGAAAACCTCCTGCAGTTGGGTCTCGCCATCGAAGACGAGACCGATACCCTGCTCGATCGTCTGCTGAGCGATGGTGTTGATCGATTACTCATCTTTCACAACGGCGAAGACTGGTCACTGCGAGCGGTTGCCCGGCTCAAGGCACAATGGCCGTTTCACATCACCGTACAGGCGTTCGACGACATCAAGACGGTCACCGAGTCGGTTGGACGGGCGATGGGGGTGGATGCAAGCTCTGAGCGCCATGCTGAACTGACCAGGCTACTGAATCTCGAGCTTGAATTTCTTCCGCGTGCCCGGGGCGATGTCGAAGCCATCGTCGCTCTTGTCAGCAACCTGGAAGCAACCGCTCTGGTACCGGCACTCAAGTTCCATTTCGCTAACAATCTACCGGTTTATGCCAGTTCGCAAAGCGTGCGACACGATCGGTCACAATCGCTCGATGCGCTCAACGGCTTTCGGGTGAGCGAACTACCCTGGAAACTTTTTGATGATCCACTATATGAGGCAATGGCGGAGGTTTTTGCGCTTGAGAACAATCCTTTCACCGCACTTTATGCCCTTGGGGTGGATGCATTTCGGGTTAGCGATCGTCTACCCACCTTCGCGAGAAGCTCGTCTGCTCATCTGCTCGGTAGTACCGGCATCCTCTCCCTCGGGCGCGATCGCCGCTTTCACCGGGAGCTCGCCTGGGGGGTAGTGATCGGCGGCAAGCTCCAAGCGTTACCGTTATTGTCCGAATCAGAACAGGGGTCGGATTAAGAAGCGAGCTCTTGACTACTCGCGAGTTTGGCGCACGGGTGGAAGCCGAGGCTCGAGGTTATCTCGAAGCTCGTGGTCTCAAATTGGTGCGGCGGAATTACCATTGCAAATTCGGGGAGATCGATCTCGTCATGCTGGACGGCGAAATCGTCGTATTTGTGGAGGTGCGTTACCGGGCAAACAACAAATTCGGCGCCGGATTCGAAACTATTTCAACTGCAAAACAGCGCCGCCTGATCACCACAGCCGGTTCTTTCCTTGCCAGGCACCGTCGCTTGTCCAGGCGCTGCTGTAGATTTGACGTAGTGTCGGTTACGGGAGGAAACTATCACCTGCATTTTTTGTGGATTCGCAATGCTTTTCAAAAACCATGACGCTCGCCTTCTCGACGCAACTACCCGCACAGTCAAACCGCTGCTCGTCCTGCTGTGCTTATCAATGACCGCCTGCGGCATCTTTTCCAACGACCCCCGCACCCGAACGCCGGGCATGATGTTCGACGACCAGGTAATCGAAACCATGGTCAAACAGGAGATCAAAAAAAGCGATCCTGGCTTTGATGGTGCCCACCTCGTTGCGGTGAGCTACAACGGGGTATTGCTGCTGGCAGGTCAGGTTGCCACCGAGAGTTTGAAGGAACACGCGTATCAGGCCGCCGGCCGTATCAGCAAGGTCAGGCGGATTCACAATGAAATCGAGGTGGGCGGCCCTATCTCCTACGTCGCGCGAACCAACGATACCTGGCTGACAGGAAAGGTCAAAACCAAGCTGGCTGCTGACAAACGGGTGGATGCAACGAGAGTGAAGGTGGTAACCGAAAACGGGGTCGTTTATCTCCTCGGATTGTTACCTCGCCAGGAGGCCGACGATACCGTCGCAATCGCCAGAACCGTCTATGGCGTGCAAAAAATAGTGAAAGTTTTCGAATACCTCGACTAACCCGTTGCACGAGTACGGCGCGTAGGATGGTTACGTTTCACGAAAAGCAAACCTGAGCAACCGACGAGCCGCTATTTTACGACCTTCAAATGATCTCCCCGGGGTGCAGGTTTGTCCTTTGAATCACCGCGAGAGGAGTCTGTGGTTTCATCTTTTACTTCCTGCTCTTCTTCCAGGTCGAACATCATGCCTTCGCTGGTTTCCTTCGCATAAATTGTCAGGACGTTGCCAACAGGCACACTCACCGCATATGGGGTGCCCGAAAACCGACCATCGAAGGTAAGCACATCGTTGCCGATAGTCAGGTTACGCACCGCCTCAGGCGAAACATTCAAGACGATTCTGCCTTCATTCACGAAATCTTGCGGCACCAGGACCCGTTCTGAATTCGCAGCAACCACCACGTACGGGGTAAGGCCACTGTCATTGATCCAGTCATAAAGCGCCCGCAGGAGATAAGGACGTTTCGAGATACGGGCAGTGGGCACGACTACTCGCGCATCTCCAGTTCCGCTTCCGTGAGACTCGATCGGAAGGTCTCGCGTTCGAAGATCATCTGCATGTATTTCTGCAGGGGTTTGGTCGATCGTTCAGGCAAGCTGATGTCGACAAACTTCAACCGCCACAAGATCGGTGCCACGCAGCAATCCACCAGGGTGAATTCTTCGTACATGAAATACGGCTTTTCAGCAAAAATCGGTGCGATGCTGATGATGCTCTCTCGCAGCTCTTTGCGGGCTTTAGTGAGTGCGGCTTCCCGCCCCTTACCGGCCATCAAGAGATCCAACCGGCCACCCCATTCCTTCTCAACGCGGGTTATCCACAATCTCGAGAGTGCGCGCTGCACCGGGTAAACCGGCAGCAGAGGAGGGTGGGGGAATCGTTCATCCAGATACTCCATGATGACGTTCGCTTCATAAAGCACCAGATCTCTGTCCAACAACGTTGGCAAGCTGTTGTATGGATTGATCTCCGCTAAGGTTTCGGGCTTGTCGTTCGGATCGACATCAACGATATCGAACGAGACACCCTTCTCTGCAAGGACCATTCTCACTCGATGTGAGTAGTGATCTTTCGCATCGGAAAAGAAAGTCATCGACGTTCGTTTTGTAACTACGCTCATTATTTACCTTCTGGTAGGGACGGTGTCAGCCACCACAACCAACACCATTTATTATTCAGTTAGATTCGAGTCAGCGAACTTCTTTATTGTATTCGCGACCCAACAGGAATGTCAGCACATAGAGTATGACGAGAAACAAAAGTACGTACACACCGAGCCGATGGCGCTCCAATCTGCTGGGATCACCTGTGTAGAAGAGAAAATTGGCGATGTCGTACGCGGCCTGATCATACTCATCAGCGTTGTACAACCCACCTTCCCCAACGACAAGCTCACAATGTTCAGCCTCACTCGCACCATCACCCATCGGTACGCAGGATTGAGGGCCTTGCAGATCCATCAACACATGCGGCATCCCCACGTTCGGAAACACTTTGTTGTTCACCCCGAACGGCCGCGTTTCGTCGGCGTAAAAGGTGATCAAGTAGTTATATATCCAGGTGGGATCACGCACCCGCGCTACCATCGTGAGATCGGGCGGCGGGGCACCGAACCACGATTTCGCCTGCTCCGGGTCCATCGCCGAGGTCATGAGGTCACCAATCTTCTGACCCGTGAACACAAGGGTTTCCAGGACAATGTCGTGCGCAATGCCAAGATCGTCAGCCGTGCGCTCGTAGCGCTGATATTTCAACGAGTGGCATCCCAGGCAGTAATTGACGAACAGGCGGAAGCCTCTTTGCAACGAAGGCTGATCCTCGAGATCCGGTGTCATCTCCTTCATCTGCCAATCACCGGCAGAGGAAGCTGCCGCAACCCCAGACAACAACAAACACATCGTTACAAACACCCGGATCTTCATCGTGTCGTCACCCTGTCCGGTACGGGCTTGGTGCGTTCGGCTCGCGTGTACCACGGCATCAACATGAAATAGGCGAAATAGAGAACCGTACACACCTGTGCCAACACAGTTGCAGCCTTGGAAGGCGCGATGGTGCCCAGATAGCCGAGTATGAAGAAGCTGATGATGAACAAGCCCAACATTACCTTGGACACCACACCTTTGTAGCGCAAGGACTTCACGGGGCTGCGATCCAACCAGGGCAGCACACAGGGAATCATGATGGCACCCCCCATGACGACGAGCCCCCAGAACTTGGCGGGCACACCCAACAGCGGGAACGTTGCCGCGCGCAACATCGCGTAGAACGGCGTGTAATACCAGACCGGCGCAATGTGATCCGGAGTCACCAGCGGGTTGGCAATTTCAAAGTTGGGTTTCTCGATGAAATATCCACCCATCTCCGGGGCATAGAAGACGACAACACAGAATATGAACAGAAATGCGACGGTCGCCGGGATGTCGTGCCCTACCGTGTAATAGGGATGGAAGGGGATGCCGTCGAGCGGAATACCATTGGCATCCTTCTTTTCTTTGATCTCTATCCCATCGGGATTGTTCGAGCCAACGTGATGCAATGCAACGATATGCACAAACACCAGCATCACCAACACCAATGGCAACGCCACAACATGCAGCGCAAAAAATCGATTCAACGTGACCTCAGACATAAGGAAGTCACCGCGAACCCACTCCATGAGATCCGGACCGATAAACGGTATTGCACCCGCTAGAGAAATGATTACCTGTGCGCCCCAGTAGGACATGTTGCCCCAGGGAAGCAAATAACCGGCGAATCCCTCTAACATCAGGACGATGAAAATAGCCATGCCAATCAACCACAGGAGTTCACGTGGCTGTCGATAGGACCCGTACATCAGGCCACGAAACATGTGCAGATAGACAACGATGAAAAATGCGGATGCGCCCGTGGAGTGCAGGTAACGAAGCAACCAGCCGTACTCTACATCGCGCATGATGTACTCGACGGAAGCAAACGCATCGGAGGGCGAATAGCTCATGGTAAGCCAGATACCGGTGAGCAACTGCATTACCAACACGAACATCGATAGAATGCCGAAGAAATACCAGAAGTTGAAGTTCTTCGGCGCGTAATACTTGGACATGTGGTATTCGAAGGTTTCCGTCAACGGGAAACGTTCGTCGACCCAGACCATGAAACCCGACCACATTTGCGCCATCTTTCCTTGCGGCTGCTCCATTAGGAGGTCCCCTCATCCAGGCCGATGGTCACCACCGTATCGCTGACAAACCGGTAGGGTGGCACCTTGAGGTTATCGGGTGCAGGTACTCCATTAACCACCCGCCCGGCGAGGTCGAATCGAGAGCCGTGACACGGACAGAAAAACCCACCCTGCCAATTCGCATCGAATGACTCCGGTTGCACCTCTCCGTAATACTTCGGAGAACAACCCAGATGGGTACATATGCCCAGATAAATACCGATCTCCGGGCGCCTGGATCGCCAGGGGTTCTTGGCGTACTCAGGCTGCATGTCCATATTGTCCGAGTTCGGATCCGCCAGATCCGCTCCTTCCAGCTTGATCAGTGCGACCGCGGCCGGACCGCGAAACACCACGAACACCGGCTGCCCACGCCAGGCGGGCATCGGGCCAAGGATCTCTCCTGGTTTGAGTTTGCTGAAATCGATGTCAACCGGAGCACCCATGGCTCTCGCCTTTGCGCTCGGATTCCATGATTTGACAAACGGCACGGCAACGCCGACCGCACCCACCGCAGCCACCGACAAAGAGGCGCCAATAAGAAAGTAGCGACGTTGCTGGTTGACTCGGCTTGGATCCAGCGCGCTCGCGATGGGTTCTGCCGAGGCGGCTCCTGACAGACCGGTTTGCGTTGCGTCGCCATTGCTCACAGCAATGCTCCCCCATTGGTAGGGCTCAAGTTAAAGTTAATGTTCAAATGCCTGATCAGGTACGCTGTTTTGTCTAACGATTTTAGCACACGCGTCAAGACCGGCATTTCGAGGCCGGACAAGTACCCGTCGTTCTTCGATCTGGAGAGCTGAAGTTTGGTCAGCTAGCGTTTAGAGTATTGAGGTCGCTTGCGGGCTTTGCGCAGACCGACTTTCTTGCGTTCCACTTCCCGCGCATCACGTGTCAGGAATCCAGCACGGCGCATAGGCACTCGCAAGGCTTCATCGTACTCCACAAGCGCCCGGGCAATACCATGGCGGATCGCTCCCGCCTGGCCGGAATTACCACCCCCACGCACCGTTACCCGCACATCCAATTTATCCCCAAGCTCCACTACCTCCAACGGTTGACGCACGATCATCCGCGCGGTCTCGCGCCCAAAGTACTCATCGAGGGGGTGTGCGTTGACGGAGATGATGCCGGTACCCGTCTTGAGAAATACCCGTGCCGCTGAGGATTTGCGGCGCCCGGTGCCGTAATAATAAGTATCTGCCACCTATATCTCCAAAGGTTCTGGTTGTTGGGCGGCGTGCGGATGCTCGGATCCGGCATACACCTTCAGTTTTCTATACATGGCACGACCGAGTGGATTGCGTGGCAACATGCCCTTTACCGCCTTCTCTACGATGCGCTCTGGATGTGTCTCCTGAAGGTGTTTGAAGCTCGTTGCCTTGATGCCGCCGGGATAGCCGGTATGTCGATAATAGATCTTGTCCGTGAATTTCTTGCCGGTCACCCGCACCTTTTCGGCATTCACCACGATGATGTAGTCGCCAGTATCCACGTGAGGGGTGTAGATGGGTTTGTGCTTCCCCCGCAGCCGTCTCGCCACCTCGGTAGCCAAACGACCCAATGTCTTATCCTCGGCATCGACTACATACCAAGTTCGCTGCACATCTTCCGCGCGCATGCTTACGGTTTTCATACGGCTTTACGGGACCCAATTTTACGGACGCGCGATATTAGCGGAGGGGTTCCCCATTTACAACGGCATTTGCGGGATTTCAGGCTGAAACTTCGAGCCTTACGACGGCCTTCGGAGTGGGGAGGGTAGGGCAAACTCCGTTCGCACCTACGCTTCGCCCCTCCGGGATCCCCTCTTTTCGCGAACTTGCCCTCTCCTATTGCATAGGAGTGGTCAATTCGCTGCATTCGGCTTCGCTCACGGAGCGAACGGAGTTTGCCCTACCCTCCCCACTCCGAAGCCTTTTCTGCAAATGACCTGATTCAGCCTTGCAAGACTCGCAGTTCGAGTGTTCCAAAAAATGGGAACCCAACCTGGAGCTGTGGTGAACTTTCACTACCCTTCCACCCCTGAAAGTAATCCAGGTCTCTTTGCTGACGCTTAAGGCGACTCGATACCTGCTTACTTCAAGCAACGGAAAGACTCATCGCGCGAATCTGGATAAACCTCAAGTTCCGGGCAGAGTCGGCCACTCTCAAGCGCGATGGGTCCGAGCGAGATAATCGTGGGATTGCATCTCGAGCAGCCGGCTCTGGGTACGTCGAAATTCGAAACCGAGGCGTTCACCACCATATAACTCGACCGGTACTGATTCAGCCGAGATGATGAGTTTGACGTTGTGATCGTAAAACTCATCCACAAGGCTGATGAACCGCCGCGCGGCGTCCTCATTGCGGGTGGTGAAGCGAGGTACGTTGCCGAGCAGCACCGCGTGATAGATGCGGGAGAGTTCAATGTAGTCGTTCTGGCTGCGGGGACCTTCGCAAATCTCCGCAAATTCGAACCACACCACATCGTCGGCCACACATCGAGCCAAGATGTCCCGCCCCTCGATCTCGAGCACAACATCGTATTCGATTCTGTCGGGAGCAAGTGCCTCGAAACTGCGCGTTAGGCTGATTTCAGCCTCGGCGTCCAGCGGAGCGTGATAAATTTCGGCGCGCTCGAGTACCCGCAACCGGTGATCGGTGTCCCCTGGCACCTCAAAAACGTGGGTATGGGTTTCGATCAATTCGATGGCGCTCAGAAACCGACTGCGTTGCAAACCGTCTTCGTACAGTTTGCCGGGTTCCACATTGGAGGTGGCTACCAGCGTGACGCCACGCTCGAACAACGCCCCCATAAGCTCTCCCAAAATCATCGCGTCGCCTATATCGGAGACAAAAAACTCATCAAAACAAAGAACATTCCCCTCCCGTTGCAGACGGTCCGCCACCACCTTGAGCGGATCGGGCGTTCCGGCGAGATCCGCAAGCTCTCGATGTACGCGCTGCATGAAGCGGTGAAAGTGAATTCGCATGCGCTCCGATTCAGGAAGACATTCGAAGAAGAGATCCATGAGCATGGTCTTGCCCCGGCCGACGCCGCCCCACAGATAAAGCCCCTTGAGTGGAGACTGCACCGGCGCTATCAGGCGTCGCAGCATGCGGGTGAAGCCACTTTGATCCCGGAGTTGGGTACGCTTGACTAACGCATGGTAGAGCGCATCGAGAAGCTCTATAACGGCTCGCTGGGCGGGATCGTTTGAGAAGCCTGGCTTCAGGAGTAGTTCAAGGTAGCGTTCAAGTGGGGACATGGGAGCGCACTGTAGCGCCTTGCGGTAAACGCGGTAAATAGGACTCCGTGTCCGACCAGGAGTCTGCGCGGTAGAAAATTCCGTCACGAGAAAGTACCACGGCGAGGACAGTCTTTCGCTCTTTTGAGGCGCTTTAGTGGCTCTACGCAACGAAAAAGAGCGGAAGAATGGACCGCTGTGGTGCTTTCGCAGTAGGAATCTTTTCTACCGCGCAGACTC